>Ga0247812_10000180_pt1 | contig 69074 bp, 60 predicted proteins | sample UWRJL149409B1_FD_178011 | JGI IMG/M metagenome (GOLD analysis project Ga0247812, IMG submission 178011) | Plant litter microbial communities from Arlington Agricultural Research Station in Wisconsin, United States - UWRJ-L149-409B-1 | ecosystem: Environmental > Terrestrial > Plant litter >...
TTCTTGTGTTTGCGTTAGTGGCGAGATGCCACAATGGCGTTTTTTCGCAGCATCTTGATCAGGCGGATCATATGGATGGACTTGGGCTTCGATACGACCAGGAAAGCTATATAGCGCGGCAGGTACGCGCTGACCGGTTGCACCAGTTGTTCCACCAATCCGTTTCGGCAGTCTTCGGCAGTTACCTGGCGGCGATCATGCTGTGCTGGTTGTGTTGGGACAGCTTTGATCACAGCGTGGTTTATGGGTGGATCGCGATTCTGTCGGTCTCGTCATTGCTACGGCTTGCCATGTTCATCGCCTATTTTCGCAGCCCCGACTTAGAGCGGACCCCGCAACGCTGGGAACGCACGTACTGGATCACGCTGGTGCTGTCTGCCGGTATCTGGGGTGTCGGAGCCCTGGCGGTGATACCGGCCGATAATCTGTTGTCCCAGGCGCTGGTGATGCTGTTCGCGGTCGGGATGTCGGTGAGCGCAGTGTCCTGCTACTCGTCCTATAGCCACATGACGCTGGCGTCGATTGCGCTGGTGTTGCTGCCGTGCACTTCCTGGCTGCTGTTTCAATCGTCAACGATTCAGGTCGGCATGGCGCTGGCGGTTCTGGTATTCGCCTCGTTCGTCGCGGGTGCGACGCGCAAGCTATCCGAAGCACTGGAAACGGCGTTTCGCCTGACCCGTGAGATGGAGCAGGCGCACAACATTTCCACCCGCGCGGCACAGACTGACGAGCTCACCGGGCTAAACAATCGCCGGGCCTTTTTCGAGCATGCCCAGCGGCTGTACAACCATTGCAAAAGCCATCGGTTACCGCTGTGTGTGGTGATGCTGGATATGGACCATTTCAAGCATATCAACGACACCTATGGGCATCAGGTCGGGGATCAGGTGTTGCGGCAAATGGGGGTGGTGATCAGCAAGTCTTTTCGGGCGACTGATGTGTATGGGCGCTTGGGAGGCGAGGAGTTTGCCGTGCTGCTTCCGGATACGTCCATTGAGGTTGCTCTGGATATCGCCGAGCAGGTGACCCGTTCGATTGCGGGGTCGATGACCGGGCCTGTTCACTGCATCACGGCCAGCCTGGGTGTGGCGTCGATGGAGGCTGGCGATCATGATTTGCACAGTGTGATGAATAACGCGGATAAGGCGCTGTACCGGGCGAAGGCGCGTGGGCGGAATCAGGTGGCGGTGTCTGAGTGAGGGCTGCAGGCATTTGGTGTGCTCGCGATGGTGGCCTGACAGTTGCCTCTTTCTGGCGGGTGTACCCAGATCAAATTGTAGGAGTGAGCCTGCTCGCGATAGCGTCCTTACAGCCAATCCATATCCTCCTGATGTACCCGGATTAACTGTGGGAGCTGGCTTGCCGGCGATGGCGGTTTCTTAGCCGACGAGTATTCCCCTGATGTACCCGGCTCAAACTGTAGGAGCGAGCCTGCTCGCGATAGCGGCCTGATCGGCGGTGAGATTTTTGCTGGTGTACATATCCATTCCTGCGGTCACGGCTGCTATTGGTTTCGCCCTTACGGCGAGTCACTTGGAAGAGCGCCAAGTAACCAAACGCTCTTGCCCCTTTCGTCCGGTGCCTCGCCTGGGCTCGGCATACCCTCACTCCGGTCCTGCTCCGTGGGCCCGCCGCGATCGGCCATCCATGGCCGTGCGCGGCTAACCCGGCATCCATGCCGGGTTGCCCACTGCGCAGAACCTGCGCTCGGCCTGCCGAGGGGGCAAGAAGATCAAAAGCAGATCAAAAGCCAAAGCGAGGCGGCCTGACAGCCGACCTGACTTTCGAAGCGCACGCGTTCTCCTGTGGGAGCTGGCTTGCCAGCGATGACGGTCTGACAGCCGACCATTTTCTTTTCGGATGTACCCGAATCAAATGGTGGGAGCTGGCTTGCCAGCGATGACGGTCTGACAGCCGATGAGTATTTCCCTGATGTACCCGGATCAAACTGTAGGAGTGAGCCTGCTCGCGATGGCTGCCTGATCCGCGGTGAGATTCTTGCTGGGGTACATATCCATTCCTGCGGTCACGGCGGCTATTGGTTTCGCCCTTACGGCGAGTCACTTTCGAAAAGCGCGAAAGTAACCAAAGCGCTCTTGCCCCTTTCGTCCGGTGCCTCGCCTGGGCTCGGCATACCCTCACTCCGGTCCTGCTCCGTGGGCCCGCCGCGATCGGCCATCCATGGCCGTGCGCGGCTAACCCGGCATCCATGCCGGGTTACCCACTGCGCAGAACCTGCGCTCGGCCTGCCGATGGGGCAAGAAAATCAAAAGCAGATCAAAAGCCAAAGCGAGGCGGCCTTCGAGCCGACTTGACTTTCGAAGCGCACGCGTTCTCCTGTGGGAGCTGGCTTGCCAGCGAAGACGGTCTGACAGTCGACCATTTTCTTTTCGGATGTACCCGAATCAAATGGTGGGAGCTGGCTTGCCAGCGATGACGGTCTGACAGCCGATGAGTATTTCCCTGATGTACCCGGATCAAACTGTAGGAGTGAGCCTGCTCGCGATGGCTGCCTGATCGGCGGTGAGATTCTTGCTGGGGTACATATCCATTCCTGCGGTCACGGCGGCTATTGGTTTCGCCCTTACGGCGAGTCACTTGGAAGAGCGCCAAGTAACCAAACGCTCTTGCCCCTTTCGTACGGTGCCTCGCCTGGGCTCGGCATACCCTCGCTCCGGTCCTGCTCCGTGGGCCCGCCGCGATCGGCCATCCATGGCCGTGCGCGGCTAACCCGGCATCCATGCCGGGTTGCCCACTGCGCAGAACCTGCGCTCGGCCTGCCGATGGGGCAAGAAGATCAAAATCAAAAACAGATCAAAAGCCAAAGCGAGGCGGCCTGACAGCCGACCTGACTTTCGAAGCGTACGCGTTCTCCTGTGGGAGCTGGCTTGCCAGCGAAGACGGTCTGACAGTCGACCATTTTCTTTTCGGATGTACCCGAATCAAACTGTAGGAGTGAGCCTGCTCGCGATGGCTGCCTGATCCGCGGTGAGATTCTTGCTGGGGTACATATCCATTCCTGCGGTCACGGCGGCTATTGGTTTCGCCCTTACGGCGAGTCACTTTCGAAAAGCGCGAAAGTAACCAAAGCGCTCTTGCCCCTTTCGTCCGGTGCCTCGCCTGGGCTCGGCATACCCTCGCTCCGGTCCTGCTCCGTGGGCCCGCCGCGATCGGCCATCCATGGCCGTGCGCGGCTAACCCGGCATCCATGCCGGGTTGCCCACTGCGCAGAACCTGCGCTCGGCCTACCGAGGGGGCAAGAAGATCAAAAGCAGATCAAAAGCAGATCAAAAGCCAAAGCGAGGCGGCCTGACAGCCGACCTGACTTTCGAAGCGTACGCGTTCTCCTGTGGGAGCTGGCTTGCCAGCGATGACGGCCTGACAGCCGACCATTTTCTTTTCAGATGTACCCAAATCAAATGGTGGGAGCTGGCCTGCCAGCGATGGCGGCCTGACAGTCGCTCATTTCTGGCAGATGCACCCCAATTAATCCAGGAGCCAAAATCACCCCTCTCAACGATTCAACTCGATTCAGCAGTATCGTCATCAAGCGTTTCGCCAACCGGTTCTTCTTGTCCCGGCAACTCAGTGATGACGCTGAAGTCGCTGACCTCGATTGCCCCCGTGCCATATCCCAGAAGGTGGAAGGAGAACGCCTTGCGCGACTCGGGGTTGTCGAAGCTGAAGTCCATTTCCAGGGGTTGATCCGCCGTGACCAGCATTTCTGCTGGCATTCCAACTTGCACGTCCTGTTCGAACTCTTTGGTCTTGAGCAGGATGTACGCGTTCTCTTGTAAATCGACCGAACGCACGGTCAGGCGCACTCGTGTGTGCGAGCCTTTGGGCATTTCCAGGTATTGGGCGCCGATCAGGTTGTCTGCCCAATCGTCCTTGATCTGCGCCTGCAGAGGAATGACATCCGGGCTTCCAAACTGGTAACGCTGGTTCAAGGGGGTCTGCATCAGTGTGCGATCCAGTGCCGTGGCTCTTGCGGTGATCTGCCTGGCACGCTGGCCGCCGTATTGGCCGAGGAATTTGGCGCGCTCGGCGATGAATCCTTCGCTGGCGTAGTACCGGCAGCGCTGTTGAAAGTCACACTCGGTGAACGTGCCCTGGCCGTCGTGATAACGCAGGTTGCCGTTGGTGTACGACATGATCTCGCGGCCCGTGTCGTAGTTGCGAAACAGCGAACGGCCGCTCAGGGCTGAAGGGACGGGGAGGGCGAAGTAGTCGAGTATCGACGTGCTCAAGTCCACATGCCCATATACGCCGGCTTTGACCTGCGGCAACTGTGCCTGCTCGGGTGCCAGGGTCAGGTTGAAACCCCAGGATGAGGCAAGGCGGACGCCGTCGATGCCGTGGGACTCGTCGGAGGTGATCACCACCAAGGTGTCCTTGAGGACGCCCTGGCGTTCCAGGCCGTTGAGGAATTGATCGAGAGCATCATCCAGGTAGCCGACCGCCGCTTGCTTGGGCGTGTCGTAGCGTTCCAGATAGTCTTCAGGCGCGGAATAAGGCTGGTGGGTGCCGACGGTCAACAGCGTCAGCATCCACGGCTTTTTCTGCTTCTTGAGCTGGCCGACATAATCCAGCGCACCTTCGAAGAAGGCCTTGTCATCCTTGCCCCACGGGAAATCGAGGTACGAGGCATTGGTGAACCATTCAAGACCCAGCGTCGTGTTGAAGCCGATGTGCGGCATGATCTTGTCTTTGGCCATGAAGCGCAGGCCGGCGCCTTGCAGATAATGGGTGGCGAAACCGTTTTTGCGCAGTTGCGCCGGCAGGCACGCCTGGTTGCGCTCGCTTTGGGTCAGCATCTCGACACCCTTGGGGGTGCCGTTGTCGAGTTTGTCGTAATCACCGCACAGCATGGCGTACAGGCCGCGGATGGTCTGGTGGCTGTGCAGCACGTAATCCGGGGTGTTCATGCCACGCTCGGCCCAGCGGCTGAGGTGCGGCATCAGGTTTTCCTGATAGCTGCTATGCAAGGCCTGGCGATTGACCCCGACATAGGCGCCGGGAATGCCTTCGAGGGCAATAATCAACACGTTGCGCGCGCGTCCCGGCCCCGCCAATAGACTGTCCCCGGACAAGTCCAACTGGGTCAGCCCCGCCATTTGCGGCGGCACATCGACCACATCGCCCTCGAGCCATTCTTCGACGTTGATTTGAACGCTGCCCACACCCGCCGTCAGCAGCTGATGCGGCAGGTTGAACACGCGCCATTGGTCGGCGTCGGTGGGTTGCAAATGCTGTGCGCCCCAGTGAGCGATCAACAGCAGCAGCGGGGCGGTCCAGGCATGGCGGGGCAGGGACGGAGAGGGGGTGGAGGGGGCAAACCAGTGTGTGAGCAGCCACACGAGCAGCCCGATCAATAACGTAGCGGCCAGCCACGGTTGGGCAAAACCACCGCCCGTGGAGTTTTCCAGAAACTGCGGGTCGATCAGGTAGTGCACGTCCGAAACGTTCGGCAGCCTGCCGACGGCGCTGACCAGCTCTGCGCTGGCCACTGTGAGGAAACCCCAGGGAAGCAATACCGCAAGCGCCAGCCACCAGGGGCGACGGTACAGCAGCACGACGAGAAGCGCGCCGATGCCTGCGTCGGAGAGGTAGCCGTGTGGGTTTGACCAGCCCAGCGCTGCACGCAGGCACAACGGCACGATGAGAACCAGGCCGATGAGGGCGATGAGGCGTGCGTAGGGTTTTTGCAACCCGAGACGGATGATGTTCACAAAATTTTTCTTCCAGCCACTAAATCGTCACACAAGTGTGCTGGATGGTATCAAGTGCCGGGCACGCTGGCCCGGATATATCAGGTCACACTTAAGTGTCCGGCACTTGATCAGGCGTTACTTTCGTACGTTCTGGTACAGCATCAACCGAGACGTTTCATGCATGCCACGGGTCAGTTGCACCAGGCGCTTGAACTCTTCAGGGTTCTGCCCGGCGACGTCGTCCAGCGGTGTCATCGAGGCCAGGTCATGCAGGGTCGGCGAGCTGCCGTCGTGTTCCATCTGCACCATGAAGTGTTGGGTAACGCCGGCAATCAGCGGGAACGTACCTTCGCGCAGCACCAGTGGCACCACGCGTTCGCCTTCGGGGGCGGGTTGCTGGATATCCCGACCCATGCCGCTGTTACGGAATTCCATCCCCGCCATACCCGCGACGGTGGGCAGCAGGTCCACCAGCCCCACGGCTTCCTTGACCGCACGAGTGCCGATCAGGCCCGGTGCGTGGATGATCATCGGTACCGCATTGCTTTCCAGGCCCAATTGCTCGTAAGCCGGTGCCAGGAAGGGGATCTGGGCGATGCGGGTGTTGTGGTCGCCAAACAGCACAAAAATGGTGTTTTCGTAATAGCCGCCGGCTTTGGCGATTTCCATCAGGCGCCCGATGTTGAAGTCCAGCAGGCGCACCGCGTTGTATTGCTCGACACTGCGCGAACCCGCGGCCTGCACTTCGGCAAGGGTCGGATGCTTCACCTCAAAACCATCGTTGGTCTTGGGAATGGTGAAGGGACGATGGTTGCCCGCGGTCTGCACATACGCAAAGAATGGTTTGTCCTTGGGCAGCGCCTGCAGGATCTGATCGGTTTCCTTGAACAGGTCCAGGTCTGAAATCCCCCAGACATCCACCACCGGCGATTTCCAGTCGCGCTCTTCGAACAGGCGCACCCCATCGATGCTTTGCTTGATCAGCGCGTTCATATTGGCCCAGCCGGAGTTGCCGCCAATGGTGTAGATCTTCTCGTAATCGGTGAAGGCGTTGATCAGGGTGTTCTGCTGAGTAATCAGCGGATTGCGCGTCGCGGTTTCCTGGCGGGTGACGTCAGGCACGCCGGAGATGCTCGCCCAGACGGTTTTTGCAGTGCCGGTCACGGGCACGTAGAAGTGCTCGAAGAACCAGCTCTGGGTGGCCAGGCGATCGATGTTCGGGGTCGGATTGATCGGGTTGCCATAGGCCCCGACGGCGCTGGTGCCGAGGGACTCGAGCATGACAAACATGACGTTGGGTGGTCGCGAGCCGGGGACCTTGTAAGGTTGCGGCGCCTGGTGACGGACAAAATTCAGGGCTTGCGGGTCCGGCTGATCGACGCCCAGGTAGTTGGACATCACCGCGTAGTGTTCGCGCACCTGCGCTTCGTCGTAGCGCGACTGACCGACCTTGACCGTGTCATAGAGGAAGATCACCGGGTTCAGGCCCAGGGCAGCGACCTGGTTGTTGCCCGAGAAGAACGCATCGCTCCAGCGCAACGGCACCGGGTTTTCCAGGTTCATGTTTTCCACACGGCCCAGAATGCCCAGCAGCACCAGCACCACCATCACGGCGCCGCCCAATGTCGCGGAAAGCTTACGAATAGGCTTGCGCGGACGATCCAGGGTGACCCGTTCCAGGCGCACCAGGGCCAGGGTGGCGAGCACCACGGTGGTCAGCCAGCCCAGGGAAATCCAGATCACCGGGTAGGTCTGCCAGACCATGTCGCGGGATATCTGCGCATCGTCGATGAAGCGCAGCACCGTGGCATTGATCCTCACGCCCAGGTACGCGTAATGGCCAAAGTCGATGATGTAGATCAGCAGCAAGAGGCTCAGGGCGACCACCAGATACACCCGCGCAATCACGCGCAGCAGGCGGCTGGTGGTCAGGTTCCAGCGTGGGATCCAGGCCAGCAACGCCAGTGGCAGCATCACCAGAATCGCCAGTCGCAGGTCGAAACGAAAGCCGATACCCAGGGTTTCCAGGACGGCTTTTTCGCCACTCAGGGCGCTGGCATCAAAACCGGAAAAACCGAAAAAGAACATCACCCGAAGCAGTGCAAACAACACAAACGCAATCGCGGTCGCGCCCAGCCAATAATGCAAGCGTCTCGATTGCAACCATCCCATCCTTGTTTCCCCTGTCAAAAAAATTGTGAATCTGAAACGGATTCGCTGATGTCAGCGAGCTGGACCGCGCTGCCGGATCAGCCAGCGACACGCCGCGCGCACGGCCAGGACCAGCAGGGCGCCGCAGCAATACAAGCCCAATAGCGGATCGACCAGATAGTCCCAGTAGTTGTGCGAAGGTTTGATCCCGAACATGAAAGCCAGGGTCGCACCGGCCAGCATCGCAACCGCCAGGCCGTGGCGCAGGTAAAACAGGCCCAGGGTCAGCAAGGCGATGAACGTCAGCAAAATGCGCGGGCTGTAGCCAAACCGGTAAGGGTCCAGATAGCTGAGCCCCAGGGTCGCCGGGTACAGCAACAACGCCATGGCGGCGAAAATGATCAATACGCTGATTTGACCGTGCTGCGCCGGGGGCAGGAGGTCGAGGCGACGCAAGCAGCCCCAGGCCATGAACACCAGCGTTGTGATTGCCAGGTCGTCAATGTGGCTGCGCAGGTAGGCGGCCAGTGTCAGCCCGTCCAGCGGTATGAAACTGATGGCCAGCAAGGCGGCCAACAGGACGGCTCGCCAGAGTCTGCTCAGCCCGAAACCCGGCAACAGCAGGAAGACGATCATTGCGAAGCTGAGATGGGCCTGCCAAAGGTTGATCATTTGAGACGCTCGGACAGCCATGCATCGTTGAAGGTGACATGCTTGATGAAGGTGTTGTTCCAGGAATAAACCAGGTGATACATGCCGTCGGGACTGCGGATGAAGTAGGGGTATTCATATTCGAATTCACACCCTCGACTGGTGCAGACACGGGTATCGAGGTTGCTCAGGAACTGCGCTTCAAGAGGCTGGCGAAGTGCGCCACTGGAGTCGCGAAACTCGTGACCGATAATTTCCTTATAGGCTTGAGGGGAAAACGGATTGCCCAGCGGGTCAGGTGATTTATCCAGGTCCCGCACCGAGCGCCAATCGTTCATTTTCGCATCGGTGCCGTAGAGGCTCAGCTTGAAACGCCCTTCCTGAAGGTCATTGAGCGCCACCAGCAAACCATGTTCGGGGGTTGCCACGGCGGCCAGCGAGGAGTTCGGATTCGACGGGTCGAGCGGGTAGGGCTCACTCCAGGTTTGCCCGGCATCTTCGGTGCGGGTCGCCAATACACGATGGTGCGTTTCGCCGGCATAACGCAACAAGGCAATGCCGCGCTGCCCGTCCAGCGGCACCACCGTCGGCTGCAGCGAGTTGTTGCCGCGACTGATGCGGTATTTATCGATCACGTTGCCGTCGGGACTCAGGTACAGGTACTCGGCGAACTTGCCCAGGAACTCGTGATAAACCGGCAGGCCGATGGACCCGTCGGCATGGAAGACCGGTGCCGAGCGAACCAGGGTGCTGATGTTCAGGAAGGGCGAGGTGATCAGCTGACGCGGTGCGGACCAGTTTTCACCAAAGTCGTCCGACACCATCACGTTCACTGCGCTGCCGGCCCATCCACCCATCGATACCGACACATAGAACAGCCACAGGCGGTTGTCCGGTGCGAGTGCGACGACCGGGTTACCGAGTTTGCGGATGTATTTCCGCGTGCCCTGCTGGGTCGAATCCCGGGTCGCCAATACCCGTTCCGCGCCCCATTCGCCGGTTGTTGCGTTGAAGACGGCGGAGCGTACCTGCACGTCAGCAGCGCCTTCGCGGGTGCCGGCGAACCAGACGGACATCAGGCTGCCATCCGGCAAGGCGGTGACGGCGGAGGAATGCACGAAGTCCAGCAGCCCGGAGGAGGCGAAACGGCTGGTGTAGATGGGCTTGGCGACTTTGTTGGCCACGGCCATCGTCGGGCTCATCAAGGCGAAAGAAGAATGCACCGGGGCAGGATGGGTCAACCACACGCTTGCGAACAGGCAAACCAGGGCAATGTAAGTGACAAAAACGGCAAGGCGGGGGCGTCTGATGCGCATAGGTACGGCTCGGCATCTCAGGGTTCGATCGAGCGCGGTAACCTATCACTACTAGTCGCGATTCCGGTGTTTGGCTAGCAAGCCTTTTGTAAGTAATTGTTTGCAAAGTTCGGGAATGTTTAACGAAAACCGTCGAATGGGGGCTGAAATGGCTGATTTAGAGCGGTTGATTCGTTGTTTTTCGGAGTTGTCTGTCAGACTAATCTGAAAATCGTTTTAGACGGGTGGTGATATTTCCCTTTTTTTTTGAGCAACGTATCCATTGCTGCGGTAACGGCCTCTGGCGGTTTCGCTCCCTCAAGCCCTAATCTGTGGCACCTACCTTTGGATGGAGCCAAATCATGCTGTTAACCCACCGCCCCGTCAGCGCTGACGATGTCCCGACGATTTGCAGCTTTCCTCAAACGCCGCAAGAGTTGTTCTTCATGTTCCCCAAGGCGCAGTACCCGCTGACGGAGGAACAGTTGCACGCGTCCATCGCTCAACGCAGCGATTCGACCGTGGTTGAGGCGGATGGCTGTGTCGTGGGTTTTGCGAATTTCTATGCGTTTGAACATGACGGTCGTTGTGCCATTGGCAACGTGATCGTGTCACCGAAGGCCCGGGGCAAGGGGGTTGCCAGGTATCTGGTGGAGACGATGATCGCGATTGCGTTCGAACGGCATCGGGCTCGTGACATAGAGCTTTCGTGCTTCAACGAAAATACGGCCGGTCTGTTTCTTTACCCAACGCTGGGGTTCGAACCGTTTGGGATAGAGGAGCGTTTGTCGCCGGACGGGCGAAGGGTGGCGTTGATCAATCTGCGGTTGGTCACTAAAGCCCAGGCACCGATCGCCGAATGAAGGGCTAAATCTGAAGACAAGTAATTCCCTGTGGCGAGCGAGTTTACTCGCCACAGGGTTCTCACTCATTCACTCAACAACCCAGGCTTGGCACTGGGAGCTCTCGGTCCTGACTAGACTAACCACCAGGAACGAACCGACGAGGTGACAACCATGGCGCGATACAGATGGATTCGTTGATCACGGCGGCGGCACGTGCGCTGGCCGCGGGCGATCCGCTCGGTGCGCTGGACCGGATTGCCCTGCGTGAGGATGCTCCGGCGCTCGCGCTGCGGGGCATCGCGATGGCGCAGCTGGGTGATCTGGTTCGGGCCAGGGAGTTAGTGCGCCGTGCCGCGCGGGCGTTCGGGCCGAAGGAAGCGTTGGCCCGTGCGCGCTGTCTGGTTGCCGAGGCCGAAATCGCGCTGGCCTCCCGGGACTTGGGGTGGCCGACCAAGGCACTGGAAGCGGCGCGGGTCGTGCTGGAGGCTCAGGGTGACCGGACCAACGCAGCCCATGCACGGTATCTGCAGATTCGGCGTTTGTTGCTGGTCGGGCAGCTCGATGACGCCCAGGGATTACTCGCAGACCTCGACCCGGCGCCATTGCCTCCCGCGTTGAGGGCTGCCCATGAACTGGTCGTCGCAGGCATTGCGATCCGGCGACTGCAAACCGACAAGGCGCGTGCGGCGCTCACACGGGCTGCCAATGCGGCTCATGAGGCTGGCATTACGGCACTGACAGCCGAAGTGGAAAACGCCGCGCTCGTGCTCGACACCCCTGTTGCGCTGCTGATCGCCCGGGGCGCGGAACGGCCGATCCTGCTGGATGAAGTAGAGGCCTTGCTCGGTTCGACCGTGCTGGTCGTGGATGCCTGCCGATCGATTGTGCGCGGTGTTGGCATGTCGGTGTCCCTGGCCACGCGCCCGGTGCTGTTTTCCCTGGTTCGGGTACTGGCCGAAGCCTGGCCAGGCGATGTGTCCAGAGAAGTGCTCATTGCCCGGGCCTTCCGATTGAAGCTTGCCGATGAATCCCTTCGCGCACGATTGCGCGTTGAAATCGGACGACTGCGCGTCGCACTCAAACCCCTGGCCGGGGTGAGCGCGACCAAACGCGGATTTGTGCTGGTGCCGCTGGTTTCATCTGAGGCAGTCCTGCTCGCGCCGCCCGTTGAGGAGAAGTACGCGTCAGTGTTCGCCTGCCTCGCGGACGGTGAGTCCTGGTCCAGTTCAGCCCTGGCACTGGCGCTTGGCGCCAATCAGCGCACGGTGCAGCGTACGCTCGACAAGCTCTCTGCGGCAGGCAAGGTGCAGTCGTTCGGTCATGGTCGGGCCCGTCGCTGGATGACGCCGCCGGTGCCGGGTTTCGCGACGACCTTGTTACTCCCGGCACCACTTCCCGGTGATTAGGATGAACGTCACCAACCCGCGAAGAGGATCCGAACATGAAACATTCAACCGCTGAAATTCTCCTTGAATATGGACCGTTTCCAGGTGTCGACAAGGTGCACGGCGTGACCTGGGACGGTCAGCATGTCTGGTTTGCCGTCGGTGAAAAACTCACCGCGCTCGACCCTGCGAACGGCCAGACCGTGCGCTCGATTGATGTCGCCGCCCACGCCGGTACGGCCTTCGACGGTGAGCATCTGTACCAGCTCGCCGAAGACCGCATCCAGAAGATTGACCCGCACACCGGTCGGGTGCTCAACACCATCCCGGCGCCGGGGGGTGGCAACGACTCTGGCCTGACCTGGGCTGAAGGTTCGCTGTGGGTCGGTGAGTACCGTGAGCGCAAGATTCACCGGATCGACCCCGAGAGCGGGGCCATCTTGCGCACCCTGGAATCGAACCGTTTCGTCACCGGTGTGACCTGGGTCGAAGGTCAGCTTTGGCATGGGACGTGGGAGGGCGATGAAAGCGAGTTGCGCCATATTGACGCCACGACGGGTGAAGTCCTGGAGAGCGCCAGGCTGCCGGACGGCGTTGGCGTGTCGGGGCTTGAGTCGGATGGAGGCGAGCGATTTTTCTGTGGCGGCGGAGGCAGTGCGAAGGTGAGGGTTGTTCGTCGGCCACGATAAATTTGTTTTGGATGTGAGGGCCTCATCGCGAGCAGGCTCACTCCTACAGGGATCTTCAGTGAATACACATTTCGTGTACAACAAAGTCCCCTGTAGGAGTGAGCCTGCTCGCGATGAGGCCCTCACAGACGCTGCAAAATCAAAACTTTGCCACCTGCCACACAGCACTCACCGCACTTCCTCATTCAAAAATACAACCCGATCCTCCTGTCCGATAAACGGCATGACTGTCGTGAAAACGACCTGTTTGCGCTGAACGCGAACCACCGTGACTTTTCTGTTGAACGACTGTTCAGCTTCGACTATGTTGGTTCCCACTTCCCCGGCTGGTAGCGCGGGCTTGCGTTTCTTCATTTTGAACGAGGCACTTGCATGCGGTTTTCACCCTTTGTTGAACGGATTACAGGCGACGGCGTTGCCGCTTGGGATATCCACTACGCAGCGTACGAAGCCCAGCGCCGTGGCGAGGATGTGATCATTCTCAGCGTCGGCGACCCGGATTTCCCCACCCCTGATTTCATCACCGACGCCGCCATTCACGCCCTGCGCGAGGGCGACACTCACTACACCGAAATCGCCGGCCGCCTGGCCTTGCGCGAAGCCATCGCCGCCCGCTACACCACCTTGCTTCACCGCGAAGTACAAGCGCCTGACGTCATCCTGACGGCGGGGGCACAGAACGCACTGTTCGCCGCCTCGCTGTGCTTGTTGACGAGTGGCGATGAAGTGATCGCCCTCGACCCGATGTACGTCACCTACGAGGCCACGCTCAAGGCTTCCGGCGCGACACTGGTGCGCGTCCCGTGTACGGCGGACTCCGGTTTCCGGCTCGACGCCGCAGTGTTGGCCAAAGCCATCACCCCGCGCACCAAGGCGATCTTCCTCTCCAACCCCAATAACCCCACCGGCGTGGTGCTTAACCGCGAAGAGCTGCAAGCCATTGCCGAACTGGCCATTGTCCACGACCTCTGGGTCGTGGTGGATGAGGTCTATGAAAGCCTGGCGTTCGAGCGCGAGCACTTGAGCCTGGCGGCGTTGCCGGGTATGGCCGAGCGTTGCGTGGTGATCGGCAGCCTGTCGAAATCCCACGCCATGACCGGCTGGCGCATCGGCTGGATCGTCGCCAATGAAACCCTGGTGGGCCACGTCGAAAACCTGGTGCTGAGCATGCTTTATGGCTTGCCGGGGTTTGTCATGGAGGCGGCACTCAAGGCGGTGCAGGCCCATGCCGACGTCACCCACGGCATGCGCGACATCTATCGCCGCCGTCGCGACCTGGTGGTGAACAGCCTGGCGGACTGCCCGGGCATTTCGGTGCTCAAACCCGACGCTGGCATGTTCGTGCTGATAGACGTGCGCAACACCGGCCTGACGTCGCTCGAATTCGCCTGGCGCCTGCTGCGCGAAGCGCATGTTTCGGTGCTGGATGCGGCAGCGTTCGGTGAACCGGCGCAGGGCTTTGTACGGCTCTCGTTCACCCTCGGCGAAGAGCGACTGGCCCAGGCCTGCCAGCGGATTCGCAAGTTTGTCCTGGTGCTGAACGGTGAAGCGCCTCGGCCCGTGATCTCCCGCGTGACCTGTGAAGCGACTATCGAACCGGCCTCGTGCAAGACCATGATCGAAGTCGATCGCCTGCACAAACGCTTCGGCAATATCGAAGTGCTCAAAGGCGTCTCGTTGACGGCGCGCGAGGGTGAAGTGATCTCCCTGATCGGTGCCAGCGGCTCGGGCAAAAGTACCTTGCTGCGTTGCATCAACATGCTCGAAATACCGGACCAGGGACGCATTCTGGTGGACGGTGAAAGCATTCACCTGAACCAGAATCGCCCTGGCGCGCCTTTGGTTTCCGATGCCAAGCAGCTGGTGCGGATTCGCTCGAGCCTGGGCATGGTGTTCCAGAACTTCAACCTCTGGCCCCATCGCACGGTGCTGGAAAACCTCATCGAAGCGCCGACCCAGGTCTTGCGTGAAAGCCGGGCGGAGGCGACCGAGCGCGCCGAAGCCTTGCTCGAACGCGTAGGGCTTGCGGCCAAGCGCAACGAGTACCCGGCGTTTCTCTCCGGGGGGCAGCAACAACGCGTCGCCATTGCCCGGGCCCTGGCCATGCGCCCCAAAGTCATGCTGTTCGATGAGCCCACCTCGGCACTCGACCCGGAACTGGTCGGCGAAGTGCTCCGGGTGATTCGCTCCCTCGCCGAAGAAGGCCGGACCATGATCCTGGTCACTCATGAGATGGCCTTCGCACGTGATGTCTCCTCCAAAGTCGCCTTTTTGCATCAAGGGCTGATCGAGGAAACCGGTTCGCCGGACGAAGTGTTCGTACACCCACGCAGCGAGCGCTGCCGACAATTCGTCAACGCTCATCAAACTCGCTAATACATAACAAGACGGGAAAACATCATGGGAAATCGACGTTTGGCAAACTGGATGACCGGCGTGGCTTGCGTTCTGCTGGCCGGCATCAGCAACGCTCAGGCTCAGCCGATCAGGTTCGCGGTCGCGGCTGAACCCTATCCGCCGTACACCGAGAAGCAGGCCAACGGTGAATGGAAAGGGTTTGAAGTCGACCTGATCCACAAGCTCTGCACCGAAATGAAAGCCGAGTGCGAGATCAAGGAAGTGGCGTGGGACGGGATCATTCCATCGTTGCTGGCGAAGAAGATCGACGTGATTTTCTCCTCGATGTCCGTGACCGCAGAACGCGAAAAACAGATCGCTTTCAGCCGGGCTTACTACGATTCGCTCGTCGCGATTGTCGGCCCCAAGGGCACCAAGGTGAGCAAGTACCCGGATGACCTGAAGGGCAAGATCATCGGCGTGCAGAACTCCACGGTCAGCGCCAGCTACCTCAAGGCCTACTACGAAAAAATCGCCGACGTGAAGTATTACGACACCCAGGATTCGGCCAACGCGGACCTGATCGCCGGTCGCATCGACCTGATGATGGCGGACGGCACAGCCATGACCGAGTTCGTCAAAACGCCGGACGCCAGCAACCTCGAATTCCTCGGCACAGTGCCCTACGACCCGATTTTCGGCAAAGGTGTCGGTGCCGGTCTGCGCAAGGACGACACCGAGCTCAAGGCCCGACTGGACAAGGCGATCACCGCACTGCTGGCGAGCAAGGACTATGACGACCTCTCCCAGAACTACTTCGGCACCAGCGTGAAACCTGCTTTCTAAATCCCCTCACCACACACGCTCGCACCCACAGGGATTCAGGCAGGTTGTTGATTGCGAGACTGGGAGACCGAAATGCCGGAAATGTTCGCTTTGATCAATTTCACCGAACAAGGATGGGGTGGTGCGCTACTGAAGGGTTTGTTGATGACCCTGCAGATCTCCGCTGGGGCATTTGTCGTCGGGCTGTTCATCGGCCTGGTGGTGGCCTGCCTCAAGTTGGGCGCGCCCAAACCGATCGCGGCGCTGATGCGCGGCTACACCACATTGTTCCGTGCGATTCCCGAGTTGCTGCTGATTCTGTTGCTGTACTACGTCGGCTCCATGCTCCTCAATTCGCTGATGGCCAAAATGGGTTACGACGCGGTCAACGTCAGTGGTCCACTGGCTGCGATCCTGGTGCTGGGGCTGGTTCAGGGGGCTTACGCTTCGGAAATTTTCCGCGCGGCGATCCAGGCCATTCCCTATGGCCAGATCGAAGCGGCGAGGGCGTTTGGCCTCAGCGGTTTCGGGCTGTTCCGCCGTGTCACGTTGCCGATCATGGCGCCTTACGCGATGGCCGGGATGGCGAACCTGTGGATCAACCTGATCAAGGACAGCGCCCTGATCAGCGTGGTGGGCACCAACGAACTGCTGTACACCGCCAAGCAAGGCGCGGGTTCGACCCGTCACTACCTGTTGTTCTATCTCACGGCTGCGGCGATGTATTACGTGGTGACGCTGGCGTCCAATTACCTGTCCGGACGACTTGAACGACGCATCCGTCGCTGGATGCCTTTGGCTGAGTGAATGAAATGATTCCAGCGTGGATAGTTGAATACGCGGCCCTGTTGGGTCGAGGTTTGCAAACGACCATCACCATTTTGCTGATCTCCATGGTGTTCGGTTTCGTGCTGGCGGTGCTGGTGGCTCTGGCGCGGATCTCGAAGAACAAAGTGATCGCCAGGGCCAGCCTGTTCTACACCAGCGTGTTGCGTGGCACGCCGCTGCTGATCCAGATCTACATTTTCTACTACGGGCTCGGCAGCCTGTTTGCCCAGTTTCCGCTGATCCGTGGCAGCTTCTTCTGGCCATACCTGCGTGACGGCTACTGGTACATCGTCTTCGCGCTGGTGCTGTCGGTGGGGGCGTATGTCGGTGAAGTCATTCGCGGTGGGCTGCTGGCAGTGCCCAAGGGCGAAATGGAAGCCGCGTCGGCCTTCGGCATGACCCAACGCCAGGCTTTGTTGCGGGTACGCTTGCCCCGGGCGATGCGGTTGTTGTTGCCGACCCTCGCCGGGGAGACCGTGATGCTGCTCAAATCCACGGCGCTGGCGTCGACCATTGCGATCATCGACCTGCTGGGTGCGGCCAACGTGGTACGCGCGCAAACCCTGCAAGTGTACGAGCCGCTGTTGCTGGTCGCTGGTGTGTATGTCTGCCTGACGTTCCTGATCGAGGCGCTGTTCGCTTTCTTCGAACGTCGCGGAACGCCAGTGCGCAGGTCCGTGTGATGAGCACGCCAGGGACGGTCGACCGGTCGTTGCAAGGTATTGGTCTGTGCACCTTGGGCTATGCGTTTCTGGCGCTTCAGGACGCCGTGATCAAGTGGCTGGTGGCCGATTATTCGGTGGTCACCATCCTGTTCTGGCGCAGCTTGTTCGTGGTGTTTGTGTGCCTGGTGGCGGGACGTTTGCGGCTGGTGCAAAAAGCCTGGCGCTCGCCGAGCCGACGCCTGCTGGTGCAGCGTGGTTTGCTGTCGATTGTCGCCTGGGTGCTGTATTACACGGCGGCCCGGGACCTGTCGCTGGCGGAGATGACCACGCTGTATTTCTCGGCGCCGATCATGGTCACGGTTTTGGCGGCGGTGTTCCTCAAGGAGCGCGCGAACGGCTGGCAGTGGTTCACCCTGATCGTCGGATTTATCGGGGTGATCATCGCCTGTCGCCCCAGCAACATCGCCGAGCCGTTGCCGGTGGTGCTGACGCTGCTGGCGGCCATGTGCTGGGCCTTCACCTACATCCAGTTGCGGCAGGTGGATGACCAGACGTCGGTGCTGGAGCAAATGCTCATCACCAACGTGGTGTTTGTGATCTGCATGACCGTGGCGCTGCCCTGGACCCACACGTCGTCGCCGACCCCGGCCTGGCTGGGGATGCTCGCGGCGGGCCTGGTCGGCGGTATCGGTCAGTACCTGTTGTTTGCGAGTTTCCGGCGGGCCACGGCGACGTTGCTGGCGCCGTTCGAGTACACCGGGCTGATCTGGGCGTTCCTGTTGTCGAGCCTGATCTGGGGCACGGTGATGGATGTGTCACTGATGATCGGCGCCGGGCTGATCGCGGTCAGCGGCACCCTGGCGATGATCTTCGGGCGTCACGCCTCACAGGACGTCGTCGGTGCTGAATGCTCCGTGACGCAACCCCTTTATCCAGCAGCGACAGATGTGGAGCCCGTTGGCGGGACTGAAGGTTTCGGGGTTGAGGCACCACTCGATCCAGAGTCCGTCGAGCATCGCCGATAGGCCGATGGCGGCCAGGCGAGTGTCGTGAATCACAAAACCTTCGCTGGCAGCCAGGTCATCCAGGAGTTGGCGGAGCAAGTCGAGGTAGGCGCGGTAGCTTTTTTCGTGAGACTGGCTGACGTGTTCGGAATGGCGAATCAGGCTCCAGAACACCACCCAGGCGCCGAGCAAATCGGGGTCCATGACCCGTGGTGCGAATGAACCGGTCAGGAACGCGTCCATCCTCGCGGCCGGCGTGTCGGCCTGCTCGATTTCCTGAAGCAGGGCCGTGGTCAGTTCGCTCGCGAGCTTCTGATAGGTGTCGGCGATCAACGCATCGATGCTGCCGAAATGATGGTTGAGCAAGCCAACGGACACGCCGGCCTCGGTGGCGATGCGGCGCACGGAGATACCGGCATGCCCGTCACGGACCAGGCAACGCAGCGTGGCAGCCACCAGCATTTCGCGGCGCTCGTCAGGTTCGGCGCGGCGGTTTTTCGGAGCGGTAGTGGTCACAGGGACGTCCTTGGGTGCGGTTACTCGTTCGCGAGCTTAGTTGAACGTCTGTTCAATCACCAGCGGCGATGCACGGGTTTTTAACGATCATGACGGGAGGACACGCGGATGGCGCAGGATATTTCGTTCAACGTTCGCAGCAACAACGGCGACCCGCTGCGGGTGGGGGCCTGGCGTTTCGAGGGCGATGGCAGCGGCCTCAAGGTGCACCTGCAAGCCGGGGTGCATGCCGATGAAATCGCCGGGATGCTGGTGTTGCACCTGCTGATGCAACGCCTGCAAGTGGCCGAGGCCGAAGGTCGGCTCAAGAGTCAGGTGACAGTGGTGCCGCAGGCCAATCCGCTGGGTATCGGGCAGTTTCGTCAGGGACGTCTGCTGGGCCGATTCCACGACGCGACCGGCCATAACTTCAACCGCGGGTTCGACCAGTCCGCAGCGATGAATCCACCCTCGACGAATGTCCAGGAATGGCAGAAAAGCCTGGTGCAACTGGCCTCCAGCGCAGATGTCATGCTCGACCTGCACACCGATGACGAGGCGCTGCCGTATCTCTATGTGCACCGCAGTTTCTGGCCCCGTGGCCGTGAACTGGCGGCTGCGATGAAAATGGACGTGGCGATCATCTGGGACGACGGCGGTGATGGTTCCTTCGAGGAAAGCATCATTGCGCCCTGGCTGCGAAAGGGCGTCAGCGAGCGGCAAATGGCGGCGACGCTGGAGCTGCGCGGGCAGGGCGATGTCAGCGACCGGTTTGCCGAGCAGGATGCCGACGGGCTCTATGCCTGGTTGTGCAGTTACGGGGTCATCGATGAGGCGCTGACACTGGGTGACTGGCCTGTCGAAGTGATGGAAATGGGGCAGATGGAAACCATTCTGGCGCCGCAGCCAGGGGTGCTGATCTTTGAAAAGGACTTGGGGGATTTTGTCGAGGAAGGGCAGCGCTTTGCCCGGATTCTGCGGTGCCCAGGGGATCCGTCGTCAGAGGTGGTGTTGGTGGCCGAGCAAGCGGGACGGATGGTGACGCGCTATCGCGATCGGTTGGTGTCTCAGGGCATGGTCGTGGCGAAGTTCACCGGCAGCCGGGTGTCGCGCCATTGGCGTGGCGGATTGCTGGATCCGAACTGACGCCTTTTCTTTTGCAGCAGCTGCCGAGGCACGAGGCTGCGTTGCGTGTCCGCAGGACCGCCCCCGGGGGCCGCTGCGCAGCCCGACGCAGCCTCGTGCCTCGGCAGCTGCTACAAAGAGCGCGATTACGTCGTCTGCAAAATGTGGGCTCATGACGGCGATTGAAGGTGTCACCCGATTCTGAATCCTGTTAATTCCCCTGTAGCAGCTGCCGAGGTACGAGGCTGCGTTGCGTGTCCGCAGGACCGCCCTCGGGGGCTGCTGCGCAGCCCGACGCAGCCTCGTGCCTCGGCAGCTGCTACAAAGAGCGCGATCACGTCGTCTGCAAAATGTGGGCTCATGACGGCGATTGAAGGTGTCACCCGATTCTGAATCCTGTTAATTCCCCTGTAGCAGCTGCCGAGGCACGAGGCTGCGTTGCGTGTCCGCAGGACCGCCCTCGGGGGCCGCTGCGCAGCCCGACGCAGCCTCGTGCCTCGGCAGCTGCTACAAAGAGCGCGATTACGTCGTCTGCAAAATGTGGGCTCATGACGGCGATTGAAGGTGTCACCCGATTCTGAATCCTGTTAATTCCCCTGTAGCAGCTGCCGAGGCACGAGGCTGCGTTGCGTGTCCGCAGGACCGCCCTTGGGGGCCGCTGCGCAGCCCGACGCAGCCTCGTGCCTCGGCAGCTGCTACATGTGTTTTTGCTTGACGCTGCCAGTTGTTCAGTGGGAAAAAGTGCGGGCAGGACTATCGATTGGATCCAAATTGCAGGCCAACGCTGGAATTAAGGACGATTCATGAAAACGCTTTTGTGTTTGCTGTTGGCCATCGCGGTCGGCACCGCGCTGCAGTCTGTGGGTGTGCCCCATGGGCTCTTGCTGGGCTCGATACTCTCAACCGCGATCATCGTCAGCCAGTCGGGTTTTTCTCCCACGCTGCGCTTCAGCCTTGGCTTCGTGCAAATCGTCCTGGGGATTGCGACCGGGTTGATGTTTCAGGCGTGGGACAACCAGGCCGCCGCGTCGCTGTTGCCCAGCCTTGGCCTGTTACTCCTGTGCCTGGCCGTTCAGGTCGGCATCGCCGGGTTGTGGTTGTACAAAGTCACTGGCTGGAACGTCAAAGACTCGCTGCTGGCGGTCTATCCGGGGGCGCTGGCTGCGGTGTTTGATTTGCTGGAGTCCGAGCGGGCGTCCAGCAAGGTGATCGTGGTGCATCTGGTCCGGCTGTTGTCCATCACGGTGCTGGTGAGCTTCTGCATTCCCGGCACACCTGGCCTGACCGCTGCTGAAAGCAGCCCTTGGGTCTTGAGCACCGTACTGACACTGGCGTCACTGATCGTGCTGTGCCTTTTGTCGGGTCGCCTGTTGTTGCGATTTGGCGTCCCGGCACCGTTCATGCTGACGGCCATCGTCCTCACCGGTGTGTTCATCAAGGTGGGTTATCTGCAGACGTTCCACATGCCGCAATGGAGTGTCGATTTCGCGTCGGTCCTGCTCGGCGTGTTGATCGGCTCGAAGTTCCAGGACATCAGCTTCAAGGAACTCGTGCGACACGGCAGGGCTGGACTGATCGGCGTGGTCTTGATGTTGCTGGTGGCTGCGGCATTCGCCGCTTTGGCCGGGAAAATCCTCGGCAGCGACCCGCTTACGGCATGGCTGGCGTACATGCCAGGCGCCATCGAGACCATCACCATCGTCGCGTTCAGTGGCGGGCTGAATGTGGTGTTCATTCTCTCTCATCACCTGGTGCGCATGGTGTTGCTGCATTTTGCGCCGGCCTTGCTTATCCAGGCGCGACGCTGGCGGGAAATGTCCGAGCGATCCTGATTCGCCATGGCTGCGTGTATCAGCACGTATCAATCCACCATGCAGCCAACTTCGTATACAACTCCGTAGCGCTCCTGACACGTGCGCGATACATGCCGGCCTTTGAATGAGGTCACCGCAACCGCGGCATTTATCGTGCACTGACTGGCTGCACTGACTGGAGAACCGCAATGTTCCGTTTCGACTTCCCTAAAACCGCTGGCTCGCTTGGCCTGGCCGTTGCCGCTGCAACATTTGTCGCTTTCACCGGTTTTGCCCAGGCTCAAGAGGCTCCCATCGGCGTTGACCAAAGTGTGCCGGCGGCGAAAAGCTGGCAGACCGGCCTGCACCGAACAGATCTGCTGCACCGTGACCTCGACGTTCCAGAACGTGAAGTGATTCAGGTACGGGTGGATTTTGAACCGGGCGTGGTATCGCCCAAACACGCCCATCCGGGTGTTGAAGTGGCCTACGTTCTGGACGGTACATTCGAGTATCAACTGGAAGGTCAGCCACCGGTGACGCTAAAGACCGGTGATTCGCTGTACATCCCGGCAGGGGTCGCGCATGTGGCGAAGAATGTGGGGACGAATACGGGATCGGAACTGGCGACCTACATCGTCAAGAAAGGCCCGGCGCTGGTAGAGATCGTGAAGTAAGACGGCTACATCCGGATCAATTTCGGTGAGGGGCGGGGGCGCGTCGAGCCAGGCAAAGGCCGTCGAATCAGGCCATTGGCTTTACAGCCCCTCGCCCAGCAACCTGAGGTACTCAGGGCTGTCGGAAATCGAATTGTGTCCCACCTCCGGGATCACCTCCAACACCGCCACACCCTTGGCGAAATGCTCGTATAAACGCTGCGTGCTCGAACCCGGTATGACCTCGTCCTGCCCGGCTGCGATCAACAACGTCGGTATGTTGATGCGCGCGGCGTAGCGCCAGGATTCAAACCGGTCCCGCAACAGCCACTTCACCGGGAATATCGGAAACTGGCGCGCGGCAATTTCTTCCAGACTGTTATACGGCGTAATCAGCACCAGGCGTGCCGCCGGGCGCTGGCTTGCAAGGCGTATGGCCACGCCCGAACCCAGGCTGCGGCCCACCAACGCAATGTGCGGGTGCTCGGCGTACACCTTGTCGAACAAGGTCTCGGCATCACGCGCAATGGCGTCTTCCGACGGCGAACCGGCGCTGCCGCCGTAGCCTCTGTAATTGAGAAAATAAAGGGCGTGATCAGGAAAGGCCTGGGCAAACGAGGGCATGTTGCGAGACACGTCCTCGGCATTTCCGCCGAAATAAATCAATGCATTGGGCCCTTCGCGCGCTCGCAGGGAAACCAGCACCTGCGTGCCCGCGTCCGAGAGCGTTAACAGCGGCGTCTCGACGGACCGAGGCTGCGGAAAGTAGATCAGCGCGCGCTGAAACACCCACAACCCGACACACAGCGCCAGGTACAACGCGACAACGATAACGGCAGTGAACATCAGGACTCGCGGCATTCGGCTAACGTTAGGTGGCGGCATTGACGGCTCTGGGATTGAAGGTGGCGACCGCGTGATCGCCGTCAGAGTGTAGTCGACCGGTCGTGAGGCGCGCCGATCCTGGCAGTGCAAAGAGGAGGGGATCGATGCCCGTCACCCTTAAATGGCTCACTGTTCAGCCCGCTGAAAAAACCGCGCTGATGCTGGGTTTTGCCTTTCACTTTTGCGTCCTTGCCAGTTATTACCTGGTACGGCCGCTGCGCGATGCGTTGGGGCTGGAGGGGGGCGCCGACCAGTTGCAGTGGCTGTTCACCGCTACTTTTGTGGTCATGTTGCTGATGGTTCCGCTCTACGGCGCACTGGTTTCGCGGCTGCCGGCCACACGATTCGTGCCGCTGATCTACCGGCTGATTGCGCTGTCGATGCTGGTGTTCGGTGTGCTGATCGCCAATCGCGTCGCGCCGGTGACCGTCGGGCGTGTGTTCTTTGTGTGGATCAGTATCTACAACCTGTTCATCGTGACGATTTTCTGGAGTGTGTTGGTCGACCGCTTCTCCAACGAACAAGGGCGCAGGCTGTTCGGTTTCATTGCCGCCGGTGGCACGCTCGGAACCTTCATCGGGCCGTTGCTGGCCGCGACCATGGCCACCCGTCTCGGACCGGTGGCCCTCACGCTCGCGGCGGCCTTGCTGCTGGAAATCGCGGTGCGTTGCTACCGGGCTTTGCTGGCCCGCACCGCTTCACAGTCCGGCAAACAGTCGCTGGATGATCGGCGCCTGGGCGGTGGCATGCTGGCGGGCGTCACCCTGATCCTGCGTTCGCGATACCTGATGGGGCTGGTGCTGTTCATGTTGCTGCACACCAGTGCGGCGACGTTGTTGTATTTCGAACAGGGCCGGATCGTCGCTGGCAGCTACGCTGATGTAGCGAGCCGGACGCAATTTTTCGCTATCGTTGATCTGATCGTCTCGGCATTGACCTTGCTGTTCCAGCTCGTGTTGACGGCGCCCCTGATACGGTTGATCGGCGTGGGCGGCGCACTGGCGGCACTGCCGCTGGCCACGATTGTGGCGTTCGCCGCCATGGCCCTGGCGCCGGTGCCCGCGACTGTTGCACTGGCTCAAGGGCTGCGTCGGGCGGTGGAATTTGCCGTGGTGCGGCCGGCGCGAGAAGTGTTGTGGACGGTGGTCAGCCGCGAAGAGAAGTATAAGGCCAAGAATGTGATCGAAACCCTGGTCTATCGCGGCGGTGATGCTGCCAGCGGCTGGCTGTCCGCCGGGTTGAGCGCATTGGGCGCCGGATTTGGTCTGGTGGCGGTGGTGATCGTGCCGTTTGCCGGATTGTGGGGCGGTTTATGTTTCTGGCTGGCCAGGCGGCAGGAGCAGCGGGCGGCTGGCACACGGGTGGAAGGGCCAAACGATGAACCATACTGACGGCATCACGCGTCGCCGATTACTCACGCTGGCTGCCGGTGTCTCGGCGGTCTTCACGTTCGATCACGCCACGGCGCAACCCTCGCCGCCGACCGCAACAGGAGGCAAGAACATGCAGACCCGAGCCATTCCTTCCAGCGCCGAGCCGCTGCCCATCGTCGGGCTGGGCACTTATCGCGGTTTCGATGTTGCCCCTGCAGACCCGGCCTACAAACAGTTGCCCGCCGTGCTCAACGCGTTGTTCGAGAAGGGCGGAACGCTGATCGACAGCTCACCGATGTATGGCCGTGCCGAGCAGACCACCGGCGAATTGCTGTCGATCCATGAACCGCGCTCGCCGGCATTTCTGGCCACCAAAGTCTGGACGCGCGGGCGTGAAGAAGGCATCGCGCAGATGGAGCAGTCGTTCCGGTTGCTGCAAACCGACCGGATCGATTTGATGCAGATTCATAATCTGCTGGACTGGAAAACCCACCTGCCGACGTTGCGGCAATGGAAGGAAGAAGGGCGCATTCGCTACATCGGTATCACCCATTACACGGCGTCGGCGTATGACGAAGTGGAGGCGGTGCTCAAGGCTGAAGCGCTGGATTTCCTGCAAATCAATTACGCACTGGATGATCGCGGGGTCGAGAAGCGCATTCTGCCGCTGTGCCGCGAACGGGGTGTGGCGGTGATGTGCAATCGACCGTTTGGCGGCGGTGGCTTGATCGCGCGACTCAAAGGCAAACCGCTGCCGGGGTGGGCAGCACAGGTGCAGGTGAATAGCTGGCCGCAGCTGGCGCTCAAGTTTTTGCTCTCGCACTCGGCGGTGACCTGCGTCATACCGGGCACCGGGAACCCGCGTTACATGGCCGATAATGCCGGGGCGGGATTCGGGCCGATGCTGACGGGGGCGCAGCGTGAGCAGTTGATTGATCTGGTGGGGTAGGGGGAGGAGGTTGAAGATCAAAAGATCGCAGCCTCGTTTCACTCGACAGCTCCACACTCCGATTAACCTGTCCCGTCTCGTACGCTGCCTGCTGGCCAGCGCATTGTTTGCCGCGCCGATTGCTTACGCGGCTGAGCCCGCGGTCCTGCATTTCGGTGATCAGAATTACTACAACGTCCGCGCCTCGGTCGAAGCCTCAGGCGTTCCATGCCGATTTTCTGGTGGGCCTGAGCAAGGTCGGTGCCTGGGTCTGATGCTGTTCACTTAGCGATCGTCAGACGAGCAGGATCCTGTGGCGACCTGTGGGCAAAGAAGGCCAACCTGGACCAGAACGTTTCGCGTCATTGGTTGCGTCAGGCACACATGACCGTCGGCCCGGTGGATACGCAGGCGGCTGCGGATTTGCAGAGCACGGCGGACTTTCTGTTCAAGGTCAAGGCACTGCCGACAGCCTTGGCCACCGCGCCGATTATCGACCGTTCGTTTGATCGATCCTTTGCTTAATAACTGACGGCCAGGCAGCGCTGGAACCAAACACTGTGTACCTTATCCAACCTCGGCCAGCAGCGAACTGCGGGCCGATAATGGATAAACGGGCGAAGGGTTTTTGCCATCAAACGTGACCGCAAGGGTCTGCCAAGGCAAAACATGAAACAGCTGTTCAAGGTTCTCGCTGCAATCGCCATCGTCACCGGACTGGCCGGTTGCATCGCCGCTCCGATCGAAATGACCCCGCAGACCGAACAACGTCTGCGCGGGCAAGCACCGATTCGTTTTCTGCTGACCTTTGACGACGGTCCCAGTGCCTCGAGTTTCTGGAACCCGAGCATGACCGTGCTTGATAGCCTCGCGAGCAATCCGTTGCAACCGAACATCAAAGCGGTGTTTTTCGTCCAGACCCGGGCTTCTCGGGCGGGCGGCAGTGAGATCGGGCGTGAGGTCATGCGCCGCGAGCAGGCCGAAGGTCAGATCCTGGGATTCCATACGGCTACGCCTGGGCATAGCAATCATCGCTCGCTCGATGACGTCGAGTTGGAGCAATCGCTCAGCAACGGCACCGCCGACATCGCGGCGATCACCGGCACGCCACCGACGCTGGTGCGTCCGCCGTTCTGGAATTACGACAAGCGTACGTTCGCGGCCTATCAACGCCACGGGTTGCAGGTGCTGCTGACGGACCTGAGTGCCAATGACGGCAAAATCTGGGGCTTCAACGCCAGTCCGCGGCGGCGGGCCAACATGCTTCGGCAGCTGTCAGTCGTGCGCGAACGCATCGCACTCGGCGAACTGCCGACGGTGGATGGGGTGATTCCGGTCGTCGTGACCTTCCACGACCTGAACCGCTACACCGCCCGGCACGCCCGCGAGTACCTGCAAATCCTCATCGACAGCGCCAACACCACCGGGCTGAAACTGGCGCAGAAACCCTTTTACGACGATAAGGACGAGCTGCAACGGGCGGCGATGGCGCGCACCGTCACCGACAGCTCCCAGGCGGTGCAGCTACCGGGGCTCTGGAACTGGATATGGGACGGGGATCGCCACTGATCAATGCCTGGAAATGAGAGGCAGGTATCACTTTTTACTGGCGCAGGATTGGCCAAGGGCATCTATTCTCATTAAGTTCATCCGTCCCACTGCCGCCCGAGACGCCAGCCATGGTTCCCATTTCAGTTCTTTGCAACATTGTGGAGTGTGGTTTTACCCCGTTGTCCTGCGAATGCACGGAGAGCGGCGGATTGCTGCGTATTGAAGTGTTTGAACCCGACACCGGGCAGGTTGAACTGTTGATTTGCGGTGTGTCGACAGAGCAACTGACCAGCGTTCGCGCAATCTCCGAGCTGGTGGGCGAGTTACGCTCGGAGATGAACGCCGGACGCCGGGCGTTTGCCGGGTGACCCTTTTGGGTCTGTAGGCCTACAGGTCCTACAGTTCAGCAGGCGACAACTCCTCAATCATCCGCAAGCAATGCCTCAACCCCGGTGATACATCCCCGACCCGTTGGCTGAGGATGATCGGCGACGTCGCGTTGTCCTCCAGCAGCGGGGTGAAGCCGATGTCATCGCGGTGCAGCAATTGCACCGACGCCGGTACCAGCGTCACGCCAATTCCAGCCCCCACCAGACCAATCGCCGTTTGCAGCTCGTTGGTCCATTGCGCCACATGAATGCTCACCCCATAGGATTCGAACAGGGCGATGACATGGTCGGCGTAGCTGGGCCGTGGGTTGACCGGGTACAGCACGAAGGGTTCTTTGGCCAGTTCGCGAAGGCTGATCGGCGCGCCCAGTAAAGGATGGCCGGCGGGCAGGGCGGCGACGAGGCGGTCTTCGGTCAGCACGGTCTGGAGGATGGCCGGATCATCAATGCGGATGCGTCCGAAGCCGATGTCGATCCGTCCGGCCTTGAGCGCTTGCACCTGTTGCAGCGTGGTCATTTCCGACAACCCCAGTTCCAGCTCCAGCGGCTCGCCACTGCGCAAGCGGCGAATCAGATCCGGCAGCACGCCATACAGGGTCGAAGGCGCGAAACCGATACCCAGCCAGGTCTTTTCGCCCAGGCCGATCCGCCGGGTGTTGTCGCACACGTTGCCCAGTTGCTCGAGCAGGGCGCTGGAATGTTCATGGAAAAACCGCCCGGCATCGGTCAGTTTCAGCGGTCGGCCACGCTCCAGCAACAGCACACCGAGTTCGTCTTCCAGCTGCTGGATCTGCCGGCTCAGGGGCGGTTGCGCGATGTGCAGCAATTCTGCAGCGCGGGTGAAATTAAGGGTGTGAGCCAGCACCTGAAAATAGCGCAGGTGACGCAGTTCCATAGGACCTCCATAAGCCTGTCGTTTGCATACCTTAAAGGTATCAAGTCAGACCAATTCTATATTGGCTTCCCGAAAAAAGCCGTACGAGAATCGGTTCCAGAACTTTAAGAACCTAACGGGTATTGAAATGCTTGCGACAGCCATTGAATCGATCGAGACGATCATCGTCGATCTGCCGACCATCCGCCCGCACAAGCTGGCGATGCACACCATGCAGAACCAGACGCTGGTGATCATTCGTGTTCGCTGTGCCGATGGCATCGAAGGCATCGGTGAATCCACCACCATCGGTGGGCTGGCCTACGGCAATGAAAGCCCCGACAGCATCAAGACCAACATCGATCGCCACTTCGCGCCGCTGTTGCTCGGCCAGGACAGCGCCAACGTGAACGCCGCGATGTTGCGGCTGGAGCGCAGCATTCGTGGCAACACCTTCGCCAAGTCAGGCATCGAAACCGCCTTGCTCGACGCCCAGGGCAAACGCCTCGGCCTGCCGGTGAGCGAGCTGTTGGGCGGTCGTGTGCGGGATGCGCTGCCAGTGGCCTGGACCCTGGCCAGCGGTGATACCGACAAGGACATCGCCGAAGCGGAAAAGATGCTCGACCTGCGCCGCCATCGGATCTTCAAGCTGAAAATCGGTGCCGGCGAAGTCAATCGCGACCTCGCTCACGTCATCGCCATCAAGAAAGCCCTGGGCGACCGCGCAAGCGTCAGGGTCGATGTCAATCAGGCCTGGGACGAAGCTGTTGCCGTGCGCGCCTGCCGGATTCTGGGCACGAACGGCATCGATCTGATCGAGCAACCGATCTCGCGCAATAACCGCTCCGGCATGGTGCGGCTGAATGCCGTGAGCCCGGCGCCGATCATGGCCGATGAATCCATCGAATGCGTGGAGGATGCGTTCAACCTGGCCCGCGAAGGCGCGGCGTCGATTTTCGCCTTGAAGATCGCCAAGAACGGCGGCCCTCGCGCGGTGCTGAAGACCGCAGCCATCGCTGAAGCGGCGGGTATCGGCCTGTACGGCGGAACCATGCTCGAAGGCGGTATCGGCACGATGGCGTCGGCCCATGCCTTCATCACGTTGAACAAGCTGGCCTGGGATACCGAATTGTTCGGGCCGTTGCTGCTGACCGAGGACATCCTCAGCGAGCCGCTGGTCTACCGCGATTTCGAGCTGCACGTGCCTAAAACACCGGGCCTGGGCCTGAGTCTGGATGAAGAGCGCCTGGCGTTTTACCGTCGCGACAAGTCATCCACCGTTCTTCATCACGTCTGAGGAGTGCATCATGCTGTTCCACGTAAAAATGACCGTGAACCTGCCGGTCGACATGAACCCTGAAGTGGCCGCCCGGCTGAAGGCTGACGAAAAGGCTTTCTCCCACCGCCTGCAAGAGCAGGGCAAGTGGCGTCACCTGTGGCGCATTGCCGGGCTCTATGCCAATTACAGCGTGTTCGACGTCGACAGCGTTCAGGAGCTGCATGACCTGCTGATGCAATTGCCGCTTTACCCGTACATGGCGATCGAAGTCACCGCGATGTGCCGGCATCCTTCGTCGATTCGCGAGGATGACCGCTGAGCCCAGCCTGCTCAGTTCGCTACGCTAATAATTACAAGATGAGGAACCACCATGAACGTCAAGATTTCCCACACTGCCGCGGCCCAGAAATTTCTCGAAGAAGCCAGTGGCCTGCAAAACGACGCCGGCAGCCCGCGTGTCAAAGCCCTGGTTTATCGCATCCTGCGTGACTCGGTGAACATCATCGAAGACCTGGCCGTGACGCCGGAAGAGTTCTGGAAAGCCGTCAACTACCTCAACGTACTGGGCGCGCGCCAAGAGGCTGGACTGGTAGTGGCAGGGCTTGGGCTGGAGCATTACCTCGACCTGCTGATGGACGCCGAAGACGAGGCGGCCGGCAAGGCTGGCGGCACGCCACGGACCATCGAAGGGCCGTTGTATGTGGCCGGTGCACCGCTCTCGGACTTCGAAGCGCGACTGGATGATGGCGTGGATCCGGGTGTGACGCTGTTCATGCAGGGCCAGGTGCTCAACACCGCGGGCGAACCGCTGGCCGGTGCGGTCGTGGACGTCTGGCACGCCAATACCGGCGGCACCTACTCTTACTTCGATACCACCCAATCGGAATTCAACCTGCGCCGGCGCATCGTCACTGACGCCGAGGGTCGTTATCGCTTTCGCAGCATCGTGCCGTCGGGCTATGGCTGCCCGCCGGATGGTCCGACCCAACAACTGCTCGATCAGCTGGGGCGTCATGGTCAGCGGCCGGCGCACATTCACTTCTTCATTTCCGCGCCGGATCATCGCCACCTGACCACCCAGATCAACCTGGATGGCGATGAGTACCTGCACGACGATTTCGCCTATGCCACCCGTGATGAGCTGATCGCAAAAATCACTTTCAGTGAAGATCAGGCCCGTGCAGCGGCGCATGGCGTGAGCGGTCGGTTTGCCGAAATCGAATTCGACTTCACCCTGCAGTCGTCCGCCCAACCGGACGAGCAACAGCGCCCTGAGCGGGTCCGCGCACTGGAGGATTGAATCGCGATTTGAACCGACCTGCAGGAGCTGAGCTTGCTCGCGATGGCGGTGTGTCAGTTGAAGAGATTCAAACTGATACAGCGCCATCGCGAGCAAGCTCGGCTCCTACAGGGGAGGCGGTGACCTGTCGTGGACACTGTTCTAGAATGACCCGACGCAACCTAAAACAACAACGAGAGTGCCCCGATGATGCACGCGCAGCTGTTGAGTCAGCGCAGCAGAGTATTCGACCACGCCGATCCTTATGCGGTGTCGGGTTACGTCAATCAGCATGTCGGTAATCACCACATTCTGATGCCTCGCGCGGGGCGTCCGCTGGCCAGTCTCGATCATCGTAAATTCGCCAGCCTCGACCTCTGCCGCATCAGCTATGGCGCCCCTGTGCGGGTGACGTCGGGTGCGCTGGACAGCATCTATCACTTGCAGGTGTTACTCGGTGGTCATTGCCTCTGGCGGGGGCATGGCGAGGAGCATTATTTCGCGCCGGGTGAACTGTTGTTGATCAACCCCGACGATCCGGTGGACCTGACCTATTCCGACGATTGCGAAAAATTCATTCTCAAAGTCCCGGCATTGCTGCTCGAATCCGTGTGCAACGAACAGCGTTGGCATTACCCGGACCAGGGCGTGCGGTTTCTGGAGAATCGCTATCAGCTCAACGAGCTGGAAGGTTTTGTGGGGCTGCTGGCGATGATTTGCCAGGAGGCCGAGGCCACCGAGCAAATCCCCAAGGTGCAGGAGCATTACGCGCAGATCATAGTCAGCAAGATGCTGAGTTTGATGAAAACCAATGTCAGCCGCGTCAATCCGGGTTCGCCGTCGGCAACGTTCGAGGCGATTGCCGACTACATTGCGCGCAATCTCAAGCACGACATCGACAGCGAAGAACTGGCACGCCAGGCGCACATCAGCCTGCGTTCGTTGTACGGATTGTTCGAGCGCAACGCCGGCACCACGCCGAAAAGCTACATCCGCCAGAAACGTCTGGAACGTATCAACGCCTGCCTGAGCGACCCCACCTGCAACGTGCGCAACGTCACGGAAGTGGCGATGGATTACGGTTTCCTGCACTTGGGCAGGTTCTCCAGCAGCTACCGCCAACAGTTCGGCGAACTGCCTTCCGATACCCTCAAGCGTCGGCATTGATGTAACTATAAAACAAAACCTGTAGCAGCTGCCGAGCCTGCGAGGCTGCGTTCGAGTGCGCAGCGCTCGCAAGATGGCAGGCGAATGCTGCGCATCCGAACGCAGCTACAACGCAAAACCTGTAGCAGCTGCCGAGCCTGCGAGGCTGCGTTCGAGTGCGCAGCGCTCGCAAAATGGCATGCGAATGCTGCGCATCCGAACGCAGCCTCGCGGGCTCGGCAGCTGCTACAGGGGGCGGCGCCGGTTTCTGTATTGCACAAAACGGATACAGGTCTGCACCCTTCGGATAGTCCGCCTCAACCCCCCGACCTAGCATGGCCCTGCCTGATAAAAACAATGGAGGCGGCGGCCATGACCCTGCGACCCGAATACCTTCACTCCTTGCTTGAAGACAATCCAGAGCAAGGCATCTATCGCTGCAAGCGCGAGATGTTTACCGACCCGCGCTTGTTCGACCTGGAGATGGAACACATCTTCGAAGGCAACTGGCTGTACCTCGCCCACGAAAGCCAGATCCCCAACAAGAACGATTTCTACACCACCACCATGGGGCGCCAGTCGATCTTTATCGCGCGCAACAAGGACGGTGAACTCAACGCGTTCATCAATGCCTGCAGCCACCGTGGTGCGACGCTTTGCCGGCACAAGTCCGGCAACAAGAGCTCCTACACCTGCCCGTTCCACGGCTGGACCTTCAACACCTCCGGCAAGCTGCTCAAGGTCAAAGACCCGGCAGCGGCAGGCTACCCGGCGAGTTTCAACTGCGAAGGCTCCCACGACCTGACCAAAGTCGCCCGTTTCGAGTCCTATCGCGGCTTCCTGTTCGGCAGCCTCAAGGCAGACGTGGTGCCGCTGGTGGAGCACCTGGGCGAGTCAGCGAAAATCATCGACATGATCGTCGACCAGTCCGCCGACGGCCTTGAAGTGCTGCGCGGTTCCTCCAGCTACATCTACGAAGGCAACTGGAAACTCACCGCCGAAAACGGCGCCGATGGCTATCACGTCAGCTCCGTGCACTGGAACTACGCGGCCACGCAGAACCAGCGCAAGCAGCGCGAGGCCGGTGACAGCAACCCGACCATGAGCGCCGGCACCTGGGCCAAACAGGGCGGCGGTTTCTATTCGTTCGACAAGGGGCACATGCTGCTCTGGACCCGCTGGTCCAATCCCGAGGACCGCCCGCTGTACGAGCGCCGCGACGAGTTGGCCAATGATTTTGGTAAAGCCCGTGCCGACTGGATGATCGAGAACTCGCGCAACCTGTGCCTGTACCCGAACGTGTACCTGATGGACCAGTTCAGCTCGCAGATTCGCATCGCCCGGCCGATTTCGGTCAACCGCACGGAAATCACCATCTATTGCATCGCCCCCAAAGGCGAAAGCGATCACGCGCGGTCGAGCCGAATTCGTCAGTACGAAGATTTCTTCAACGTCAGTGGCATGGCCACGCCGGACGATCTGGAAGAGTTCCGTTCCTGCCAGACCAGCTACCAAGGCAGCGTCACCACCTGGAACGACATGTCCCGGGGGGCTGAGCACTGGATTGAAGGGGCCGACGAGGCCGCGAAGGAGATCGACCTGCATCCGCTGCTCAGCGGCGTGCGCACCGAAGACGAAGGGCTGTTCGTGCTGCAGCACAAATACTGGCAGCAGACCATGCTCAAGGCCCTGGCCGTCGAGCAGTCCGCGCTGATTGCCGTGGAGGAAGTGTGATGATCGCCACCTACGACACCGTGCGGGATTTTCTCTACCGCGAAGCGCGCTACCTCGACGACCGCCAGTGGGATCAATGGCTGGAGCTGTACGCACCGGACGCGACATTCTGGATGCCTTCGTGGGACGACAACGATGAGCTGACCGAAGACCCGCAGCGGGAGATCTCACTGATCTGGTACGGCAACCGCACCGGGCTTGAAGACCGTGTATTCCGCATCAAGACCGAGCGTTCCAGTGCGAGCATTCCGGACACTCGCACTTCCCACAACATCAGCAACATCGAGCTGCTTGAACAGGCCGACGGGGTCTGCAAGGTGCGCTTCAACTGGCACACCCTGAGTTTTCGCTACAAGACCGTCGACAGCTATTTCGGCAGCAGTTTCTACACCCTCGACGTGCGCGGTGAAAACCCGCTGATCAAGGCCAAGAAAGTGATCCTGAAGAACGACTACGTTCGCCAGGTCATCGATGTTTACCACCTGTGAGGCAGCCGTCATGACGCATTCCATTGCATTGAATTTCGAAGACGGCGTCACTCGTTTCATCGACGCCAGTCCCCATGAAACCGTGGCGGATGCAGCCTACCGCCAAGGCATCAACATTCCGCTGGACTGCCGCGACGGCGCTTGCGGCACCTGCAAGTGTTTTGCCGAAGCCGGGCGCTATGACCTCGGCGAGGAATACATCGAAGACGCCCTCAGTGCCGATGAGGCCGAGCAAGGGTTTGTGCTGACCTGCCAGATGCGTGCGCAGAGCGATTGCGTGGTACGCGTGCCAACGTCTTCGGATGTCTGCCGTACGCGCCAGGCCCGTTACGACGGCACCATCAGCGCGGTGCGCCAGTTGTCCGACAGCACCATCGCGCTGTCGATCAAGGGCGAGGCGCTGAGCAAGCTGGCGTTCCTGCCAGGGCAGTATGTGAACCTCGCGATTCCCGGCAGCGAGCAGACGCGGGCCTATTCCTTCAGCTCGTTGCAGCGCGACGGTGAAGTCAGTTTCCTGATTCGCAACGTGCCTGGCGGCTTGATGAGCAGCTTCCTCACCGGCATGGCCAAGGCCGGCGACAGCATGAGCCTGGCCGGGCCGTTGGGCAGTTTTTACCTGCGCGATATCCGTCGTCCATTGTTACTGTTGGCCGGTGGCACCGGCTTGGCGCCCTTTACCGCCATGCTGGAAAAAATTGCCGAGCAGGGCAGTGAGCATCCGCTGCACCTGATCTATGGGGTGACGCATGATTTCGATCTGGTGGAACTCGATCGCCTGGAAGCCTTCGCCGCACGCATCCCGAATTTCAGCTTCAGTGCCTGCGTCGCCAGCCCTGACAGTCAGCACCCGTTGAAGGGTTACGTGACCCAGCACATCGAACCGCGGCATTTGAACGACGGTGACGTGGACGTCTACCTGTGCGGCCCGCCGCCGATGGTCGAAGCGGTCAGCCAGTTCATCCGCGATCAAGGCATTGCCCCGGCGAATTTCTACTACGAGAAATTCGCCGCCAGCGCGGCCTGAACATTGACGTAACCGAACACGCACCACCTGTAGCAGCTGGCGAAGCCTGTGGTGAGGGAGTTCCTGTGGAGAGGGGATTCCTGTGGTGAATGGATTCCTGTGGTGAGGGAATTCCTGTGGTGAATGGATTCCTGTGGTGAGGGAGTTCCTGTGGTGAATGGATTCCTGTGGTGAGGGAGTTCCTGTGGTGAATGGATTCCTGTGGTGAGGGAGTTCCTGTGGTGAATGGATTCCTGTGGTGAGGGAGTTCCTGTGGTGAATGGATTCCTGTGGTGAGGGCATTCCTGTGGAGAGGGGATTCCTGTGGTGAGGGCATTCCTGTGGTGAATGGATTCCTGTGGTGGTGGGATTCCTGTGGTGAATGGTTTCCTGTGGTGAGGTGATTCCTGTGGTGAGGGGATTTATCCCCGTTCGGCTGCGCAGCAGTCGTAGAACCTGAATGCAAGGTTTCCCTGATACACCGCGTTGGCTGATTTCACGACTGCTTCGCAGCCGGACGGGGATAAATCCCCTCACCACAAAGATCCCCTCACCACAGGAACTCCCTCACCACAGGAATCCCCCCACCACAGGAAACCATTCACCACAGGAATGCCCTCACCACATCAATCCCCTCACCGCAGGCTTCGCCAGCTGCTACATGGCGTGTGCTCCTGATAGCGATTTGCAAAGAGGTAGGTATGAACAGATTTCACGAAAAAGTCGCGCTGATCACCGGTGCGGCCCAAGGCATCGGCCGGCGCGTCGCTGAGCGCATGGCGGAGCAAGGGGCACGCTTGATCCTGGTTGACCGCTCCGAATTGGTGTTCGAGTTGCAACAGCAACTAGGCCAGGACAGCCTCGCGCTGACCGCCGACCTCGAGCAATACGCCGAATGCAGCCGTGTCATGCAGGCGGCGATCGAGCGGTTTGGTCGACTCGACATCCTCATCAACAACGTCGGCGGCACGATATGGGCCAAGCCTTTCGAGCACTACGAGCCGTCGCAGATCGAGGCCGAAGTCCGCCGCTCGCTGTTTCCGACGCTGTGGTGCTGCCATGCCGCGCTGCCGTTCATGCTGGAGCAAGGCAGTGGTGCGATCGTCAACGTGTCCTCCATCGCTACACGCAGCGTCAACCGTGTGCCCTACGGCGCGGCGAAGGGCGGGGTGAATGCACTGACTGCCTGTCTGGCGTTTGAAACGGCTGGCCGCGGTGTGCGAGTCAACGCCACGGCTCCCGGTGGCACCGAAGCGCCGCCACGGGTAATACCGCGCAATAGCGCTGAACAAAGCGCAGAAGAGAAGGTGTGGTATCAGCAGATTGTCGATCAAACCCTCGACAGCAGTCTGATGAAGCGCTATGGAACACTGGATGAGCAGGCCAGCGCCATTCTGTTTCTGGCCAGCGACGAAGCGTCTTACATCACCGGCATGGTCATGCCAGTGGGCGGCGGCGATCAAGGCTGATCCGGATCGAATCGGTGCCTACAAGCGGCGCCGAAACGCGTTGACGATTCGTAGCGTGGCGTCGTTTGTATTGAGGTTGTTGACCGCGTCCAGCGGATGCCAGACGCAGTCGACGATCTCATTCAAAGGGCGTGCGGCGTCGTAATTCACCACCGATGCTTCGTAGACGTGGTGAAGGGTGTCGCCGGATTCCAGTTCCATCAGGTAGAGCATGTCGTCCACCCCAAGCCCGGTTTCCTCCTGAAGCTCGCGAACGGCGGCAGCCGCAACGGTTTCGTTGCGCTCGACTTTTCCGCCGGGCAAGGTCCAGCGACATCGGGATTTACGCACCAGCAGGACGTGCCGGTCCTGCTCGCAGATGACCGTCGCGCGTACTTTCATGTGTAGTTTCCATAGGCCGGCAGTCACAAGACAGTCATAAAACTGCAACAAACGCGCCTGATCTAAACCGGCGGTCTGATCTTTGGAGTGGGCGATTGTGCCGAAAGTGCAATCTTATTTGCCGCGACGTCTGGTGGGCACCTTGGCGGCAGTCAGGTGTAAGGTAGGCACGTCAACCCTGGATATTCCTGCCTGAATGGAGGTGTACATGAGCGTTCCGATGTTGAACAAAATGCACATGAATGGTTACGACGTACTCAGCGTTAACAACGGCCCGTGGCGCGTATGCACCAAAAGTGACCGGCTTGGCGCGTTTCCCAGCCGAGAAGAAGCGTTGGCGTTTGCGGCAGCGTTGCCTGCGTATCGCGCGCGATCGTCGCGGACCGCAAACAATCAGTAGATAAGAGAAGCAAACGCGCGTTTGGATGTGGTGAGGGAGTAAATGTGGCGAGGGAGCAAACTCCCTCGCCACAAAAGCTTCTCTTCACATAAAGCCTGTTCGGCGCCTAAGCAGCCTTGTTGCGAGTGATGGTTTTGGCCTTCACCTCTTCGGCATACCCCGCCAGTCGTGCTTCGTCCCCCTGGAACAACTCACACAGTCGCTTGGCCGCCTCCGCGTCCACGTCATTGCCGGCCATGCGCAGTTGTTCTGCAATACGCAGCAACTCGACCGCCGACCATCGCAGATCCGAAGCAACGCCCTGCAGATCCCGCCGAAGTTGCTGTTCCGATTCGTTGAGCCACATGCTGACCTCCTGCAATAAATTCTCCGTTACGAAAGACTAGACCCAAATCAGAGGTGGGGCAGGGCGATGCCTTTATCCCTTGAGGCGCTGCCGTTGGTCGGGAACATTAATGCGAACGAAAAGGCTGGATGTCGTATTGGAATAGCGATTATTCGCAAGGGCGAGGCCACTTCAATGACGACCACCGATGATTTCAGGTTCCACGCCCATGAGCTGATCGTCGAGCTGGACGCGGCCACTACGGAAATGATGATGCTGATTTCGGCTCATCAGCTCAACGGCCCGGAATGGGAAAGGGTCACGCAGCGGCAACATGACGCCTATGAGCGTTGGATGAAGTACCTCAACGAGAGGTCCTATCCGAATGCCACGGAACCTTCCGATAACAAACCAGCTGATTAAGATTGTCTGAGCGAATGGATGTCTGCACCACGACACGCTACATTTTCCTTTTCAGGAAAAGGAAGTGTCATGCGGATGCTTATTGCGGGAGTCATGCTGGTGTCGCTGGCGGGTTGCTCGTTGCCTGCTTCCGTGGTGCCAGGGGAGCCGAATGTCAGCAAGTACAGTGAGAAGCCGCCCAAGGAATACGCGGCGTGCGTGCTGCCGTTGTGGCAGAAAGAAGTCTCGAACACCAAACAGACTTCGATTTCCAATGGCTACAGAATCAATGCGCCGGGTATCATTACGGCTGACGAGATTCTGGACATCGTGAAGTCGAAGGACGGCAGCCGGGTTTCGTTGTACCAGGGGCCACCGTGGGCGAAATCGGGAGCACTGCGCCAGGCGGTGCGCGATTGTCTCTGAGGCTTAGTCAGTGATGTCGTTCACCGGGATGGCTTGCGGGTTCACGTTGCTTTTTTTCTCGCGACGTTCATTCATCCAGTGGTCCACCTGCTCACCAAATTCCGCTGGAGCCTTACGTCCGACCTTTCTGGCGAGATCAAGAATGGTCTGCTGAGACAACGCCTCTTCCATGCGTTTTTGCGCATTCATCATCGCGCCGTGAACCGAGCAGGGACCATCAAGGGCCCACTCGGGCGCAGTCCCTTCGAACAGGGCACAACGTCCTGGCCCCGCAGGCCGAGCTGCGTGCGTCCGCGATTCTATGAACCGAATGCACATCAACTGGCCGCGCCGCTTGGCGAGATGTTCGATGCGGTTGGCGTGAAGTTCATCAAGGGCGCTGCCGAGACAATCGATGTGCAAGGCAAACAGGTGGGTTACCGCGATGATTCAGGCGCCCAGCAGGTATGCAGCTACGACAAACTCGTTCTGGCCACTGGCAGCCGTCTCGCTGTGCCAAACACGGCGGGTGCGATCGAGCATGCGTTTGATGTCGACCAGATCGAAGAAGCCGTCCGCCTCGAAAACCATCTCAAATCCTTGAAGCACCTGCCGCAGAGCAAAGCTCGCAATACCGTCGTGGTCGCCGGTGGTGGTTTTACCGGTATTGAAACCGCAACCGAAATGCCCGCTCGACTGCGTGCCATCCTCGGCGACGCTGCGGACATCGACGTGATCATCGTTGATCGTGGTGAAAAAATCGGCGCGTCGATGGGGGCCGAAATCAGTGTTTCGATCGCCGAGGCCAGCGCTGAAGTGGGCGTTGAATGGCGCTTGAAGTCGTCGGTGGTGTCTGTCGATGAAAACGGCGTGACCTTGGCCGACGGCCAGCGAATCGACGCTAAAACCGTGATCTGGACCACCGGCGTGCGCGCCAGCTCACTGACCGAACAAGTGCCCGGTGAGCGCGACGCGCTGGGTCGTCTGCATGTGGACAGCCATTTGAAAGTCATTGGCCAGGACGACATCTTCGCCACCGGTGACGTGGCCTATGCCGCCTCCGATGACATCGGCAATCACGCGATGATGACCTGCCAGCACGCGATCGTGTTGGGCCGTCATGCCGGTAACAACGTGGCCGCGCAGATCCTCGGCGTTGATCCGACCCCTTACCGCCAACCCAAGTACGTGACCTGCCTGGACCTGGGGGCCTGGGGCGCGGTGTACACCGAAGGCTGGGATCGCCAGGTGAAGTTGGTCAGGCAGGAAGGCAAGGCGCTGAAAACCCAGATCAACACCCAGTGGATCTACCCGCCGGCGGCAAATCGTGAAAGCGCTTGGGCGGCGGCGGATCCGTTGATTCCGATTGCTTGAGTTTTTGTCTGAGAGATGTAGGAACTCTGCTCAGTTAAGAGCTATGCGCACATCTGTGGCGAGGGGATTTATCCCCGTTCGGCTGCGCAGCAGTCGTAAACCCAACACACGCGGTGCACTTGATACACCTCGGTTGCAGGTTTTAGGTCTGCTTCGCAGCCCAACGGGGATAAATCCCCTCGCCACAGAGTATGCATGTCGCCTGAATGAGCATAATTACCTCTCTTCAAAGGGGCATCCAGAGTTCAAAATAATCAACATCGCCTTGCCGTTATGAAATATCCCGTGTATTTTTTCATGAAATTTAAATAATAAAATTTCATGAGGCCCGCATGTTTCAGCAATCCGATCAGCACGTCGCCAGCTATTACGCCCACACCTGCGCTGATCGTCTGATTGATCGCACCCCTCTGGAAGGCGAGCACGACACCGAAGTACTGATCATCGGCGCTGGCTTCAGCGGTCTGCACACGGCGCTGCGCCTGGCGTTGGCCGGTAAGCGGGTGACGGTGCTGGAAGCCAGCCGGGTCGCCTGGGCGGCGTCTGGACGCAATGGCGGGCAGGCGATTCTCGGGTGGTCCTGTGACATGCCGCCGCTGGAAGCCGCGCTGGGTCTCGAACGCGCCCGGCGCTTGTGGGACGGTATGCGCTGGGCCGCCAGGGAATTGCGTGACTTGCCCGGTCGCCATTATTTCGATTGCGATTATCGCCCTGGCCACCTCTGGACATCAGTGATGCCGCGACGAGTCAGTCTGCTGACGGAGTGGCAACACGAGGCCAGCCACAAGTGGGGCCACGATGGATTGCAGTTCATTGCCAAGGAGCAGTTGCCGCAATGGGTGGCCAGTGATCGCTATCAGGCCGGGCTGTTCGATCCAGAAGGCGGGCACCTCAATCCGCTGAAACTCGCCCTCGGCCTGGCGGCTGCCATTGAACGTGCCGGTGGACGCATTCACGAACTGAGTAAAGCGACGAGCTATCGTGAAGAAAACGGACGCTATTCCGTCGACACCGAGCGCGGGTGCATTCGCGCGGATGTGCTGGTGCTGGCGTGCAATGCCTACCTCGATCAACTGGATCCCCAGCTGTCGAGTTGTGTGCTGCCAGTCGGTACGTATCAGGTGGCCACTGAACCGCTCTCGGAAGAGCTGGCCATCACGCTGCTACCGCGCAATGTGTGCGTGACCGACAACCAGTTCGTGCTCGATTATTTCCGCCGTACGCCGGATAACCGGCTGCTGTTCGGCGGTGGCTGCACCTACCTTGGCGGTATGCCCAAGGACATCGCCGCTGCGACCCGGCCGTATCTGGAACGCGTGTTTCCTCAACTCCAGGGTGTCGGTCTGGAATTCGCCTGGGGCGGGCACATCGACCTCACCCTCAAGCGCACGCCGGACATCGGTCGACGCGGCGATCTGTACTGGATGCAAGGTTACTCCGGGCACGGCGTACTCCCGACCCTGGCCGGGGCTCGCGCGGTGTCTGATGCGATCCTCGGTCAACCTGATGAACTCGCGTTGTATCAGGGGCTGGTCAACGACCGCTTCCCCGGCGGCAAGTACATGGCCGCTCCTCTGGAAGCCATTGGCAAAGCCTGGTATCGCCTGCGCGACAGCCTCTGAACCGCACTATTTCTGGAAGCTATCTAGATGGACATGCAAGAAGAAATATCGGCGCTGGCGATCCTGATCCAGGACCTGCGCAAACACAAAAAGTACACGCTCAAGGAGCTGGCGGACAAAATCGGCCGTTCGGTCGGCTTCCTTTCTCAGGTCGAGCGCGGCTTGTCCCGGCCCACGGTGGCCGACTTGACCGCCATCAGCGAAACCCTCGGCGTGCCGACCACCTATTTCTACAGCCTGCCCAAACCCATGGCCCTGCCGTGGGTGACCCGTCCGGACGAACGCCGCACGTTGTACTACGCAGACGGCATCACCGACATCCTCGTCTCGCCGAAAATGCGGGCGTCCTTCTCGATGCTCGAAAGCCGGCTCGAGGCGGGTGCCAGCAGTGGTGACCGGCACATGAACGACAGCTCGGAGCAGGGCGGTTATGTCCTCGAAGGCGAGCTGACGCTGTGGCTGGATGACGATCAACCGGTCACGTTGCGCACCGGTGACAGCTTCCAGCTGGCCAGTCATACCCACTGTCGTTACGGCAATCTCACCGACCAACTTACCCGCGTGCTCTGGGTTTACACCTGATAACAACAAGGAACATTACGATGGATGCTGTCTGCTCTGATCTGGTTGCTGAAGTGCGTGCGTTTCGCCAGCGCTTTCCGGATGTGCGATACGTTGACCTGATCGCCCTGGACATCCCCGGGCACTTTTACGGTAAGCGCTACCCGATCGAGATGCTCGAAAAAGTAGCCGCCGGCAGCGTGCTGAAACTGCCGCAGAACTGCGTGCTGCTGGGCACTCAGGGTGGACTGTTCAAAATCGGCGATTACTGCTTCAACGACGGCGACCCGGACGCCGCGCGTCGACTGGTGCCTGGAACACTGAAGCTGGTGAGTTGGGAAAAGCAACCGCTGGGGCAGATGCTGATTACCTCGGACGGCACTCCCAACCCGATCGAGTTCGAACCCCGTGAAGTCCTGGCGCAGGTGCTGCAACGGCTGAACCGCAAAGGGATCTTTCCGGTGGTCGCGTTCGAGCTGGAGTTCTATCTGTTCGACCGTCAGCTGCGTGACGGCCTGCCGCAGTTCCCCCGTGATCCGCTGACCGACGATGCCGATGATCAGCCGAACATGCACATCGAGCGGCTGTCGCGCTTTTCAACGGTACTGGACGACATGGTCGAGACCGCACGCGAGCAAGGCATCGAGACCACGGTGATCACGGCGGAGTTGGGGCCGGGGCAATTCGAGATCAACTTCGGTCACCTGGACGATGGTTTACGCGCAGCGGACTGGGCGGCGTTGTTCTGCCGAAGCAGCCGAGGCGTGGCCCTCAAGCACCATTACCGCGCCAGTTTCATGGCCAAACCCTATGTGCAACACCCCGGCAGCGGCATGCATGTGCACGTGAGTCTCTACGACGAAGCCGGGAACAACCTGCTGGCGGCCAATGATCAGCGACCTCTGCGGCATGCTGTTGCCGGCTGTCTTGAGGTATTGCCTCACTGCATGCCGATCTTCGCGCCTAATCACAACGCCATGCGTCGTTTGAGCGGCACGGTCAACACCGCCACTCGAGCCAGTTGGGGTTTTGAAGATCGGGATGCCTGTTTGCGGGTGCCTGATTCAGACCTGAAAAACCTGCGCATTGAGCACCGTTTGTCGGGAGCCGATGCCAACCCTTATCTGGTGTTGGCAGCCATTTTGGTCGGCTTGGAGCAAGGGCTGGAAGCCGGCCAGGAACCGATCACACCACTGAACGAAGATCGCAACAGCGGCATTGGTTTCCCGACCCAAATGCTCGAAGCGGTGCAAGCCATGCAAGGCTATGCGCCCGTTCGCGAAGGGTTGGGCGCGGAATTTGTGGACGTGTATTGCGAGAACAAACGCCAGGATCATTTGGCGTTCATGGAGGAAATCAGCGCGCGGGAATACCGTTGGTTCATGTAGTGGCGTCCTTAAAAAATGTGTGGATATATAAGGACTTATAAACCTTAGTAACTTTATGGTTAATCAAAACATATTGTTACACGACGAAATATTCAGTAATATTCGCCCCGCGTTCACCACCACGGTTTATGCATTTTTAAGTCCCAGGCGTCCATCAGCTGCCTGGGATTTTTTTTGCCCGGAATTTGGCCCACCGCTTTTGTCGTGGATGCGCTCCCACAAGATGCTCGGGAAGAAACCTAGAATATCGAGCAAGTCACTCACGGCAATGCTTCCCACTTGACCTGGGTTACCCCGGATTTTTCGGCGTGCAGGCGCAACGCCGCAAAATCCTCCTGCTCATCATCGTCCCCATACACAAGGCCCACACCGGCGTGCAGGCAGGCGTAATACCAGGCATCGGCATCGGTCATGTATGAGTCGGGCTGGACGAACACCTGTCGGGCGTCGTTCAAGCGGTAAGTGATTTGAAAATGCAGGGCGCGCATCCGATTCTCCAGGCGAAGCCACTACGACCTTGCTGGCCCATCGCCAGTTCCCTTTCTTTTCGGATGCGCGACTTGGATTACCGCGAGGCTTGCTCCAGTACAGGTCAGCCCTTCGACTCCTTGGTCCCGAGCACATCGCGGATGCTGTCCACCACGTTGCTGTCCTTGATCACGTCGTTCAACCAGCCTTCCAGCGGCATGTTGCCCCATTTGATCGCGCGTTCGATCAGGTAGGGGACAGGGCTTTGCGGTTCGGTTTGTTTGAAGAACTGGGCAATGCCCGCGAGCTGGGTGAACGCTTCGTCACGGGTCAGCGGGGTGGTGCGTAGCGGGGCGGTCGAGACGTCGTGTTGAATCTGGGTCATTGCAGCACCTGCAGGTTGGTCGGCAGCGCTGTGCGCGAGAGCCTGAGCGGGAGCGACAGGCGCGGGATGCAGTTCGATCCCCCGGTCCTTGAGCAGCTTCTCGGCCAGTTGGCCTGCGCGGGACAGAACGTCAGACAGCGAAGCAAAGCTCGGCGCGTCGGCACCGAAGAGTCGGTCAGCGGTGATCTGCAACTGTTGGCAAGCCTTCAGGCTGGCGCCAATCTCGCCGGCCTTCAGGCGCAGATGATCCGAATCGGTGAGCACCACCGAGCGCTGGAAGACTTCGGCGTTGATCTTGCCTTCATCAATGGCGGCACGCATGGCCTGGGGGTTTTGCAGTGCCAGGTTCTCGACATGCCTGGATTCGTCATAACGAAGCAAGCCGAACAGTTGACCCTGGGTGATGGGCAATCCGCCGACGACGTCGGCCAGGGATGTTTTCATCCACGCCAGGCGAGCGGCGCGTTCATCGACTCCGTCTTCAAGGGACGGGTACAGGTCCGCCCAGAAAGCTTCAAGAATGCGTTCGGCCAGGGTCAGGCCGAAGGTGATACCCACGAAGTGGTATTTGTGCGCCAGGCCCTCGCTGAGCCAGGCCACGAGCATCAGGTCTTTGCTCTGTCGAGCCAGGCCTTGTGCAGCCAGGGAGATGGTCAGATCCCAATCCGAAGATTTGAGGTCGGTTTGCCAATCGCCCTGGGTGAGGTAGTCGGGGTCTGCTCGACGCGCTTCTTTCACCTGATCGAACAAGGTGGAAAAGCTCAGGTCTTCACCGCTCCCCTCATTGATGGGCGCTGTCAGTTCGGCCAGCGAAAGGTCGTTGAGAAATTCAGACATAGGGAACTCTGATCAAAATAAAAGAACACCGCGCCCAGGAACGGGCACGGTGCTAAACGCGGGCCGCGTGCGCGGCCCGCCATTACTGCAGACTTAAGCGAAAACCTTGTTGGCTGTGCGATCCCAGCCACCGGTGACGTTGCCGCCGCCCTGGCCATCGGCACGGCTCTGTTGGGTGTAGGTGGTTTTGATGCGCGCGAAGTTGAAGCTGATTTCTTCAATCGGCAGATCGCTTTCCGCTTCGTCCTTACCGCCCTGGCTACCGCCGGCAACGGTGTTGACCGAAGCTACGACCACTTCTTCCAGGTTGTAGGTCAGGTAGGTGACCTTGTCGCCGCCGGCGCGGTTCACGTTCAGCTGGATCTTGGCGATGTGAGTGCCTTTGCAGCATGCTTCGAACAGCTTGGCAGTCGCTTTGTCGGCCGCTTTGCGAATGGTGAAGTTGCTCAGGACAACGCGTTCCGAAGAAGCACCGCCCGAAGAACTTGCTGTCGCAGAGGTGGCCTGGGTGGCGCCGAACTCGTAGCCCAGCACTTCGATCCAGTCCTTGTGCTTGTCGTCCAGTACTTCGCCAGGAATGCCGTCGATCTGGATGTATGCGTCAAATGCCATTTCTAATTTCTCCTTACCTACATTTAAACGGTGTGCCTGCGAGCAGTGCACAACCCTTCGTTTTAACCTCTTTGAAAACAATCAAGAGAGGTGTCTTGCCGTTGACCGGGCCTCAGATCGAGACAGCCCGGGCAGCGGTTTTTCTTCAGCAAGCGGGGCAGTGTCAGTTGACTGCCCGCACTTCGATTTCCACGCGCCGGTTAGGTTCCAGGCACTCGATAAGTTGGGCTCTTGATTGCTGCATATCGCACTTGACCAAGGGCTTGGTGCTGCCTTCACCGACCGCTTCGACCAACTCACCGGGAACGCCTTTGCCCACCAGGTACGTCTTGATGGTTTGCGCGCGTTGTTTGGAAACCTGCTGGTTGATTTGCGGGTCCCCCAGTTGATCGGCGTGGCCGGCGATGATGATCTTGCCAATGTCCGGCGTGCTCAACAGCTTGCCGGCGATGGCGCTCAGCTGGCTCTGGCCGGCGGTTTTCAGGCTTTGGAAGTCGGCACGGCCAAAGGCGAACAGCGTGTCCGACTCAAGCGTGATGGTTTCAATGGAACGCAACGACTGGGTCAGCAGACTGTTGATGTAGTTGCGCGAGCTGGACGTCAGGAAGGCGTTATCGAGAATCCGCGGCACGTCTTCTTCGTGGATCTGATCGCTGTAGAAATTGATCTGCCGACTGGCAAATTCGTAATCCTGAGTGGCGCTTTCAGTGCCGTTGGAAGCACCGATGGTCTTGCCGGTCTGGCGGGCGATCGCCGGGTACCAGTAGTCCGGGATTTTCGCCTTCAGGAACGCCGGGTCAGCCTTCTCGCGCTGGGCCCGGGAGAGCATGACGTAGGTGTCCAGCGTGGTCTTGCCGAAAGCCGCGATGGATTGCGCCCGGTTGTCGTCAGGCAGGGCCTTGGGCTCTACGCTGTCGATGCCGGTCACGGGCAGCAGTTGATTGGTGTTGCGCTGGTACACCTTCAGGGTGGTCAGCAGGTACAGCGAGCGGGTCAGGTTGTCGGCCGTGGGCTTGAGCATCACGCTTTCCAGGCGATCGAAATACTGACTGCGCACCAGTGGCTCGACTTTGTAACCCTGGTACAGCCCAAGGCGCATGCGCAGTGGCACGCCTTCGCTGTGGTGTTGCGCGTAGTAATGAGCGGTCCAGAAACGCATGCGATCCAGGGTTTGCCACGCGGTGTATTGCCCGGTTGTCGCGGCGTCGGCAGTCGCCGCCTGGGCCAGCTCCGTGGAGATGCTCTGCACGGTGTTGCGGTTGTTCACATAGGACCAGCCCAACAGGCCGCACAGCAACGTCGCGACCAGACCGGCGCCACCAATCCAGGCGGCCTTGCGCCGACGTTCGCGATGGTTCGTGGTGTACAGCGCCACCAGGTGCTGATCGGGGATGATGACTTTTCTGAACAGGCTGTTGATGAACAGCGGACGCGGTTGCGCATCGCCGCTGACAGTCTCCAGATCACTTTCCAGCGAGAAGCGCTCGGTGACCTGGCGTGCATGCCCACCCAGTTCAGGCTGGTCGGCGTCCAGCGCACTGGTGAAATAGAAGCCGCGCAGCAGTTCTGCTTTTTGATACGGGTTGGCGCGCAACAGGGCGTCGACAAACAACTGCAGCCTTGGCTTCAGGGCTGCCAGCTCCAGCGGGAAGCGATAGACCGCAGAATCCTGACGGGTGATCTGGATGTCCTGCGTCACCAATTGCTGGCTCGCCACCTGCTGCCAATAGGCAACCAGCTCATCCATGGCCACGCCGAATTGCTGGCCCCAATCGGCCTGCTCACAACCTTTATGGGCAAACGTCTTGCCCATGACTTCGCCACGGGCGACGTCATCCAGTTGGCGGTAGAAGGGGGCAAAACCCGGTACCAGGTCGCACTTGGTGAACACCAGGTACACCGGCAGCCGCACTTCCAGCAGCGCATGGGTTTCCTGAATGCGTTCGCGCAGGCGTTTGGCAATGCGTTCCTGATCGTCAAGGGACGCTTGCAGGATGTCGTGGATGCTGACGGTGACGATCAGGCCATTGAGCGGGCGACGTTGGCGGTGTTGGCGCAGCAGCTGGAGGAATGCCCGCCATTTACCGGCTTCTTCCTGGTTGTTCATGTAGCGCCCGGCGGTGTCCAGCAGGACGGCTTCGGAACTGAAAAACCAGTCGCAATTGCGTGTCCCGCCCAACCCGGCCACGCGAGCGCCTTCGCGTTCTGCATAAGGGAAGTTCAGGCCCGACTGATAGAGCATCGTACTTTTGCCAGCAGCCGGCTGGCCGATCACCAGGTACCAGGGCAGGGCGTACAACGCATCCTTGGGATTGCTGCCACGCGGCTTGTTGCTGTGCAGGCGCTCGATGCTTTGCAGCAGACGCTCGCGCAGCAGGCTGACTTCCTCGCGGTCCGCCGGGCTGGCGTTGAGCACAGCCTGGTCGGCGTCATCGCGCAGCAGGCCTTCGAGGTTGTGGTGTCGGGACACCCCGCGATACATCAACAGCACGTAGCCCGACGAGAGCGCCAGGAACACACCGATACCCGTCAGCAGGCTGTTCAGCGAGCTGAAGTCAAAGGCCCGGCCGATGCCCCACACCACAAAGATCGTGAGGAAAAAGGCGACCCCCAGAATGTAGGGTTGATAACGCAAGAAGTAATACTTGATCTTGTTCATACAGACTTCGAATCCAGGGCATCGACAAAACGGTCGATGACGTCATCAAGGGGGCGGTCGATTTCGGGAAAAGCGTGTACCGGGTGGTGCTCGTCAAACGCGTCGAAAGACGCCAGTACGTCGTAGCTTTGCGAGCGCTCACCGATACCGGTCAGCACGCGATAGGCGTCGCTGGTCGTACGTGATGCAAAGCAGATGAGTCTTGGGCGCATGAAGTCGTCGGCCAGCAGGCTGATCTGCGGCACCGTGTTTCCGGGTGTCATGCGCGTCAGCCAGGTCACCCACAAATCCGCCGTGGGGTTTTTCAAACCTCTTTCCGCCGGCAACGGCAGGGCCATGCCGATTGGTGAGCCGTTTTGCAGAGGTCGTTTCAAGGCTTGCAAACGAGTGAGCACGGCATTGGTGACGAACTCCGGGTACGAGCTTTCAAGCGCGGTTGCGATGTCGCGAAGGTTGAAGTTCACGAGGAATTTTGCGTGCACGCGCCGGAACAATTCGAAGTCCTGGAGTTGCAACGGGCGCAAGGCCTTGATGCGTTCGAACAGGACCGAGGTGCTTTCCCCTTGGGCGGCCATGTGCAGCAACGGCTTGATCTGCCCGCTGAACAGTTCGCCCAGGGTGAAGGGATTGACGAACGGCTCGGCATCGCTGGCTTTTACCGTCTGGAAAATGAAAAACGGATAGCGCCGCTGGCTGGAGTCCCTGGAACTAATCAACCCGCCCAGCAACCAGTTGCCACTGCGTGCGCGGTAGCAGAAAAAACACAGCGGCAAACCGTCGAACAGCGCTCGCCAATCCTCGTGACGCTGCAGGGACGCCAAGGCACCTTGCAGCCACGCATCGAACTCGCAGACGTCGTCAGATGCGCCGTGCAGGCTGACGAAGTCCGGGCTCGCGGGCACCTTGCCGAAGCAGCCAATCATTGGCCGCGTCCCTGATTCAAGGCGAGCATGCTCACTGGACCCGCCCGCCGGAAGCATTGAGTGAACTCAACGCCTTGACGTTCGCCAGGTCGGTCAGCTTGACCCCGCCATAGTTGCGCACGGCGAGGCTGACCTGACCGCTGGCGGTGTTCCAGCTGAAGCGTTGCTGGATACCGTCCAGGTCACTGACGCGGGCACTGTCGTTCATGCGCAACAGGCCCCAGCGGCCCGGATAATCGAACACAGTGATGCGTTCGCCGGTCAGCGTGACCACGTCCATGCGGGCGCCGGGTGCGGTGGTGGTGCCCGGCCAGGAGAAGCGACTCCAGCTGGTCTTGCCGTTGCGGTAATGCTGCACCTGACCATCGAGGGTAAAGATGATGTCGGTGAAGTAAGCCGACGGTTCCAGCATGATCTCGAAGCCGTTTTCACGGTCCGACAAGCTGGCGATCACCTGACCCAGGGAGCTGGCCTTGTCGATGCTGTTGACCATGTTCGGATTGACCAGCGGCGTCGATTTGCTTGCGCTGCTCATGCCCAGGCCTTCACCCCCGGAGAGGTTGCCGATTTCGTTGCGCTTGAAGTTCGGCAGCAAGCCGGACTCCGGGTCGACGAAACGCTGCAGATCCTTGACCGAGGCTTCGTTGCGGCTGCCGGCTGCAATCGGGAAGCGGTGTGCCATGACCTGTTCCCAGGGCTTGGCGATCTGCTGCGCCCAGGCTTTGGCGATCTGCTCGCCGGCCGGGTCGCGCAGGGTTTCCCAGGTAAACTGGATCGGCAGGCTGAACAGGCTTTGCAGCGAGGACGACAAGCCGCCCTGGCTTGTGTCGACGGTGGTCTCGACATAGTTGCGCACGCTGGTGACTTCGCTCGGCTGACCTTCCAGGGTCTCGCTGATCAACTGCTTGCTGCTTTTACCGACGTCCTGCGAGCGCTGGATGTTGTTCATCCGTACCTTGAGTTTGCGCAGCGCCGCGAGGTAGCGATCCATGATGGTGCTGTCCGCGCCCTCGGCGTTCTGCACGGCGAAGACCCGGGACACCGGCTCGAAACGCTTGGCCAGGCTGCCGTCATCCACCGCTGGCAGCGGCGAGATCAGCGCATTTGGCGCAGCGTCCGGGCCGTCGAAAATGCCCGTGACCTTGCCCCAGAAACCGTCATCGCGCTTGATCCCGGTTTGTTGTGTTTCCCGCGGCGCCGGCACATCCCACTGGGTGTTGTCGTTGACGGCGGCCAGCAGGATTTTCACCGGCGAGTTCTGTACGTCGCTGAGCAGCGACAGTTGCTGGGTCGCGTTGGCCATGTCAGTGAAGTGACGCACGCCGACACTGTCGATCAAGGTGTACCAGGCTTGGGTGTAGTCTCGCTTGTAGCGCGTCATGAATTCGCGGATGAAGTTGGCTTTTTGCACCAGGCTGTCGCCACCTTCACCATCGAGTACCCAGTCCGATTCGTTGCGCAGGTTCCCTGACACCAGCTTGATCAGCTCCGGCTTCACGAACTGTTCCCAGCCCTGACGGGTGAAAATCGCCGGCACGGCTTCGGTGCCGTACAGCAGTTGACGCCCTGGCAGGGGCACCAGGTCGCTGAGGCCAAGCGCCGGAAACTGGCGGCTGGATTCCAGTTGCAGACGCAGGTATTCACGGTCCACCAGGGAGCTGGAGATCATGAACGACTTCAAGCTGTTACGGGTTTCGCTGATCAGTTGCTCGTTGCGTGGCAAAGTCGGCGCCTGACCATTCTTCAGCAGTTGCACGTAGACCGGCACGTTGTCCTGAATGACTTCAGCGCTGACAGGATTCTGCTCGCTGGCGGTATTGGCCCAGGCCGCCGGCAATGCGGCGCCGACGAACTCAGGCTCCGGGTGCGCATCGGGTTGGGTCAGCATCAGGTACAGCTTGAGGGCGTTGTAGGACTCGATGATCGATGCGACCTGACGCTCGTCCAGTCGGCCCAGCATTTCCTCGGACAACGACAGCCCGCCCGTGGTCGCCGACAGATCGGCCGCGTCACTGGCGGTGGCCGGGTTGCGCAGTGCGGTCATTGCATCGCCGCGCGCTTTGTTCGCCGCACCTTTGGCCGCACCGCTCAAACGGCTGGTGACTTCACCGGTGCTGCGTGGAACGCTGCTCAAACGGGTCGGCAGTTTCAGGCCCTGGACACGCGCTTTGGCGGACGGCCTGCCCGTCTTGGCCGGCGCTGTTGCAAAGCTGTTCTGCGGGTCCATGGTTTTTGCGAACTCGTTGAAGGCACGCATCTGCAATTGAAGTTGCAGCGTGACGGGCTCCAGTGCCTGGGTGCGCAGTTGCTGCAAATAAGCGTTCTGAGCGACGAGGTAGATATCGTCACCCCGATAAAGACCTGCACTCAGTTGCAGCGGCACGCCTTTGGCGCGGTGCTTCTCGATGACGGCAAGTTGATCACGCAGCAATTCCAGCCCTTGGCCCGAGGCGAGCAATTGCGCTCGGTCCGGGGATTGCTGCAATTCGTTCAACTGATCGCGCAACGAGGCCAGCCATTGACGGTTGTTCTGGAACGACAGGGCTTGCCAGCCGATGAACGCCAAGCCCGCCAGCAGCGCTACACCCAACACGACAGGGCTGAGGGACTTGTTTCGGCCGAAGCGTGACTGGTACAGCGTCAGGTCGCGGTCCGGAAAAATCACCCGGCGGAACGTATCGGTAATGAAGTAGCTGCGGTCGCTGATCTTCTTGCCGCTGCTGTCGTTATCCAGGGCGGTTTCCGGCTGCAGGGCAAACGACTCGGCGAGGTCGTCTTCATAGACCTGGCTCAGTTGCTGATCGGTTTGCAGTGCGCTGGTGAAATACAGGCCGCGCAACAGCAGGGGCGAGCCGGCATGCCGGGTGTCGGCGAAGTGCTGGAGGAATTGCTCCAGCACCACAGACAGTTCGGAGAAATAGTTCGGGAAGTTCAGCAGCGCACTGTTGGCGTCCGCGCCCAACGCAATCATCTGCGCGTCGACGTGACGGCGGATATGGCTGTGCAGGTTGGCCAGCTTGGCATCCAGCACCGGGCGAAGGCCCTGGTTGCGGATCTCCGACAAGCCGAACGTCATGCCCAGCGGTTGCTGGCGCTCATTCAGGTCCAGGCCTTCAAAGGCCTGGCTGAAGCCCGGCAACTGGTCGGTCTTGCTCAGCATCAGGTAGATCGGTGGATTGGCGTCCAGGCAATCGGTGTATTCCTCGATGCGCGACACCAGCTGTGCCGCCAGCGCGTTACGCTCGTCAGCGCTGGCCGCGAGCAATTCCGGCAGGCTCACTACCAGCACCAGACCGTTGACCGCCGCTTTGCTGCGTTGCTTTTTCAGCATCTTCAGGAAGGCGGCGAACTCGCTGGCGGACTGGTCGTCGCGCAGATACCGACCGGCCGTATCGATCATCACGGCCTCGGGGCTGAAGTACCAGTCGCAATGCTGCGTGCCGCTCTGGGTGTCGTTGGCGCTGTTGGCGATGCTCGCGGACAGGCCGGAACGGGTCAGCAGCGAGGTTTTGCCGGCACCGGACATGCCGATGACCAGGTACCACGGCAGATCGGACAGGGCGGAAGCACCACCGCCACCGGCCGAGCGATCGGTACGCAGCATCGCGATGGCGTGCTTGAGGCGTTCGCGCAGCACTTGCTGATCGCGGAACTCGCCGGTGGACTTGAGCGAGCGATCGACCTCGATCTGCACCAGGTTCTCAAGGTTGTGTTCAGCCCGGATTCGCTTGTACTGACGCAGCACAATGATCAGCAGGTAGAACGCACTGATGATCGCCATCGCTTCCAGCGTATAGCCACGCAAACCGCTCACGTGCGGCGCCACGAACCAGCACACGGCCAGGCTCGCCAGCCACAGGACCGGGATCACGAACCAAAAACTTTTTAACAAGCGCAATAATGTCTTCATGTCTTCCTGACTCGATTACCTGACCTGGGATCAGGCACTGAACAGCTGGCTGATTTGTTCGGACAGTGCGGCTACGTCCTTGGCCAACAGCCAGTCCAGCGTCAGGTAAACACCCACGCAGACCAGCGCAATGAGCGCCAGGTAGAGCCAAACGGGTACTTCGTGTCGCAGCATCTGCGAGACCTGATCGGGCAAGGCCCAGTCAGGTGAAAGCGCTTTGGGCGTTTTTTTATAGCGGGCGATGTCCTGACCCAGGGTATTGGCCAGGTAGCGCAGCTGGTCTTTCTGACCGAGGCTGAATTTGCCTTCGAAACCCAGCGCCAGGCACAGGTGGTATACCTCGAGCACGTCGAGGTTCTTTTTGACGTCGCTGCGCAGTGAATCGATTTTCTCGAAGAAGCCTTCACCCGCCAGGTGCACGCCGAAGTAACGGAACTGCAACGGCTGCAGTTCGAAGTGGCGCCGCAGTTCGTTGTCGCCGGAACGCAACACGCTCTCGTCGAGGAACGCACACAAGGCGTATTGGGTGTCCTTGACCTGTTCAACGCTGTAGTTGGCGCTGCGGGCTTCGTGCTCCAGGTTCGAGAAGAAGTTGTCGACGCTCGCCTCGAAGGCCGTGACCGACGTCACCTGTCGGCCCTTGCGTACGATCAGCGCCATGCTGATGAAGTCTTGCACCAGGTCTTTCAAACCCGGTTTTTCGGTTGCGGCCGTCACGGCGCCTTGCATTACGGCTTCAGTCATTTGAGTACCGCCATCAGTTCAAGCTTGAGATTGGTAAAGGCGCTGGGTGCGTAAAAAGAGATGGCCTGGGCACTCATCATTCGTTCGTACACGCGGCCATGGGGCTCGATGGAGAAATAGTGATTGTCCAGTCGCACCGGAATCGCATTGGGCAGGCGGGTCGAGTGATTGAGCGTGACCCCCGGCATGGCACTGTTGACCACGACTTCGATGTCTTCCGGCGAGCCCACCTTGAGCGCGCGCGGCACCAGTTCCAGCAGGCTGGAACCGGGCATGTCGGCGTGCACGGAAATATAGAAATCCGCCTCGGCCAGGCGCGGGTCGAGCAATTGGCCCTGCCAGTACGAAGGCTTGGTCTGGGTCAGGTTGATCACGACACACTGGTTGGGCACGACGTTGTCGAGCAGCACCCGGATCATTTCATCGAGCTTGACCAGCGAGGCCGCCGGGTCGTGGTGGTCGTACTCGGGGATATCGTTGAGTTGCGTGTCCAGCGAGAACGTCAGCAATCCACCGGCCAGTTCCGCCAGAAACAGGTACAGGCGCTCGGGGTGCAGGCGAGGGTGAGCGAGCAGGTGCGCGAGGCTAGGGTGAGCGCGGTTGACCGTGTTCAGCAGCCAGAACAGCGTCACGTCGCTGGAACCGAACTCGGCAATCTGATCCGCCCGTTCACGACGACGGCCCGACAGTGCCTTGCTTTTGGATTGCAGGGCGCCGAGCAGGCGTTTGCCCAGGCCGATCAGCGTTTCATGGGTACCGACGTGCAGCGTGGGATGCACGAAGTGCGCATCGAGGTTGAAGCCGCCGATGTTGTTACGCGACAGGCGGGCGATCGGGCAGTAGCTGTAACCGTCCAGGTTGTCGCCGTCGATCAGCATCACAACGTTCAGGCGCAGGCTGGTGATTTCGTTTTCGAGGTCGCCTTCGTTCAAGTCCGGCAGGGTGTCGAACTGCTTGCGAAAACGGCGCGCGCTCTTTTGTTCCTGACCGTCTTCAACGTAGTTCATGCCGAAGGGCTCAGGCAGTTTCAGCGCGGCGTAGACCTTCAGGTCGTTGCCTTTGAGGAGGTCTTTCAAGTCACGGGCGGCCGGCAGCGGATCATGCTGCGGCGCGTCGAACAGGCTGCCGTCCGGGAACACCAGCTTCAGTCGTTTGAGTTGCAGGGAGCCGGTCGCGAGGGCTTCTTCGTCAACCTGGAGCATCTGCACGCCCCAATGAAACGGCGTGCTGCGCAGTGTCGACTCCGCCAACTGATGCTGGTGGAACTCATCCTGGTATTGGAAATGCTGCGGCAAAAGGAACATGCCCTCCGACCACATCACCCGGCTCTGCTTACTCATGAACGCCATCCAATAGAGAGTTTAATTTTGATTCGGTCGCTTTCTTCGCGGAGCTGGTCGCGGTGTCTTCCGCTTGCTGCAGGGCCGCGTCCTGAAGGCGTTGGGTCAAGGTGTTTTCTTCCGGCGAAGTGGCGGCCTGGGCGAGTTGTTCGGCGGTCTTGGGTTTGTTCAAGACGTCGACGCCAGCCACGGCCGTGACCGTGTTGTTGTCCACCAGCACCCGCAGGCCATCGGCGGAGAACCAGATGCCTTCTTTGCGCAGGGAATTGGCGTCAAACGCGACCTTCCAGCGACTGTCTTCATCCGAGCGGAAAAACGCGGCGACGCCGACATAGCTCGCAGCCTTGTTCAACGGCCAGCGATCGACTTGACCCATGCCGGGCAGCAGGGTGATTTCGCGGTTCTCGATCAAGGTATTGCCGAGGGCTTTTTGCGGGTCGTCCCACAGGGAGTCGGCGTCGGTGGACGAAAAGCGCTCCAGCGAACTCAGCTGGTACACGCGAATCACCACGGACAGCGGCTTGCCGGTTTCGTCGGGATTGAGCTGATTGCCGCCGTCGGACGTCAGGATGACCTTTTCGTTATCGTCGAACAGCATGTCGCCGGCCCACGTGTCGTCCACGCGCTTGCCGACACGGTCGGTGACGCCACAGGCCGTCAGCACCATCATCATGGCTGCGGCGATCAGGCATTTGGCAAATGCGGGTTGCGCAGAGCGCTTCCTTGCTTGTTGGTTATCCATGAGGGTTACCTTTAAATGCTCGTTCAGCACAGGCTGTAGGCGAAATCGCCGTCGCTGCCCAACTCGATCTTCAGACTTTGAATCGGCTTGTCCTGCGCCATCCGTTCCAGGACCCGTTGAGCCAGTTCCGGCATCAGGGTCTTGGACAAAATGTTGTCGATGTTGCGGGCGCCGCTGTCGACTTCCGTGCAACGCGATGCGATGGCTTTGACCAGCGCCTCGTCGTAGCTCAGGACCGCCTGATGATTGCGCTCGAAACGCTTGCGAATGCGCTCCAGCTTGAGCGCGACAATGCGCTCCAGAATGGCGTCCTTGACCGGGTAGTAAGGGACGATGGTCAGGCGACCGAGGAACGCGGGCTTGAACACCTGGTTCAGCTCGTCGCGCAGGCCTTCGACGATGTCTTCCGGCGTCGGTTGCTGCTCGGCGTTCAGGCACCACTGCATGATGCGATCCGTGCCGGTGTTGGACGTGAGGATGATCACGGTGTTGCGGAAGTTGATCTCGCGACCTTCACCGTCATCCAGCACACCTTTGTCGAACACCTGGAAAAACAGCTCGAGCACGTCCGGGTGGGCTTTTTCCACTTCATCCAGCAGCACCACGCTGTAAGGCTTGCGCCGTACAGCTTCGGTCAACACGCCGCCTTCGCCATAGCCGACGTAACCCGGAGGCGATCCCTTGAGGCTCGAGACCGTGTGGGCTTCCTGGTACTCGGACATATTGATGGTGATGACGTTACGCTCGCCGCCGTACAGGGTGTCGGCCAAGGCCAGGGCGGTTTCGGTCTTGCCGACGCCGCTCGGGCCGAGCAACAGGAAAACGCCGATGGGTTTGTTCGGGTCTTCCATGCGGGCCCGGGAGATCTTGATGCGCTTGCCGATTTCATGCAGCGCGTGATCCTGGCCGAGCACGCGTTCGCCCAGCAGGGCAGGCAGCCGTTGGACGGTTTCGATCTCGTCGCGGAGCATTTTGCCCAACGGGATACCGGTCCAGCCGGAAATCACTTCGCCAATGGTTCCGCCGTCCACCAGCGCATGCACCAGCGGTTGTTCACCCTGGACGCTGGCCAGTTCGGCACGCACCGCGGCAATCTCCCGGGCATCGGGTGTCTTGTTGTCCGGATGGCTGAGGGCACCGAGTTTTTCCACCAGTTCCAGCTCGCGCTGCCACTGTAGTTCCAGTGCGTCGCGGGTCTGCTGCTGTGCCTGCAACTCGGTGTGCAGGGTGGCCAGGCGGCGGGCATGGTCGCTGCCTTTGGCAGCTTCCTGTTCCAGTACGGTGATCTCGGCTTGCAGGTTGTCGATCTGCCGCTTGCAGTCTTCGAGGGGTCCCGGTTGTGCAGACTGGCCCAGGGCGACTCGCGCGCAGGCCGTATCCAGAACGCTCACGGCCTTGTCAGGCAACTGACGGCCGGTGATGTAGCGATTGGACAACCGCACGGCTTGCACCAGCGCTTCGTCCATCACCGTGACCTTGTGGTGATCCTGCATCTTGGCCAGCAGGCCGCGCAGCATGTGGATCGCCTTGTCTTCGTCCGGCTCTTCGACCTTCACCACCTGGAAGCGGCGGGCGAGTGCAGCGTCTTTCTCGAAGTACTTTTTGTATTCGGCCCAGGTCGTCGCGGCGATGGTGCGCAGTTCGCCCCGAGCCAGGGCTGGCTTGAGCAGATTTGCGGCGTCGTTCTGTCCGGCCTGACCACCGGACCCGATCAAGGTGTGCGCCTCGTCGATGAACAGGATGATCGGATGAAGACTGCGCTTGGTTTCTTCGATAACGGATTTTAGGCGGTTCTCAAACTCGCCTTTCACACCGGCACCGGCCTGCAGCAAGCCGAGGTCCAGGGTATGAATGGCGACGTCTTTGAGTACCGACGGCACATCACCTTGAATGATGCGCAGCGCCAGGCCTTCCACCACGGCGGTTTTACCGACGCCGGCTTCACCGGTCAGGATCGGGTTGTTCTGGCGGCGGCGGGTCAGGATGTCGACCATCTGCCGGACCTCGAACTCACGGCCCAGCACCGGGTCAATCCGGCCTTCGCGAGCGCTTTGCGTCAGGTTGACGGTGTATTGATCGAGGGCCGGAGTCTTGCCGTTGCCTTTGACCGTGCTGCGGGTGCTGACGTCTGCACCGGCCAAGGGTTTGGCCTGTTGCGATTCGGCGCTGCCTTCGACCAGCGCGCCAAGGTTCACGCGCAGATCGTCGGCATTGATTTTTTCCAGCTCAGGGGCGGAGGCGATCACCACCCGGCGCAGTTCGTCGTCATCGAGCAAAGCCTGCAACAGATAGCCGGTGCGAATCTGCCCCTGGCCGAATTCGATGGAGGCCAGTACCCAGGCCTGCTCGATCATGCGCGTGATGTGCGGTGACAGTGCAGGCGTGCGGGTATTGCCCTTTTTGAAGGTCCCCAGCGCCGTTACCAGCTGCGCCTGCAGGCGATCGGGCACCACGTCGTAATGACGCAGAATGACCGGCAGGTCGTTGTCGTTGCTGTCCAGCAACTGCAACAACAGGTGCTCGATTTCGACGTCGTAATGCTGTTCCGAGAGACACAGGGCCGCCGCACTTTCTGTCGCGGTGCGGCTGGTGTCGTTCAGTTTGGCAAACAGGGACTTCAGGTTCACAGGGAGACCCCATCAAAAGGAATGTGGAAGAGGGCGCAACGGGAGGGTTCCACGTCGACGCCAGGGCGTTTGAGCCAGCCGAGCCAGCCCAGTGACACGTTGCCCTGGCGACCGAGGCGGGCCGCGGGTACTGCTTCGGGTTTGAGCTTGGGTGCCAACTGGAAGTCCAGTTCGGCACCGACGTAGAACCGCACCAGTTCCACCAGTTTCTGGTAGTCCACGGTGCCGGGCTGGAAGCGTTGGTAGTCGGCCAGGTCCAGCGGGGCCGTCTCGATGCGTACGCAGGATTGGTAGTCCCAGACACGGTTCCCGGCGACAGCGCTTTGTCCGAGCACCGCGTTCTTGCGACCCAGTTGCGTGCATTGGCTGGCATCGAGTTTCAGCCAGCGACCGGCAAACGGCTTGACCTTGAACGGCAGCGAAAAATAGAAGCTCAGCATCGCTTCGAGGTTCATCGCATTGCGTGGCTTCTGCGCGAACAGACCGGAAAAGTAGCTGAACAACTCGCGACGCAGAGGCGAGCCTTGCTTGTCGAATTTCTGCTTCTGCGCCTCGGGACCGAACCCCACGAGATTGAGCAGGTAACGATCGAAGTCCGAGGTGCCGTTGCGTTCGTACTCGATGTAGAACTTGTATTTTTGCCACGCTTCGTAAAACAGCGTGGTCATGCGATGGGAGAAAATATCGAGGAACGCATGGGCCGCGTCGTCCCGGTACTGGACGTGTCTTTCAATCAGCAGCTCGGTGTACGGACGCGGCAGCACACCGGACGGCCCGACCAGTCCCATGAACGTGACTTGCACCTCGGACAGCGGCAGACCTGCCGCCGACACCTTGCCTTCGCGCTCGAACTGCAAGTCGCTGACTTCGCTGGCAGGGAAGTTCAGGGACAGCTGTGAGCGAAAACGCAAAGGGTCTTCGTGCGGTCGTGTATCCAGGTCCATGCGCCCGGTTCTGCTGTAATGCAGGCGGAGCAATCGCACCAATTGGAAAAATTCGAATCGGTGCGGCTCAGCCCGTGCCTGGTCGATCAGACCAGGGGTTGATCGCCGGTTCGAGGTGGCCATTGGACGACTCTCTTTTCGCGCTGCAAGGTGCGAAGGGTTAATTGGGTAAAGCTGTTCATGCTGCAGTACTGGCCAAAGAAGTGGTCCAGCACCATGCCGAACAAAAACACACCGCTGCCGGTGTACTGGCTTTCATCGAAATTCAGGGTGATGCCGACACCGCGCACGAAGTTCGGGCGCGGGTGACCGATACGTGCTACCACCGGTTCGCTGGTGACCGAGACAATGCCGTTGATCTGTTTGCGGATCGCCGAAACGTTGCGGTAGTTGTAGAGCGACAGCAGCTCCAGCAGTACGTCGCGACCTCGGGACACCAGCGACATGTGGTTGAGCGACAAGTGCGAGATCAACCGCCAGATGACCCCGTTGCCCAACGGCACGCGAGCGGTGGCGGTGGGTTTGCGCAAGCAGCGGATGTCGCTGATGACCGAGTTGCCTGGAATGCTGAAATCGCCGCGCTCACCGCCGAACGGCAGCATCAGGGGCAAGTCACGATTGCTGCAGGTCAGGCGGATGCTCAGGGTGTCGTTGCTGGAATCCAGCAGTTCCAGCTCGCGATCGACGACCCGGATAAACATGTTCGAGCCATCGCGCTGCCGGGTCTGTACCGGGCGACGCCGGGCAATCCAGAAGCTTTGGCCGGGCCCCTGGTCGCCTCGCGGTTCGAAGAACGGATGGCAGGTGGCGACCTGGTCGATGCCGCCGACTTTGCGCACCCGACGCACGCGATCGATGGACACCACTTCCGCCGAGCTTTGCAGGCGCACGTCGGGCGTCACCGCGTACTCGTGCTGGGCGTGGGTCAGCTTGATCGGCTCGGCCTGCTGGCGGAACAGGTTGATGATCGGGGTGCAATTGAGCTTGAAGTTGTTGCGGCCGATGTTCTGCGTCAGACGCGCCAGGCGATCACTCAGGTCGTAGTCGGAAAAGTAGAAGTTGATCTCGATTTTCTCGAGATTCTGGCCCGCCAGCAGGCGCGCAAAACCCGACAGGTCGAAGAACATGAACTTGTCGGGGAAGGTGAAATATTCGTGCAGCAGGCGGTAACCCAGAAACGAGCGCTCCGAGTAATCCACCAGACCTTCGTCCAGCCCGTAACCCACGGCTTTCAAGGCGTTCGCCGGCAACGTGATTTCGCGGGTGCGGCCCTGATCTTCGAAGCTCAACGTGGCTTTGGCCAGGTTGTTGAACAGCAACTCGTAGAGCTGCAGCATCAGGGTGCTTTCGCCGTCGAGGAAAAACCGCAGGCGGTCCAGCTCCATCTTGCCGAACATCACATCGGACGTGGCGCTCAGGCCGATGCGCAGACGTGCTACCAGGTCAGCGCTGTGGCCGTTGAAGGCCGAACGCTCCATCTCGATGAACGAGGCTTGATGCACCGCTACCGGCCACAGTTCCACCGGGTAGCAGGTGCGGAATTTGCACACCACGCCATCAATCGGGTTGGCGCTGAGTTCGGTGTGTCGGGCCACGCGGAAGGCTTCGGTGACTTTTTCCTGCTTGCCCAGGTTGAATTCGACAATCGACATCGACGGGGTAGGGCGCAGGTAATGCGGGTACAGCACTTCAAGGAACGACTCGACGATTTCAGGCAGCTCGTCATCGAGTTTTTTATGCACGCGTGCAGACAGGAACGAGAACGCTTCGATCAAGCGCTCGGTGTGCGGGTCTTCGCAGTTATCGCCCTCGATGAGCAACCGCGAAGCAATCTTCGGGTACTGACTCGCAAACTCCTGCCCTAAAAAGCGCAGGTGCGACAGTTCCTTTTCGTAGTAGGGGAGCAGATCGTCGAGCATCAGTTGAGGTTCTGCACTTTGTATTCCTGGGTGTTGACCTGCAGCACCGCGTCGAAGGAAACCTGGCGGGTGATGTCCTGCAGGCGCAGTACTGCGTCCACGCGGAAGGTCAGCATGCGTTGGCCGGTTTGTTGTGCGAGCAGTTGGACCTTGACGCTGCGAAAGCGTCGGTCGCCGACGGAGATCGCCTTCTCCAGCTGGCGTTGAATCAGCAGGCGATCCTGCGGATCCAGCACACTGCGACTGGTGAAATCCGGCATGCCGTAGTCAAGGATGGTTCCGTTCAGATTGACGAAACCCTCCAGCTCGTTGGCAACCAGGGACTGGCGAGTGTTCACCAGCACCTCCAGGTCACGAACGATGCTGGCCTTGTAATCGGCCAGCGAACACAAGCGTTGCGATGAGGCTTCCATGGACTGATGTGGATGATCGTCCAGCAATCGATCCAGCAACGATGGCAACAGCTTGTGTTGACTACTCATCTTGCCTCCTTGGCAATGATGTCGATCAGCCGCGAGTCGATTGCGGCAATTCGGCAACCAGACGCAACGAAGCGGTCAGCTCATCCAATTGATAATGCGGACGCAGGTAGGTCACGGCCTTGTACACGCCTGGCTTGCCCGGAACCTCGAACACTTCGGCCCGTGCTTCGCGCAACGGGAACTTGGCTTTCGCTTCCTGGCTGGCGGTGTCGTCCAGCAACACGTAGCTCGACAGCCACTTGTTGAGGAACATCTCCACGTCTTTGCGCGAAGCGAAGCTGCCGATCTTGTCGCGCATGATCGCCTTCATGTAGTGAGCGATACGCGAGGTGGCGAAGATGTACTGCAACTGCGCCGAGAGACGGGCGTTGGCGTTGGCGATGTCGGTGTTGTAATGCTTCTGCTTTTGCGTCGACTGGGTGCCGAAGAACGCGGCATAGTCGGTGCCTTTGCAGTGCACCAGCGGGATAAAGCCGAGGTCCGACAGCTCTTTTTCACGGCGGTCGGTGATGGCGATTTCGGTCGGGCACTTGAGGGCGATTTCGCCGTCGTCGGTCTTGAACGTGTGAGTCGGCAGGCCTTCAACCAGACCGCCACCCTCGACACCGCGAATCGCGACACACCAGCCATAACGGGAGAACGCGTCGGTGACCCGGGTGCCCAGGGCGTAGGCGGCGTTCATCCACAGGTATTTGTTGTGGTCGCGACCGTCAACGCTTTCAACGAAGTTGAATTCTTCGACCGGCGTGGTATCCGGGCCATACGGCAGGCGACCCAGCACGTGCGGCAAGGTCAAACCGACGTAACGGGAATCTTCGGACGCGCGGAACGACTTCCACTTGGCGTATTCGACGGTGTCGAAAATCTTTGCCAGGTCACGTGGGCCGGACATGTCGGTAAACGAATCCCAGCCGAACAGCTCAGGCGAGGCCGCCGAGATGAACGGTGCGTGGGCCGCTGCGGCAACATGGGAAATCTCTTCCAGCAGGTACATGTCTTCCGGGCTGCGATTGAACTCGTAGTCACCCAGCAGCATGCCGAACGGTGCACCACCGAAGGTGCCGTATTCTTCTTCGTAGATCTTCTTGAACAGGGCGCTCTGGTCGAATTCGGAGGCGGCCTTGAGGTCGCGCACCAGATCTTTCTTCGAGGCGTTGAGCAGTTGAATCTTCAGCGTGGTGCTGGTTTCAGTCTGGTCCACCTGATACTTCAGGCCGCGCCACGACGCTTCCAGTTGCTGGAATTCGCGGGCATGCATGATTTCGTTCATCTGCTCGGAGAGCATCGCGTCGATTTCGGCGATGCGCGCGTCAAGCACGGCAATCAGGTCCTTGCTCGGCGTCATTTCGCCTTCCAGCACCTGGCCGACCAGTTCACCGATCAAGTCACGGGTACGGGTGCGCTCGGTCTCGGAGCGGGCCACGCGGCTTTCCGAAATGATGCTGTCGAGCAGGGAGGATTGCGGGGCGAAGTTTTCCACTTCAACCAATTCGCTGTCCTGTTGAGTCACGGTTTGCTTGTCGTTCATCTTCAGGCTCCTACTGTTTGCCATCGGTGGCTGGAACCGCGGCTTCGCGGCCGAATTCCTTGCCCAGCGTTTTCAACTTCTCAGTGTTCTGCAGCACGTCCATGAGCAGCTCTTCGAGCTTGTCGTTGCCGCCCATCTTGTTGCGCAGGTCAGCCAGCTTGTTGCGCACTTCCAGCAGTTTGCGCAGCGGCTCGACCTGCTTGACCACGTTCTGCGGCTCGAAGTCTTCGAGGGCATTGAAGTTGAGCTCGACGCCAAGCTGCGTGCCGTTCTTGGCCAGGGTGTTGTCGACCCGGTAAGTCAGGCGCGGCTTGATGCCCTTGAGCACACCGTTGAAGTTATCGCGGTCGATGAAGATGAACTTGCGGTCCTTGAGCTTCGGCAGCGGCTCCAGCGGGTTGCCGGAGAAATCGCCCAGCACACCGACGACAAAGGGCAGCTCTTTCTTTTCCTGAGCATCACCGATGTCCACGTCGTAAGTGATATGGACCCGAGGCGCGCGAACGCGATCGAGTTTGTGCTGGGTACTTTCCTTCTTCGCCATCGTCATCTCCTGGTGCGAACAAATTCGCTGCAAGTCATTTGCGTCTAGGCTCAACAGTCGGCCTGGCGCGTTACATTCCTTCGATCGTCAGCAGAAGGCGCTGACGGATTTCATCGTTCATTTCCAAAATATTCTCGTGGCCTACCAACTCTTCGAAGCTGGTATTGCCGGCGATCTGGGTGCTGCTGCGGATCACCGCGTCATCAGGCAGCTGGGCCCGTACGGGCGAGCTGATCACGCAAAAGGGCAGGTCACCAAAGTCTTTCAACCGTTCGAAACTGACGGGAAAACGCAGGCCTTCCAGCAATCGGCTGAGCCCCGGTGACTTGCTCAGGCAGTAGAACAGCACCAGGTAGTGCACGACGAAACGGTACAGCTCGGCGCTGCTGCGATTGGGGTCTTTGATGACGGTGCGAAAACGGGCCAGGTCAAACGAACTGAACCCGACCACCCAGCGCACAGGGCTGGTGATGCGAATGGATTGACCGCTTTGCGACAGCACCTTGTCGTACTCCAGCGGGAATAATTCCGGCGTCGTACTGATCAGGTTGAGGGGGACTTCAAGCTCATTGACCAGCTGGAACGGCGAGGCCGAACCGATGCGGTCGTACAGTTCCTTGAGCTCTTTGAAATGGTGCTGGGTCTCACGTCCGCTGCTGCGTTGCGCGCCTTGCAGGTACTCACCGAAAAACGACTGCGGACGGATCAGCAATGCCAGGGTCGACAGGTAATCCGAAGCCTGCGTCTTGAGCGCGTCGGAAATAGCCCGGGTCTGGCCTCGCAATTTGATCAGTGCTTCAACGTCAAACGCTTGAGTCATCGGTATTTATCGTCCTTGAACCTTTCACGATTGCTACCCGGGTTATCCGGGAGCGTGAAGAGCCACTTATTTCTCGGTTGAACACCTGTTTACACAGTGCGAACCCTGATGCTTTTGACATCATTTATCGCACTGCCAGGAATAATTTCTTTGAATGCTGGCATATCAGTGTCGATTAGCCAGCAACGTGGTGTATGGCAACAATTGGCATACAAAAGTTCACGAGGGAGCGGATTTTTTCTCGTTTTTGATACATGCCGCAATGATGTCCGCTTGCCATTAGTCGGTGGTTCTGTCTTACAGACGGGTCTGAAACCCAGCAGCTTCAAGGGTTTGAGGAGGGGTGTGGATCCAATTTTTAATTGAAATTAATTTCGAAAAAGGTGAAGCGGTTCACCTAATTTGGATAATCCCGGTCGTTAGGTGGGATTTTTAGATTGAAGAATGGCCGTTGAAAATGATGGCTATATCGAGTAATTGCACTAAAAAACATTATTTCAAAATCTGTTACTGGCGATGACTACCTACGTAAATGAAGTAAAGCTCGGTCAGCCGCGCTTTATTTGTCAAAGGCAGCAACCCTGACGGTGCCGTTGAGCAGATTGATCGAGTAGCTAACGCCATTCCAGTTACCGGCGATTACTGTCCCGTTTTTGTCGCAGTAGAGATTCACGTACGGCTTATCGACTTGCGTGCCATGGGGGCTTTCTTCGATTTGCCAGAGCAGTTCGCCGTGTATCGACAGTGCGAAGACGTTTTTGTTGAAAATCACATTGGTTGCGGGATCAACCAGAATCAAGAGCCTGTCGTTGTGTTGAAGGGTCGCTTTGACGGGGTGAGGAAGGTGGATAGGTTGATCCGCTAGCCACAGGGTTCCGTTTTGAACACGATGCCGGGTCTCGTTGGTCATTTTTGCCTCTAGCGTTATCAATGAAGTCGCAAAAAATGCTATGGGCGAGGAAGACTTTCTGGTGGCATTCCATTCGGCAGCTGAATCTTCAAACCGTGGGCAATTTGATCGCCAATGTAGAAGGCAATTCCCAGTGCGCGGGCTAGTTCAGGATCGTTGGGTTCAAACTCTTTGCCCGCCCAGGCACCGAGAGTTAATTGATGCAGTCTTGCTTTGTCTTTTTCAATGCCCAGCAACACGTTTTTGATGAATTGCAATTGGATCAACGAGCTTGAGTAGAGGTGGTGTTGCGGGCACTTGTTGTATCCCCGGGCGGTGATTGCTATCGCGTTGTCGATGTAATCCAGGGCCGTTATTGGTGGTTTCGAGGAGTGCTCGCTTCCGGTTCCAGCGGTTTGATAGCTACGTGACGCCACGTAATCATCAAACATTTGAGCCTGTTTTCCTGCCTGGTCAGAGCTTCGAGCAACGTCTTTTCTATAGCCAAGGAACTGTTCCGATTGTGGCCCATGAGTCAGTAGGGAAACAATGGCTGCACATTGGATGAGCCAATAGATTTCAAACGAGGATTCGGTGCCTCGACAAAAACCAAGATTTTCTGCCTGCTTGTACAAGTCAGCGGCCAGTTGGTCGGCGTTTTCGTGGTTTATCGTGTTCTGTGGTGTCAAACCGCGCGACTCATTCGCTATGACGGATACCCTGTAGCGTTGTAGCAGAAGGGCATCCACAAGCTTCAAGTCCGGGCAAGCGGGGGGTAGTAACGGTACAAAAACCTCCGTTTCACGATTGATGGGTATCCAGGACAAGTTTCTTTCCACTTGCGAAGGTTCCTTGGCCATTTCGGTCAAGGGGACTTCATCAACAAGCTGCTCCGTGGGGGCGGGCGGAAGACCGGTTTTTTGCCTGAAAAGAGCTTTTAATTGATGCAGTAGCTTTAACATGGCAAAGCCCTCAGCGGTCCAGTCAACGTTAATTATCGATATCTGTTCCCATCCAAATATTAAATGGCCGATCCTCTGTTATTTCCAGGCTGCTCAATCAGCAACTCGTCCAGTTCTCTGCGACGGCATTTCATAACGAAATCCACCGCGGCATCACTGTTGTGTTGAAAAAACTCGAGGCTTGCGTGATCTATTTCGTAATACTCCTCGTAGTCAATCATGCCGCTGCTAACTGGAAATGAAACGTAAAACCTTCCTGAGGCTTCATCGATTCCCAAGGAAAATAGTTCTTCGCGGTTTACATAAATGTCTTTGCATTTCAAATGTGTTCTCCGCCAAAAATTACCGCGTCCATTTCGTCATGCAGTGGAGCCCTCTCGAATAATCTTTGGGCCAAGCTCTGGATATGCTCTGACCATGCGACTTGCGTGACCCATTCTTCCGGCATTCCCGATACCCCGTACAGCGCCCCGGCTATCTGGCCCGCGGTAGCTGCCACGCTGTCCGCATCATCTGCCAGATTGGCAGCCAGCAGGATTGCATCCTTGAAGTTATCCGTGTTCCACACCGCCCATAGTGCCGCTTCCAGCGTGTCGATGACGTAGCCGGAGGAACGGATTTGATCGCGGGTTTTTTGTTTGTACTCGCCTGCATTGATGATCAATGGGCGGGGGTACAGGGCTCTTGGCATTGGCGACAAGGCTTCTTCCTTGTCCGCACCGTTGAGAGCCAGGTGCAATTGTGCACCCAATAGTTCGCAGCCATTCACTGCCTCTACGGCCCGGTGGGTGCATCGGCTCTGTGCCGCGCTTTCCCGCCAGGTGCCAAACAAGGTGTGGCGCCGGAAAATAGCGGTGGGTGCCAACCGGATGATTGACCCATTGCCAGCTGTCGATGGATGGTCATTACCGTACCAATCAACACCCTGCGCCAGTGACCCTTCCAGTGCAGCACGAGTGGCATTGCCAATATCGAAACACTTTCCGTTATGACTGTTCTCGCCGTTTTTGTACCAACGACAAAGCCGTTGTGAAAAGTCACGGAAGTCGAAATTGTTGTTTGCTACGTAAGTGTCCGCCAAGGCCAATGCCATGCTGGTATCGTCGGTCCACTCGCCCTTTTTCAGATTGAAGGGCCCACCTCCCACCATGTCACTGACATGTTCGATATCACGGGGCAAGAACTCCAGCGTTGTACCTACCGCATCGCCAATCGCGAGCCCTAGCAGGCAACCCTTCGCACGGTCCAGCGCTTGTTCTTCAGTGAGGGTGCAAGGCCTGGAAGTCAGCCAGCCAGGTTTCTCGTTTGTTACCTTGGGGGCGTCCGGCTGCAACACGAAATCCATGCGCTGACGCAGCTGAGGAGAAGGGGGAGGGAGGAGATGATCGTAACGCTCAGTGTATTTGGAGAGCGCTTCGTCCGGGCTTCTCAAATCAATCATGGCTGCTCTCTAGTCTGGTGTGCTCTCAAAGATACGGCTTCCAGGCAGCTCGGGCGAGGTCATAAGGATTTTGGTTTTCGATAAAATGTGTCTCATAACTCCTTGGTCAACTCAGAAGTAACTTCCTGATTACCGATCATTTTGCATGGCCAGTTATCGTTGATGTGCGGGTGGGTTTAAAGCATGCGTTAACTTTTGCAATCGCCCGGTGCCAACGTGACTTCGGCGATGTTTTTTAGATCAGCGCTGTTGTATTGGTAAGTGATTTTGTTGCCTAAAGCCAGAACCAACAAATACGCGGTTTGGCTGCACAGGGATTTGTTTATTTGTTGGGCCAGATAGCTTTGATAATACGCTTGCTCACCGGGACGACCTTCGTACCCCGACAGCGTCAATTTATAATGGACGGTTCGATCTGCGTACGTGATGTTGTCGATGCGTGTGGCTAAGTCGAGCATGATCGGTAACTGTTGCTGCTGCTGATTAACAACCTCGGCGAGTACTTTTTCCGCATCCTCTGCGTACAGGGGCGTCGTGAAAATCATTGCAGCGATGAAGGCCAAAGGGCCATGGCGGAAACAGGA
>Ga0247812_10000182_pt1 | contig 68609 bp, 66 predicted proteins | sample UWRJL149409B1_FD_178011 | JGI IMG/M metagenome (GOLD analysis project Ga0247812, IMG submission 178011) | Plant litter microbial communities from Arlington Agricultural Research Station in Wisconsin, United States - UWRJ-L149-409B-1 | ecosystem: Environmental > Terrestrial > Plant litter >...
GCCCGCCGCGACCGCGCCGATGCCCGACTGGCTCACGAGCTTCACGTGCACCCGGGCGACCGGGTTCGCGCGCTTCACGTCGAAGATGAGCTGCTTGAGGTCTTCGATCGAGTAGATGTCGTGATGCGGGGGCGGCGAGATGAGGCCGACGCCGGCGGTCGCGTGGCGGGTGCGCGCGATCCACGGGTAGACCTTGGTGGGCGGCAGCTGGCCGCCCTCGCCGGGCTTGGCACCCTGCGCCATCTTCAACTGGATGTCGGTGGAGTGCGTCAGGTACATGCTCGTGACGCCGAACCGGCCGGAGGCGACCTGCTTGATCGCGCTGCGCCGGGTCGGGTCGAGCAGGCGGTCGGTGTCTTCGCCGCCCTCGCCCGTGTTGCTCTTGGCTCCGATCGAGTTCATGGCGATCGCGAGCGTCTCGTGCGCCTCGGCGCTGATCGAGCCGTAGCTCATCGCGCCGGTGGAGAACCGCTTGACGATCGACGAGACCGGTTCGACCTCGTCGATGGGCACGACGGGGCGCTGGCCGGTCTTGAACTCGAACAGGCCGCGGATGGTCATGAGGTCGGCGGCCTGGTCGTCGACGAGCTTGGTGTACTCGCGGAAGATGTCGTACCGCCGCGCACGGGTCGCGTGCTGCAGCCGGAAGACCGTCTCGGGGTTGAACAGGTGCGGCGGTCCTTCGCGGCGCCACTGGTATTCGCCGCCGGTCGCGAGGCGTTCGTGCGCGACGATCGCGCCGTCGTCGGGGTAGGCGCCCTCGTGGCGTGCGGCGCTCTCGGCCGCGATGACCTCGAGCCCGACGCCGCCGAGCAGGCTCGACGTTCCGGTGAAGTACTGGTCGACGAACGCCTGGTCGAGTCCGACCGCCTCGAACGCCTGGGCGCCCGCGTAGGAGGAGACGACCGAGATGCCCATCTTCGACATGATCTTGAGCACGCCCTTGCCGAGCGCCTTGATCAGGTTCTTGACGGCCTTCTCGGGCGTGACGCCGGTGAGCATGCCGTTGCGCACGAGCTCTTCGGCCGTTTCCATGGCGAGGTAGGGGTTGATGGCGGATGCACCGTAGCCGACGAGCAGCGCGATGTGGTGCACCTCGCGCACGTCGCCCGCCTCGACGATGATTCCGACCTTCATGCGGTTCTCGCGGCGGATCAGGTGGTGGTGGATCGCGGCCAGCATCAGCAGCGACGGCACCGGCGCGTACTCCTTGTTGGAGTCGCGGTCGGAGAGCACGATGAACTGCGCGCCGCCGTCGATCGCCTCGTCGACCTCGTCGCACATGGCCTTGAGCCGCTTCTCGAGCGCCTTCGGACCCTTGTCGACCCGGTAGAGCCCCTTGATCGTCGTGGTGAGACGGCTGCCGGGCTGCGGGTCGATGTGCTGGATCTTCGCGAGCTCGTCGTTGTCGATCACCGGGAAGTCGAGGATGACCTGGCGCGCGTGCTCGGGCGTCGCCGCGAGCAGGTTGCGCTCGGGGCCGAGTCCGAGCTTCATCGATGTGACGACTTCTTCGCGGATCGAGTCGAGCGGCGGGTTCGTGACCTGGGCGAACTGCTGCGTGAAGTAGTCGAACAGCAGGCGCGGGCGCTCGGAGAGAACCGCGATCGGGGTGTCCGACCCCATCGCGCCGAGCGGCTCCGCGCCGTTCTTCGCCATGGGCATGATCATGATGCGCACTTCTTCTTCGGTGTAGCCGAAGGTGCGCTGGCGGCGGGTGACCGAGGCCGGCGTGTGCACGATGTGCTCGCGGTCGGGCAGGTCTTTGAGGTGGATGCGCCCGGCGTCGAGCCACTCGCTGTAGGGCGCGGCCGTGGCGAGCTGGCCCTTGATGTCGTCGTCCTCGATGATGCGGCCGGCCTCGGTGTCGACGAGGAACATCTTGCCGGGGCGCAGGCGTCCCTTGCGCACGACCTTCGCGGGGTCGATGTCGAGCACACCGATCTCGCTGGCGAGCACGACGAGTCCCTCGTCGGTGACGAGGAAGCGGCCGGGACGCAGGCCGTTGCGGTCGAGCGTGGCGCCGACGAGCGAGCCGTCGGTGAAGACGAGGGCGGCGGGGCCGTCCCACGGCTCCATGAGCATCGAGTGGTACTCGTAGAACGCCTTGCGGGCGGCCTCGACGTCGGTCTGGTTCTCCCAGGCCTCGGGCACCATCATCATCATCGCGTGCGGCAGCGACCGGCCGGTGAGGCTGAGCAGCTCGAGCACCTCGTCGAACGAGGCCGAGTCGGAGGCACCGGGCGTGTTGATCGGCAGCAGGCTGGGGATGTCGCCGAGCAGCTCGGACTCGAGCTGCGACTGGCGGGCGCGCATCCAGTTGCGGTTGCCCTGCACCGTGTTGATCTCGCCGTTGTGCGCGATCATGCGGAACGGCTGCGCGAGCGGCCACGACGGGAAAGTGTTGGTCGAGTAGCGGGAGTGCACGAGCGCGAGCTTCGAGGCGAAACGCTCGTCGCTCAGGTCGGGGTAGAACGGCTCGAGCTGGAGCGTGGTGACCATGCCCTTGTAGACCAGAGTGCGGCTCGACAGCGACGGGAAGTACGCCCCGAATCCGTGCTCGGCCCGCTTGCGCAGGCGGTAGACCTGACGGTCGAGTTCGATTCCGGAGATCAGCGACCCCGTGTCATCCGTTCTCGTCGACGCGAGGAACAACTGCTCGAACACGGGCATCGCCGCGCGAGCGAGGTCGCCCACCTGGTCGGCGCGCACGGGCACGTCGCGCCAGCCGAGGACCGTGAGGCCCTCCTCTTTCGCGATCTGGTCGATGCCGGCCTTGATCGCCGCGCGGTCGTCGTCTTCGACCGGCAGGAACGACATACCGACCGCGTAGCTGCCCATGGGCGGAAGCTCGAAGCCGGCGACCGCCCGCAGGAACTCGTCGGGGATCTGCGTGATGATGCCCGCGCCGTCGCCCGTGCCCGCGTCGGAGCCGATGGCCCCGCGGTGCTCGAGGTGACGCAGGGCGTTCAGCGCCGCATCGATGATGTCGTGGCCCGCGGTTCCCCGAAGGGTCGCGACCATGGCGAGGCCACAGGCGTCTTTCTCCCGACGGGGGTCGTAGAGACCCGTCGCCTGAGGAGTCGTGCTGAAGCGCTGGAGTGCTGGCGTGAGAGCCATATTGTCCGTCCTCACGATGTGTTGGAGCGTGCGGGACGTCGGCGGCCCATCGGGTGTCAGAGGTGGCCCTGTCGTCAGGACTTGGCGCCATCCTCGCGTGTTGCGAGGCCGCTTGTGGCGGGCACGCTTGTGGCGAGCTCTTCGGAGGAAGACGCGGCGTCATTGCCTGGTTCGTCGGAATCCGAATAGGTGTCGTCTGATTCTACCCCAGTGCCCGGCTTGACCCACCCGCGACCTGCGACATACGGGCTGGGCTCGAGGCCGGTGTGGCGCTTGTTCTGCACCACGATGATCACGATTCCGACCACGACGGCGAGAATCGCCGCCCAAACGTTACTTCTGAGGCCGAGGAAGACCTCGCTCGGGTCGATGCGGATCGACTCGAAGACGGTGCGGCCGAGGCCGTACCAGACGAGGTAGAGGCCGAGCACCTTGCCCCACTGCAGGCGCATCTTGCGCTCGACGATGAGGATTAGGGCGAAACCGACGAGGTTCCAGATGATCTCGTAGAGGAACGTCGGGTGGAACAGCGTGCCCTCGGGGAGGCCCGCGGGGTAGGCGGCGTTGGTGGTCTCGATCTCGAGGCCCCACGGCAGGTCGGTCGGCTGGCCGAAGAGCTCGTGGTTGAACCAGTTGCCGAGACGGCCGAACGCCTGGGCGAGCAGGAGCGCGGGAGCGACAGCGTCGGCGAAGGTCCAGAAGCGGATGCCGGAGAACCTGCAGCCGATCCAGGCACCGACGGCACCGCCGATGAGCGATCCGAAGATCGCGATGCCGCCCTCCCAGACGTAGAGCACCCGCAACAGGTCGGCGCCCTCGTAGAAGTAGTCGTCGGGGTGGGTGAGCACGTGGAAGATGCGCGCGCCCACGATTCCGAGCGGCACGGCCCAGATGATGATGTCGAGCACGACGCCCGGCTCGGCGCCGCGGCGCGTGAGGCGGTGGTTGGTGAGGATGCCGGCCGCGACGATGCCGATCAGGATGCACACCGCGTAGGCGTGGATGTTCAGGTCGAACCCGAACCAGGTGAGTCCGATGTCACGGAACCACTGGCCGAGGTTGAACACCTGCCACGCGTAGTCAGGGCTGGGAATGCTGAGGGGTGCGAACACGAGGCGGAGACCTTTCGGGGTGTGCGAAGACGTAGTAAGACTAGACCCGTCGGGGCCGTGGATTGGTTACGGGCGGGTGCCGGCGCTCAGCTCGGCGGCGAAACGGGCGACGCCGTCTACTCCCCCGTCGGCGAGAGCTTTGACGAGCGCGGTGCCCACGATGGCGCCGTCGGCGTACTGCAGCACCTCGCGCACCTGGTCGCTCGTCGAGATGCCGATGCCGACACAGGTGCTGGTCGCTCCGGCGTCGCGCAGGCGTGCGACGAGCGAACGGGCGGCGGCGTCGACGTCCTGTCGGGCCCCCGTTATGCCCATCGTCGATACCGCGTAGACGAATCCGCGGCTCGCGTCGACGGCCTGCTTCAGGCGGGCCTCCGACGACGACGGTGCGGCGAGGAAGACACGGTCGAGACCGGTACGGTCGGATGCCGCGAGCCACTCCTTGGCTTCGTCGGGCACGAGGTCGGGCGTGATGAGGCCCGCACCGCCCGCGGCGAGCAGTTCGTCGGCGAAGCGCTCGACGCCGAACTGGATGATCGGGTTCCAGTAGGTCATCACGAGCACGGGCGCGCCGACGCGCGCCGTGATGGCGGCGACGGCTTCGATGCCGTGGCTGAGACGGAAGCCCTTGCGCAGCGCCGTCTCGGTGGCGTGCTGGATGACGGGCCCGTCCATAACAGGGTCGCTGTAGGGCAGGCCGAGCTCGATGACGTCGACGCCGTTCTCGACGAGCGCGACCGCCGCCTCGATGCTGGTGTCGAGGTCGGGGAAGCCGACCGGCAGGTACCCGACGAGGGCGCCCGAACCCGCTTCCGTGCGCAGGCGGATGGCGTTCGCGACGGCGCTCATCGTTCGGGGCTCTCTTCTACGGGCGCGAGGTCTTCGGCGGCGAGGGCCTCGGCGTCGAGGATGTCGAAGTACTTGCCCGCGGTCTCCATGTCTTTGTCGCCTCGGCCGGAGAGGTTGACGAGGATCACCGCGTCGGGGCCGAGCTTCTTGCCGAGCTCGATCGTGCCGGCGAGGGCGTGGGCCGACTCGATGGCGGGGATGATGCCCTCGGTGAGGCTGAGCAGGCGGAGGGCCTGCATCGCCTCGTCGTCGGTGACCGGAAGGTAGGTGGCGCGGCCGATGTCGTGCAGCCAGGAGTGCTCGGGGCCGATGCCGGGGTAGTCGAGCCCGGCCGAGATCGAGTGCGACTCGACGGTCTGGCCGTCGTCGTCCTGCAGCATGTAGCTGCGGGCGCCGTGCAGCACGCCGGGGCGGCCGCGCGTCAGCGTCGCCGCGTGACGGGTGGTGAGGTGGCCGTCGCCCGCCGCCTCGTAGCCGTACAACGCGACATCCGGATCGTCGAGGAAGGCGTGGAAGATGCCCATGGCGTTGCTGCCGCCGCCGACGCACGCGGTGACCGCGGTCGGCAGGCTGCCGGTGAGGTCGATGACCTGCTGGCGGGCCTCTTCGCCGATGATCTTCTGGAAGTCGCGCACCATCGCGGGGAACGGGTGCGGGCCGGCGACGGTGCCGAAGATGTAGTTGGTGGTGTCGACGCTCGCGACCCACTCGCGGTAGGCCTCGTTAATCGCGTCTTTCAGGGTGCGCGACCCCGTCTTCACCGAGACGACCTCGGCGCCGAGCAGGCGCATGCGGGCCACGTTGAGCGCCTGGCGGTCGGTGTCGACCTCGCCCATGTAGATGACGCATTCGAGCCCGAAGAGGGCCGCGGCCGTCGCGGTGGCGACGCCGTGCTGGCCGGCGCCGGTCTCGGCGATGACGCGGGTCTTGCCGATGCGCTTGGTGAGCAGGGCCTGTCCGAGCACGTTGTTGATCTTGTGCGACCCCGTGTGGTTCAGGTCTTCGCGCTTGAGGATGATGCGGGCGCCGCCGGCGTGCTCGGCGAAGCGGGGCACCTCGGTGATGATCGACGGGCGGCCGGTGTAGGTCTTGTGCAGCGCGCTCAGCTCTGCCGCGAACTCGGGATCGCTCTTGGTCAGCTCGTAGGCCGCGCTCAGTTCGTCGAGGGCCGCGACGAGCGACTCGGGGACGAAGCGCCCGCCGAACTCGCCGAAGTAGGGTCCGGTCTCGTCTCGCAGGTGGGTCATCGGTTACCTAAGGAATTCTGTGAGGGTGGCGACGGGGTCGCCCGTGACGAGGGCCTCGCCGACGAGCACGACGTCGGCGCCGGCCGCGCGGTAGTGCGCCACGTCTGCGGGGGTCTTGACCGCCGACTCCGCGACGCGGATCACGCCGGCGGGGATGCGGTCGGCGAGGGTGCCGAACAGGTTCTGGTCGAGTTCGAACGTCGAGAGATTCCGGGCGTTCACACCGATGAGGCCTGCGCCCAGATCGATCGCACGCTCGAGTTCGTCGGCAGTGTGCGTCTCGACGAGCGCGGTCATGCCGAGCTGGTCGATCAGGTCGAACAGCTCGGTCATCAACGGCTGCTCGAGCGCGGCGACAATGAGCAGCACGAGGTCGGCCCCGGCGGCACGCGCCTCGAACACCTGGTAGGGCTCGGCGATGAAGTCTTTGCGCAGCACGGGCAGGGATACCGCGGCACGGACCGCTTCGAGGTCGGCGAGCGAGCCGCCGAACTTGCGGCCCTCGGTGAGCACGCTGATGACGCTCGCTCCCCCTGTCTCGTAGGCGAGGGCGAGCTCGGCCGGATCGGGGATCTCGGCGAGGGCTCCGCGCGACGGGCTGGAACGCTTGACCTCGGCGATGATCTTCACACGCTCGGCCGGGGCGAGGTGCGCGAGCACGTCGAGGGCGGCGGGGCGCGCCAGGGCGGCCGACTCGACGTCGGCGAGGCTTCTCGTCGCCCGGCGGTCCGAGGCGTCTGCGAGGGCTCCGGCTACGAGGGAGTCGAGCACTCTAGTTGTGGGTCTTCGGCGCGTACTTGGAACCGCCGACGCCGTAGCCGAGCTTCGCGAGCACAAAACCGGTGACGAGTCCGAGCACGGCGAGGACGGCGGAGGCAACGACGAGCCACGGCAGGTCGAACCAGAAGAAGAAGGTGCCGAGCGTAAAAGCGACCAGCATGATGATCACGGCAGTCCAGGCGGCGGGCGAGTTGCCGTGTCCGGAATCAGACTCGATGGTCATGACGCTCCATTCGTTGTTATTGCCAGACGTGTTGTTGTTTGGCGGTAAAACTCTATCGCGACGAGACGGGTGTCTTCGACGCGTGGCCAGCGCGCCGCGCTAGTCGTTGGTCGTCGGATCGTTGCCGCCGCTGAGCGAATCCCAGTCGTCGACCGAGGTGCGTTCGGCCTTCGCCGGTTCGAGCCGGGTCGCCTGGTACTTGCGCGAGGCCGAACTCGGCCAGTGGCGGCTCGTGACCAGGATGGCGGCCGCGACGGCGAGCATCAGCACGCCGCAGACGAGGGCGATCCACGGCCACACGCTGCCGTCGATCGAGCCGACGGCCGACGCGACCGATTCGTCGCCGGCGACGCCGGTGGCGGTGGAGATGGCAGAACCGGATGCGGCCACCGGGTCGCCGACCGCGAGAATCGCCGAGAACAGCACGGCGACCCCGATGAGCGCCTCGAGAACGCCGAAGACGAACCGGAAGAACGGCCCGGCGATCGCGAGCGCACCCACGAGCACGAGGCTGGCGAGGGCGAGGGCCGAGAGCGCGGGCGCCGCGACCTCGCCGGCGACCTCGAGCTGCGCGCCGTCGGTGAGGGCGACCACGAACCAGACCTGGGTCCAGGAGACGAGGGTGAGGATCGCGACGACCGCGCCGGCGAGCAGCACCATCGACTTGGCGCTGCGGGGCTTGCGCGTCGCGGCGGCCTCGGTCACCTGACCCTCCGCATGGCGTTGGCCACGGCGACGGCGCGCAGCGGCGCCGCGGCCTTGTTCTGCGATTCGAGGTGTTCGGCCGCGGGGTCGGAGTCGGCGACGAGGCCGGCCCCCGCCTGCACTCGGGCCATGCCGCCGACGATGGTCGTGGTGCGGATAGCGATCGCGAGGTCGAGGTCTCCGGCGAAGTCGAAGTAGCCGACGACTCCCCCGTAGACGCCGCGCTGGGCGGGTTCGAGCTCGTCGATGATCTCGAGGGCGCGGGGCTTCGGGGCTCCGGAGAGCGTCCCGGCCGGGAAGGTCGCCGTGAAGACCTCTATCGGCGTGGCATCCGGTCTCAGATCTCCTTCGACACTCGAGACGAGGTGCATGATGTGGCTGAACCGCTCGACCTGCATGAACTCGGTCACCTCGACGGTGCCGGGGGTGCAGACCTTGAGCAGGTCGTTGCGGGCGAGGTCGACGAGCATCAGGTGCTCGGAGCGTTCCTTCTCGTCGGCCAGCAGTTCGACCGCGAGTTCGAGGTCGCGTTCGATGTTCTCGGCACGCGGACGGGAACCGGCGATCGGGTGCATGTGCACGCGGCCGTCTTGCACCTTGACGAGCGCCTCGGGGCTGGAACCGACGATGTGGTACGGCTCGCCGTCGGTGTCGACGAGGGTGAGCAGGTACATGTACGGCGAAGGGTTGAGTGTGCGAAGCACGCGGTAGACGTCGATCGCGTCGGCGGTGATCTCGTGGTCGAACCGCTGCGACACGACGACCTGGAAGACGTCGCCGTCGCGGATGTACTTCTTCGAGCGCTCGATCGACTCGGCGTACTCGGCCGCGGTGGTGCGCGGGATCGGGTTCGCCTGGATCGACAGGTCGACCTCGGCCAGCCAGGCCTCGCTCGGTTCGGCGAGCTTCGCCTGCATGGCGTCGAGGCGCTGCTGCGCCCCCTGCCAGATCTCGTCACGGGTCTCGACGCCGTCGCCGAGGGCGGTGGCGATGAGCAGCACGGTGCCGTCGCGGTGGTCGATGACCACGAGCTCGGAGACGAAGCTCATGGCCTGCCCCGGCACGGTGAAGTCGGCGGGCGGCACATTGCGCAGGTTCTCGATCTGCCGGATCGCCTCCCAGCCGATGAAGCCGACGAGTCCGCCGGTGAGCGGAGGGTGGCCGTCGACGTGCGGGGTGCTCCAGCGTTCGTGCAGGTGCGCGAGCGCGGCGAGCGGTCCGGCCGGGGCACCGGCGAAATCGGCGCCGAGGGCGCGTTCGGCGGTCATGCCGTAGTCGAGCCATGCGTACTGTTCGTCGCGCTGGGTGAGCACACCGAAGCTCGCCGCCCCGACGAAGGAGAAGCGCGACCAGATGCCGCCCTGCTCGGCGCTCTCGAGCAGGAAGGTGCCCGGCTTGCCCATCGCGAGTTTGCGGTAGATGCCCACGGGGGTCTCGCCGTCGGCGAAGAGCTCGCGGATGACGGGCACGACCCGGTGGCCCGCGTCGAGACGTGCCTCGACGTCGTCGCGTGTGGTGGTGTTGGTCATTCCGCGTGTCCGATCGTCGGCGACAGCGGGTCGACGTCGAAGCAGGCGTGCGCGCCGGTGTGGCAGGCGGGCCCGATCTGGTCGACGGTGACGAGCAGGGTGTCGGCGTCGCAGTCCAGGGCGGCGCCGCGAACGTACTGCACGTTGCCGCTCGTGTCGCCCTTGCGCCAGTACTCGCCGCGGCTGCGCGACCAGTAGGTCACCCGGCCCTCGGTGAGGGTGCGGCGCAGTGCCTCGGCGTCCATGTAGCCGAGCATGAGCACCTCTTTCGAGTCCCACTGCTGCACGATCGCCGGCAGCAGTCCGCCGTCTTTGAAGACGGCGCGCGCGACGACGGCCTCGACGGTCTCCGCGGTGAGTTCGATCGACTCGGTCATCTCGTGACAACTCCAGACTCGGCCAGCGCGCGTTTCACGTCGCCGACTGTCAATTCTCCATTGTGGAAGACGGATGCCGCCAGAACCGCGTCGGCACCGGCGGCGATGGCCGGGGTGAAGTGCTCGAGCTTGCCCGCTCCCCCGCTCGCGATCACGGGCACCCGGCTGATCTCGCGCATCGCGCTCACCAGCTCGAGGTCGAACCCGGTCTTCATACCGTCGGCGTCGATCGAGTTGACCAACAGTTCGCCAGCACCGCGTTCGATCGCCTCGACCGCCCAGGCGAGGGCGTCGATGTCGGTCTCGGTGCGGCCGCCGTGCGTCGTGACGACGAATCCGCTCGCGACCCGGTCGCTGCGCTTCACGTCGAGGCTGAGCACGACGCACTGGGCGCCGAACCGGTCGGCGATCTCGCCGATCAGGTCGGGGCGGGCGATCGCGGCGCTGTTGACGCCGACCTTGTCGGCCCCGCTGGCCTGCAGCTTGGAGACGTCTTCGGCGCTGCGCACACCGCCGCCGACCGTGAGCGGGATGAACACCTGCTCGGCGGTCGCGCGCACGACGTCGTACATTGTGTCGCGGTTGTCGACGGTGGCCTTCACGTCGAGGAAGGTGATCTCGTCGGCGCCCTGCTCGTAGTAGGTGCGCGCGAGTTCGATGGGGTCGCCCGCGTCACGCAGGTTGAGGAAGTTGACTCCCTTGACCACACGGCCGGCGGCGACGTCGAGGCACGGGATGACACGCACTGCGACTGCCACGGTCAGATCCTCGCGGCGTGGATCGAGCTGACGAGGATGGCCCGGGCGCCCAGGTCGTAGAGCGCGTCCATCACGTGGTTGGTGTCGGTGCGGTGCACCATCGCGCGCACGGCCACCCACTGCGGGTCGTGCAGCGGTGAGACGGTGGGGCTCTCGAGTCCGGGGGTGATGGCGGTGGCGGCCTCGACGAGCGCGACCGGGACGTCGTAGTCGACGAGCACGTACTGGCGCGCGACGAGCACGCCCTGCAGGCGGCGCTGCAGGGTGGCGATAGCGGCGAGGTCCTTCTTCGCGCTGATGAGCACCGCGGTCGATTCGAGGATCACCGGTCCGAAGATTTCGAGACCCTGGGCGCGCAGGGTGGAACCGGTGCTCACGACGTCGGCGACGGCATCCGCCACACCGAGGTTGATCGCGGACTCGACCGCTCCGTCGAGGCCCACCAGCTTGGCGGTGACGCCGTGACGGGCGAGGAAGTCGCCGACCAGTCCGGGGTAGCTCGTCGCGACGCGCACACCCTCGAGGTCGCCCAGCTCGGAGAATTCGCCGGGGCGGCCGGCGAAACGGAAGGTCGAGCCGCCGAAGTCGAGGGTCGCGATCTCCGCGGCCTCCGAGCCGGAGTCGAGCAGCAGGTCGCGGCCGGTGATGCCGACGTCGAGCGCGCCCGAGCCGACGTAGGTGGCGATGTCGCGGGGGCGCAGGTAGAAGAACTCGACGTCGTTGCGCGGGTCGACGGCGCTCAGGGCGCGGGGGTCGCGGCGGCCGACGTAGCCGGCCTCGAGCAGCATGTCGGCGGCGGTCTCGCTCAGTGAACCCTTGTTGGGCACTGCAATTCTCAGCATGGGAAGCCTTTTGGTGTGGTGATGGATGACGCGGGAAGAAAGCGGGCTCTACAGATGTCGGTAGACATCGGCGAGGCTCAGCCCCTTCGCGATCATCATCACCTGCAGGTGATAGAGCAGCTGGGAGATCTCTTCGGCTGCCTCGTCGTCGGACTGGAACTCGGCGGCCATCCACACTTCGGCGGCCTCTTCGACGATCTTCTTGCCGATCGTGTGCACACCGGCGTCGAGTTCTGCCACGGTGCCTGACCCCTCGGGGCGCGCGGCGGCCTTCTCGCTCAGCTCGGCAAACAACACGTCGAAAGTTTTCACAGCTCAAGGGTACTAGGCGCGGCGCACACCCCGCGCACGGGTGTCGCGAGAAGACGCCGCGACCCGGGCGTCGAACAGCTCTGCTGCCCCGCGGTACCGGGCAATAGGGTGGAGGCATGCTCACCGACCGCGCATTGGGAGTCTCGCTCCCCCGTGACCTGCCCGCCGACCGCATCGTCGATTTCGCCAGGGATGCCGAGCGACTCGGCTTCCACGAACTGTGGATCGTCGAGGACTGCTTCTTCCGCGGCGGCATCGCGCAGGCCGCGGTCGCGCTGGCCGTCACCTCGTCGATCCACGTCGGCATCGGCATAGTTCCGGCCGCCGCCCGCAACGCGGCGTTCGCCACCCTCGAGGCCAACACGCTCGCGGAGATCTATCCCGGGCGGGTCACCGTCGGCGTCGGTCACGGTATGCCGGCCTGGATGCGGCAGGTGGCCGCGTGGCCGGCCAGCCCGCTCACGATGCTCGAGGAGACGATCGTCGCGATGCGCGCGCTGCTCGCCGGCGAGACCGTGTCGACGGAGGGCCGGTACGTGCGGCTGCGCGACGTCGCGCTCGAGTCGCCCGCCGCCGTCGCCCCGCTCGTGATCGCCGGGGTGCGCGGCCCGAAGTCGCTCGCGGTCTCCGGACGCGTCGCCGACGGCACGGCGCTCGCGGAACCGGTGACCCCCGAGTACCTGGAAACCGTGCGCCGCCAGATCGACGCCGGCCGGCCGCACCGCATCGTCGCGTACAACGTGGCGGCGGTTCATCCGGAGGCTTCTGCCGCCCGGGATATCGCGCGCACCCGCCTCGACTGGGTGGGCGAACCCGACGGACGCGTGCACATCGAGCCGCTGCCGTTCGCCGAGGAGTTCATCGCCCTGCGCGCCGAGGCCGGTTCGCCCGCCGAGTTCGCGGCGGCCCTGCCCGACGCGTGGGTCGACCAGCTGGCGGTCGTCGGCACGGTCGAGACGGCGCGGGCGCGGCTCGACGAGCTGTACGCGGCCGGCGCGAACAGCGTCGTGCTGCTGCCCGCGGGCGACGACCCGTTCGCGGCGCTGCGCGAGCTCGCGGCGCTGCTCTGACGACGAAGGCCCGCCGATTTCTCGACGGGCCTTCGTGTGCGTGCGCTGGTGCTACTTCGTGCCGAGCAGGTCGATCACGAAGGTGAGGGTGCGGCCCGAGAGGCGGTGTCCGCCGCCGACGGGGCCGTAGGCGAGCTCGGGCGGGCAGATGAGCTGGCGGCGTCCGCCGACCTTCATGCCGGGGATGCCCTGCTGCCAGCCGGCGATGAGGCTGCCGAGCGGGAAGTTGATGCTCTGGCCGCGGCTCCAGCTGGAGTCGAACTCTTCGCCGCTCTCGAAGTCGACGCCGAGGTAGTGCACGTCGACGGTCGCGCCGGGCTGGGCTTCGGCGCCGGTTCCCTCTTCGATGTCAATGATCACGAGTTCGGTAGGCTCGGGGCCCTCGTAGAACTCGACTTCGGGCTTGGTCTTCGGTGAATCAGTCATGGCTCCATCCAAGCAGATCGGGGCGGGGCGGCGCGGCGGTTGTGGGGCGGGTACGCCGAGGGCGGAATCGGGGTGCGGGTGGGCGGGGCTGGGCTGGCGAGCGGGCGGGTCGGCGGCCGGCCGGCGGCACAACTCAGGCAGGACGGGCGGGCGGATGTCGCGGGGCGCGGTAACCCGCGGATCCGGTCGCCCGCCCGCGGTTTCTGCCTGAGTTGTGGCACGCGGCCGGGTTCGGCGACGTGAAGCCGTGCGTCATTCAGGAAAAACCGGCACGGGACCGCCCGGCACCCGCCCCGACACAGGGGCGCGTCGGCGGCCGTGGCGCATCCGTCCTGAATCGTGAACGGGGACGCGCACAACTCAGGCAGGACGGGCGGGCGGATGTCGCGGGGCGCGGTAACTCGCGGATCCGGTCGCCCGCCCGCCGTTTCTGCCTGAGTTGTGGCACGCGGCCGGGTTCGGCGACGCGGCGCCGTGCGTCATTCAGGAGAAACCGGCACGGGGCCGCCCGGCACCCGCGTCGACACGGGGGCGCGTCGGCGGCCCGGGCGCATCCGTCCTGAATCGTGCACGCGACGCTGGGTTACGCCAGCACTCCGGCGCGCTGCGCGAGCGATGTGGCCGCGGTCGTCGCGGTCCGGGCGAGCGCGCGCTCGTCGACGCGGGTCAGCTCGCCGTCGGAGACGACCGTGCGTCCGTGTACGAACAGCCGGGTGATCGGCGGCTGGGCGCCCAGCGTCAGCGCCGCGACGGGGTCGGCGATGCCCGCGTGCTCGACGCCGTCGACCCGCCAGAGCACGAGGTCGGCCAGCTTGCCGATCTCGATCGAGCCGATCTCGTTCTGGCGGCCGAGCACGCGCGCGCCGCCCATCGTCGCGATGTACAGGCCTTGGCGTCCGGTCATGCCGTCGGCGCCGGCGCGCAGCCGGTTCGTCAGCACCGCCTGGCGGATCTCGCTGCCGAGCTGCCCCGACTCGTTCGACGCGGATCCGTCGACGCCGAGCCCGACGGGCACCCCTGCCGCGAGCAGCTGGGGAACCGGCGCGATGCCCGCCGCGAGCCGCGCATTCGACGAGGGGCAGTGCGCGACGCCCGTTCCGGTCTCGGCGAACCGGTCGATCGCGTGCGCGTCGAGGTGCACGCAGTGCGCCATCCACACGTCGTCGCCCAGCCAGCCGAGGTCGTCGAGGTACTGCGTCGGGGTCTTGCCCCATTTCTCCTGGCAGAACGCGTCTTCCTCGACGGTCTCGGAGCCGTGGGTGTGCAGTCGCACGTCGAGCGAGCGGGCGAGCACGGCCGCTTCGGAGAGCAGATCGGATGTCACGGAGAACGGCGAACACGGCGCGATGGCGATCTGCACCATCGCCTCCCGCGCGGGGTCGTGGTACGTCGAGACGGCGTCGGCGCTCGCCTGCAACGCGGCCGCGGTGGTCTCGACGGCGAAGTCGGGCGGCAGACCGCCTTGCGAGCGGCCGAGGTCCATCGACCCGCGTGTGCCGTGCAGGCGCACCCCGACACGCGACGCCGCCGCGACGATTCCGCCCAGGATGTCGCCCGATCCCGCGGGGAACACGTAGTGGTGGTCGGCGACGGTGGTGCAGCCGGAGCGGGCGAGAACGGCGATCGCGGCTTCGGCGCCCGCCTCGACGAGGTCGGCGTCGATCATCGACCAGGCCGGGTAGAGCGCGACGAGCCAGTCGAACAGGATCGCGTCTTGCGCCCAGCCGCGGGTGAGCCACTGGTACAGGTGGTGGTGGGTGTTGATCAGCCCGGGCGTGAGCAGGTGCCCCGTGCCGTCGATCAGCTCGATCGTGGGCGCGACGGCCAGCGTCTCCCCCGATGCGCCGAGTCCGCGCACGGCCCACTCGGGGGCGAGCCCGTCGCCGACGCCCACGATCTCTGCGTCGTCGAAGACGACCCAGCCGCTCGGAAACTCGGTGCCGAGCGCGTCGACCGTGGCGATCGTCGCGCCGCTGATAATCGTGCGGATCATCGGGATCTCCTGAGAACGGCGGCTCTAGGCGAGCAGCAGCGTGGCGAGCAGGGTGGGGGCGAAGTCGTCGTCGAGCTCGAGCACAACGCGGGTGTGGGCACCGGATTGCTCGGGGAATCCGTTGTAGCTGCCGCGCAGGTCGCAGATGGTCTGGCCGCGCCCGGGGCCGGCGGTGTCGTCGACGAGCACTCGCACGACCGGAGCCGACTTGAGCCCGACGTCGCCGAGCGCGACCGCGACGGCCAGCGGATCGTGCAGCGCGGAGGCGCGGTGTCCGTAGACGCCGACGTAGAACTCGAAGTAGTAGTCGAGCATGTGGCCGAGAGCGACCGCGACCGGACGGCCCGACGCGATGAGCGCTTCGCGGTGGTGCTCGAGGAAGACGTTGGGCATGGTCACGTCGAGGGGCACCATGGTGATGAACCAGTCGGCCGCGAAGACCTCCGCCGCGGCATCCGCGTCGTTGGCGATGTTCGCCTCGGCGACGGGCGTGATGTTGCCGGGCACGTTCGCGGCCCCGCCCATCAGCGTGAGCTCTTTGACCAGGCCGGGCAGTGCGGGCTCGAGGCGGAGTGCCGCGGCGATGTTCGTGAGCGGGCCGATCGCGATGACGCGCAGTTCGCCCTCGTGCTCGTGGGCGAGGCGCACGAGCAGTTCTGCCGCCGATTCGTCGACGACGGATGACACGGACTTCGCGATCTCGACGTCGCCCACCCCGTTCGCCCCGTGCACGTGGGGTGCGCCGCCGCGGAAGCTGCCGCCCTGCGGGTCGTGTTCGCCGACGGCGACGGGGATGTCGTCGCGCCCGGCGAGCGAGAGCAGGTCGAGGGTGTTGAGGGCCCCGACGCCCGCCGAGACGTTGCCGCTCACGCTGCCGATGCCGACGATGTCGATGCCGTTCGCCTCGTCGGCGGCCGCGGCCACCAGGTAGGCGATCGCGAGCGCGTCGTCGATTCCGGTGTCGCAGTCGAGGTAGTAGGGCGCGCGTGCGGTGGTCATGGTGCTCCGGTGGTTCTGCGGGTGGACGTGCTGATGCTAGCCGCGCCGTGTTTCGGCGCTGTTGCGGGGGTGGCTAGTGGACGTGCGAGGCGACGGCGGCGCGCAGCGAGGCGATGTTGTGGGCCGGTTCGCCACGGAAGACGCTGGAGCCGGCGACGAACGTGTCGGCTCCCGCTTCGGCCGCGATCACGATGGTGTCTTCGGTGATGCCGCCGTCGACCTGCAGCCAGACGTCGAGGCCGGTGCGGTTCACCGCCTCGCGCAGCAGCTCCAGCTTCGGCATGGTCTCGGCCATGAAGCTCTGGCCGCCGAATCCGGGCTCGACGGTCATCACGAGCACCTGGTCGAACTCGGGCAGCAGCTCGAGGAACGGCTCGACCGGGGTGCCCGGCTTGAGCGCGATGCCGGCGCGGGCGCCGATGGCGCGCAGTCGGCGCGCGAGAGCGACCGCGTCGTTCGCCGCCTCGGCGTGGAAGGTGACCGAGTAGGCGCCGAGCTCGGCGTAACCGGGTGCCCACCGGTCGGGGTCGTCGATCATCAGGTGCACGTCGAGCGGGATCGTCGACAGCTCTTGCAGACGCTCGGTCATCGTGGGGCCGAAGGTGAGGTTGGGCACGAAGTGGTTGTCCATGATGTCGACGTGCACGAGGTCGGCGGTCGCGATGCGGCCGAGTTCGCGCTCGAAGTTCGCGAAGTCGGCGGCGAGGATGCTGGGGTTGATACGCGCGGGCATGGCTAGACCTTACTGATGAGCTGGATGAACATGGCGTCGGTACCGTGACGGTGCGGCCAGAGCTGGGCGTGCGTGGCGTCGGGGAGGTCGAGCGTCGCCTCGGTGACCGTCGCGAGCACCGCGGGGGTGTCGATGCGTTCGATCGCGGCGCCCCACTTCTTGACCGCGCCCTCGACGATCACCTTCGACTCGGCGAGGTGCGGCGAGCAGGTCACGTAGGCGAGCACGCCGCCGGGCTTGAGCGCGGTGATGGCGGCGTCCAGCAGGGTGGACTGCAGGCCGGAGAGGTGGGCGACGTCGCGCGGCGACTTGCGCCAGCGGGCCTCGGGGCGGCGGCGGAGCGCACCGAGGCCGGTGCACGGGGCGTCGATCAGGATGCGGTCGAACTCGCCGGCGTGGTCGTCGCCGACCGTGGTGCCGTCGAGCTCCCAGACCTCGGGCGCGGGGTCGAACACGGCGAGGGCCTTGCGCACGAGTTCGGCGCGGGCGGGGACGACCTCGTTGGCGATCAGGGTCGCGCCGCCGACCTCGGCTTCGGCCGCGAGCAGCGCGGCCTTGCCGCCTGGTCCGGCGCAGAGGTCGAGCCAGCGTTCGCCCGACGCGATCGGTCGCACGCGGCTGAGCGCGAGTGCGGCGAGCTGCGATCCCTCGTCTTGCACGCGGGCGCGTCCGGCGCGCACGGCCTCGAGCTGCAGCGGGTCTCCCCCGTCGAGCACGGCGCCGACGGGCGAGTAGGTCGCGGCGTAGGCGTCGAGCTCGGCGACGGTGGACTCGCCGGGCAGCGCGACGAGGCTCACCCGCGGGGCGACGTTGTCGGCCTCGAGCAGCGCGTCGAGTTCGGCGTCGCGACCTTCGGCCGCCAGCGCGGAACGGAAGGCGCGGATGATCCACACCGGGTGCGAGTACTCGATGGCGAGGCGTTCGTCGGCGTTCTTGGCCGAGGCGAGGGCGCGCTCGTGCCATTCGGCGGCGGGCGAGCGGGTGATGGTGCGCAGCACCCCGTTGACGAAGCCGGTGGCGGAGTTCGAGCCGACCGTCTTCGCGAGCTGCACCGACTCGTCGACGGCGGCGTGCTGGGCGACGCGCATCGAGAGCAGCTGGTGGCAGGCGAGGCGCAGCACGTCGAGGATCGCGGGGTCGATCTTGTCGACCGGGCGTCCGGCAGCGAGGGCGATCACGGCGTCGTAGTAGCCCTGGCGGCGCAGGGTGCCGTAGGTCAGTTCCGTCGCGAGACCGGCGTCGGCTTCGGAGAGCTTGGCTCTCTGCAACCGCACGGGCAGGAGGAGGTTCGCGTAGGCATCCGATTCGCGCACCGCGAGGATCACGTCGAGCGCGATGCGGCGCGCGGGCTGCACGGCGCTCACGCGTCGGCTCCGGCGTCGACGTCGGTCGCGGCGTCGGCGGGGCGTCCGCGCCACCAGTCGCCCGCGTTCATGGCCTTGCGGCCGGCCGGGTGCACCGTGACGAGCTGGACGGGATCGGTTGCTGTACCTACGAGGATGAGTTTGCCTTCCTGGGCGAGACGGCCGGGGGCCAGACGCGGGGCGTCGCGGGCGATGACGGCGTCGAGGATCTTGAGGCGCGCGCCGTCGAGCGTGGTGAACGCGCCCGGTTCGGGCGTGACGCCGCGGACGAGGTTGACCACGTCGTGGGCGGGCCGGGTGAAGTCGACCCGGCCGTCGGCGAGCGTGAGTTTGGGGGCGAGCGTGACGTCGCCGGTCTGCGGCTCGGCGCGGGCGTCGCCGGTGGCGATCGCGTCGACGACCGCCGCGAGCAGGTCGGCGCCGCTCACGGCGAGCTGGTCGAGCAGGTGGCCGGCGGTCTGGTGCGCGCCGACCGTCTGGGTGAACTGGCCGAAGACGTCGCCCGCGTCGAGTTCGGGAACCAGCTGGAAGACGGTGGCGCCGGTGAGGTCGTCGCCGGCGATGATCGAACGCTGCACGGGGGCGGCGCCGCGCCACCGCGGCAGGAGCGAGAAGTGCAGGTTGATCCAGCCGTGCTTCGGGGCGCTGAGCAGCGGCTCGCGCACGAGCCCGCCGTACGCGACGATGACGCCGAGGTCGGCCTGCACCGCGGTGATCGCCTCGGTCGCGTCGCCCGCGAGCCGGTTGGCCTTGATGGTCGGGATCCCGAGTTCGTCGGCGAGGGTCGCGACGGGCGTCGGGGTGAGGATGCCGCGTCGGCCCTGCGGCGAATCCTCGCGGGTGACGACGGCGGCGACCTCGTGCTGCGAGGCGGCGAGGGTCGCGAGGCTCGGCACGGCGGCCGCGGGGCTGCCGGCGAAGACGAGGCGCAGAGAAGTCATTAGGTCATTCTCTCGTACTTTCGCGCGGCCGCCGGTTGGCCGCCCGGTGGCCCCGGGCCGGATGCTGCCCGGCCGTGCGTTCGACAGGAGCCGCGACATCCGAAAGCGGTTTCCGTCCTGCCGGGCGTGCGTGCGACGCCGATCGTCCTGTCGGCGGGTGGGGCACCGGCGCTACTGCTCGAGGAACGGCTCCACGTCGTCGAAGCGCACCTTGAGGCTCACCGGTGCCGGGCCGCGGGAGGCCTTGCCGAGGGCGCGGCGCCGGTTCGCGGCCGACTTGACCACCTCGGCGCGCAGGCCCGCGGCGATCTCGGCGCCGTGGCCGTAGTCGAATCGCACGATCGTGCGCACTCCCCCGCCCTCGACGTCGACCGGCCCGAGGATGTCGGGGCCGTCGACCCCGAGCGCCGCGACGGCGTCGGCGACGGCCTGCACCGTGCCGGTGACCGTCGCCACGCGTACGGCGGGCGGGAACCGCAGCGCGCGCCGGTCGGCCAGCTCGGAGCGGGCGAAATCGGCCTGGCGCCAGGTGACGAAGGCCGAGGCGAGCGCGCCGCCGACGCCGACGAGCACGATCGGGGCACGCCGCGCCGCGAGGGCCGCCGCGTTCGACCACCAGCGCAGGCAGTCTTCGGCCACGCGCAGGCTCTCGCGCGCGATCATGCTCTCGCCGTCGAGCAGCAGCACGGCGCGGTAGCCGCCCGCCGCGATGGGCTCGGCGCCGCGGGTGGCGATGACGAGCGCGGGCTCGGCGCCCACCGTGAGGATGGGGCGTTCGCCGTCGGCGACGATGATGCGCACCCCGGGGAACGCCCGGCCGAGGTCTTCGGCGGTGCGGCCCGCGCCCGAGCCGACGAAACGCAGCCGCTCGCCCTCGCAGTTGGCGCACTTCCACTCGACGGCGAGAGCGCCGCACCAGTTGCACGCGGGCGTCGAGCGCGAGGTCTTCTGGCCGAGCGGCCCCTCGCACTTCATGCAGCGCGCGCTGCGCTTGCAGTCGGCGCAGGCGAGCCGTGGGGCGTAGCCGGGGCGGGCGACCTGCACGAGAACCGGCCCGAACTCGAGCGCGGCGCGGGCCTCGCGCCAGGCGGTCGACGGGATGCGCGCCTGCGCGGCGAGCCGGTCTTCGGACGACTGCTGCGCGGTGGGCACGACCTTGGGCAGAACGGCGGGCTGCGGCGCGAAGGCGTGCAGCCAGCCGACCTCGACGAGACGCTCGACCTCGGTGCTGCGGGCGTGGCCGAGCAGCATCAGCGCGCATCCCTGCTGCTCCTGGCGCACGAGTGCGGCGTCGCGGGCGTGCACGTAGGGGCTGAGCGGTTCGCTGTGCAGCGGATCTCCGTCGTCGAAGATCGCGATGAGCCCGAGGTTGGAAGCCGGCGCGTAGACGACCGACCGGTTGCCGATGATGACGACGGGATCGTCGCGCAGGCAGCGCAGGAACGCCCGGTAGCGGTCGGGGTTCGACTGCTTCGCATCGAGCCGGATGACGCGTTCCGCCGGCAGAATCGCGGCAAGCGCCGACGCCAGCTGCTCCTGGTCGCGGTAGTCGGGCACGGCGAGAATGGCCGTCGCCCCGCCGGCCAGTGTCGCGGCGGCGGATGCGGCGAGGGTGACGGCCCATTCGCCCACCCAGACCCCTGGCGCGACCTCGGCCACGAGCGGGATCGCGTCGACGGCCAGGCGGGCGCGCGCGGCGATCGCCGTCTCGACCACACCGTCGCCGTACCCGTGCACGCGCACCGGGGGGTCGAGCGGCGCGAGTGCCGGCCGCTCGTCGGCGGCGAGATAGGCCTTCTCGACCCGTACCTGCCGGTTGGGCACGGCGAGGCGCACGATGTCGTAGGCGTTGCCGGCCGCGCGCTCGGAGACCTTGCGGGCGAGCGCCCAGACTTCGGGCGTGAGCACGGGGATGGTCGAGACGACCTCTTCGATCTCGCTCAGCGCTCCGGTGTAGTCGCCGGGCGGCGCGATCTCGACGATGAACCCGTCGGCGACCCGGCCGGCCGAACGCAGCGGAACCCGCACGCGCACTCCCGCGACGGCCTTGTCGCGCAGCGCCTCGGGGATGCCGTAGTCGAAGAGCCGGTCGAGCTGGGGCAGCGGCGAGTCGATGAGCACGCGGGCGATCGGCGCCCGGCCGGGCTGCGCCAGATCGCTCTGCGCCTGACCGCTCTGCGCCAGACCGCTCAGCACCTGGCTCTCCACCGCCGCCTCCGTCTCGAACAGCGCTTCTATAGCTTCGCGGCGGCGCGCAGGGCGTCGACGCGATCCAGTCGCTCCCAGGTGAAGTCGGGCAGCTCGCGGCCGAAGTGGCCGTAGGTCGACGTCTGGGCATAGATCGGCCGCAGCAGGTCGAGCTCGCTGATGATCTTGCTCGGGCGCAGGTCGAACACCGACTGGATGGAGTCGATGATGGTGTCTTCGCCGACGTGCGCGGTGCCGAAGGTCTCGACGTAGAGGCCGACGGGCGAGGCCTTGCCGATCGCGTAGGCGACCTGCACCTCGAGGCGGTCGGCGAAGCCCGCGGCTACCGCGTTCTTGGCGACCCATCGCAGCGCGTAGGCGGCCGAACGGTCGACCTTCGACGGGTCTTTGCCGCTGAACGCCCCGCCGCCGTGACGCGCGGCCCCGCCGTAGGTGTCGACGATGATCTTGCGGCCGGTGAGGCCGGCGTCGCCCTGCGGCCCGCCGATGTGGAACACCCCGGTCGGGTTGATCAGGATGCGCACGTTGTTCGAGTCGAGGTCGATCGTGCCGAGCACGGGGCGGATGACGATCTCTTCGATCTCTTTGCGCAGTTGCTGGGTGCTGATCGAGGGCGAGTGCTGGGTGGAGACCACCACGGTCTCGACCGTGCGCGGGATGGCGCCGTCGTAGCCGATGGTGACCTGGGTCTTGCCGTCGGGGCGCAGGTAGTCGACGAGGCCCGACTTGCGCACGAACGCGAGGCGTTCGGCGAGGCGGTGCGCGAGCCAGATGGGCAGCGGCATGAGTTCGGGGGTCTCGGTGGTGGCGAACCCGAACATGATGCCCTGGTCGCCGGCGCCCTGCAGGTCGTCGGCGTCGCCGCTCGACTCTTCGCGGGTCTCTTGCGCGTGGTCGACGCCGGCCGCGATGTCGGGCGACTGGCCGCCGATCGACACGGAGACGCCGCACGAGCGCCCGTCGAACCAGACGTCGGACGAGTTGTAGCCGATCTCGGAGATGCGCTTGCGCACGATGGTCGGGATGTCGACGTACCCGCTCGTGGTGACCTCGCCGGCGACGTGCACGAGACCGGTCGTGACCAGGGTCTCGACGGCGACGCGCGCCTGCGGGTCGACCTGGAGCAGTGCGTCGAGGATGCTGTCGGAGATCTGGTCGCAGATCTTGTCGGGGTGGCCTTCCGTCACGGATTCGGACGAGAAAAGACGCAGTGCGGAACTCATTGATTAGCCTCTGGCTGGGTGAAAGGTTGAAAGAATTAGATCAACAGATCGAGGATACGTTCGGCCACCGACGCCTTGCTGCCGCTCGCCTCGCTCACTATATCCCCGGCCCGATCGAGCACGATGATCGCGTTACCGTCTGTGGCGAAGCCCTCGGTCCAGCCCACCCTGTTGAGGACGAGATAGTCGGCGCCCTTGCGCGCGATCTTCGCCCGGCCGAGCTCGACGAGAGCGTCGCGCTGCTGCTCGGTCTCGGCGGCGAAGCCGATGATCGTCTGGCCGGCGACCCGCCGCGCGGCGAGCCCGGCGAGGATGTCGGGGTTCTTCACGAGCGTGAGCTGCAGGGTGTCGCCCTGCGTCTCCTTCTTGATCTTCGCCTGGGCGACCGACTCCGGCCGGTAGTCGGCGACCGCCGCGGCCATGATGACCACGTCGGCGTCGGGCGCCGCGGCTACGACCGCCGCCTCGAGTTCGAGGGTCGAGCCGACGTGCACGACGGTGAGGGACTCGGATGCCGCGGCGCGCACTTCGAGGTTGGCGCCGACGAGCGTGACCGAGGCACCGCGTGCGGCCGCGGCGTGGGCGATCGCCAATCCCTGCTTGCCGCTCGAGCGGTTGCCGATGTAGCGCACCGGGTCGAGCGCCTCACGGGTTCCGCCGGCGGTGACGAGGATGCGCTTTCCGGCGAGGTCTTTCGGCGCGACGACGGCGAGGGCCGCGGCGACGATGTCGTCGGGCTCCGACATACGGCCCGCACCCGAGTCGGTGCCGGTGAGCTGGCCGACCGCGGGACCGACCACGTGGATGCCGCGCGAACGCAACACCGCGACATTGGCGACGGTGGCCGGGTTCTGCCACATCTCGGTGTGCATCGCGGGGGCGATCACGACCGGGGCGGTCGACGCGAGGATCGTGTTGCCGAGCAGGTCGTCGGCGATGCCCGCGGCCAGCTTCGCGATCGAGTTGGCCGTGGCCGGCGCGATCACGATGAGGTCGGCGGCCTGGCCGATCGCCACGTGGCGCACCTCGGCGACGCCTTCGTAGAGGTCGGTGTGCACCGTGTTGCGGCTGATGGCCTCGAGGGTGGGCTTCCCCACGAACTTGAGCGCGGCATCCGTCGCGACCACGTGCACGTCGTGCCCGGCGAGAACCAGGGCGCGAACGACAGCGACCGCCTTGTACGCCGCGATACCGCCGGTGATACCGACGACGACGTTCAAGACGGTCACAGGGTGAACTGGTGCTTACTCGCCCGAAAGGCGCTTCAGCTCGAGCTTGTCGTTGTTGATCTCGCGCAGGGCCACCGAGAGCGGCTTGTCTTCGATGGTCGAGTCGACGAGCGGTCCGACGTTGTCGAACAGGCTTCCCTCGTGCAGGTCGGCGTAGTAGTTGTTGATCTGGCGCGCACGCTTCGACGCGAAGATGACGAGCTGGTACTTGGAGTCGACCTTCGACAGCAGTTCGTCGATGGGCGGGTCAATGATTCCGCTGTTCTTGTCAGCCATTAGTGCTCCTTTGTAGGGGAAATGAGAAAAGTAGGCGCGACCGAACCCCTAAGGGGAAACCGGCACTGCCATCAACTCTACGACTTCTCGCGCCGCTTCGCTGACGTCGCGGTTGACGACACGCACGTCGAACTCGTCTTGCGCGGCCAATTCGACCTTCGCGGTCTCGAGCCTGCGGGTCTGCTCCGCCGCGTCTTCGGTACCGCGGCCGATGAGCCGGCGCACCAGCTCTTCCCAGGTGGGAGGCAGCAGGAACACGAGGATCGCCTCGGGCATCGCCTGGCGCACGAGCCGCGCGCCCTGCAGGTCGATCTCGAGCAGGACACGGCGTCCGGCGGCCAGGGCCACGTCGATCGGGGGCCGCGGGGTGCCGTAGCGGTAGGAGTTGTGCACGATCGCCCACTCGAGCAGCTCGCCCGCCGCGATCTTGCGGTCGAACTCCTCGTCGCTGACGAAGTAGTAGTGCACGCCGTCGATCTCTCCGGGGCGCGGTTTGCGCGTCGTGGCGGAGACGCTGAGCAGCACGTCGGGGTAGTTCTCGCGGATGTAGGCCGAGACCGTCCCCTTGCCGACGGCCGTCGGACCGGCCAGCACGACCAATCTCGCCGGCTCGCCGCCCGCGCGTGTCACGAGGTACTCGCGCAGCTTGACCCGCTGGCGCGCGCCGAGTCCGCCGACGCGTTTGCGCTCGGAGATGGCGAGGGTGTCCATGAGCCGGGCGACGCGTGTCGGGCCGAGCGTCGGGATGCTCGTGAGCAGCTCGGTGACGCGCAGGGTCGCCTCGGCGCTCGACGGCTGCGACCACGCGGTCTCTGCGACGTCGAGGGCGGTGCGCGAGCGGTCGGCGACCGACTTCTTCACCGCGGCACGCGCCCGACGGGCGGCGACGGCGGCCTGGGCGGCCGCGACGCGGTCGACCTCGGGCGGGGTGGGACGCGGGCTCATGCGAACGCCCCCGCGATCTCGGCGGTCTGCGCGTCGATGGCCGCGGCGATGCCCGACGGACCGGCGGCGAGGATGCTGCGGGAGGCGCTCACGACGACGTTGGCGGATGCCGCGCCGAATAGCCGTGTCGCGTCGGAGACGAGCGCGCCCTGGTGGCCGAACCCCGGTGCGAGGATCGGCGTGCTCGCGAGCGAGGCCGGCGTGATGCCGTAGTCGGACAGGTCGACGGTGGCGCCGATGACGACGCCCGTCGATCCGAGGTGGGATTCGAGAGAGTTCCAGTCGTGCACGTCTGAGACGATACTCGCCGCCACCGTCTGAGCGGCAGTGGGTCCGCTCGTCACGGTCGCGGTCTGCAGCGTCGCCGCCTCGGGGTTCGAGGTCGCGGCGAGCACGAACAGCCCCTTGCCGTTGGCGAGTGCGAGATCGTGCGGGGCCGCGATCGACCCGACGCCTTGGAACGCGCTGATCGTCATGGCGTCGGCCTCGAGGGGCGAGCCCGGCGTGAGCCAGGCCTCGCCGTAGGCCTCGACGCTCGTGCCCACGTCGCCACGCTTGACGTCGGCGATCACGAGCAGCCCCGCGTCGCGGGCGGCGGCGAGCACGTCTTCGAGCGCGGCGTAGCCGGCAGAGCCGTGCCGCTCGAAGAACGCCACCTGGGGTTTGATGATCCCGGCGCGGCCGGCGGCGGCCTCGACCACCCGCAGTCCGAAGTCACGCACTCCCCCCGCGTCATCCGACAGCTCCCACTCCCCCAACAGGTAGGAGTGCGGGTCGATGCCGACGCAGAGCCGGCCCGTCGTCTCGAAGACGTGCGAGAGACGCTGTCCGAAACTCGGGGTCATACCGTCGCCAGCCGTTCGGCGCGGTCGACGGCGTAGTCCTGCAGCGAACGTACCGAGAACGGTTCGCGCACTGCTTCGAACGACGCCACGGCTGCCGCCAGCTGGGCGATGGTGGTGAACAGAGGCTTGTCGGCCGCCACGGTCGCCGTGCGGATCTCGTAGCCGTCGGCGCGCGCGCTGCGGCCGCTCGGCGTGTTGATCACCACGTCGACCTCGCCCTGGTTGATAAGGTCGACGATCGTCGGCTCGCCCTCGACGTGCACCTGGCCCTGGAAGTACTTGCGCACGATGCGGGCGGGGATGCCGTTGCGGCTGAGGATCTCGGCGGTTCCCTCGGTGGCGAGGATCTCGAAACCGAGCTGGCTCATCCGCAGCATCGGCAGGATGATCGCACGCTTGTCGCGGTCGGCGACCGAGACGAAGACGCTGCCCGAGTTCGGGAGTCCGCCGTACGCGGCCTCCTGGCTCTTGGCGAACGCCTTGGGGAAGTTCGAGTCGATTCCCATGACCTCGCCGGTGGATCGCATCTCCGGGCCGAGCACGGAGTCGACCACGTGGCCCTCCTTGGTGCGGAAGCGCTTGAACGGAAGCACGGCCTCCTTGACGGCGACGGGCGAATCCATCGGCACGACGGAGCCGTCCTGCGCGGGCAGGAGCCCCGAGGCGACGAGCGAGCGGATGTCCTGTCCCACCATGACGAGGGCTGCGGCCTTCGCGAGCGGGATGCCGAGCGCCTTGGAGACGAAGGGCACCGTGCGGCTGGCGCGCGGGTTGGCCTCGAGCACGTAGAGGATGCCCTGGCCGATGGCGAACTGCACGTTGATCAGGCCGCGCACACCGATGCCCTCGGCGATGCCGAGCGTGGCGGTGCGCACGCGGTCGATGACGTCGCGACCGAGGGTGACGGGCGGCAGGGTGCAGGCGGAGTCGCCCGAGTGCACGCCGGCCTCCTCGATGTGCTCCATGATGCCGCCGATGTAGAGCTCGGTACCGTCGTAGAGCGCGTCGATGTCGATCTCGATCGCGTCGTCGAGGAAGCGGTCGACGAGCAACGGCGAGCCGGGCTCGATGATCACGAGGTCTTTCACCCGTTCGAAGTAGTCGAAGAGGCTCTCGGTGTCGTAGACGATCTCCATACCGCGGCCGCCGAGCACGTGCGACGGGCGCACGAGAACGGGGTAGCCGATGTTCTCGGCGATGGCCACGGCCTCGGCCGAGTTCGTGGCGGTGCCGTTCTTCGGCGAGATGAGCGACGCGTTCTCGAGGATCTTCGAGAACAGTCCGCGCTCTTCGGCGAGGTCGATCGCCTCGGGCGTGGTGCCGAGGATCGGCACGCCGGCGTCTTTCAGTCCCTGGGCGAGACCGAGGGCGGTCTGGCCGCCGAGCTGCACGACGACGCCGACGAGTTCGCCGCTCTGGCTCTCGGCGTGGACGATCTCGAGCACGTCTTCGAGGGTGAGCGGCTCGAAGTAGAGGCGGTCGCTCGTGTCGTAGTCGGTGGAGACCGTCTCGGGGTTGCAGTTGATCATGATCGTCTCGAAGCCCGCGTCGGAGAGCGCGAAGCTCGCGTGCACGCAGGAGTAGTCGAACTCGATGCCCTGGCCGATGCGGTTCGGGCCGGAGCCGAGGATGATCACCTTGCGGCGGTCGGAGGGCTGCACCTCGGTCTCGAGGTCGTAGCTCGAGTAGTGGTACGGCGTGAGCGCCGGGAACTCGCCGGCGCAGGTGTCGACCGTCTTGAAGACGGGGCGCACGTCGAGCGCGTAGCGGGTGGCGCGCACCTCGGCCTCGGTCAGGCCGCGGATCTCGGCGATCTGCACGTCGCTGAAGCCGTGGTCTTTCGCGTAGCGGAAGGTCGCCTCGTCGAGCTCGGTCGCGCCGGCGATCGATCCGGCGACCTCGTTGATGAGCACGATCTGGTCGATGAACCACGGGTCGATCTTGGTGGCGTCGAAGACCTCTTCGGCCGTGGCGCCGGCGACGAGCGCCTGCTGCACGGTTACGATGCGGCCGTCTGTGGGTACGCTGGCGAGCTCGAGCAGGGCGGCCTTGTCGCGCAGCTCGTAGCGCCAGTGGAAGCTCGAGCCGCGCTTCTCGAGCGAGCGCAGCGCCTTCTGCAGCGCGGTGGAGAAGTTGCGGCCGAAGGCCATGGCCTCGCCGACGCTCTTCATGGTGGTGGTGAGCGTGGTGTCGGCTGCGGGGAACTTCTCGAACGCGAAGCGGGGCACCTTGACGACCACGTAGTCGAGCGTGGGCTCGAAGCTCGCGGGCGTGACCTTGGTGATGTCGTTGTCGATCTCGTCCAGTCGGTAGCCGATGGCGAGCTTCGCGGCGATTTTCGCGATCGGGAAGCCGGTGGCCTTCGAGGCGAGGGCGCTCGAGCGCGAGACGCGCGGGTTCATCTCGATCACGATGACGCGGCCGTTGGCCGGGTCGATCGCGAACTGGATGTTGCAACCGCCCGTGTCGACGCCCACCGCGCGGATGATGTCGATGCCGATGTCGCGCAGGTTCTGGTACTCGCGGTCGGTGAGGGTGAGGGCGGGGGCCACGGTGATCGAGTCGCCGGTGTGCACGCCGACGGGGTCGACGTTCTCGATCGAGCAGACGACGACCGTGTTGTCGGCGGTGTCGCGCATGAGCTCGAGCTCGTATTCCTTCCAGCCCATGATGCTTTCCTCGAGCAGCACCTCGGTGGTCGGGCTCTGGTGCAGTCCGTCGCCGACCATGCGCTTGAGCTCTTCGCGGTCGTAGGCGAAGCCCGAACCGAGTCCGCCCATGGTGAACGAGGGGCGGATGACGAGCGGGTAGCCGAGGTCTTCGGCGAACTCGACGGCCTCGTCGACGGTGTGCGCGATGTAGCTCTTGGCCACGTCGGCTCCCGCGTCGAGCACGAGCTGCTTGAAGATCTGGCGGTCTTCGCCCTTGTTGATCGCCTCGAAGTTGGCGCCGATGAGCTCGACGTCGTACTTCTCGAGGATGCCGTTGTTGTGCAGGTCGATCGCGGCGTTGAGCGCGGTCTGGCCGCCGAGCGTCGGCAGGATCGCGTCGGGCTTCTCCTTGGCGATGATGGTCTCGATGACCTGCCAGGTGATCGGCTCGATGTAGGTGGCGTCGGCGAAGTCGGGGTCGGTCATGATGGTGGCCGGGTTCGAGTTGACCAGGATGACGCGCACGCCCTCCTCGCGCAGCACGCGGCAGGCCTGCGTGCCCGAGTAGTCGAACTCGGCGGCCTGGCCGATGACGATCGGGCCTGACCCGATGACCAGGACCGATGTGATGTCTTCCCTCTTGGGCATTAGTTGTTTCCTTCGGAGTCGGTCGCCGATGCCTGCTTCGCGAGAACGAGGTCTCGGAAGCGGTCGAAGAGGTAGTTGGAGTCGTGCGGGCCCGCGGCCGCCTCGGGGTGGTACTGCACGCTGAACGCGGGGATGTCGAGGGCGTTGAGGCCTTCGACCACGTTGTCGTTGAGGTTGACGTGGCTCACCTCGACGCGGCCGAAGCCGGCGGGCGAATCGGTGATCTCGCCGATGGGGGCGTCGACGGCGAAGCCGTGGTTGTGGCTGGTGATCTCGGTGCGGCCGGTCGAGACGTCGACGACGGGCTGGTTGATGCCGCGGTGGCCGAAGGGCAGCTTGTAGGTGCCGAAGCCGAGCGCCCGCCCGAGCAGCTGGTTGCCGAAGCAGATGCCGAAGAACGGCAGGCCTTCGCGGAGGATGCCCTGGAGGAGGTCGACATGCTGGTCGGATGCGCCCGGGTCGCCGGGGCCGTTCGAGTAGAACGCGCCGACGGGTTCGATCGCGAGCACCTCGGCGAGCGTGACGTTCTGCGGGAGCACGTGCACGTCGAAGCCGCGCTGGGACAGGTAGGTGAGGGTCGACGTCTTCACGCCGAGGTCGAGCACCGCCAGATTGCCGATCTTGTCGCCGATGGCCGGCACCACGTAGGCCTCCTGGGTAGAGACTTCGCCGGAGAGGTTGAGGCCGCGCATGTCGCGGCCCGCGCGCACGATCGCGAGCTGCTCGTCGGCGTCGAGGTCGAAGTCGGTGCCGGAGAAGACGCCGGCGCGCATGGCGCCCGAGTCGCGCAGGCGGCGGGTGATCGCGCGGGTGTCGACACCGCTGATGCCGACGACGCCCTGCTCGACGAGGTCGTCGTCGAGGGAGCGCTGCGAACGGAAGTTCGAGACGATGCGTGAGGGGTCGCGCACGACGAATCCGGCGACCCAGATGCGGCTCGACTCGAGGTCTTCGTCGTTCATGCCGGTGTTGCCGATGTGCGGCGCGGTCATCAACACGATCTGCCCGGCGTAGCTCGGGTCGGTCAGCGTCTCCTGGTAGCCGGTCATGCCGGTCGCGAAGACGGCCTCGCCGAGCGTGCGGCCGAGGGCGCCGTACGCGCGACCGGTGTAGCGCGTTCCGTCTTCGAGCACGAAGACGGCGGGGGTGGGGATGCTCATTTCGCGTCCCTTTCTGTGGGTGTCGGAGCGAGAGTCGACACGGCGGCGAGGAACGCCTCCGAGTTCTCGGCGCGGAAATAGCTTTCGACGTTCGTCTCGCCGAGCTGCCACGCGATCATGGTCAGCCCGTCGTTCTCGACGACGCGGTCGATGGTCCAGGTGGCGCGGGCGGCCTCGGTGATGTCGCCCTTCGGGATGAAGATGTCTTTCTGGCCGGCGATCGGCACGACGACGCCGGTCTCGGCCACGACGACCGTGCTCTTGGCGCGGAAGCCCAGACCGTGCACGGCGACGCGGTTGAAGCGGTCGTTCGCGATCGTGGTGGCGACGTAGAAACCGGGGAACTCGCCGAGCACGACGCCGAGGGACGCCGGCGGGCGCTGCGGTGGCACGATGCCGGCCTGGCGGCGCGTGCGCGTGTACCAGCCGAGGGCGGCGAGACCGAGCAGCAGCACGAGGAAGACGAGCACGATGCCCATGAGCCAGCCCCTATCCACGCGCTGCACCCGCGGCGGCCGCGACAGTGGCGGCGTCGACGAGGACGCCGTCGAGCACGGTGGCGTAGCCGTCGTGGATCGTGGCGATGACCTGTCCGGGGAGGACACGCTCGAGATAGGGCGAGTTCACGCTCTTGCCGTGCAGCTCGTCGACCGAGAACGCGCGGCTGACCGTGGGGTCGTAGAGGGTGAAGTCGGCGTGGTCGCCGACACCGAAGGCCGTGGCGTACCCGGCCAGCCGACCGATCTCCGCCGGCTTCGACGACAAGACGCGCGCGACATCCGCGAAGCCGATCAGCCCGGTGTCGACCATGGCGGCCTGCACGACGCTGAGCGCGGACTCGAGGCCGACCATGCCGTTGGCGGCTTCGTCCCACGCGCACTCTTTCGCCTCGAGCGGGTGCGGGGCGTGGTCGGTCGCGACGATGTCGATCGTGCCGTCGGCGAGGGCCTCACGCAGGGCGAGCACGTCTTCTTCGCGGCGCAGCGGCGGGTTCACCTTGAAGCGCGAGTCGTAGCCGCGCACGAGCTGCTCGGTGAGCAGCAGGTGGTGGGGCGTGACCTCGGCGGTGACGTCGATGCCGCGGGCCTTGGCCCAGCGGATGACGTCGACGCTGCCGGCCGTCGAGACGTGGCAGACGTGCAGGCGAGCGCCCACGTGCTGGGCGAGCAGCACGTCGCGGGCGATGATCGACTCTTCGGCGACGGCCGGCCAGCCGGCGAGACCGAGCTCGCTCGAGAGCGCACCCTCGTTCATCTGGGCACCCTCGGTGAGCCGCGGGTCTTGCGAGTGCTGGGCGATGACGCCGTCGAAGGTCTTCACGTACTCGAGCGCACGGCGCATGAGCAGCGGGTCGGAGACGCAGATGCCGTCGTCGGAGAAGACGCGCACCTTGGCGCGGGATCCGGCCATGGCGCCGATCTCGCTGAGCGCCTTGCCGGCGAGGCCGGTGGTGACAGCGCCGATCGGGCGCACGGTGACGTAGCCGTGTTCTGCGCCGAGCGAGGCGACCTGCTCGACGACGCCCGCGGTGTCGGAGACCGGGCTCGTGTTGGCCATCGCGAAGACGCTGGTGAATCCGCCGATCGCGGCGGCGCGCGAACCGGTGAGCACGGTCTCGCTCTGCTCGAAGCCGGGCTCGCGCAGGTGGGTGTGCAGGTCGACGAGCCCGGGGAGGGCGGTGAGGCCGTGCGCGTCGATGACAGTGGCACCGGCGGCGGAGAGGCCCGAGCCGGTCTCGATGATGACCGAGCCGTCGACGAGGAGATCGGTGGTGGTTCCGTTCGGCAGTGTTGCGCCCTGGACAAGGATGGTCATAATTCTCACAACTCCGCAGTTCCGGACAGCAGCAGGTAGAGCACTGCCATCCGTATCGATACCCCGTTGGCCACCTGTTCGAGCACCGTCGACTGCGCGGAGTCGGCGGCGTTCGAGGAGATCTCCAGACCGCGGTTCATCGGTCCGGGGTGCATAACCAGACTAGCCGCAGGCAGGTGGGCGAGCCGTTCGTCGTCGAGCCCCCACTGGCGCGAGTACTCGCGGGCGTTGGGGAAGAACGCGGCGTGCATACGTTCGCCCTGGATGCGCAGCATCATCACGACGTCGGGCTTCTCGGCGATGGCCGCGTCGAGGTCGTACCCGACCGTCACCGGCCAGTCGGCGATGCCGATCGGCACCAGCGTCGCCGGGGCGACGAGGTGCACGCGGGCGCCGAGGGTGGTGAGCAGCCAGACGTTCGATCGGGCGACCCGCGAGTGCAGGATGTCGCCGACGATCGTGACGGTCACGCCGTCGAGGTCGCGTCCGCGGGCCGCGGCACCGTGCAGGCGTCGGCGGATGGTGAACGCGTCGAGCAGGGCCTGGGTGGGGTGTTCGTGGGTTCCGTCGCCGGCGTTCACGATTCCGGCGTCGATCCAGCCGCTCTGGGCCAGCACGCTCGGAGCACCGGAGGCCTGGTGGCGGATGACCACGGCGTCGGCCCCCATGGCCGCGAGGGTCTGGGCGGTGTCTTTCAGGCTCTCGCCCTTCGAGACGCTGGATCCTTTGGCCGAGAAATTGATGACATCCGCACTGAGGCGTTTCGCGGCGGCCTCGAACGAGATGCGCGTGCGGGTGGAGTCTTCGAAGAACAGGTTGACGACCGTCTTGCCGCGCAGAGCGGGAAGCTTCTTGACCTCGCGGCCGGCGACGTCGGCCATGTCTTCCGCGACGTCGAGGATCGCGATGGCCTCGGCGCGCGTCAGGTCTTTGGTGCTCAGCAGGTGGCGCATGCTCACTCCCCCTCGATCGTGATCTCGTCGACGCCGTCGACCTCGACGAGGCGCACGTTGATGCGCTCGCTCGCGGCGGTCGGCAGGTTCTTGCCCACGAAGTCGGCACGGATCGGCAGCTCGCGGTGGCCCCGGTCGACGAGGGCGGCGAGGCGCACCGCACGCGGGCGGCCGATGTCGTTCAGGGCGTCGAGGGCGGCGCGGATGGTGCGGCCCGAGTAGAGCACGTCGTCGACGAGCACCACGGTCTTGCCGTCGATGCCGCCGGCGGGAATCTGGGTGGGGCTGGGCGCACGGGTCGGGTTCTTCGCGAGGTCGTCGCGGTACATCGTGACGTCGAGGAATCCGACGGTGCCGCTGCCCGGTTCGATGCTGTCGAGGATCTCGCCGATGCGACGCGCCAGCACGATGCCGCGGGTCGGGATGCCGAGGAGCACGAGGTCGCTGGCGCCGCGATTGGACTCCAGGATCTCGTGGGAGATGCGGGTCAACGCTCGGGTGATGTCAGCCGATTGCAGCACGAGGCGTGCAGTCATTCTGACCTCCTTCCCCGCCTCTCTGGACGGAACTTAAAGGAAATCTGTTTCGCTAACTATAGCCGAGCCTTCGCCGCGGGCCGCACGCCGCCGCGCACCCCGAGCCAGCGCATCGAGCAGCCGGCGGCGATCGAACCGAGGGCGCCGGCCACGAGGTCGCCGATCGTGTCGGTGTAGGCGACGAAGATGGTCGGGTCGACGAAGGTGTGCCCCGCCCACTCCGCGATCTCCCAGACGACGGCCGCGCTGATGCCGAACGCGGTGGTGAGCAGGGCCGTCGCCACGCGTGTCGCCCCGGCCGGAACGATGTGCGTGGCGACGGCGATCACGTAGAGCGCGGCCGCGAGCAGGCCGGTGGCGGCGAAGTGCACCACGAGGTCCCATGAGGCGATGGCCGCGTACAGGTCGAGGGTACTGCTCCAGGCGGCCACGATCAGGGTGATTCCCAGGGCGATGTCGAGCGCGGGGCGCAGCGCGAGGAAGCGTGACGCGTACACGCCGAGCAGCGCGAGCGCGGTGACCCAGAAGGCGACGGGACCCCAGCCGATGCCGGCGGCGACCACGCTGAGCGTTCCGATCACGCGCACCGCGTCGGCCGTGGTCTCGGCAGGGCCGGCGGGTGGGCGCAGGAAGTTCTCGATCACCGGAAAAGCCTAATCGTCGTCGGCCGGCAGGCGCAGGAGGGCCTGCACCGGTTCGTGGTCGGATGCCGCGGCGCCCGCGAACCGCACGCTGTTGATGCCGGCAGCCCGCACCCGCATGCCGCCGCCGACCAGCAGCCAGTCGATACGCCGCCCGGTCGACCGCGGCGCGCGGTAAGCCGAGTAGGTGTTCCACTCGGGCGTCAGCAGACGGTCGGCGAGGTGCCAGGCGTCGGCGAGCCCGCCGCGCCCGGTGAACTCGCGGTAGGCGGCCGAGCCGGTCGGCGCGTTCGCGTCGCAGGTGAGCACGGTGGGCTCGGTCGGCTCGCGCTGGCCGAGCAGGGCCACGATCATCTCGGCCGAGCGCAGCCGGGAGCGCGCAGAGAACGGGTCGAGATGTGTGTTGACCGCCCGCAGCGTCGCGCCCGTGGCCCGGTCGCGGAACCGCGCGATCACCACGACGCGTGGCATAGGGTTGCCGAACGACCGCGATCCCGCGACCTCGGGGGTGTTCGAGAGCGCGAGCTGCCTCCAGTCGAGCAGTTCGAGCCGGTCGGCGTCGTAGACGATCGGGCAGCCCTCTCCCCCGCCGCGCGCGTCGCGGCCGTGCCCGAGGGCGCGGTACCCCGCCCCGAGCCCGTCGAGGACGACGTCGGTCTGGTCGGCGAAAGCCTCCTGCAGCCCGACGACGGTCGGGCGCTCGGCGGCGAACAACTGTCGCACGAGCGGTGCCCGGGCAGTCCACCGGTCGCGGCCGCGGGCCAGTGCCGAGGGCAGCCGACGGCGCAGGTTGAAGCCCATCACGGCGAGGTCGGGTGCGGCGGCCGCGCCGATCAGGGGCGCGAGCGTCATCCCGCCCCCGGTGCGTCGTACACCGCGATGCCGGCAGCGACGGCCGCCTCGCGGTAGGCGGCCGCAAGGCTGGCGACGGTCTCGTGGGCGTTCAAGCCGCTCGGGTTCGGCACCACCCAGAGCCGCGCCCCGCCGAGGGTGTCCAGCTGCGGGCCGACCGCGGTCTTCGGCCGGGCGAAGGCGGTGCGGTAGGCCGTCACCCCGAGCATCGCGACGACGGTCGGCGCGAGCGCGGCGACGCGCTGTTCGAGCTCGGCCGCGCCCTCGACCAGTTGGGCGCGTGACAGTTCGTCGGCCCGTCGGGTGGCGGCCTTCACGAGCGAGGTCACACCGACACCGCGGTCGACGAGGTGCGCACGGTCGGCGTCGCGCAGCCCCGCCGAGGCGTCGATCACCCGGTCGGTGATTCCGGCCAGGTAGAGCGCCGGATAGAACCGGTTGCCGGGTCGCGCGAACGGCGCCTGTACGGCGACGGTGTGCAGCCCCGGGTTGATGCCGACGAAGAGCAGGCGGAGTCCGGGCCCGACCGTGTCGGGCAGGGTGCGCCCGTACAGGGCGTCGAGTTCGGCTGCGGTGTATGCCACGTCCGCACTCTACGACACTGATCTGGGCCGTCCCCCCGCGTCATCCGATAACACAAGAGGTATTGCGCAATATCTCTTGTGCTTATAGTCTCGCAGCATGTCGCCCACCGATTCCTCGCGCACCACGCTCACCACCGCCGCGTCGATGCGGGTGCTCGCGCACCCGACCAGGCTGCGGTTGCTCGGCTTGCTGCGTGAGCGCGGACCGCAGACCGCGGCCCAACTCGGCGACATCGTCGACGAGGCACCGGGCACGGTGAGCTACCACCTGGCGAAACTGGCCGCGTCCGACCTGATCACCGAGGCGCCCGACCAGGGCAGCGACCGGCGGGAACGCTGGTGGCGGGCTACCACGCCCCTCACCAGCTGGGAGCCCGCCGACCTGCTCGACGACCCCGAGAAGCTGGCGGCATCCGTGGCGTTGCAGAAGTCGATCGCCCAGGTCTACGCGGCGCGGTACAGCGACTACATCGACGCGACGCCGGCCATGCCCCGCGCCTGGGTCGCGGCGGGTGCCAGCGGCGACCGCAGGCTGCGGCTCACCGTCGACGAGCTGGCCACGATGCGTGCCGAGCTCGAGGCCCTCGTCGACCGGTGGCTCGAGGTGAGCGCCGCCCACGATCCCGCGGCAGCCGACGGCGCCGAGGCGGTCGCCGTCGTCTACCAGGCCTTCCGCAGGCCGTAAGCGGGGCGCCACGATGGACGACGACCCCGGCCGACGCGGCCTCGGCGCTCTCACGGCGCTCGTCGCCGCGCACGCTGTCTCGCAGACCGGCAACGTCGTCACCGCCTTCGCGATCCCGTTCTACGTGTTGGGCATCGGCGGCTCGGGCATCGAGGTCGGCATCGCGGGCTTCTTCGCGACGGCCCCGATCGTCGTCGGAGGCGCGCTCGGCGGCGTCGTCGTCGACCGGGTAGGGCACCGGCGGGCGTCGATCGTCGCCGACCTCGTCAGCGGCGGCGCGGTGCTGGCCATGCCGGTCTTGGCCCTCACCGTGGGCCTCCCGTTCTGGGCGCTGCTCGCGCTGGTCTTCGTCGCCGGCCTGCTCGACACTCCCGGTCAGACGGCGCGCCGGGTGATGCTGCCCGCACTCACCGAGCGGGCCGGCGTGCGCATCGAGCGCAGTGTCGGGCTGCTCGACGGCTCCGACCGCCTCGCCCGGCTCGTCGGCGCGACGATCGCGGGCCTGCTCGTCGCCCTCGTCGGTCCGGTCGCCACGCTGTTCGTGAACGCCGCGACGTTCGCCGTCTCGGCGCTGCTGACCTGGGTGTTCGTGCCGGTACCGGTCGGTGTGCGGCCGCCCGAGGCCGACGGCACGGGCGGCTACTGGTCCGATCTCGCGGCCGGGCTGCGGTTCGTGGTGCACGATCCGCTGATGCGGCTGATCGTCGCACTCGTGCTCGTCACGAACCTGCTCGATTCCGCCCGCTCGGCGAGCATGGTGCCGCTCTACGCGAACGAGCACCTCGGCGGTGCCGCCGCGCTCGGGCTCCTCGTCGCGGTGATGGGCGGCTCGGCCCTGGTCGGCAACGTCGCTTTCGGCTTCGTCGCACACCGGGTGCCGCGCCGGGTGACCTTCGCCGTCTGCTTCCTGCTGGCGGGCGGGCCGCCCAACCTCGCGTTCGCGCTCGGCGCGCCGCTGCCGGTGCTCGTCGCCGTCATGGCGCTCGCGGGGCTCGCCGCCGGATCGCTCAACCCGATCCTCGGCGCGGTGCAGTTCGAGCGGGTGCCGGAGCACATGCGCGGTCGTGTGTTCGGGCTCACCAACGCCGGGGCGTGGGCCGGCGTGCCGCTCGGGGCGCTGCTCGGCGGCATCGCGGTCGAGACGGTCGGATTCACGGTCGCCTTCGGCGTCGTCGCCGTCGTCTACACGCTCGTCACGCTCACCCCGCTCACGGGCGGGAACTGGCGCCTGATGGAGCGCGCGTCGCCGGCGGCGCCGACAGCCGCAGAACCGCCTGCACCGGCTCGTGGTCGGAGGGCGCCGCGCCGTCGAAACGCGCCGCGTTGACGCCCATGGCCTTCACCTCGACACCTCCCCCGACAAGCAGCCAGTCGATGCGCTTGCCTCCCACCTTCGGCGCCCGGTAGTTCGAGAACGTCGTGTAGTCGGCCGAGAGGCGCCGCTCGGGCATCAGCCAGGCGTCGACGAGGCCGGCGTTGTGCGTCAGTTCGCGATACGGCGCCGAGTCGATGTCGGCGTTCGCGTCGCCCGTCACGATCACCGGACCGTCTCCCTGGGCGATGAGCCGGGTGAGCATCTTCGCCGACTGCAGCCGCGCGTGCGGCGACTGGTGGTCGAAGTGCGTGTTCAGTGCGCGGAAGCCGATGCCGGTGGCGAGGTCGACGAACTCGGCCTGCACGACCAGTCGCGGCACGCGGTTGCCCCACGAGCGCGAGCCCGGAACCAGCGGCGTTCCCGACAGGGCGAACTGGCGCCAGGAGACCAGCCCGATGCGCGCGGTGTCGTAGAAGACCGGGCAGGCCTCGCCGTCGCGGTTCGCATTGCGTCCGTAGCCGATGCGGGCGTACGACGGGCCGAGACTCTCGCCCACAAAACGGCTTTGGTCGAGCAGGGCCTCCTGCACGCCGAGCAGGGCCGGCAGTTCTGTGGCCAGCAGCGGGCCGAGCAGGTGCTTGCGTCGGCTCCACGCGTCTTTGCTGCGCGGCGGGAGCCGCGACATCCGACGCCTGATGTTGTACGTCATCACGTGCAGGTCGGGCGGGGCGGTGGGCCCGATGAACGGCATGCCCCCAGAGTATGCAGGTATTTCGGAAATTCAGGATGCCGCGTCGCAAACGGAAGGCCGGGCCCCGAAAACGGGGCCCGGCCGACCGGAGTTCCTGAGTTTTTAGAAGAACCGCTACGCGCGGGTCTGCGCGATGCGGCCCAGCAGGCCGTTGATGAAGCCGGAGGAGTCTTCGGTCGACAGCACGGCGGCCGCCTCCACCGCCTCGGAGATCGCGACGCCGTCGGGGACGGACTCGTTGAACAGCAGCTCCCAGATGCCGATGCGCACGATGGCGCGGTCGACGGCGGGCATGCGGTTGATGGTCCAGCCCTGGGCGTAGGTCTCGATAAGCTCGTCGATCTCGTCGCCGTGCTCGGTGATGCCGACCACGATCTCGCGGGCGTAGGGCCACGACGAACCGCGCTTGGGGTCGGCGTCGGCACGGGCCTGCTCGGTCGCGAGGGCGGTGTTGATCGATTCCTCGCGTACGTCTGCGCCGTAGAGCAGGTCGAGGGCGCGCTTGCGCGCTTTGGTACGGGCACTCATGTCGCTAGCGCCTAGTCGTTGACGCGGCCGAGGTAGCTGCCGTCGCGCGTGTCGACCTTGACCTTGGTGCCGATGTCGAGGAACAGGGGAACCTGGATCTCGTAGCCGGTCTCGACGGTCGCGGGCTTGGTGCCGCCGGTGGAGCGGTCGCCCTGCAGGCCGGGCTCGGTGTAGGTGATCTCGAGGGTGACCGACGCGGGAAGTTCGACGTAGAGCGGCGCCTCGTTGTGCAGCGCGATGGTCACGTTCTGGTTCTCGAGCATGAAGTTGACGGCGTCGCCGACCTGCGCTGCCGAGAGCGTGATCTGGTCGTAGTTGCCGAGGTCCATGAACACGAAGTTCTCGCCGTCGGCGTAGAGGTACTGGTAGTCGGCGCGGTCGACGACCTCGGTCTCGAGCTTCGCGCCGGCGTTGAACGTGCGGTCGACGACCTTGCCGCTCATGACGTTCTTGACCTTGGTGCGCACGAAGGCGCCGCCCTTGCCCGGCTTCACGTGCTGGAACTCGATGACGGTCCACAGCTGGCCATCCATGTTGAGAACGACGCCGTTCTTGATGTCAGAGGTAGAAGCCATGCGAAAACATTCCGTTCAGGTAGGGAGAAGTTGCAGGTCGAGTAGGTCGCTCTGCGACCGTATCGAAACCGAAGATTGATTCTACCGGCTCAGCGAGTGATCCGGCCAATGGCGCCGAGCGCCAGCAGGTAGGAGTCGAAGCCGAAGCCGGCGATGACGCCCGTCGCGACGCCGGAGATCACGCTGGTGTGGCGGAACTCTTCGCGGGCGTGCGGATTGGAGATGTGCACTTCGACGAGCGGGATCCCGGCCTTGGTGACGAGAGCCGCGGCATCCCTCAGCCCGTAGGAATAGTGCGTGAAGGCCGCCGGGTTCAGGATGACCGGGGTCGCCGTGTCGACGGCCTCGTGCAGCCAGCGGATGAGTTCGCCCTCGTCGTCGGTCTGGCGCAGGTCGATCGACGTGCCCTCGGGAGCCTCGCCCTGCAGCAGCGCCGACAGCGCCGGCAGGTCTTGGTTGCCGTAGACGTCGGGCTCGCGCGAGCCGAGGCGACCGAGATTGGGACCGTTGAGGACGAGCACGTTGTTCACTCGCCCAGTGTATTGGCTCGCCGTGCGCCGCGATCGCGGCCCTGAGCGGGTCGGAGCTAGACGCCCACCTCCTGGTAGGCGAGGAAGAGCATCGATTCGTCGGGCGCCTCGAGCACGGTCGGCCGCGCGAGGCCGTCGAGCACGATGAAACGCAGCATGCCCGCCCGGGTCTTCTTGTCGCGCTGCATCGTGGCGAGCAGGGTCTGCCAGCGGCCGACCGGGTAGTCGATGGGGAGCGTGAGGGATTTCAGGATGCTGCGGTGCCGGTCGACCACGTCGTCGCTCAGCGACCCGGTGAGTCGCGCGAGCTCGGCGGCGAACACCATGCCCACCGAGATGGCGGCGCCGTGGCGCCAGCGGTACCGTTCCGCGTGCTCGATGGCGTGGCCGAGGGTGTGCCCGTAGTTCAGGATCTCGCGCAGGCCGCCCTCCTTGAAGTCGGCGCCGACGACGCGCGCTTTGAGCGCGATCGCGAGCTCGAGCACGCGGCGGAACTCGGGAGTCGTCGGGTCGGTGACGCGGTCGACGTCGGCCTCGATGATGTCGAGGATCTCGGGTTCGGCGATGAAGCCGGCCTTCACGATCTCGGCGAATCCGGCGAGGATCTCGTTGCGCGGGATGGTGTCGAGCGTGTCGAGGTCGACGACGACGGCCGAGGGCGCGTAGAACGAGCCGACGAGGTTCTTGCCCTCGGAGGTGTTGATGCCGGTCTTGCCGCCGATCGAGGCGTCGACCATGCCGAGCACGCTGGTGGGAACCTGCACGAGCTTGACGCCACGCAGCCAGGTCGCGGCGACGAAGCCGGCGAGGTCGGTGGAGGCACCCCCGCCGAGGCCGATGACGGCGTCGGTGCGGGTGAAGTCGGTCTGCCCCATGATCTGCCAGCAGAAGGCGGCGACCTCGATGCGTTTGGCGTCTTCGGCGTCGGGGATCTCGGCGAGCAGCACCTCGTAGCGGTCGGCGAGGCTCTCGCGCAGGGCGTTGGCCTTGGCACCGAGGGTCGGCGGATGCACGATGAGCACCTTCGCGACCTTGCTGCCGAGCTGGTCGCCGAGGTTCGCGAGCAGGCCGCGGCCGATCAGGATGTCGTACGGGTCGAGGCCCGAAACGGTGATGGTCGTGGTGTCGGTCATGGTGACGTCTCCTGGATCCAGCCGACGATGTCGGCGGCGATGTGGTCGAGCGGCAGGCTCGAGGTGTCGAAGGTGCGGTTCGCGAGCCGGTCGTAGATCGGGCGGCGGCTCTCGACGAGAGCCGACCACGCGTCGACCCCGGTGACGAGGGGGCGTTTGTCGCCCGAGATGCGCGCGGCGACCGCGTCGCGGCTCACCGTGAGCTGCACCACCCGGTGCCGCTCGAGGTCGTTCTGGGTGTCGGCGTCGAGCACGGCTCCCCCGCCGAGCGCCACGACGGCGCTCTCGGTGAGTGCGGCGGCGACGGTCGCCCGCTCGATCGCCCGGAAGTGCGGCTCGCCGTGGTTCGCGAACAGGTCGGCGATCGACCCGTGCTCGGCCACGATGCGCTTGTCCGTGTCGACGAACGGCACATCGAGCAGGCGCGCGATGCGTTTGCCCAGCCGGGTCTTGCCCGCGCCGGGCGCGCCGATCAGCACGACGACGGGCACGCCGGCCGCGCGGTCGGCCGGATCAGGCCCGTTCATCGAAAGTCTGAGCCGTGCGCTGGGCGGCGGGGATGTGGGCGAGGTACGACTCGAGGTTGCGGGCCGTCTCGCCGACCGAGTCGCCGCCGAACTTCTCGATGACCGAGTTGGCGAGCACGAGGGCGACCATGGCCTCGGCCACGACGCCCGAGGCGGGCACCGCGCAGACGTCGGAGCGCTGGTGGTGGGCCTCGGCGGCCGCGCCGGTCGCGACGTCGACGGTGCGCAGCGCGTGCGGCACGGTCGCGATCGGCTTCATGCCGGCGCGCACGCGCAGCACGGTTCCGGTCGACATGCCGCCCTCGGTGCCGCCCGCCTTGTCGCTCAGGCGCGAGATGAGCGATCCGTCGGTGACGAGCTCGTCGTGCGCCTGCGATCCGGGACGGGTGGTGGTGAGGAAGCCGTCGCCGACCTCGACGCCCTTGATCGCCTGGATGCCCATCAGCGCGGCCGCGAGCTGCGAGTCGAGGCGGCGGTCCCAGTGCACGTAGGAGCCGAGGCCGGGGGGAACGCCGTAGGCGAGCACCTCGACGACGCCGCCGAGGGTGTCGCCGTCTTTCTGGGCGCCGTCGATGAGGGCGACCATGTCGGCGGATGTCGCGGGGTCGAAGCAGCGCACGAGGTCGGCGTCGAGCGTCTCGACGTCGGTCGGGGTGGGAAGCTGCGCGCCCTCGGGCACACGCACCGTGCCGATGGCGAGGGTGTGGCTGACCAGTGTGATGCCCAGCTCGCCGAGGAACTTGCGCGCGACGGCGCCGAGCGCGACACGGGCTGCGGTCTCGCGGGCGCTCGCGCGCTCGAGAACGTTGCGGGCCTCGTCGAAGCCGTACTTCTGCATGCCGACGAGGTCGGCGTGGCCGGGACGGGGGCGGGTGAGCTTCGCGCCGCGGCCCTTGGGCAGCGTGTCGCGGTCGACGGGAGACGCGCTCATGACGTCGACCCAGCGCGGCCACTCGGTGTTGCCGATGCGGATCGCGACGGGGCTGCCCATGGTCTCGCCGAAGCGCACCCCGCCCGAGATCGTGAGCTCGTCTTCCTCGAACTTCATGCGCGCGCCGCGGCCGTAGCCGAGCTTGCGACGGGCCAGATCGGCGCGGATGTCGTCGAGACTCACGGGGACGCCTGCGGGCAGGCCCTCCATGATCGCGATCAATTCCGGGCCGTGGGACTCACCTGCGGTCAACCAACGAAGCATAGAAGAATCCTCCCACACCCCGCACACCCGATATCGACAGGCTCAATCGGCGTGGGGCGCGATGACCGCCCGCATCGCGGCCAGCACCTCGGGTTCACCGGGCAGCGTGGCATCCGGCGATCCGTTCACGAAGATCCTGACCTGCGCGACCGCCTGGTGCAGCAGCATCTCGAGCCCCGAGATCACGGTGCCGCCGGCGTCGAGCCACGCCGAGGCGAGCTGCGACGGCCATGGGTCGTACGAGACGTCGAAGAGAACGGATGACGCGCGCACCTGTTCGTCGAAGACGAGGCCGTGCGCCCCGTGCCCGGGGATGGTGCTGACGACCGCGTCGGGTCGGTCGAACGCGGGGTCGTCGTCGTCGAACGCGCGCACGACGACGTCGACCCCGAGCTGTTCGCCCAGGGCCACGAGATCGGCGGCCTTCGCCGGCGTGCGCACCGACACGAGCACGCGGTGGACGCCCAGATCGCGCAGGGCGACGAGAACCGACGCCGCGGTCGCGCCGCCGCCGAGGATGCGTACGGTGGAGAGCCGGTCGACCCCCGCCTCGCGGAACGCCTCGGTCACACCGTAGACGTCGGTGTTGAAGCCGCGTAGCTCGAGCGTGCCCGAGGTGCGGTCGAAGAGCAGGGTGTTCGCTCCGCCGGTGAGGGTGGCCGTGTCATCCGCCCACCGCAACAGCGGCAGCACGTCGCGTTTGAGCGGCATCGTGAGCGAGAGCCCCCGCCAGGAGGCGTCGCGACCGGCGACGAAAGCGGCGAGGGTCTCCCCCGTCACCTCGACGGCGTCGTAGCTCCAGTCGAGCCCGAGCACGCCGTAAGCGGCCCGGTGCAACGCGGGCGACTTCGAGTGGGCGATCGGCGAGCCGAGAACGGCGAGCCGGGTCACCCTCCCGTGTTCCAGTCGGGGTTGTCGCGCAGCCACTGCTGCCACACCTTGACGGCGGCGTCGTGCTCGGCGACCGTCGTCGAGAACACCGTCTCGCCGGTCTCGCCGTTGACGAGCACGAAGAACAGCCATGGGCCGTCGACGGGGTTCAGCACGGCCTGTACCGCGGCGTCTCCGGGGGCGGAGATCGGGCCGACCGGCAGTCCGGGGTTGGCGTAGGTGTTGTACGGGTTCGAGGCGTCGGCGCGCTCTTCGTCTTCGGTGAAGATCGAGCCGTTGCCGGTGCCGTAGCTGACCGTGGCGTCGGACTGCAGGTTCATTCCGATGTCGATGCGGTTCTGGAAGACGCGCGCGACCTTCGGGAAGTCGGTGGCCGGGCCGCCCTCCTTCTGGATGAGCCCCGCCATCGTGAGCACGCGGTGGCGGTCGGCGACCGCCACGCCGGCCGCGTCGAGGCGGCTGAACGTCTCGTTCACCAGGCGCTGCAGCACGTCGTGCGCCGTCTGCGACGGTTCGAAGGTGTACGTCGCCGGGAAGAGGTAGCCCTCGAGGCTCGGCGCCTCGGCGGGAAGACCGAAGCTCGCGAGGTCGGTCGACGCCGCCTCGAAGTCGGCGAGCGGGATGCCGGTGCCGTCGGCGAGGTTCTGCAGCGCCGTCGGCAGTGTCGTGCCCTCGATGATGAGCGCCGACGCGACGACGTGGTTGGCCGGATCCTGCAGGGCGGTGAGGGCGGCGCGCGCGCTCATCTCCTTCTGCAGCGAGTAGGTTCCGGGCATAAACGTGGGTTCTTCTTCGACGAGCAGGTCGTAGAACGCCTGGCTGGTCATGGTGACGCCGGCCTCGTGCAGGGTGTCGGCGATGTCGGAGCCGATGTCGCCGTCGGCGATGACGATGTTCACGGCCTCGCCGTTGCCCTCGCCCTCGTAGTCGATGGGCAGCTGCCAGCCGAACACCTCGCGCACTTGGGGCTCGAACAGGGTCCACGCGGCGAACGCCGCGCCGCCGGCGAGCACGATGAGCGTGATGAGCGCCCAGAGCCAGCCGAGACGGCGCTTGCGCTTGGGGAGGCCGCCGAAGTCTCCCCCGCCGCCGTTGCCGCGGCGAGGCGGAGTGCCGTCGCCCGCGGAGAGCGGGCTCGACGTGGGAGTGGCGGGAGTGGCCTGGGTGGGAGCGGGCTGGGCCGACGCGGACTGGGCCGGGAAGGCCGCGGCTGCGGACGTCGGGGCCGCGTCTGCGGGCTGTGCTGCCGGCGCGGGCGCCTGCCGCTCGCGCCCTTCCGCCTCGCGCAGTTGGCGGCGGGTCAGCGGTGCTGCGGGCGGCTCGCCCGCCGAGCTGTTCGGCTGAGACTGGAAGATCTCGTCCCAGCTGGGATCGTTGCTCACTGTTGCGGTCCTTTGTCCGGGTCTACGACGACGCCAGGCGAACGCTCGCTTGAGCGTTCGAAGTCGAGGGCATGTTGCAAAATTATAACGGCGGCGACCTGATCGATGACCGACCTGGTCTGTTTCGTCGATTTTCCCGAGCTGCGCACGGCCGCGTGGGCCGACACCGTCGACAGGCGCTCGTCGACGAGACGCACCGCGACGGGGGCGAGCGCGGCGAGCCTCTCGGCGAAACCGACCGCGTCGCCGGTCGACGCCGTGTGCTTGCCCGAGAGCGCGAGCGGCAGCCCGACGACGATCTCGAACGCGTCGATCTCCGCCACGAGCGCGAGGATGCGCGCGAGGTCGCCCTCACCGCGCGGCACGGTCTCCACCGGGGTGGCGAGCATGCCGTGCAGGTCGCTGCGCGCCACGCCGATGCGCACCGTGCCGACGTCGATGCCGAGCCTGACTCCCGAGCGCACTAGCCTGCGACGGACGAGCTGATCGCGGCGAGTGCGGTTGCGATCGCCGAGACGTCGGAGCCGCCGCCCTGCGCGATGTCGTCTTTTCCGCCGCCGCCGCCGCCGAGGATGCCCGCGGCGAGTTTCGCGAGCGCGCCCGCCTTGATGCCTTCGGCGCGCGACGCGTCGTTGGTCGCCACGATGACGGCCGGCTTTCCGGCGACGTCGGCCGCGAGGGCGACGACGGATGCCACGGCGCCGAGCCGCTCGCGCACACTCGTCACCAGCGAACGCAGTTCGTCGCTCGAGGCGACGCTTCCGACGTTCTCGGCGACGAGGGTGACCGCGCCCACCGTGTGACCGGTCGCGACGAGAGCGGGCACACGCTCGGAGAGAGCGGCCGCCTCGAACTGGGCGATGCGCTTCTCGGCGGCCTTGAGGCTCGCGAGCAGGTCGCCGATACGGGTGCCGAGCTGGTCGCGCGGCGTCTTGAGGTTGCTGGAGAGTTCGTTGACGATCGCACGCTCGGCGGCGAGGTCGCGGAACGCCTCGTATCCGACGAGCGACTCGATGCGGCGGTTCGCCGAACCGACGGAGGTCTCGCTGACGAGGTTGATCAGGCCGATCTCCGACGAACGGGAGACGTGGGTGCCCGCGCACAGTTCGAGCGACCACGGCCCGCCGATCTGCACGACGCGCACGGTCTCGCCGTACTTCTCGCCGAACAGCGCCATCGCACCGAGCGACTTCGCCTCGTCGAGGTTCATGATCTTGGTGTCGACCTCGAGGTTCTCGCGCACCTTGAGGTTCGCGATCTCTTCGATCTCGCTGCGGGTGGCCTGCGACAGTGCCTGGTTCCAGCTGAAGTCGAGGCGCATATAGCCGGCCTTGTTGTACGAGCCGCTCTGGTGGGCCTCCTGGCCGAGCACCTGGCGCACCGCAGCGTGGATGAGGTGGGTCGCCGAGTGCGCCTGCGTGGCGCCGCGGCGCCAGTCGGCGTCGACGATAGTGGTCGCGGGGGCGCCGACCGACACCTCGCCGCTCGTCACCTGCACCTTGTGGCTGGTGAGCCCCTTCACGGGGCGCTGCACGTCGAGCACCTCGAGTTCGTAACCGTTGCCGACGATGGTTCCGGCATCGGCCTCCTGGCCGCCCGACTCCGCGTAGAGCGAGGTCTCGGCGAGGATCACCTCGGCGATCTGGCCGATGCTCGCGCTCGTCACCGAGGCGCCGTCGACGATGAGTCCGAGAATGGATGACTCGGTCTGGAGGTACTCGTAGCCGGTGAACACCGTCTCGCCGAGCGCGCGGAAGTCGCCGTAGACCGACAGGTCGGCCAGGGTCGACTTCTTGCTCTTCGCGTCGGCCTTCGCCATGGTGCGCTGCTGCATCATGAGGGCGTCGAAGGCGTCGCGGTCGACCGTGAGGCCGGCTTCTTCCGCCATCTCGAGGGTGAGGTCGATCGGGAAGCCGAAGGTGTCGTGCAGCAGGAAGGCCGTGTCGCTCGCGAGCGCGGGCGCGCCCTCGCTCTTGGTCTTCGCGACCGCGAGGTCGAGGATGCTCGTGCCGCTCGCGAGGGTGCGCAGGAACGCCTCCTCCTCGGAGAGGGCGAGGCGCTCGATGCGGTGGTACTCGGTCTCGACCTCGGGGTAGGAGTGCTTCATCGCGTCGCGCGACGCGGGGAACAGCTCGGAGAAGCTGGGAGCGTCGACGCCGAGGAGGCGCATCGAGCGGACCGTGCGGCGCATCAGGCGACGCAGGATGTAGCCGCGGCCCTCGTTCGACGGGGTGACGCCGTCGGACATCAGCATGAGCGACGAGCGCACGTGGTCGGCGATCACGCGCATACGCACGTCGTCGTCGTGGTCGGCGCCGTAGCGGCGGCCCGAGATCTCGGCGGCGCGGTCGAGCACCGGGCGCACCTGGTCGGTCTCGTACATGTTCTCGACGCCCTGCTTGAGGAACGCGACGCGCTCCATACCCATGCCGGTGTCGATGTTCTTCTTCGGCAGCTCGCCGAGGATCTCGAAGTTCTTGCCCGCGCCTTCGCCGCGCAGGTACTGCATGAACACCAGGTTCCAGATCTCGACGTAGCGGTCGTCGTCGGTCGCCGGGCCGCCGTCCCGACCGTAGGCGGGGCCGCGGTCGAAGAAGATCTCGGAGCAGGGGCCGGCCGGGCCGGGCTGGCCGGTCGACCAGTAGTTGGTGTCCATGTCGAGACGCTGGATGCGCTCGTCGGGAAGGCCCGCGGTCTTCTTCCAGAAGTCGATCGCCTCGTCGTCGTCTTTGTAGACGGTGACCCAGAGGTCTTTCTCCTGGAACCCGAGACCGCCGTCGCTCTCGCTCGAGGTGAGCAGCTCCCAGGCGTACTCGATCGCCTGCTCCTTGAAGTAGTCGCCGAAGGAGAAGTTGCCGTTCATCTGGAAGAACGTGCCGTGTCGCGGGGTCTTGCCGACCTCTTCGATGTCGAGGGTGCGGATGCACTTCTGCACGCTCGTGGCGCGCGGGTACGGCGCGGGCACGAGACCGGTGAGGTAGGGCACGAACGGCACCATGCCGGCGACCGTGAAGAGCAGGGTCGGGTCTTCGCTCACGAGCGAGGCGGAAGGCACGACGGTGTGGCCGCGGTCTCCGAAGTAGGTGAGCCAGCGGCGTTGGATTTCTGCGGTCTGCATGGGGTCCTGATACGTGAGTGAACCGCCGCGCGGGCCGTTCGGGTGGAGAAGAGGGAGGTGTTAGTTGATGTCGTCGATAGCGGCGCGCAGTTCTGCCTCGCGCTGCTTGTAGCCGTCGACCACGGCGTCGCCGAAGTCGTGCGCCTTGGCGTTGACGTCGTCGAAGAATCTCTTGCCGGCGGGGGTCTTGGCGATCTGGTGGGCCGCGACGAATCCGACACCGACGCCGACGATGAGCCAGAGGACGTTTTTCATGGGTTCTCCCTAAGTCGTTATGAAGTTTACTTCTTCGAGCGGCGCAGGCCCGGGATGCCGCCGAAGGCGGCGCGCACGCCGGCCGAGAAGGCGGCGACCTTGATGAGGGGGCCGCCGACGGATGCCGCGAAGAGCGACACGAGCGCGGTGACGTTGCCGGTGGTCTCGGCGATGTCGCCGGTGATCGTGTCGAGGCGGCCGAGCTGCTTGTTCGACTCGCTGATGGTCGTGGTCGCCTCCTCGAGCAACGGCGTCACGTTCTCGCCGAGGTCGCGGATGGCTTTGCTCGTCTCGTCGAACACACGCCCGAGCTTCACGAGGGGAACGGCCAGCAGGCCGACGAGGATCGCGAAGATTCCCGCGGCGATGAGTCCGGCGATGTCTCCACCAGTCATTGTGTGTCTCCTTGAGCTCGGGGCCCCGACCTATGTCAGAGTGCCAGCAATCACCCTAACCGGAGTGCGGCTCGTACGGCGCCGGGTTGCACCGGCCCCGCGACATCCGGGGTGCAAAAAAGGGCCGCGCCTACCGGCACGGCCCTTCTTCGAACCAACGGGTGGTTAGCGAGCTGCGTAGTACTCGACGACGAGCTGGACTTCACACGTCACGGGGACTTCGACGCGCTTCGGGCGGCGGATGAGGCGCGCCTGCAGCTTGTCGAGCTCTACCTCGAGGTACGGGGGAAGCTTCGGCAGGAGGTCGACGTGACCGCCGGCTGCTGCGACCTGGAACGGCTCGAGGCCTTCGCTCTTCTCGTGCACGTGCACGAGCTGTCCGGGCTTGACGCGGAACGACGGGCGGTCGACGCGCTGGCCGTCGACCAGGATGTGACGGTGCACGATCAGCTGGCGGGCCTGGGCGGTGGTGCGGGCGATCGCGGAACGCACGAGGATCGCGTCGAGACGCATCTCGAGCTGCTCGACCAGGTTCTCACCGGTCAGGCCGGCGGCACGACGTGCCTCTTCGAACTGGATCTTGAGCTGGGCCTCGCGGATGCCGTACTGGGCGCGCAGACGCTGCTTCTCGCGGAGACGGACGGCGTAGTCGCTGTCCTGCTTGCGCTTGGTGCGGCCGTGCTCGCCCGGAGCGTAGGGACGCTTCTCGAGGTACTTGGCGGCCTTCGGCGTGAGGGCGATGCCCAACGCGCGCGACAGGCGGGTCTTGCTACGGGTACGTGACTTAGTAGACACAGTGTCCTTTTCAGATAAATCCAACATGGGAAACCGGCTGCTCGCGAGCAAACGTGCGCGCGCAAAACAAGACCGATGAAAGTAGAGGGATTTGCCGCGGAGACCGGTCGGCTACAGACCAGATGCTCCTTGACCGGATCTCCGCAGCAGCCGTGCGCGAACATCCGATATCAGGCGGGGTCAAGATTAGCACAGACCTTCGCCGGTCGAGCCTGTCGAAACCCTACGGCGCGTTGCTCGGCGCGGATTTCGACAGGCTCAATCACCGTGGCGTTACTTGCCCCGCACGATGCGCCGCAGCTTCGCCCAGCGCGCCGACACGTCGCGTTCGTTGCCGTGCTCGGTCGGCTCGTAGTAGCGGGCCCCGAGCAGCTCGGTCGGCGGGTACTGCTGCTGCACGACGCCGATGTCGTAGTCGTGCGGATAGAGGTAGCCCTTGCCGTGCCCGAGCTTCTTCGCCCCCGCGTAGTGCGCGTCGCGGATCGGTTTGGGCACCCGGCCGATCTTGCCGGCACGCACGTCGGCGATGGCCTTGTCGATGCCGATGTACGAGGCGGGCGACTTGGGCGCGGTCGCGAGGTAGACGACGGCCTGCGCGAGCGGGATGCGCCCCTCGGGCATACCGATGAACTGCACGGCGTCGGCCGCGGCGACAGCGATGACGAGCGCCTGCGGGTCGGCGAGCCCGATGTCTTCGCTCGCGCTGATGATGATGCGCCGGGCGATGAACCGCGGGTCTTCGCCCGCCTCGATCATGCGGGCCAGGTAGTGCAGTGCGGCGTCGGCGTCGCTGCCGCGGATCGACTTGATGAACGCGCTGATCACGTCGTAGTGCTCGTCGCCCTGCCGGTCGTAGCGCAGCAGCGCGCGGTCGACGGCGCGGGAGACGGTGTCGCCGGTCACGACGGGCAGGTCGACGGGCTCGGCCGGTGTGGCGGTGCCGTCGGTGTCATCCGACTCGTCGTCGTCTTCGTCGTCTATCGACGCGGTCTCCCTGTCGTACTCGGCCTGTGCGGCCACCGATTCTCCCGAGGCGCTGAGCGCGGATGCCTCGAGTGCGGTGAGCGCGCGCCTCGCGTCGCCGGAAGCGAGGCGGATGATCGCCTCGCGTCCCGTCGGGTCGAGCACGACTTTGCCGTCGAGGCCGCGCGGGTCGGAGACGGCCCGGTCGATGACGGCCCCGAGGTCGTCGTCGGTGAGCTGCTCGAGCGTGAGCAGGAGCGACCGAGAGAGCAACGGCGAGATGACCGAGAACGACGGGTTCTCGGTGGTCGCCGCGACCAGGATGACCCAGCCGTTCTCGACGCCGGGGAGAAGCGCGTCTTGCTGCGCCTTGGTGAAGCGGTGGATCTCGTCGAGGAAGAGCACCGTGGAGATGCCGTAGAGGTCGCGGCGCGACAGCGCCTCTTCCATCACCTGGCGCACGTCGCGCACGCCCGCGGTGACGGCCGAGAGTTCGACGAAGTTGCGCCCGCTGCTGTGGGCGACCAGTTTCGCGAGCGTGGTCTTGCCGGTGCCGGGCGGACCCCAGAGGATGATCGAGACCGAACCCTGCTCCCCCGACTTGTCGGTCGCGAGGCTGACGAGCGGCGAGCCGGGCCGCAGCAGGTGCCGCTGGCCGGCCACCTCGTCGAGTGTCGTGGGGCGCATGCGCACCGCGAGAGGCGTCGCCCCGCTGCGAAGTCCTGGCTGGGCGTTCATACCGGCAATCGTAACCGTGGCGGCCGACACGCATTTGGCCGTCGTAGCGCGGTCGCCGTAAAGTTCAGGGGGCATCAGCCCGTCGGACGTTCTCTGGAGGAACCGTGGCATCGAGCAAGAACCAGGAACGCGACGCCCGCGAGGCCAGGGAGCGGCTCAAGCTCTACAACGCCCGCCAGGGGGTGCACGACCACCGGGTGAAGCGTCGCCGCCGCGACAACGTGATCGCGGGCATCGGTGCCCTCGTGATCATCGTGTTGGCCGCCGGCACGCAGTACTTCTACTTCTCGGGAGGCCCCGGCACCCCGGAGTCCGCTCCGAGCGCGAGCGCTACCCCCGAGGCCACCGGCGAGAACGTCGGCGACGTTCCCGCGGCCGACACCGCGGAAGGGCGCGCCTGGACCGGCGAGCTGGTGCTCAACGACATCCCGCTCGGAATCACCCTCGACGGCGCGCTCGCACCGCAGGCCACCGCGTCGCTCGTCGGCGACATCGAGAACGGCTATCTCGTGGGGAAGACCTGCCACCGCCTCGCCGACACCGACGGCTTCAAGGTGCTGCAGTGCGGTTCTCTCGACGGTAGCGGCGCCTCCGACCCGTCGTACGCCTTCGGACCGATCGAGAACGCGCCGGCCGACGACGTCTACCCGACCGGCACGATCGCCATGGCGCGCGTCGGCGACGACGCGTACAGCAACGGACACCAGTTCTTCATCGTCTTCGGCGACACGACCATCCCCTCGGACTCGGCGGGCGGGTACACCGTCGTCGGTCAGGTGACCAGCGGGCTCGAGCAGCTGCAGGCGGGCGTGATCGACGCCGGCATCGCCGACGGTGCGACAGACGGCGCCCCCGTGGTCGCCACCACCATCACCGCGGCCACTATCCAGTAACAATCGCGTTCGCATATTTCCGGACTATGCGAGTGGCATAGGCTGGTTCACGGTCAGTCAGCAGCTACTGGCACGAGAAGCAAGGTGAAATCACGTGGCATCAAACGATCAGGCTCCCTGGGGACGCGTCGACGAGACAGGCACTGTCTACGTCCGCGAAGAGACAGGCGAACGCGCCGTGGGGCAGTACCCCGACGGCAGCCCAGAAGAAGCACTCGCATACTTCGAGCGCAAGTACGTCGAGCTGGCCGGCCAGGTAACCCTGCTCGAGCAGCGCACCAAGCGCGCCGCTTCGGCGTCCGACGTCTCGAAGGCGGTCAAGGCACTGTCGTCGACGATCGCCACCGCCAACGCGGTCGGCGACCTCGCGTCGCTGCAGCGCCGCCTCGAGGCCCTCAGCGGCACCGTGAGCGAACTCACCGAGAAGCAGAACGAAGAGAGCAAGGCGGCCGTCGCGGCAGCCGTCGCGGAGCGCACGGCCCTCGTCGTCGAGGCCGAGACGCTGGCGGCCCAAGACCCGGCCAAGGCCCAGTGGAAGCAGGTGACCGCGGCGATCGACGACATCTTCGCCCGCTGGCAGAAGCACCAGGCAGACGGACCACGCCTGCCCAAGAACGAGAGCAACGACCTCTGGAAGCGATTCCGGGCGGCGCGCTCGACGATCGACACCCACCGCAAGGCGTTCTTCTCCGAGCTCGACGCCGTGCACCGCGACGCGCGCACCCGCAAGCATGAGCTGGTCGAGAAGGCCGAGGCGCTGGTGAGCAAGGGCGCCGACGGCATCCCCGCCTACCGCGCCCTGCTCGACGAGTGGAAGCTCGCCGGCCGTGCCGGCAAGAAGCTCGACGACTCGCTCTGGGCCAAGTTCAAGGCGGCCGGCGACGAGCTGTACAACGCGAAGTCCGAGGTCGAGGCCGTCGACAACGTCGAGTTCGAGGCCAACCTGGCCCTGAAGCTCGAGCTGCTCGAAGAAGCCGAGCCTCTGCTCACCGTCACCGACCGCATCAAGGCCAAAGAGGCACTGATGTCGATCCAGCGCCGCTGGGACAAGATCGGCAAGGTCCCCCGCGACAAGGTCAAGTCGGTCGACGAGCGCCTGCGCAAGGTCGAGGCCGCCGTGCGCAAGCTCGACGACGATCACTGGCAGAAGAGCAACCCCGAGAAGCAGGCACGGTCGGAAGGGCTCGCGAGCCAGCTGCAGGACGCGATCGCCAAGCTCGAGCGCGAGCTCGCCGACGCGAAGACCTCGGGCGACAAGAAGAAGATCGCCGACGCGCAGGAAGCGCTCGACGCCCGCAAACTCTGGCTGGGCGCGATCAAGAACTAGCGCGAAGCAGGCGCGGATATCCACAGAGCGGAGATTCGCACCGATCGCCCGAACGGGGGCGGGTCGGCCCGGACCGGTATCACCATCGGTCTATGGCCAGACTCGCCCCCGTTCTGCATGCCGGAGACCTTCCGCTCGCCGAACTCTGCGCGGCCCGGCTCGACGGCGAGCTGGTCGGCGTAGACGAGGGGTTCACGCCGATCGACGCAGGCGACTCCCCGATCAACCGGGCCGGCGCGGCCGGGCGGTTCTGGCCGAAGCGACTTATCGCCGAGCAGGGCACCGCGGCGTGGATCTGGGGCGCTCGGGCCGATCCGCCGGCCCGTCACCAGTTATGCGCGAGCAAGACGGCGAGGGCGCGACCGCCGGTTCCCGCGCGCACCGTGGTGCGCGAGGTGGTCATCGACGCCGACGAATACGCGGTCGTGGGTGCGCTGCGGGTCACCACTCCCCTGCGTACCGTCGTCGACCTCGCCCGTTTCGCCGAACCGTACGACGACAACGCCCGGCAGACGGTGTGCCGCCTTGCCGTGGGTTTCGGTGTCACACTCGCCGACTGCCGCGCGGCGCTCGACCGACGACGCAACCTGCCGGCGAAGAAGCTGGCCTGGTCGCGCCTGCAGGCGGCGTTCGCGCCCGACTAGCCCGAGTTGACGCGGTAGACGTCGTAGACCGCGTCGATGCGGCGCACGGCGTTGAGCACGCGGTCGAGGTGGGTCGTGTCGCCCATCTCGAACACGAAACGCGAGATCGCGAGCCGCTGGTTCGAGGTGGAGACCGTCGCCGAGAGGATGTTGACGTGGTTCTCGCTGAGCACCCGGGTGACATCGGAGAGCAGACCCGCGCGGTCGAGGGCCTCGACCTGGATCTGCACCAGGAACAGGCTCTTCGACGACGGCGCCCACTCGACGTCGATCATACGTTCCGGTTCGGTCATGAGCTCTTTGACGTTCTTGCAGTCGCTGCGGTGCACCGAGACGCCGGCTCCGCGGGTGACGAACCCGACGATCGTGTCGCCGGGTACCGGGGTGCAGCACTTCGCGAGCTTGACCAGGATGTCGGGCGCGCCGCGCACGAGCACACCGGAATCGGCGTTGCGGATCTTGCTCGACCGGCGTTGGGAGGCGAACGTGACCTCGGAGTCTTCGTTGTCGACCTCGGTCGCGATGGAGGCGAGAACCTTCTCGATCACCGACTGGGTAGACACGTGGCCTTCGCCCACAGCGGCGTAGAGCGCCGACACGTCTTCGTAGCGCATCTGGGCCGCGACGTCGTTGAACGAGTCCTGGCTCATCAGCTTCTGCAGCGGCAGGTTCTGCTTGCGCATGGCCCGGGCGATCGCGTCGCGGCCCTGCTCGATGGCCTCGTCGCGGCGTTCCTTGGTGAACCAGCCGCGGATCTTGCTGCGCGCGCGGGGCGACCGCACGAAGTTCAGCCAGTCTTGGCTCGGGCCCGAGTCGGGGTTCTTCGAGGTGAAGACCTCGACGGAGTCTCCGCTGCTGAGCTCGCTCTCGAGCGGCACGAGGCGGCCGTTGACCTTCGCCCCCATCGTGCGGTGACCGATCTCGGTGTGCACGGCGTAGGCGAAGTCCACCGGCGTCGCGCCGGCGGGCAAGCCGATGACCTTGCCCTTCGGTGTGAAGACGTAGACCTCTTTCGCGCCGATCTCGAAACGCAGCGAGTCGAGGAACTCGTCGGGGTCGCTCGTCTCGGCTTCCCAGTCGGAGATGTGGGCGAGCCAGGCCATGTCGCCGTCGTCTTGCAGCGCGGTGGACGCGCCACGGCCGCCGTTGACGCGCTCCTTGTACTTCCAGTGCGCGGCGACACCGAACTCGGCGCGCTGGTGCATCTCCTGCGTGCGGATCTGGATCTCGACGGGGCGACCCTGCGGGCCGATGACCGTCGTGTGCAGCGACTGGTACAGGTTGAACTTGGGGGTCGCGATGTAGTCCTTGAAGCGACCGGGGATCGGGTTCCAGCGGGCGTGGATCGAGCCGAGCACCGCGTAGCAGTCGCGCACGGAATTGACGAGCACGCGGATGCCGACCAGGTCGTAGATCTCGTCGAACTCGCGGCCGCGCACGATCATCTTCTGGTAGATCGAGTAGTACTGCTTCGGGCGACCGGCGACGGAGCCCTTGATCTTCGACGCCTTGAGGTCGTCGTTCACCGACTCGATGACCTGCTGCACGAATTCTTCACGCTGCGGCGTGCGCTGGCGCACGAGGCTCTCGATCTCGACGTAGAGCTTGGGGTAGAGCACCGAGAACGAGAGGTCTTCGAGCTCCCACTTGATGGTCTGGATTCCGAGCCGGTGCGCGAGCGGCGCGTAGATCTCGAGGGTCTCTTTGGCCTTGCGGGTCGCGGTCTCTTCGCTCACGAAGCCCCAGGTGCGGGCGTTGTGCAGCCGGTCGGCGAGCTTGATCACGAGCACGCGGATGTCTTTCGACATCGCCACGACCATCTTGCGCACGGTTTCCGCCTGCGCGCTGTCGCCGTACTTCAGCTTGTCGAGCTTGGTGACGCCGTCGACGAGCATCGCGATCTCTTCGCCGAAGTCGTGGCGCAGGGTCTCGAGTTCGTAGTCGGTGTCTTCGACCGTGTCGTGCAGCAGCGCGGCCGCGATCGTCTTCGATCCGATGCCGAGGTCGGCGAGAATCTGCGCGACGGCCACGGGGTGGGTGATGTACGGTTCGCCACTGCGACGCTTCTGGCCGCGGTGGGCGAGCTCGGCCGCCGAATAGGCACGTTCGATCAGCGCGATATCGGCCTTCGGGTGGTGCAGCCGAACTGTCTTGATCAACCGGTCGACGGCCCCGGCCGGCTGCGCCCGCGAGAAGATGCGCGGAATCAGGCTGCGCAAAGACGCCGTGGTGTTCGATGTCTCCGTCATGCGCGCCTCATCCGCCAATTCTACTCGCGCGTCAGTTGGCCGGTTCGGTGGTCGCGCCGACCGGCGACTTGGCGCCGGCCAGGCGGGCCGCCTGCAGCCGCTTGGTCTGCTTCAGGATGGCGGGCTCGTTCTCGCGCAGCTGGGCGTAGAGCGGAGCCGCGATGAAGATGGTCGAGTACGTGCCGATGATGATTCCGATGAACAGCGAGAGCGCGATGTCGCGCAGCGTGCCCGCACCGAGCACCACGGCGCCGATGAACAGGATGGCGCCGACGGGCAGCGCGGCCACCACACCGGTGTTGATCGATCGCACCAGCGTCTGGTTGACGGCGAGGTTGACGGATTCGCCGAAGTTGCGGCTCGAGGCCGGGCCGTCTTCCGCCGTGTTCTCACGGATCTTGTCGAAGACCACCACCGTGTCGTAGAGCGAGTAACCGAGGATGGTGAGGAATCCGATCACCGCCGACGGGGTGATCTCGAAGCCGAGGATGCCGTAGACACCCGCGGTGATGATGATGTCGTGCAGCAGCGAGACGATCGCGGCGACCGACATCTTCCAGGTGCGGAAGTACAGCGCCATCACGATGGCGGCCAGGATGATGAACACCACGAGGGCGCGCACGGCGGAGGTGGTGATGTCTGCACCCCACGACGGGCCGATGAACGACGCGGTCACCTGGGTGTCGGGAACGTCGAAGGTCGTCGCGAGCGCGTCGGCGATCGAGTCGGAGTCTTCCTTCGTGAGCTGCTCGGTCTGCACGCGGATGCCGTCGCTGCCGATCGTGGTCACGCGGGGCGAGACATCCGGAACGATCTCTTCGACCGTCTCGGTGGCGATGTCCTGGTTGGCGATCGGGTCCTCGTCGAGGTTCGCGATCTGGGAGACCTGGAACTCGGAGCCACCGCGGAACTCGATGCCGAAGACGAAGCCACCACGGATGGCCGGGCCGACCACCGAGGCGATGATCATCACCGCGGCGATGATGTACCAGATGCGGCGGTTGCCGACGAAGTTGAACGACCGTGCCCCCGTGTAGAGGTCATTGCCGAACTTGGCGAAGCCGCCCATCAGGAGTCCTTCCCGTCAACGTTGCTATCGCTTGATCTACCGGCCAGTTCGGCCGCCTTGCGTTCGGCGATGGTCTGGCGGCGCACCGCTTCTTTCGCGGCGCCCGACTTGGCGGCGACGAACACCGGCTCGCGGAACTGCGCGCGGCCGCGGTAGACCGCGCCGAGCGCGTTCGGGTCGAGTCCGCTCATCTTGTGGCCGGCCGAGAAGTACTTCGTCGTGGCGAGCAGCTGCAGGATCGGGTGGGTGAAGAGCACGACGATGATGACGTCGATGATCGTCGTGATGCCGAGGGTGAGCGCGAAACCGCGCACGTTGCCCACCGCGAGGATGAACAGCACGACGGCGGAGAGCAGGTTGACGGCCTTCGCGGCGAAGATGGTGCGCAGCGCGCGCTTCCAGCCGGCTTCGACGGCGGAGACCAGAGCCCGGCCGTCGCGTAGTTCGTCGCGGATGCGCTCGAAGTACACGATGAACGAGTCGGCCGTGAATCCGATGGCGACGATGACACCGGCGACGCCGGCGAGCGACAGGCGGTAGCCCTCACGCCAGGAGAGGATCACGAGCACGAAGTAGGTGATGATGCCGGCGACGACGAGCGAGGCGACGGTCACCAGACCGAGCAGGCGGTACTGCAGCAGCGAGTAGCCGAACACCAGGAGCAGGCCGATGAGACCGGCGATGAGGCCGCTCTGCAGCTGTGACGAACCGAGGGTCGGCGAGATGACCTCGGAGCTCTGCACCTCGAAGCCGATGGGCAGTGCACCGAACTTGAGCTGGTCGGCGAGGGTCTTCGCGTCGTCCTGGGTGAACGAGCCGCTGATCTGCGGCTTGCCGTCGGTGATCGCGGCGTTGGTCGAGGGGGCCGAGATGACCCGGCCGTCGAGCACGATCGCGAACTGGTTGCGCGGGTCTCCGACGCCGTAGCCGAACAGGCGGGTGGTGACGTCGGCGAACTGCTCGGTTCCCTCGGAGTTGAACTCGATGTTGACGCCCCAGGCGCCGGTGCTGACGCCCTGCTGGTTCAGCACGAGGCCGCTGGTGGCGTCGCTGATCGTGGCGCCGGCGACCTCGGTCGGGCCGAGGATGTACTTGTAGGTGCCCGTGTTGTCGCAGGTGACGAGCGGCTGGTCGGCAGGAGCCACGTTCGCGCCCTCGGCGTCGAGGTCGTCGCAGTCGAAGTTCGTGTACTGGTCGGCGAGAGCCGGAGTGATCCAGTTGGTGTCGCTCGCGTCGGTCGGCGAGATACTCGGCGTCGACTCGAGCGAGGGGCTGGCCTCGTCGGACGGGGCGGGAGTCTCGGTCGAGCCGTCTTCGCCGACGGCGGTCGTCGCCGCGGCCTCGGTGGTCAGCACGGGGCGGAACTCGAGCTTCGCCGACGACTGGATGCGCTCGAGCGTCGCGTCGTCGGGCGTTCCGGGGATCGAGACGACCACGTTCTGGTCGCCCTGCGTGGTGATCTCGGCCTCGGAGACTCCGCTGGCGTCGATGCGCTGGCGGATGATCGAGACGGCCTGGTCGAGCTGTTCGCGCGTGACCGTCTGCCCGTTCTCGTTCTGGGCGGCCAGCGTGATCTGCGTTCCACCCTCGAGGTCGAGGGCCAGCTTCGGCGTCCACGACCAGCCGGCCCACGCGACGCCGGCACCATTGATGCCCACGAGGAGGGCGATGATGACGGTGAGCCAGGCCAGCGAGCGCCAAGCCTTCTTTACCGGGGTGGTTCTTGCCACGTACTGACTCAGCTTTCTATGGAGACGCGGTTGCGCCTGACGCTCAGATGGCGCCCTCGCGGACGCCAGCACCCAAGGGTAGTTGTTACTCGTCGACCTTCTTGGTGGACGCACGACGCACGGGCTTCTTCGCCGGCTTGTCGTCGGCGGTTGGCTCGTCGGTGGCCGGCTCGACGACGATGATCTCGTCGGCGGGCTTGTCGGCGGGCTTCTCGACGACGGGCTCGGCGAGCTCGCCGAACTCGGGGTTCGCGGCCTTCTCGCGGGCCTCGGCCTCGCGGTTCGCGATCTCCATCGCCTCTTCGACCGAGCGGGGCTCGCCGGTGCTCACACCGCTGACGGTGGAGTCGGACTCGGTGACGACCTTGGCAAGCGTCTGGCGGTGCACGCGCACGACGTTGCCGGGCGAGGTCTCGATCTCGGCGACGTTGCTGACCTCGTCGACCGAGACGAGGGTGCCGAACAGGCCGAAGTTGGTCATGACCTCGACACCGGGAACGATCTGGGCCTTGAGCTCTTCCTGCTTCGCCTTGTTCTTGCGGCTGTTGCGGAATGCGTAGATGACGAACAGCGCCAGTACTACTACCAGGGCGATGTTAAGGAAAGTGTCGTTCATGGGGAAACCTCTCGAAAAGCGTGTGGGGCCGGGTCAGTCTATGTGAGTGAAGCTGAGGGGCCACCTGAATTATAGGTCATCTCCGAACAGGCCCTCGTTGTGCTTGGTGAGGCCGAAGTGCTTCCAGGCGTCGCGGGTGGCCACGCGGCCGCGCGGGGTGCGGATGAGCAGTCCGATGCGCACGAGGAAGGGCTCGACGACGCTCTCGATCGTCTCCGCCTCTTCACCGACCGATACCGCGAGGGTGTTCAGCCCGACCGGTCCGCCGTCGAACCTGTTCAGCACGATGTTCATCACCGCGCGGTCGAGTCGGTCGAGGCCGAGTTCGTCGACGTCGTAGAGCTCGAGCGCGGCGTTCACGGCCTCGATGCCGGCACCCTTTCCCGTGACGATCGCGTAGTCGCGCACGCGGCGAAGCAGGCGGTTGGCGATGCGCGGGGTGCCGCGGCTGCGGCCGGCGATCTCGGCGAGGGCCGGGCGTTCGATGTCGAGCTGCAGCATCGCGGCGGCGCGCACGAGCACCTGTTCGAGTTCGTGCGCCTCGTAGAACTCGAGATGCGCGGTGAAACCGAACCGGTCGCGCAGCGGGTTGGGCAGCATCCCCGAGCGGGTGGTGGCACCGACGAGGGTGAACGGCGCCAGATCGAGCGGGATCGACGTCGCGCCGGCCCCTTTGCCGACCATGATGTCGATGCGGAAGTCTTCCATCGCCAGGTAGAGCATCTCTTCGGCCGATCGCGCCATACGGTGGATCTCGTCGATGAAGAGCACTTCGCCGGGAACGAGCGACGAGAGCACCGCGGCGAGGTCGCCCGCGTGCTGGATGGCGGGCCCGCTCGACATTCGCAGCGGCCGCCCGCTCTCGTGCGCGACGATCATGGCGAGGGTGGTCTTGCCCAGCCCGGGCGGTCCGGCGAACAGGATGTGGTCGGCCGTGCGTCCCTGCATCGACGCGGCCTGGAGCAGCAACTGCAGCTGCCCGCGCACCTTCTGCTGGCCGACGAATTCGGCGAGCGACTGCGGACGCAACGCGCCTTCGAAGGCGAGTTCGGCATCCGACTCCGGTTCGAGGCTGATGATGTCTTCCGACGGGCTCACTTGGTCGCCGCCTGCGGACCGAGGTGGGCGAGCGCGAGGCGCAGCAGGGCGGGCATGGTCTCGCGTTCGAGGTCGGTGGCGACCACGAGCGCCTCGTCGACCGCGACGATGGCGGTGCGTTCGGGCCAGCCGAGGCCGATGAGCGCGAGCAGCACGCTGTCGCGCACGGGCGCCGCGGCGGGTGCCGCCGCCGGGTGGCTCTGCGGCACGACGGCCAGTTTGCCGGCGAGCGAGACGACGATGAGCTTGGCGGTCTTCGGACCGATGCCCGAGACCTTGCGGAACGCGCCGTCGTCTTCTGCGGCGATCGCGCGGGCGACCTCGTTCGGATCGAGCACGGCGAGAACGCCCATCGCGCTGCGCGGACCGACACCGGTGACGCTGCGCAGCAGGTCGAACACCGCGAGTTCGTCGGCGTCGCCGAAGCCGTAGAGGCTGAGGTCGTCTTCGCGCACGATGAGCGTGGTGCGCAGGGTCGCCTCGTGCCCTACCCGGAGGCCGAGCGCGTGCTGGGGGGTGACCTGCACGGAGAGGCCGACCCCGCCCACCTCGATGACGGCGGTGGAACCCTGGGCGGCGAGCACTGTGCCTCGCACGGAAGAAATCATGCGCCCAGCCTACGTTTGGCCGCCGACTCCGCCGCACGCCACGCGCTCTGCGCGGGGGTGAGGCCTCCGGATGCCGCGGCGCCCGTCTCGCCCGACCGGGTGACCGCGGTCGCCACTCCCCCGCGCCAGGCGTGACAGATCGCCAGAGCCAGCGCGTCGGCGGCGTCGGCCGGGGTCGGCACCGCGTCGAGCCCGAGGATCTTGGCGACCATGAGCCCGACCTGCGCCTTCTCGGCAGAGCCGTAGCCGGTGACGGCGGCCTTCACCTCGCTCGGCGTGTGCAGGCCGACGGCGAGTCCGCGCGAAGCCGCCATGTGCATGGCGACGCCGCTGGCTTGCGCCGTGCCCATCACGGTGCGCAGGTTGTGCTGCGCGAACACCCGCTCGAGCGCGACGGCGTGCGGCGCGTGCTCGTCGATCAGCTCGGCCAGCTGGGTGCCGATGATGAGCAGGCGCTGCTCGAGCGGCATCTCGGGCGGCGTGCGGATCACGCCGAAGTGCACCAACGTCGCTTTACGCGTCGACGTGACATCCACGACACCGACGCCGCACCGGGTCAGTCCTGGGTCGATGCCCAGCACCCGGAGCGACATCGGTTTCTAGTCTTCGTCCAGCTGGGCCTGCACCGCGGGCGTGATCTCGAAGTTCGAGAAGATGTTCTGCACGTCGTCGCTGTCTTCGAGAGCGTCGATGAGGCGGAAGATCTTGCGCGCGGTCTCGGCGTCGACCTCGATCGTGAGGTTGGGCACGAATTCGAGCTCGGAGGAGTCGTAGTCGATGCCCGCGTCCTGCAGAGCCTTGCGCGAGGAGACGAGGTGCGACGGGTCGGTGATGACCTCGAAGCCTCCCCCGTGGTTCTTCACCTCTTCTGCGCCGGCGTCGAGCACGGCCTCGAGGATGTCGTCTTCGCTCACGCCGTCGGTGGCGGCGATCGAGATGACGCCCTTGCGGTTGAAGTTGTAGGCGACGCTGCCCGGGTCGGCCAGGGCGGCGCCGTTGCGCGTCATGATCGCGCGCACGTCGGCGGCGGCACGGTTCTTGTTGTCGGTGAGACACTCGATGAGCATCGCGACGCCGTTGGCTCCGTAGCCTTCGTAGATGATCGTGGTGTACTCGACCGACTCGCCGCTGAGTCCGGCACCGCGCTTGACCGCGCGGTCGATGTTGTCGTTGGGCACCGAGGTCTTTTTGGCCTTCTGGATGGCGTCGACCAGCGTCGGGTTACCCGAGAGGTCTGCACCGCCCATCTTGGCTGCGACTTCGATGTTCTTGATGAGTTTGGCGAACGACTTTGCACGGCGCGAATCGGTGATCGCCTTTTTGTGCTTGGTGGTTGCCCATTTGGAGTGGCCTGACATGGTGAATATTCTAACCAACCGGGCGGGGCGCGACCGCCATCTGATCAGGTGAGCCGCACACCCGACGACTTGAGTTCGAGCGCGGCGAGCGACCGCATCACCGCGGTGTCGCCGCGACGCCAGGCGGCCATCGGGTCGGCGTCGATCGCGCTCAACGTGGTCAGTCGCTGCGTGGTGAGCGCGCGCAGGGCGAGCAGGTCGACGCCGGCTCCGGCCGAGACGAGGCGCTTCGCCGTCGACGCGCGTCGGGCGAACCTGATGCGCGGCACGAGCCAGAGCGCGAGGATCGCGAGCACCGGCAACACCGCGATGGCGAGGCCGAGTCCGGTCGCGAGGTTCTGCACGGCGACCTGCTGGCTCGCGCCCGCCGCCTCGAGGGTCGCTCCGGCGTCGCTCGCGCTGTCGAACGGCCCGCGGATGCCGCCGCCGATGAGCGGCACGGAACCGAGGTCGTCGCCCACGTCGGTCATCGTCTCGCGGAAGCCCGCGCCGGCCTGCTGCATCTGCACACCGAAATCGGTGAGACCGATCACGAGCGAGTGCACAAAAACGCCGAGCCAGATCCAGGCCGCCATAAAGGCGACGGCGAGCACGTCGACGGTGATCTGCCGGGAGCGGTGCGCGGCAAAGTCGGAGTAGAACTTCATAGCCCAACTATCGCAGTGCGATCAGACCCGTGCGCGCACCTTCTCGACGAAGTACTCGTGGAACCGGGTCTCGCCGGTGATCTCGGGGTGGAACGCCGTGCCGAGCAGATTGCCCTGCTCGACCGCGACGATACGGCCGTCGTCGAGCGAGGCGAGCACGGAGACCCCGGCGCCGACGCTCTCGACCACGGGCGCGCGGATGAACACGGCGTGCACCGGCGGCTCGCCGAGAACCGGCACGTCCAGATCGGTCTCGAACGAGTCGAGCTGCGACCCGAAGGCGTTGCGGCGCACCACGATGTCGAAGCCGCCGATGGTCTGCTGGCCGTCGATCGCGTCGTGCACGGAGTCGGCGAGCATGATCAGGCCGGCGCAGGTGCCATAGACGGGCAGACCGGATGCCACGGCCGCCGTGAGCGGTCCGGCAAGACCGAACAGGCGGCTGAGCTTGTCCATCACGCTCGACTCGCCGCCCGGGATCACCAGGCCGGACACCCGCTCCAGGTCTTCGGGGCGACGCACGGATACGGCGTCGACCCCGAGACCCGCGAACACCGCGAGGTGCTCACGGAAATCGCCCTGGAGGGCGAGAACGCCGATCGGGCCGCTGCCCTTCGACGCGCTCAGGAGGACCTACCAGCCACGTTCGGCGAGGCGGTGCGGCGCGGCGAGGTCGGCGACGTTGATGCCGACCATGGCCTCGCCGAGTCCGCGCGACGCGTCGGCGATCACGGCCGGGTCGTCGAAGAACGTCGTGGCGCGCACGATCGCGGCGGCACGCTTCGCCGGGTCGCCCGACTTGAAGATGCCGGAGCCGACGAAGACGCCGTCGGCGCCGAGCTGCATCATGAGCGCGGCGTCGGCCGGGGTCGCGACTCCGCCGGCGGTGAACAGCACGACGGGCAGCTTGCCGGTGCGGGCGATCTCGAGCACGAGATCGTAGGGCGCCTGCAGTTCTTTCGCCGCGACGTAGAGTTCGTCGTGCGTCTTGGCCGAGAGGGCCGCGATCTCGCCCTTGATGGTGCGGATGTGCTTGGTCGCCTCGGAGACGTCGCCGGTGCCGGCCTCGCCCTTCGAGCGGATCATGGCGGCGCCCTCCGTGATGCGGCGCAGTGCCTCACCGAGGTTGGTCGCTCCGCAGACGAAGGGGACGTCGAACTTCCACTTGTCGATGTGGTTGACGTAGTCGGCGGGGCTCAGCACCTCCGACTCGTCGATGTAGTCGACCTTGAGCGCCTCGAGAACCTGGGCCTCGACGAAGTGGCCGATGCGGGCCTTCGCCATGACCGGGATGGAGACCGCGGAGATGATGCCGTCGATGAGGTCGGGGTCGCTCATCCGCGCGACGCCGCCCTGCGACCGGATGTCGGCGGGAACGCGCTCGAGAGCCATCACGGCGACCGCGCCGGCATCCTCGGCGATCTTCGCCTGCTCGGCGTTGACGACGTCCATGATGACGCCGCCCTTCAGCATCTCGGCGAGTCCGCGCTTGACGCGGCTCGTGCCCTGCTGGTCTGTCGTTTCGCTAGTGCTCATGGTCCCTGATTCTACTGGTGCGGTGGAGAGGAGGTACGGGTCAGGCCGGCCAGGCGGCGGCGACTTCGGCCCGCACATCGCCGAGCAACCGCGGCAGCGCCTTGGTGCCCGCGATGATCGGGAAGAAGTTCGAGTCGTGTGCCCAGCGCGGCACGATGTGCTGGTGCAGGTGGTCGGCGATTCCCGCGCCGGCGAGCTGGCCCTGGTTCATACCGATGTTGTAGCCCTGCGCCCCCGAGGTCGCGGTGAGCACACGCATCGCGGTCTGGGTGAGGCTGGCGATCTCGGCGACCTCGTCGGCGGTCGCCTCGTCGTAGGTCGACACGTGACGGTACGGGCAGACCAGCAGGTGGCCGCTGTTGTACGGGAACAGGTTGAGCAGCACGAAGGCGTGCTCCCCCCGCGCCACGATGAGCGCCTGCTCGTCGGTCAGCGTCGGTGCGACGCAGAACGGGCAGGAGTCTTTCGCCGGCTGTTGCCCGCTCTCGATGTACGCGATGCGGTGGGGTGTCCACAGCCGCTGGAAGGCGTCGGGCACCGCGGCGAAACCGTCGAGCGACTCGACGTTCTCGTACTCGCTGCCGTCGTAGTCCTTCACTGTCAGACCTGCGCCTTGCTGCGGATCGACTCGAGGATGCGCTCGACGGCCTCGTCGACGGGGATGCCGTTCTCCTGGTGGCCGTCGCGGAAGCGGAAGCTGACCGCGTTGTTCGCGCGGTCGTCTTCGCCGGCGATGAGCTGGAACGGGATCTTCTGCAGCGTCGCGTTGCGGATCTTCTTCGGCATGCGGTCGCTCGAGGCGTCGAGTTCGACGCGCACGCCCTTCGCCTTGAGCTTCTCGAGGATCTCCCAGAGGTAGTCCTCGTACTGCTCGGCGACGGGGATGCCGATGACCTGCACGGGCGAGAGCCACACCGGGAAGGCGCCGGCGTAGTGCTCGAGCAGGATCGCGAAGAACCGCTCGATCGAGCCGAGCAGCGCGCGGTGGATCATGATCGGCTGCTGGCGGGTGCCGTCGGCCGCCGTGTACTGCAGGTCGAACCGCTCGGGCTGGTTGAAGTCGAGCTGCACGGTCGAGAGCTGCCAGGTGCGGCCGATCGCGTCGCGCGCCTGCACCGAGATCTTCGGGCCGTAGAACGCTGCTCCGCCCGGGTCGGAGACGAGCTCGAGGCCGGACTCCTCGCCCACCTGGCGCAGCGTCTCGGTCGCGTCGTCCCACTGCTCGTCGGAGCCGACCGACTTCGCGGGGTCGCGGGTCGACAACTCGAGGTAGAAGTCGGTGAGGCCGTAGCCGCGCAGGGTCTCGAACACGAACTCGAGCTGGCTCTTGATCTCGTCTTTCACCTGCTCGGGCGTCACGTAGATGTGGGCATCGTCCTGCGTGAGGCCGCGCACCCGGGTGAGTCCCTGCAGCGTGCCGCTCTTCTCGTAGCGGTAGACGGTGCCGAACTCGGCGAGGCGCAGGGGAAGCTCGCGGTAGCTGCGTCCGCGGGCGTCGAAGATGAGGTTGTGGAACGGGCAGTTCATCGGCTTCAGGTAGTAGTCCTGGCCCTGGCGGGTGACGTGGCCCTCGGCGTCGGACTCCTCGTCGAGGTGCATCGCCGGGAACATGCCGTCTTTGTACCACTGGAGGTGGCCGCTGGTCTCGAACAGCGTGCCCTTGGTGATGTGCGGCGAGTAGACCTGCTCGTAGCCGTTGGCGACGAGGCGTTCGCGCATGTAGTTCTCGATCTCGGCGCGCACGACCCCGCCCTTGGGGTGGAACACCGCGAGGCCCGAACCGATCTCGTCGGGGAACGAGAACAGGTCGAGCTCCTGGCCGAGCTTGCGGTGGTCGCGCTTGGCGGCCTCCTCGAGGCGCGCCTGGTGCGCGCGCAGCTCGTCCTTCGTCGCCCACGCGGTTCCGTAGATGCGCTGCAGCTGCTTGTTCTTCTCCGAGCCGCGCCAGTAGGCGGCAGCCGTGCGCTGCAGGGCCCAGCCGTTGCCGATCTGGCGGGTGGAGGGCAGGTGCGGTCCGCGGCAGAGGTCGCTCCAGTACACCTCGCCGGTCTTCGCGTCGACGTTGTCGTAGATCGTGAGTTCGGCACCGCCGACCTCGACGCTCTCGTTGTCGGCGCCCAGCTCGATGTCTTCGGCCGCACCGTCGGCGCCGCCCTTGAGGCCGATCAGCTCGAGCTTGTAGGGCTCGCCCGCGAGTTCGGCGCGAGCCGCGTCATCCGTCACCACACGGCGCTGGAAGCGCTGTCCCTGCTTGATGATGCGTTCCATCGCCTTGTCGATGGCCTTCACGTCTTCCGGCGTGAACGGGGTCTCGACGTCGAAGTCGTAGTAGAAACCGTCGGTGACGGGCGGGCCGATGCCGAGCTTGGCTTCGGGGTTGATCGACTGCACCGCCTGCGCCATCACGTGCGCGGCCGAGTGGCGCAGGATGTTGAGTCCGTCGGGGCTCGAGATCTCGACCGGCTCGACGGTGTCGCTGTCGGTGACCGTAGTCGCCAGATCCCTCAGTTCGCCATTGACGCGCATGGCAACGATGCTGCGCTCGGTGAATAGGTCGAATCCGGTTTTCAGGTCAGTCATTCTGACCACTTTAGTGCCGTCGGATGCCGCGTTCCGCGCGCGCATAACTCAGGCAGAAAAGCGCGGGGCGGATGCGTGGGGTGCGGAAACCCGCGCACCTCGCGTCGCGGGCGCCGCGGCATCCGAAATCCCGCCTGAATCGTGAAGCGGTGCCGCGGGTTAAAGCAGAAAAGGCCCCGACCATAAGTCGGGACCTTCTCTTCTGTGAGCGATACTGGGATCGAACCAGCGACCTCTTCCGTGTCAGGGAAGCGCGCTACCGCTGCGCCAATCGCTCATGCTCTATTCGGTTATATCTTACGAGGTGAAGACGGGATTCGAACCCGTGTAGACGGCTTTGCAGGCCGCTGCCTAGCCTCTCGGCCACTCCACCAGAGGCGGGAAAGCCTCCGGCGGACCGACTGCTCCCACTCGAGCGGATGACGAGATTCGAACTCGCGACCCCAACCTTGGCAAGGTTGTGCGCTACCACTGCGCCACATCCGCATTTGCGCGCATTTCTGCGTGCTTTGAAACTATAACCAATAGATTC
>Ga0247812_10000183_pt1 | contig 68422 bp, 62 predicted proteins | sample UWRJL149409B1_FD_178011 | JGI IMG/M metagenome (GOLD analysis project Ga0247812, IMG submission 178011) | Plant litter microbial communities from Arlington Agricultural Research Station in Wisconsin, United States - UWRJ-L149-409B-1 | ecosystem: Environmental > Terrestrial > Plant litter >...
GCGATGTGCTCGTACGCGTGATCGATGCTGGGGCGCAGCTCTTCGGGCGTAATGGCGATGCTGAGCTTCACGCGGGTGGGGCTGAGCTTTTCGACCGTGGTCTTCACGATGGGTATCTCCTGATGTTCGTTACTTGACAGTCCCGTTAGTAAGTACTGACTGTGTCGGGGCGACAGGATTCGAACCTGCGGCCTCTCGGTCCCAAACCGAGCGCTCTACCAAGCTGAGCTACGCCCCGGGAAAAATCCGTGTCTGTGTTCTGCCGCATCCGGGTGCGCGTGAGCACAACCCTTTTTTGGCCTCGGCAAGTCTAGCGTGGTTCGGCTGTGCGCTTTACGGGGCCGCGATGGATTCGAGGACGGCGGGCAGCTCTGCGGTCATCTCGGTCGCCAGGAAGCCGAGGGGCGCCACACGCTGCTCGAGGAGTTCCCCCACCCGGGCGTGAGCGAACGTCGCCCAGACGGCGCCCTGCTCGGGAGTCGCACCGCGCGCACACAGCCCCGCGATCGCGCCGGCCAGCACGTCACCGCTGCCCGAAGTGCCGAGACCGGGCCCGCCGGTGCCGACGGTCCAGATGTCGCCGCCCGGTGCGGTCACGATGCCGAAGCACGACACGACCGCGCGGTAGCGCTGGGCGATCTCGACGAGGTCGGCGGCGAGGGCGTCGTCGTCGAGTTCGCGCTCGAGCAACAGCGCCGCTTCGACCTTGTTGGGGGTGAGCACGAGCCGCCCGCCCAGAGCGGCCTCCGCACCCGGGACCTTCGGCAGCACGCCGAGCCCGAAGGCGTCGAGCACCACGACCGTGTCGTCGTCGATGTGCCGCGCCAGTTCGCGGACCATCACCTCCGCCTCGCCCGCGTCGTCGAGACCGGGGCCGACGAGAACCGTGTCGGCCCGCCGGAGATCGTCGGATGCGGCCGGGAGCGAGAACCCGCTCACGCTGTGCCCGGGGGTCTCGTCGAGCGGCGCGACCCCGCTCTCGGGCACGGCGACGGCGACGTGCGCGGCGACCGACTCGCCCACCGCCAGCGTGAGCCGGCCGGCGCCGACCCGCAGGGCGGCGACCCCGGCGAGCATCGCCGCACCCGGCGACCGCAGCGCCCCGCCCACGACGACCACCTGACCGCGGCCGTACTTCGACTCGTCCGGCTCGGGCAACGGCCAGGCGCGGAGGGTCTCCACCGTCACGTCAACGCGGTCGGACATCGGGATCCCCTCCGTGCAGTGTCACGGGCGCTCCCGCCTCGACCAGGTGGCCGGCGAGCGAGAACGCCTCGAGGGTCCACGGGCCGGTCTCGCCGTCGCGGGTCAACCGGGTTATCGACGCGTTCGCCACCGTGTGGGTCTGGGCGAAGTCGAGCAGTTCCCGTTCGCTCATACCGAGACAGACGTAGAGGAAGGTCATGACGATCGCGTCGTGCCCGGCGACGAGCACCCTGCCCGGAGTCTCCGGCCGTTCCATATCGACGAGGAGCGAGCGGATACGCAGGGCCAGGTCGGCCCACGACTCGCCGCCGGGCGGACGGTAGTAGAACTTGCCGAGCCAGCGTTTGCGGAGCGCCTCCTCCGGATACCGTGCCTCGACGCCGTGCGAGGTGAGCAGGTCGAGCACTCCGAGTTCCCTGTCGCGGAGGCGTTCGTCGACGCGCACCGCCACGTCGGAGCCCGCGGTCTCGAGCGCGATGGAGACCGTCTGGCGCGCCCGCAGGTACGACGAGCTCCACGCGGCATCCGGCTTCTCTCCCTCCGGGAGTTCTGCCAGCCAGGCGCCGAGCGCTTCGGCCTGCTCCTCCCCCGTCGGCGACAGCGGAACATCGGCGTCGCGCAGATCGACCTCGACCAGTTCGAGTCCGGCGTTCTCGGCGGCTGTCGCGGCGCGGTTCGCGAGGCTTTCGCCGTGGCGGAGGAGGAGGAGTTCGTGGGCGGCCATATCCCGACGCTAGCCAGCCACGCGGAATCCGTCGCGGGGTTGCGATCCCGGGTGTCGTCGAAAAGTGTCCCGCACTTCGGGTACAGTGTTCCTCGGTAGTTGCGACTGCCGACCACCAGATCCCGGCTCACCCGCCGGATCCGGGGCTGTAGCTTAGTGGTAAAGCCTCTGTCTTCCAAACAGATGATGCGAGTTCGATTCTCGTCAGCCCCTCCGAATAGACACTGGGATGTTCCAGCTCCCACTACTCGTTTGCAGGCGCCGTGTCCTCCGCGTGCCCTACATCAGTCGGTACGGGATCAAGCGTCAGGTCTCCGTCATCCACGTACTGCTGAATCAGCTCAGCGACATTGAGCATGCGTGTGCTGCGGCCATGCGTAGCGCTGAAGGTGGCATGGTCGTGCGCGTGCGGAGACGGGTCACGACGATTCCACGCGCTCGGGTTCCCGTGGAGGTACCGGCTGTACAGCTCGTCTTCCATGATCTGCTTTTCTGGAATGTCCTTGCCGTTGTTGTTGTAGATCGTCATCTGCTCGAGCAAGCGCACGTTCGCTTCCATGGAGTCCCAGTCGTCGTCCGAAAGTTCGGGATCGGTTACACACTTTCGGAGCGACCTGATGACCTTGTGAAGGGCCAGGTTGTCCCCAGTGCTGTGATCCCCGTCGAACCCGGAGAAGTACTTACGCAGCAACATGGCGTGAGCTACAACCAACCACCTGTCATGCTCGTCTTGGCCGAACAAGTTAAGGCTCGTCGGGAGCGGGAAGAGTTCTGCGAACCTCACGTAGTCGTCGCGCGTTGCCATGAAGTGCCGGAGGTGAGCGAGTGCGGTGTAACCCATGCTTCAAGTTACTGCTTGGGAGTTCTATCAACCTTCAGGGGCACACGCGCATTGAAGTGAGCGGGTCGAGCCGCGGCGTTCATCGTTGCCACTGAGTTCGTGTCATCCTTCCCGTGTGAATGACTTTGAGGTTGTCGTTGTAAGTGCCGTCGTAGGTGCAGTTGTCAGCGTGCTAGTTACCTACTTGATGAACGGGGCACTCAGGACTGCTGCGCAATCGCAAAGACGCCGCTTTGAACAATGGATGGAAAGAGGTCTCACCTCCGAAACGCCACATCCCGTTCTGCTCTCGAGGGAGGGTGACAATGCCATCACCGTGACGAACTTTGGAGTCCTGACCTACAGAGATACGAACGTTTTGCTTGGAAAATATACGACGGTGGGTTCGGTATTCCCGCCGTTGTCGAAGGAAGTAGCCATACCGGTTCTTAGGCCAGGGCAAAGCTACGCGATCCGTTGGTCGGAGATTGGGTTGACTAGTGCTGAATTCGAAGCCCACTCCCCCGATGCGAGCGAGCGCACGTCCTTGATCGTCCGTTATCAGTTTCCGAAATATAGGGGTCTTCAGCAACGCTTCAACAAGCGCGTGCAAACAGGTTGGAATAGCTTCGATCCGCAGGATCTTCGGGCAGACCTAATACTTCAGAGTCGGCTATTGGTTGACCTCGGAGTAGCCATTCAAAGTCATAGCTATCCAGTGGACATTACGCCAGACATAGCGGGCAAGATCATGGCACTCACCGACGAGGATGCTCTGACCGCGGTGAGAGCGCCAATGGACAACGACTTCAGCGTGCTCCGCGGGCTGATTAATCACTAGCTACGCACCGTCCAACCACGCAGTAGTCGGCTCGATGGCAGAAGAAGTGTCACTCGGTTTAGCCGCCCCGTGATGTTCAGATTGCGCTAGGTCCCGCGACCTGCTCAGTCTTTCTCGATAGCGAGGTCTTCCGAGAACAAGATCACGAGCTCTTGACGTGCTTGCCCGGAGGCTTCCATGTGCGACACGTACAACGCTCCAAGAATGGACTCGAACGCATCTTGTTTGTCGAGGTCGAGCAAGAGCTTTGCCCGTGAGGCAGCGTCGGTGAGATCACCGTTATAGAACGTGCCCGACCTTGTTCCTTCTTTCAACAAGTTAGCGAAATGCTCTTCCTTCTTTTGGTGGGCCAGCCCTACCTCGCTGAGCACGGCGGAGTAGGCCGTGAGTTTTAGGTCCGTCAGCGCGCGCTTCTGGGCGTTAACATGATCGATTCGCCTGAGACGCTCGTCGTGGCTCTGTTGGCTCTCTCGACCGCGGGTGAGAAACCTATTGTTGATCAGCGTGGTGGCTATAACTGCGGTGACGGGGACGGTCGCTGTTATCCACAAAGAGGTATCTGACATGGGGCCACTGTATGGGGGAAGTCGCTGGGACTGTCAGACGCCACGTCTACCTTCGTCCTATGGCCAGAGTCCGCCTAATGATCCCCGCGAGCCGCACAGCGCTGCCTCGATGGGAGGTCAGCCTGGACGACCTGATCATCGGGTACGTGCAATAGCAACTAATCGGCCGCTCCACCGTTCGTTTCTTTAAGGCCTTCGGGATCGATGCCAACAACCGAGACCGCTTGATCAACCTCGAGAACACCGCCGACTTGCACGAGAGCGTCTCTGTCGTGGTCGACCTCCGCGAGCATCCCGAGCGGTACTCGCGTCACATCTTATAGAGCCGCAATAGGCCGCACGAAGGGCAAAGCCACGCGACAGTGCCCCCGAGTAGTGTGGATTTTATGGGGACTAGGCAGGCCTAGCACTGGGGGGTATCTAGGTCATCCACATGGACACACTCTTCGAGCGCAGTATGTTCTCTCTCCGCGCAGTCGTCAGCCGGCGCGACGATTATCACCTGCACGATCACGGTGGACGGCGAGATGGTGTCCGAGCAGACATCGACCGGAGAGTTCGCCGTCGTCTCGTGCGCGGGCGCGGCGGGCTGACTCCCTAGCCTCGTCAGCGGGGCATCGCTCTTGTCGAGCTCAGTGCACCAGCAGCGCGTCGCGGGCCCCGCCCACGTCGATGTGCAGGTGGTTGCACGTGTCGGCGATGTCGCCCCAGAGCGACAGCCCCAAGGTGATGCCTGCCGCCGTGCGGCACTGCGCCTGGCCGACCCGGCTGCCCGCCGGCATGGTCGGATCGAGCAGTCCGATCAACCGCAGCGACTGGCTGTCGGCTCCCGTGAGGGCGACCCCGTTCAGGCTGAAGAAGTCGACCGCGCGGCCTCCCCCGCTCTTGTAGTGCCACGACTCCGCCCCCGCGCCGAGCAGTTCGCCCGTGCAGTTGCGGTTCAGGCTGCTCACGCCGACCTCGTCGAAGTAGCGCACGGCGATCACCATGATCTGCAGGATGCGTGTGTCGATGCCGCAGCCCGGAACCCGCTCGCCGTTCGCGATCCAGCGGATCTGCCGCAGGTGGTCGGGCACGAGCCCGCGCAGGCTGCCGTCGTCGGCGTGCACGACGAGTTCTTGCGCGAGCAGTTCGTCGTCGACCGAGATCGCGCAGTCGGCCCCTCCCGCCGCCGCGGTCAACGCCTGCACGATGCGCACCGCCGGTTCGAAGAAGCTCGTGTAGTGGTCAGGGTCGGCGTTACGTTGCACCGCGTGGGCGGCGGCGGTCGGCGCCAGCGCCTCCCAGCCGGGCAGCGCCCCGAGCCGGTCGAAGAACAGCGTCGCCGAGAGGTACGGGTCGAGACGGGTCGCGCGGCTGCCCCACCACGACTGCTGCTGGAACAGACCGATCGACGAGGTGGGCGAGCCGTCGGGGTTGGTCACGCCGCGGATGTCGTCGCCGTAGGTCAGATTGCGAAGGGATGACTCGCCGATGGCGGTCATCACGCCGATGAACTGCGCGCGCTGCGGCAGCCCGGCGGCGGTCGCGGCGTTCATCACCTCGGCGGCGTTGACGAGCTGTTCGCCCGCGAAGTCGTCGACCCGAACGTCGCTCTCCGCCACGATCTCGGGGTCGACGACGCCCGTTCCGCAGCCGCTGCCCGCCGTTCCGGTCGGCAGTCCGGTGCCCGACGAGAGGAAGACGGCGGTGCCGACCGCCGCAACGATGCCCAGCACCGCGACGCCCGACAGCAGCGCTCCCCGCCCCGCCATGTCAACCGCCGAGGTCGCCCTCGGCCGACGCGAGCGCCTCGTCGGTGTTGCTCACCTCGGCCTCCCAGCGCGAGAGGATGTGCTGCACGTGCGTCTCGGGGTGCGAGCCGTACTTGAAGATGTAGTGCCCGTCTTGCAGGCGTTCGATCGTCTCGGCGGTCTCCGGCGCGAGACCGAACGTGCGCTGGCACCAGAGCGCGTCTTCGGGGCGCGACTGCCGGTAGATGCACACGGTCTGCGCCTCCTGGATGACGGCCATGCCCGCCGAGTCCTTCGGGATGTCGGTTCCCTTGTGCATCACGAACACGTTCGAGATGCCGAGGCCGCGTGACAGCTTCTGGTTGGCCTTGATCAGCTGCGCCGACGGACCGCCGACCATGTGCCAGCCCTCCTCGTACACCACCGTGGTGGCGAATCCGCGTTCGTCGCGCAGCCGGCCGAGCATCCACATGTTGCCGATCGCCATCACGACCGGCACCGCCGGTCCGTCGTCGCGCAGCTGCGACACGTCGAACGAGGTCAGCTTGCCCCGCAGGTCGACACCGCGCGAGGTCTCCCCGTCGAGCAGCCCGCCGTATTCGTCGAGCAGCCCGTTCAGGGTCCAACGCACCGAGAGTCCCGCCCGGTGCAGTTCGTCGCGGGCGCCGCTCGAGAGTGTGACGTAGTCGCGGTCGTCGGCGATGCGGCCGAGGTTCGGCAGCACGTCGGCGAGCACCGGCGCGCGGCCTTCGGCGCCCTGCACCGTGCGCCGGAGGGCGGCCCGCAACGCCTCCTCCTCCCAGCCGCCGAGGGCATGGTCGCCGCGCGCCAGCCGGGTGACGATGTTGAGCAACCGGCCCTGACCTTTGATGCCGGTGCCGCGCATGATCACGGGGTCGAGCAGGTTGAGTCTGGTGCCGGAGCTGTCGGTGCTGAACCGGATCGGCTCGACCCCGTAGTGCCGCGCGACGCCCGAGTACTCGCCCTCCCCGCCCTGGTCTTTTTTGTCGAAGACCACACACCGCCGGTTCTTCAGCAGCAGCGGACGCAGCACCTGGTTCGCTTTCGTGTGGGTGCTCTTGCCCGCGCCCACGTCGCCCATGATGATGACGTTCGGACTCGACACCTCGCGCGGGATCGAGTTGTAGGCGGTCACCGGGTCGTGCGCGATGGGGGTGCGGGAGAGGATGTCGCGTCCCGACACCACTCCGCGGGTGCCCGTCGGCGGGCCGATGATCGCCGTGTTCAGCACCTCGGCCTGCCGGGTGGTTGTCGGCGCCCCCGTGAGCGCCGGCGCGTAGAAGTGCGCCCGGGCGGCGCGGGCGCTGGTACGCAGCCGTGTCCCCTTCGTCGACCACGGCGGGATCTCGACGTCGTCTGCCTCCGGTTCGACGGTCTTCGGCACCGACGGCGGCGCGATGCCGCGCAGGCCCGGCAGCGACCAGAGCCGCGACGGCGACGGGTTTCCGCTCACGAGATCGCCCCCTTCTCGCTCTTGCCGGCGAGGCGCGAGTACACCCGGCTCGAGATCGAGGTACGGCTGCGCCCGATGCCGCGGCCGATCGGCCAGGTGGTTCCCGAGGCCGCCGACTGGTACGAGTCGAGCCAGTCCAGCCGTTCGATGCCGAGCGACGTCGAACAGGTGTCTTCGAGTTGCCGCGACGCGCGGGCGAGCTCGTCGCGGTCGTGCGCCGAGATGGTGACGTAGCCCACCCAGGCGGCGCCGTGGTGGTGGGATCCCGACACGAGGTCGCTGCGTCGCCGGTTCGCCGCAGACATCGCCGCCTCCGTGTCATCGGCACTGATCTTCCCGGCCTCGCGACGGGCGAGGGTCTCTGCCGCGTCGCGCACGACGTCTTGCCTCGCGGCGATCTTCGCCTCGGCGGCGGGGACGAGGTGGATGTGGAACGAGACCGAGCGGATGAACGACAGGTCGTTGCCGATCAGCAGGTCGAGCACCCAGAGCTGCGTGCGCGGCGCGGTGACGAGGGCGTCGGCGGTGATCGCCGCGGTGCGATGCCACCATTCGACGGGTGCCGCCGGATCGCTCTGGCCCGCATCGCTCTGGCCCGCATCGCTCTGGGCCGGATCGCTCTGGGCCGGATTACTCTGGCCCGCATCGCCGTCGCCTGCCGCCGGTCGGGAGTCTGCCGCCGGTCGGGCATCCGCCGCCGCCCCGCCGGCCACGACGTGCGCCGAGTACTCGTCGCGCGACGCCACCCCGAGCGAGGCCGGATCGACGTCGGCGACCTCGTCGATCGGCCGCGACGGGTCTTGTTGGTGCAGGATCACCGCCGTCGTCTGCCGTGCGGTGAGCGCTTCGACCCGCCCGAGCCGGGCCTCGGTCAGTCCGCGCACCGTCGCGTCGATCTCGTGCGTCATGAGCCGGCGCCAGCCGTCGCGGCCCTCGCCGAACTTCGACGCGGCGTCGGTGAAGGCCGGCGTGATCGGCCAGCTCACCGTGATGAAGTGCCGCTGCACCATGGCGTCTTCCCCGGTGAGCCGCAGCACCTCGTCGTACGACGCAACCGCGTCGGCCGGGGCGTCGGGGTCGAGGCTGTTGAGCACCCAGTACTGCTGCAGTGCGCTGTCGGCGGGGAGCACACGCGTGACCGTCTGCACGTTGCCGACGAGCGAGGAGTGCGGGGCGCGCCCGGCGAGGAAGTGCCCCCAGCCCTCGGCAGCGCGGGTCATCACGGCCGTCGACTCGATGCCGCGCAGCTGGCCGGAGACCGAGAACGCCACAGAGAGGTAGTCGTCTTCGCCGGCGGGCGCGTGCCAGGCGATGCCGGGCCGGCCTCGGCCGTGCTGCAGCCAGCCCATGCCGTCGGCGCCGTCGGGATACACCCGCAGCGATGTCAGCCGCCGGCGCGCTCGCACGATGCCCGCCTTGCGACCGCGCCGGTGCGACCTCCTGGCCGCCTTCAGGTCGTCGCGCGCGTCCTTCCACGCCTCGTCGCTGTAGGGGGCGAAGGCGAGCGTGCCCGAGCGGGAGCGGCGGCGCCAGCGCCGGCTCTTGCGGCGCCGCTCGATGACCGAACCGCGATGCGTCTTCGCCGTCACGGCGAGGGTGATGCCGCAGCCGACGGCGCCGACCGCGAGCCCCGGCCACCCCACGAGCGGGGTGAGCACGATGCCCGCGGCGATGAACAGGGCGAGCATCACCACGCGGGTTCGCGAGTGGGTTCCGCCGAAGAACGAGCGGTGCCCCGTCTCGCCGCCGAGGTAGCGCACCACGGCGCGGCTGGTGTCGGTCATGGCTCCCGCTCCTCGCCGATCGTGATGTCGCCGGCCGCCCCGGCACCCGCCGGCCCGGCACCGTCTGACCCGGCACTGGCCGCCCCGGAACCGGCCGACCCGGCGCCCTCCGACCGCGCCGCCGGAACCGTGACCCGCTCGCGCATGCGCGAGCGGGCGGCCGCCGCGTCGGACAGCGACGCCACCGCCCGCGGCGGCTCGCCGATGACCGACGGATCGCTCTCGCCGCCCGGGTCGAACGCGAACGGCGCGGCGACCGGGCGCTCGGGCGAGGCGACGCGGTGACCCAGGCGGTCCGTGGCATCCGACAGATTGCCGGCCCCGATGACGCTGCCCATCGCCGACGGGCCGACCGTGCCGCCGATCAGCACGGGGATCGACGGCGCGAGCCGCAGCAGCACGAGCGGCGAGAGCGCGGCCACGAACAGCGCGATGACCGCCACGAGCAGCTCGACGAGCGTCTGCAGCGCGCGGTCGGCGCCGAACGCCTCTGTCGACGAGCCCATCATGCTGAAGGCGATGCCGAGAAGGAAGAACAGCAACGGTTGTGCGGCGAGGATGCCGACCCACAGGCCGAGCAGCCGCAGCCCGAACGAGCGTCGGGTGGGGTCGATCACCCAGACGAGAGCCAGCGGGATGAGCACGCCGGTGAAGTACAGCGCCACGAACTGCAGCACGAGCATCAGCAGCACGAGGAACAGACCGACGAGCATGCCGAGCATCAGCAGCACCGCTATCGGCATGCCTCCTGCGATGTCGGTCGCTTCGGCGTCGACGATCGTCGATTGGAACCGGTCGGTCACGTCGCCGACGGAGTCTTGGATGCCCCAGCTCACGAACACGTCGGAGAGCGAGTGGAAGAACGTCACCAGCATCATTCCGGCGGCCGGCCCGAACGTGGCCCCGAGCAGGAACACCCCGAAGTACAGCCCGAGCGAATCGATGAGCTCACGCCCCGACTGCCGGCCGCGCGCGGTGCGGATGAACTGCGGAAACAGCAGCGCTACCGCGAGGAAGATCGCGGCCGCGAACGACACCCGGTAGGCATTGACGAACCAGTCGACGCTGAGGTCGGGCAGCGCGGCTTCCGTCAGCGCCGGCAGTACGTCGCCGCTCAGGCCCGCCGCGGCATCGCGCAGCATCTCGAAGGTATTGCCCCACGGGTCGGCCATGTACGACACCCCGCCCGGCGGCGCGTTCACGGAGTCGCCCAGCCCGCCGATGATGCTGCCGATGCCCGAGTCGTCGCCGCCCACTTCGTCGACGAGGTTCTCGAGGTCGTCGAGGTCGTCGATCTCCGACCAGGGCATCAGCAGCCCCCGCCGAACGGGATGCCGACCGCGAACAGGTCTTCGGTCGTGCGGGTGCCCTCGGAGCGCACGAACGTCCACTGGTCGTCTTCCCAGGAGACCGTGACCGTGATCGATCCTTTGAGCGTCGGGCTGAGTTCGCCGTCGCGCACGAGCGCGGTGCCGATCGACGCGGTCACCCGGTCGGGCTCGGCGTCCTCGACGACGTAGACCCCCGAGACGGTCGACAACCAGTACTCCTCGTCGTCGGCCACCAGCCCGCCCGACAGGTCGGGCTCGGTGTCGAAGAAGGCGACGAGGTCGCGGGTCGGGGCGTCGGCCGACAGCGCCGAGTTCTGCACGTCGTCGGCGTCGTCGGGGTACGGGTACTGGTTCAGCCAGCGCACGAACGCCGCCGCGACCTCGACCGCGCCGGTCTCCGAGTGGTCGGCGCTCTGCTGGGCGTCGCGCACCATCGCGGCATCGCGTGACTCTCCCCCGAGACATCCGGTCGCGACTTTGTCCGCCGTCGACTCCGACGACGGCGTCCGGCCGCTGACACTCGGCGCCCCGCCCCCGCCGTCGCCCGACTCGCCGCCCGGGGCGTAGATGCGCACGACGATGATGACGAGCGCGGCCACCACGACCACGCCGAGCGCGCCCAGCGCCCACCACCTGAGCCGGGACCGTGAGGCGTGCTGCGGGGCGCTCATCGTCGGGCCTAGCTGAAGAGGGCCAGGATCGCGCCGACGATGACGCTGATGGCGGCGAGCAGGCCGAGAGAGAGGGCGGCCCAGGCGACCCGCAGCCGGGCGAGCCGGTACTCGTTCGGGTTCTGCGAGTTGGAGGCGCTCGCCATGCGGGTGATGCCGAGCAGCAGCACGACGACGCCGATGACGATGCAGATGCCCCAGACCGCGGCGATGAGCTTCTGCCAGAGTTCGGTGAACTCGACGCCGAACACACCGAAATCGGGCACGATCCCGTCGAGGGGATTGTCGATGGACGACAGAACGAGCCGGATGTTCGCGATCAGCACTGTGCTCCCCTTTCACGACGCAGTGACGAGGCCTGTTCTGGCAGATTAGGCCCGCGCGACCCAAATGTCACGGGCTCAGGGATACACCGCGACGGAGCTCGGCCCGACCCACTGCGGGCCCACCGCGGCCCCCGTCGAATTGACCACGTTGGTGATCGTGCCGGTGCCTCCGAGCGACACCGTGAGCACTCCGTGCAACCGCACCCCCGCGGCATCCGGAGCCTCGAATGCCCGAGCGGCCCGCACCGCCGGGTTCACGTTGAAATAGCAGTAGCTGCCCGCTCCCCACAACTCGTGCCGGGTCACCCCCTCGCCGACCGTGTAGGCCGCGTACCCGTCGGTGTCGCCGTCGCGCCAGGCCTGCTGGTCGGGTGGGTCGTAGGGCATCTCGTTCTGGAAGAACACCGCGCGACCGTTCTCGCCGTTCCAGACCAGCTGCCGCTTCTGGTAGTGCTCGACGAAGAGGCCGGTCGCGACGACGTTCGCGCCGTTCACGACGACCCCCGTGTCGGCCGTGTTCGCGTCCCAGCCGACGCCGTCGCCGTGGTCGGCGCGCCACGCCCAGATGTGGTCGACGATGACGTCGGCGCTGTCGACGACGAGACTGGTCGTCGCCCGCCCGGGCCCGGCTCCGCCGATGCGGAAGTAGACGTCGTGCACCGAGGTCGGATCGCCGTCGTGCCTCGCCGCCGCGCCCTCTCCCCCGATGCGCAGCAGCGTCTCGCTGTTCTCCGCGCCCGCGTCGATGAGGAAGCCGGCGAGACGCACCCCGTCGACGTCGGCGACCCGCATCGCGTCGACGCCGTTCTGCGGCACGATCGTCGGCAGTCCGATGCCGAGCACGACGGTGTTCGCCCGGTCGATCTCGATGGTCCGGTCGAGTCGGTAGACGCCGGGCGTGAGCAGCAGGTTCAGGCCGCGGTCGAGGGCCGCGCCGATCTCCTCGGCGTCGTCGTCGGGCTGCGCGATGAAGAAGTCGTCGATGGGCAGCGAGTCGCCCGGCGTCTCGCCGTCCGTCCAGCTGGCGCCCGCCGAGTCGCGGCGCAGGTCGGGCAGGAACACCCGGTAGCCGCCCTCGTCGTCGACGTAGAGAAAGGGTTTCTCCCGCGACGCCGGCGTGCCGCCGAGCACCGTGTACGGCGGGTCGGGAAACGACTGCGGCGGCGCACCGCGCACGCCCGAGAAGACCATGTTCCACGACGAGCCCTCCCAGGCCCCGAAGTCGCTGTCGCGGGAGAACCATTGCTGTTGGGAGCCGGATGACACGAGCCCGTCGATTTTCGAATCGGCGATGTAGCCCCCGCTCGCCCAGCCCGACCCGCTCGGGTAGAGGTCGAGCGCGCCCCGCACGTGCACGCGGCGCATCGGAGCCGCCTGCGCGACGGCCCAGCGGTTCACCCCGTCGCTCGGCTCGATGGCGAGATTCTCGACCGACCGCCAGAAGTTCTGGGTGGCGTTGCCGTCGAACCAGTCGGCGTCGACCCGCACCTGACCGTCGATCGTGACGTCGTCGGGCCATAGACCGAGTCCGAGCACCGAGGTGTTGAAGCCCACGTCCACCGTGACGTCGTAGCGGCCCGGCGCGAACAACACGGCGTCGCGGCGCTCGCCGAACTGGTTCGTCTGCTGTGCCGCGAAGATCTCGTCGACCCTGGCCTGGATCGCCGCGGGGTCCATTCCCGCATCGACGACCGTGACGTTCGGGCCGAAGTCGGGTTCGCTCGACGAGCGGCCCGGCGACTCGTCGGGGCCGTCGTCGGGCGGCGCCGGGGTGAGCACCGCGATCAGGATTCCGACGCACACGAGCAACGCGGCGAGCGCGGCGATCCAGAACCGTCGCCTGCGGTTCATCGACATGGACACACCTCGTTTCCCCGACGCCGTCGTCGCGGATGAGCCGATTCTCGCACGACGCGGGTGAGCGGCCAAGACTCTAACGAAGCAGTTTCGCATTTGCGGTTGACAGCCCGACGAGGGCAGGAGTACCACAAGGGGTTATCCAAACCGTGCCGGATCGTCGGCCCAGGTGGGAGGGTTCGGTCACGGGTCCGTCCTCAATGTGGAGGGCTCATGAAAACTCCAGATCACAATTCACGATGGCGCACCCGGGGGGTACGCGTCGTGGTCGGGGCGGTCGCAACCGCCCTCGTCGTCACCGCTCTGCCGACGACGGCCGCTGTCGCCGTCGACGGACCGTGGATGAACACCGCCTTGACCCCCGACCAACGCGCCGTCCTGCTCCTGCAGGCCATGACGCTCGAGGAGAAGGTCGAGCTGATGACCGGCGACCAGGGCGAAGGCCCCGGTGGCTTCTACAACGCGCCGATCGAACGGCTGGGCATCCCCGAGCTGAGCATGGCCGACGCCACGAGCGGCATCGGTTCCCGCGGCTGGCTGCTGCCGGAGACCGCCGACACCGCCACGGCGATGCCGGCGAACCTGGCGCTCGCCGCGACCTGGGACCCCCAGCGCGCCCGTGACTACGCCGGAGTGGTGGGCGACGAGGCCCGCCAGACCGGGCACGAAGTGCTGCTCGGCCCCAACTCCGACCCGACGCGCAATCCGTTCTGGGGCAGGCAGGCCGAGTCGGCGAGCGAAGATCCCGAATTGAACTCGGCGATGGTCGTGCCGTACGTGCAGACGGTGCAGGAGCGCGGCGTCATCGCCGACCTCAAGCACTACGCCGCCTACACCCAGGAGACCAACCGCGGCATCGGTCAGAACGTGGTCGTCGACGAGCGCGCCCTGCGCGAGGTGCACGTCGCGGCCTACGAGGCCGCGGTGCGTGACGCCGACCTCGGCTCGGTGATGTGCTCGTTCAACAAGACGAACGGGGTCTACGCCTGCGAGGATCCGCTGTTGCTCACCGAGTACCTGCGCGACGCGTTCGGCTTCGCCGGGTTCGTGCTGACCGACTTCGGGGCCGCGCACTCGACCGAGGGCTCGATCCAGGCCGGGCTCGACATGGAGACCGGCACCGACGTGTTCTACGGACAGGCGCTGCTGACCGCGGTGCAGGAGGGCCGCGTGGCCGAGGGTCTCGTGAACCAGTCGGTGCTGCGCATCCTGCGCACGATGTTCGCGTTCGGCATCTTCGACAACGACTACACGCCGACGTCGATCCCCGTCGCCGAGCACGGAGCCGTAGCGCGCGAGGTCGAGGAAGACGCGATCACCCTGCTCAAGAACGAGGGCGACACGCTTCCGCTGGACGCCGACGAGGTCGACTCGATCGCCGTCATCGGCGCCGACGCCACGATCCCGAGCGCGCTGGGCGGATCCGCCTACGTGCTGCCCACCTACGAGGTCTCGCTGCTCGACGCCATGCGCGCCCGCGGCCGGGAGATCGGCGCAGACGTGCGGTACGAGCAGGGCAACGACCCGGTGCACGGCGCGACGATGATCGAGACCGCCGACATGACGACGATCCCGTCGTCGGTGCTGCGGCCCGAGAGGGGAATCGGCGACGGTCTGACCGCGCGCTACTTCCCGAACGCCGATTGGACCGGCCCCGTCGGGCTCACCCGCACCGAGGCGCAGGTCCTCTACGACACCGGCTTCACCGGGTCGCCGGCATTCGCTAACCTCATCGCGTTCCAGACGCCTCCGACACCGATCCTCGCCGGACTCAGCCCGGCCGGGACGGGCAGCCAGTCGGTGCGGTACACGGGAACCCTCGTGCCGCCCACCACCGGCAGCTACACGCTCGGCGGAACCGGCTGGGGTGACGCCCGGGTCTGGGTCGACGACCAGCTCGTCGTCGAGATGGTCGGCGAAGACGGCCGACGCGACGTGCGTTCCGCTCCGATCGAGATGCAGGCGGGTCAGGAATACCGTCTGCGCGTCGAGTACTCGCAGAACCACCCGCTCGTGCAGCTGCAGCCCGGGACGTTCCTGCTGCAGTGGTCGACACCGGAAGACGCGGTGTCGCCGGCGGTCGCCCGCGCGGCGCAGGCGGCGGAGAGTTCCGACGTGGCCGTCGTGTACGTGCGCACCTACGAGGGCGAGGAACGCGACCGTGTCTCGCTCAAGCTGCCGCAGAACGCCGACCAGCTGATCCGCGAGGTGACCGCGGCCAACCCCAACACGGTGGTCGTGCTCGCGAGCGGCGGTGCGGTGACGATGCCGTGGCTCGACCAGGCTCCCGCTGTGCTGCAGGGCTACTTCGGCGGCCAGGAGGAGGGCAACGCGCTCGCCACGATCCTGTTCGGTGACGAAGACCCGTCGGGCCACCTGCCGGTGACCTACCCGGTCAGCGAGGACCAGCTGCCTCCCGGAGTGCAGAACCCGTGGCTCGACGACATAGACGTCGAGTTCTCCGAGGGGATCAACGTCGGCTACCGCGGCTACCTCGCCGGCAACGTCGACCCGCTGTTCGCCTTCGGTCACGGGCTCTCGTACACCGAGTTCCAGCTCGACCGGCTGCGGGTCGGCGCCAACATCCGGGTGGCCGGCGACGACGACACCGTCGACGTGCGGGCCCGGCTGCGCAACACCGGCGACCGTGACGGCACCGAGGTGGTGCAGGTCTACCTCGGCCCGCTCCCCGGCAGCGTCGACTCGCCGCCGCTGAAGCTAGCCGGATTTGCCAAGGTCGACCTGGGCTCCGGCGACAGGCAGCAGGTGCGGATCACCCTCGACCGGCGCGACTTCTCGTACTGGGATGCCGAGGCCGACGAGTGGGTGGTGCCCACGGGTCAGGTTCCGGTCTATGTCGGCACGTCGAGCGACGACGTCGAACTGGCCGGTGCCGTGAGAGTGCGCAACTAGACGCGCCTCGGGATGCTGCCGCCCACCGTCTGCACGACGGTGGGCGGCAGTCCCGTGTCTTCTGCTACCGGGCGAGCAGCGCGTCGAGTCCGACCGCCATGGCCGCCGCGAGGCGGAAGTCGATGCGCGGGTCGTTGACGGTGACCGAGTACCGGTCGCGCAGCGAGAACTGGCGTTCGCTCGTCATCACGACCACTCCGGTCTGCTTGTCGGCGAAATCGAAGTGGAAGGTGAACGGCAGGTCGACGAACCGGCGGATGACCGCGAGCATCTGGTTGCGTTCCTGCCCGTACGCGTCGATACCCGCACCGGTGAGGTGGAAGCTCGAGCGCAGCAGGCTCGCAGCGAAGTCCTTCTGGAAGGTGCCGAGCGACACCCCGTCGCCGTCGAAGACGTCGTAGACGGCGGCGAGGTCCATCGCCTGCCGGGCCTTGAACGAGAACACCGCGCGTGTGCGGGCCTCGTCGGAGTAGAACGTCACCTGCTCCTTGAACGCCATCCGCTTCTGCTGGGCCACCGCGATCACCGCGCCCTCCGAGCCGTCGGGGTTCGCCCCGCGGATCTCGTAGCGGTTCACCATCATGGTGATGCGCTGTTTGATGAAGAATCGGTCAACGTACTGGGGCTGAGCGCCCTGCGGGGAGTCGGTCACGCGCCGAGCCTAGCGGTCGACCGTGTCGCGCTCGAACGCGCGAGTGACTCCGGCTGCTCTGCGACCTCGACCGGGTCACACCGTCAGCGGCGGCTCGTCGTACTGTTCGACGACCACGAGCGCGGGCGGGCGTTGCACGAACTCGAGCAGGGCGATCACGAGCACCGCCCCGACGAGGGTCCAGACGATCAACGGCGGGGTGATCGGACGCCCGAAGACGAGCACCACCGCCGCGAGCACCGCGACACCCGCGCGCAGCAGGGTGCGCTGTTCGTAGATCCACACCCCCGCACGGCCGGTGGTGACACCGTGCGCCTCGCCGAACCGTCGCGCGCGCAGCGTGACGGTGCCGGCCAGTGCCCGCAGCCGGCGTGGCGTGTCGAACGGTCCGGCGAGCCAGGCGACGAGGGCGACCACGATCCCGAGCACGAGCACCGCCACCCCCGTCTCGCGCATGGCGCCGGTGACCGTGTCGAACAGTCCGGTCGATACGCCCGTCGGGATCAGGGAGGGGCTGACCGAGGTCACGAACAGCGCGCGGCCGACGGCGAAACCGACGAGCACCAGCGCCATCACCAGGGCGAGGGCGAGGCTGGCTACGACGAGGGCGACCGAGCGCCGCCGCGCCACGACCACGCCGCCGGCCAGGAACGCGAGGGCGATCCACGGCAGCCAGATGCCCGCGGCGACGGCCGCGCCGTAGCCGAGCTGCAGGGCGGGGAGGGCGTCGGACTGCGCGACGGTGACCGTGCGGTCGATCGTCGGGATCTGCGCCGCGAAGCCGATGCCCTGCGCGACGAGGGCGTCTTTCGCGGCGTCGACGACGGGGCCGAGCTGCACTCCGATGGTGCCGTCGCCGCCGAGCACGACCGCCGAATCGGGGTCGTTCGCCATCGCGGCGACCAGCTGGTGGTGCGTGACCCGCAACGCCGTCGCCCAGACGTCGGCGAACGCGTCCGACGCGACGAACGCGGCGATGCGCGATTCGATGAGCGAGAGGATGCCCGCTGCCGCCGGTCCCTTCAGCGCGTTCAACGCTTCGGTGGCGCGCGGGCCGGTGCCGAGTTCGGTGATGCCGTCGACGAGGTCGGAGGTGAGCTGCTCCACGTCGACGGTCTCGCCGATCACCGCCATGGTCTGCTCGGTCACGAAGTCCTGCACCGCCGGCTCGTCGGCGAGCGGTGAGAACGTCGCGACGAAGCGGTCGGTGTCGGTGAGCTCGGTCTCGGTCCAGGTGGCGACGATCGCGACCGGCGCCAGCAGCACGCCGATCACCACGAGCGCGGTCGACAGCACCGTCCAGCCCCACGAGCGTCCGCGCGGCGGGGTGGGCGGCTCGTCGCCCGTCGGGCGGGCCTCCGCCGGGTGCTCGCGGAGGGCCGCGTTCTCGGCCTCCAACTGCGCGATGCGCGTTTCGAGTTCGCTGTTCGTCGCCCGAGCCATGGCAGCCCTCCGTCCCGTGCCCTACAGGAAAGCGGCTGGGCCGAGGGCGCGACACCACCCCGGAGGGGTGAGCGCGACGGGGTGTGTCGGCTAGACGCGGCCGGTCTCGTCGGTGCTGACGCGCGCCTCGGCGGTCTCGCAGGTGAGCGGCGCGGTGTGGTCGAAGCGGGTGTAGAAGGCCCGCCCGGAGTCGGGGTCGGTGCCGAGGAGGCACCAGTGGCCGGAGACCGGCTGGAAACTCACTAGCGTCGGGTCGGTGAGGCAGGTCGGAGCGGTGGCGGCGTCGGCGAAGAACACGACGAGGCACTCGCTGGTGGTTCCCCACAGCGACGGCGCCTCCACCTCGGCGAGGTAGGCATCTGCGATCACGTTCGTTCTCCTGACTGGCTTGTTAACAAGTTAGGGGGCGAGTTCGCACAAAACAATCCGTGTGCATGGTTTTCTCGGTGAATAACTACTGAGTTTTATCCGAACGGGCGACGGCGGCTATGCGGGAGGCGTCAGCAGCACCTTCCCGAACGCGCCGCCGGCGGCGAGCAGCTCGTGCCCGCGCGCGGCTTCGTCCATGGGGAACACCGAGTCGACGACGGGCCGCACGCGCCCCGAGGCGATCAGCGGCCAGACCTGCGCCCGTACCTCGGCCACGATGGCCGCCTTCTGCGCGTGCGGCCGGGCACGCAGGGTCGTCGCGCTGATCGTCGCCCGCTTGGCCATCAGCGCGCCGAGGTCGAGCCGCGGGGAGTCGCCGCCCGTGCTGCCGATCACCACGAGGTGCCCGTCGGGCGCGAGGGCGTCGAGGTTGCGGGTGAGATAGTCCGGCCCGACGATGTCGAGGATCACGTCGGCTCCACGACCGCCCGTGGCCGCCGCGGTCTTCGCGACGAAGTCGTCGGTGCGGTAGTTCACGGCCACCTCGGCGCCGAGCTCGAGGCAGCGATCGAGCTTGGCGGGGCTGCCGGCGGTGACGATCACTCGTGCGCCGACCGCCGTCGCCCACTGGATCGCCATCGTGCCGATGCCGCTTCCCCCGCCGTGCACGAGCAGGGTCTGGCCTGCCCGCAGGCGCGCGGTCATCGCGAGGTTGGAGTAGACGGTGCACACCGCTTCGGGCAGGGCGGCCGCGTCGACGAGCGAGACGCCGTCGGGCACGGGCAGCAGCAGGTCGGCCGAGACCACGGCCTGCTCGGCGTAGCCGCCGCCCGCGAGCAATGCGCAGGCGCGGTCGCCGACCGCCCAGCCGGTGACGTCGTCTCCGGCCCAGGCGATCACTCCCGAGACCTCGAGCCCGAGAATCGGCGACGCCCCGGCGGGCACCGGGTAGAGCCCGCGGCGTTGCAGCAGGTCGGCGTTGTTGATGCCAGCCGCGGCGACGTCGATCACGACATCGCCGGGCCCCGGCGTGCCGGGATCCGACGGCGTCCAGTCGAGAACGCCGGGGTCGCCCGGGCGCGAGAAGGTCACGGCGTACATCGGGGCTCCAAGGAGATAGGGGTGCCGGCTAGCGGTCGCCGGCGTCGCGTGGGGCGTCGCCCTCGTGCATCTCGAGCAAATGGCGGTAGCGGCGGCGGTACATGAACATCAGATAGAGGTTGAGCGGGATCACCAGCACGAACCAGGCCGACACGATCCAGGTCGGCACCCGGTCGAGGTCGGAGAGGGCCACAGCGCCGAACGCGATCGTGATCGCGAGCAACACCGCGGAGTTGGAAGCCGACCGGTGCGCGTCGTGCAGCGCCTCTGGCAGGTCCTCCGGTTCATCCGTCACCCCTCCATCGTCGCAGCATCTACCGGACGCCGGGTGACTCTTGTATTGCCGCCCTCCCGACGAGTCGTCCACACGCGACGATCACTCCACACCCTTCGGGTTTCGGGCCGTGTCGCTCCCGCTACCCGCTAGCCTGAACCGACCACGACGACCGGGAGCAGCGCCATGGACGATTCGCCCGCCGGGTACGCGCGCTACGCGGGTGCCACCAGGTTTCCCCGAGACCGCGACGACCTCACGAGCACGAGCCAGTGCCCCGCCTGTTTCACGACGCTCACCGCGCTCGTCTGCTCCACGTGCGGACTCGACCTCGAGAACCCGGCGGCGGCCGAGCTCGCGCTCGTGTCGACGGATGTCGCGGGGTTGCTCGACGAACGCATCCGACTGATCGGGCGCATCCGTTTCGAATCGGCTCGCGCCGCGCGCGAGGCAGAAGCCGCGGCGGCCTCGTCGCACACCACGCCGGATCCGGCCGACAGCGCCGACCTGCCCCTGCCGCCGCCGGTCGGGCAGCCCCTCGCGGCCGCTCCCCCGTGGGCACCCGCCGCCGCTTCCGCGCCCGCCCCGACCCCTCCACCGCGATCGCCCTCGGCGCCGCCCGCGGCACCCCGTCGCTCGAGCGTGCAGGTGGCGCTCATCATCGTGGGCGTCTCGCTCGTGTCGATCGCGGCGATCTACTTCCTCGTCTACGCCTTCATCACCTACGGCATCGTCTGGCGCAGCGTGATCATCGGCGCGATCACCGTCGCCGCGTTCGCCGTGGCGTCGCTGCTGCGCCGCAAGAACCTTTCGAGCACGGCGGAGGGCATCGGCGCGTTCGCCGTGGTGCTCGTCTACCTCGACGCGTTCGCGATCCGCGCGAACGACCTGTTCGACGCGGGGTCGGGCGACGCGCTGGTCTACTGGGGGTCGACCCTCGTGCTCTCGGCGGCCGGCTTCGCGGTCTGGCACCGCGCCTCGGCGCTGCGCGTCGCGTCGGTCGCCGCGGCGATCGCGTTCGCCCCCGGCATAGGGCTGCTCACCGCCGGTATCGCCGAGCCGCTCGACGGCACGAGCCGGGTGTTCGCCGCCTTCCTCGCCGTCGCCCTGGCCGGGCTGCTGCACCCGGTGGCGTCCCCGCGAGGGCGCGGCCCCGCGGGTCTCACCGTGCCCGAGCGTGCGATCGCGGCGTCGATCGGCGCGGTCGGCATCGTGGTCGCCTTCTCCGCGGGGTACGAACTCGCGCGGTCGGGCAGCCAGCCCGTCTCGCCCGCGCTCTGGACGGTCGCCCTCGTCGCAGCCGCACACATCGTGGTCGTCGCACGCGGGGCGGGCGGTTCCCGCGTCGCCCAGGTCGTCGCGGCGTTCTACGCGGCCGCAGGGGCGCTCGCCGTGAGCCTCGCGATGGTCCTGGTCGCCTTCCGCACACTGACCTCGGCACAGGCGATGATCGGCATCACCGTCGCCCCGGCCCTCCTCGTTCTCGTGCTCGCCTTCTTCGCCCTGCGCTCCAGCACCCCGCTCCCCCGCCTCGCCCTGCGCACCTCCGCGTACGCCGCCGCGGCCGTCACCGTCTCGATGCTGTCCATCCCCGCGACGCACCTCGTGGTGACCGCGGTCACCGCGGTCACCACGGCCTCCGGTGCGGCCGGGTTCGCCCTGGGAGCCGGCAGCCGCATCGCCGATCCGTCGCCCGACGCCGTGTTCTCCGCCGTCGCGCTCGTCGTCGTGCTCGCGCTCGTCGTGGTCTTCGCGCGCGTCACCGCGACGACCGACCGCCTACGCACCCCGCTGGCCTGGGCCGGCGGTGTGCTCGCCCTGCTGCTCGTGCCCGTGCTCGGTTCGCTCGGAGCCGTCGTGGCCGGTTGGCTGACCGAGGCGGCGGTGGCGGTCGCGCTGCTCGTCTGGGCCCGGCGCACCGGGCGCATCGCGCGACTGCGGCTTCCCGCGGCCGTGCTCGGCGCGGTCGCCCTCGCGCTCGGCTTCGCGCTCTCCTGGGCGGGCGCCGACACCTGGGCGGCCGGCGCCGTCGCGACCGTGCTCGTGCTGGTCGCCGCGCGCTGGGCCGTGCCCGGCGCCTCGGTGCCTGCGCGCGCCGCGCTGCTCGCCCTCGCCGCAGTCGTCTCCCTCGGCGCGGCAGCGGCCGCGGGGCTGCGTCTCGGCGACGACCGGTACACCGATCCCGCCCGCGCCGCCGCGGCTCTCGCCGTCGTTCTGTTCGGCCTGTGCGCGCTCCGGCTGCCCAGACTCCTGTCGGCGCTCGACCGCCGCTCGGTCTTCGTCGTCGCGACGGCGGCCGTCGCCTCGGCCGCGCCCTTCACCGCCGGCAGCGTGGTTCTCGCGCTGCTGTTCGTCGTCGCCGTGCTCGGCTGGATCGTGCCGCGCGGCAGCGGAGGCACGCTCGTCGAACGCCGGGTCGCCGCTGTCGCCCTCGCCCCCGCGGCGTTCTGGGTGGCGTCGTCGATCACGCGCGAGCTCGCCGTGGCCTCGGTCGTCGTCGACCTCGCGGCAGTCGCGGCCGCGCTCCTTGCCGCCGCGGCGTCGCTCGCCCTGGCCGCGCGCACCGGGTCGACCCTCCGGGTAGCGGCCGACATCGGGGTCGCCGCCGTCGCCGTCCCTGCGGTGCTGCTCGCGCCGGTACTCGCGCAGCAGGTGTGGATCGTGCTGCTCGTCGCCGCCGTGACCGCACTCCTGGGCGCGTTCTCACCGGCCGGGCTGTTCGCCGCGCCGGGCACGCGCAGACATCTCGGCTGGGTGGCGCTCGCGCTGGCGACCGCCGCTCTGTGGTGGCGTCTCGACGAGACATCCGTCTCCCTGGTCGAGGCGTACACGCTCCCGCTCGCCGGCGCCGTGCTGGTGATCGCCGCGCTCGACTGGCGCGCCCGCCGGTCGGCCACGACCCCGCTGCTCGTGCTCGCGGCCCTGCTCGTCGCCGTGCTGCCGTCGGCGCTCGCGACCACCACGCGGCCAACCGCCGAGGCCGTGCTCGTCGCCGCGGTCGCCGCGGCGCTGCTGCTCGTGGGCAGTGTCGCGCGTGTGCCCGAGCGGGCGCGCGGCTATCTCGACGCGCTCGCGGTCGCCGGGTTCGCAGGCATCGTGGTAGCGACCGTCGCGCAGAGCGTGCGATCGACGCCGTCGGATGCCACGGCCGACGCGTGGGTCGGTGCCGCCCTCGTGGTGCTGGCCATCGCGGCGTTCGGGCAGTGTTCCGGCCGGCCGGGCGACCGTCCCTTCACCGCGCGCGTCGGCCAGGCGCTGCTCCTGGCCGGGCTCACGCTCGTCGTCGGCGTCGAGGTCACCCTCCTCGACGACCCCGCCCTCGGATTCGCCCGCACCCTCGTCGCCGTCGTGCTCTTCAGCGCGCTGCACGTCGCCGCGCAGCCGACCCCGCGCCTGCCGCTCGACCGGTCGACGGGATGGGTCGCGATCGGCTACGCGGCGCTCGTCGGCGTCGTCGCCCTCGTCGTCCGGCCCGGCGACGCGGCCGAGTGGGTGAGCGTGCCGATCGCACTGTCGTTGCTGACCGCGGGCACGCTGCGCCTCGCCCGCGAACCGGGGCTGCGCAGCGCTCCGGCGCTCGGCGGCGGACTGCTCGTGCTCTTCCTCCCCTCCCTGTTCGAGACGACGACCGAGGGCGACGTCTGGCGGCTCGTCGCGGTCGGGGTGCTCGCGGTGGCCGCGACAGTCGTCGGCCTGATGCGCCGGCTGCAGGCGCCGTTCGTCGTCGGGGCGGTCGTCGCGATCGTGCACGGGGTCGCGACGTTCGAGCCGCAGATCCGCGCCGTCTACCAGAGCACCGAGTGGTGGGTCTGGGCGGGGGCCGGCGGCATCCTGATCATCGTTCTCGGCGCGCGTTACGAGCGCAGCCTGCGCACGGCGAAGAACGTGGTGGCGGGCATCGGCGCCCTGCGCTGACCCTGCCGGCCGCTGCTGGACGGCCCGGCCGGCAGCCGGCTGCAGGACGACGCCCGGCCGGTGGCGGCTACCGCTGCAGCCAGGCCAACACGGCGAGCACCCGGCGGTGGTCGCTGCCCGAGTCGTCGAGTCCGAGCTTCTGGAAGATCGACGTGACGTTCTTCTCGACGGCGCCGGTTCCGATGAACAGGGCGGCCGAGATCGCGGCGTTGGTGCGTCCCTCGCCCATCAGCGCGAGCACCTCGCGCTCGCGCGGCGTGAGAGTGGCCATCGGGTCGGTGCGGCGGCCGATCAGCTGCGCGACGACCTCGGGGTCGAGCACGGTGCCGCCCGACGCGATGCGGGTGATCGCGTCGTCGAGCTCGGCGAGCGAGGCCACCCGGTCTTTCAGCAGGTAGCCGACGCCGCCGCTGCCCGAGGCGAGCAGTTCCTGCGCGTAGGCGACCTCGACGTACTGCGACAGCAGCAGGATGCCGAGCCCCGGCCGCCGCCGGCGCGCCTCGATCGCGGCCCGCACCCCCTCGTCGCGGAACGTGGGCGGCATCCGCACGTCGAGCACGGCGAGGTCGGGGTCGGTCGTGTCGAGCGCGGCGAGCAGCTGGTCGGCGTCGCCGTACGAGCCGACGATGTCGACTCCGGCCTCGCCCAAGACGCGCACCAGCCCCTCGCGCAGCAGGACGGAGTCGTCGGCGACGACGACGCGGAGGGCGGGGCTCGAGGTCATGCCCCCAGCGTACGTGCCGCCTACGGGGTACGGACCGATCCGGCGACCGACGTCGCGAGCGGCAGGTGCGCGGTGACGACGGTGGGGCCGCCGACCGGGCTCTGCAGCTCGAGGGTTCCGCCGATACCGCGCAGCCGTTCGTCGAGGCCCGCGAGTCCGTGGCCCGCCACGGGCACCGCGCCGCCGCGGCCGTTGTCCGCGACGCTCACCGTCAACCACGTGTCATCCGAATCGAGCACCCGGCGGGTGGCGACCGTCACCGTCACCTCGGTCGCGCCCGAGTGCTTCGTGGCGTTGGCGAGGGCCTCGCTCGCCGCGAAGTAGGCATTGCGTTCGATCTCCTGCGGGAGCGCGTACGCCGGGTCGAGGTCGGAGACGACCCGCACCTGGACGGTGCTGCGCACGGCCGCCGATTCGAGGGCGGCGACCAGGCCGCGGTCGAGCAGGATCGGCGGGGCGAAGCCCCGCGACAGGGCGCGCAGTTCTTCGAGCGCGTCTTTCGACTGCTGCATGGCCTCGGCGATGAGTGTGCGCGCCTTGACCGGATCGGTGTCGAGCTGGCGGTCGGCCGCGGCGAGATCCATCTGCAGGCGCACGAGCCGCTGCTGCGGACCGTCGTGGATGTCGCGCTCGAGCCGGCGCAGCGAGTGGCCCTCGGCCGAGATGGCGGCACCGCGGCTGGCCTCGAGGTCGCCCACTTGGGCTCGCAGCGCGTCGGAGGCGAAGGCGCCGAGGGTGACGCGGGCGATCACGTCGTGCAGCAAGACCAGTCCCCGGGTGACGAACGGGAGGGTCGCCGCGAAGAACAGGCCGATCACGAAGACGATCACGATCTCCGCGAAGGTGCCCACCGGGGTGCCTCCGAACGCGGAGTCGTCGATGAACCGCGAGACGAAGTACCACTCGCCGCCGCGGTCGGGCAGCGAGTACTCCCAGAACCAGTAGGTGATGCCCGAGAACGCCGCCGACACCCAGACGACCGTGACGACCCAGGTGACGAGCGACACGACGAAGTTGATCACCATGGTGTGCAGCAGGTAGAGCCAGTTGTGGCCGGAGGCGAGCATGGCCTTGAGCCATCCCCAGAAGCCCGGCGCCGTGGCATCCGCCCATCGCGGTCGTTCGATCCTGCGGCGTCCCGCCCACTCGAGGCGCACCAGCTCGAGCGTGCCGAACCCGCGGCCGACGTAGAGTCCCGCGATGACGACGAAGACGCCGACGAGGAAGGCGAGCACCGTGCCGAGTCCGGCGGTGAACAGGGTCAGCGTGGTGACGAACCCGGCGAGGGCGATGGGCAGGGTGAGCACGAGGAAACCGAGCTCGCGCGGCACGAGTCTCCACATGCGCCAGTAGCGGGAGGTCGGTCGGGGAGTCTCGGGTGCGGGTGTCATGTGCGTCGCAGTCGATTCTGTCGGTTCGGCGATTGTCATGGGTCAAGCCAAGCGGCGCGGCGCCGGGCCGGGTAGCCGGTCAGCACACGGCGCCGCAGGGGGCTATCCCCCGTGACCGCCGTGCCGGTCGGGCACCGCGGGCTCGTCGCCCGACTCGACCACGACGAACTGCCCCATCATGCCCTCATCCTCGTGCACGAGCAGGTGGCAGTGGAACATGTACGGGGTCGTGGGGTCGGCGTAGTCGTCGAAACGCATGATCAGCCGGTAGTCGGAGTTCGGCCGCAGCAGGATCGTGTCTTTCCAGCCGGCGAGCTCGGGCGTCGGCGGCGCTCCCTCGACCGTCAGCAACTGGAACTGCACGTCGTGCACGTGGAAGCTGTGCGGCTGGGCCATGTTGTTGCGCACGTTCCACACCTCGGTCGAGCCGACGGTGATCACCTCGTCGATGCGCGACGGGTCCATCTTCTGCTGGTTGATCTGCTTGCCGTCGAGCACGAACCGCCGTTCGGCCGTGGCGTCGAGGTCGTCGAGACGCTGCACGGGTACCAACGTCGCCGGCACGGTTCCCGCGGTGCGCAGGGTGTCGGATGCCACGAGCTCGAGCACATCGAACCGGTCGGCCGCCCCGTTCGATCCGTTGCTCCCGTCGCCGCCGAGGTCGACGCCGTGCGACTGCATGCGCACGGTCTCGCCGGCCGCGAGCCGCACGAGCACCTCGGCCCGTTCGCCCGGCGACAGCTGCACCGACCGCGTCGCGAACGGCGCGTCGAGCAGCCCGCCGTCGGTTGCGACGAGAGCGAGATCGCGGCCGTCGTCGAGCGCGAAACGGTAGACGCGGGCGGGCGACGCGTTGAGCAGCCGCAGACGCACCACGTCGGTAGTCGCCTCGAACCGCGGGCCGACCGTGCCGTTGACCAGGAGCGTGTCGCCCAGCGGTCCGACGTAGTCGCCGCCGTCGGTCGCGAACCCGCCGTCGTCGTCGAACCGCACGTCCTGCACGATGATCGGCACGTCGTCGACGCCGTACTCGCGGGGCAGCGGGAGCGCCGCCTCGGCCTCGTCGCGCACGATGAACATGCCGGCCATTCCCCGCCCGACCTGGTGCGCGGTCTCGCCGTGCGGATGCGGGTGGTACCAGAGCGTGCCGGCCGGCTGGTCGACCGTCCACTCCGGAGCCCAGTCGTCGCCCGGATCGATCGGCTGGTGCGGGCCGCCGTCGGCCTTCGCCGGCAGGTGCATGCCGTGCCAGTGCACCGTGGTCGGATCGTCGAGCGCGTTGTGCACCCGGATCCGCACGTGGTCGCCGCGGTCGGCGACGATCGTCGGGCCGAGGTACGGGCCGTCGAAGCCCGCGGTCTCGGTGGTCGTGCCGGTCGTGAACCGCGACTCGCCCTCTTCGGCGGTGAGGTCGACGGTTCGGCGACCCGTCGCATCCGTCACCGACTCGGCGATCGGCGGGATCTTCAGCGGCGTCGCGAACGCGACCGTGCCCACGGTGTCGACCTGCGGCGTGTTCGCCGAACAGCCGGAGAGCAGGGCGGCGAGGGCGGTCAGGGTTATGACGAGAATGGCGGTCGTGCGGCTCATGGCTCCCAGCCAAGCGGGCGCCCGAGCCGTCGGCCATCGGGACGGCACCCGGGTCGCGTCGGGGGTTAGCCTTCCCTAAGCAAGCCTCACCTCAGTGAGCGTTGCCTCAGCTTGCTTGCGGAATATATCGGGCTGAGTACCGTTGAACCATACGCAGGCGCCTTCGTGAGCGCCGCACGCAGAGCGAATCAGGAGTCACACCATGACCGAAGTACAGGCCGTTCCCCAGAGTTCCATCGACGCCGACATCGTCTCGGGTGTCGCCCAGTTCCTCGGCCCGGTGGTCGTCGACCTCACCGCCCTCGCCGTCGACGGCAAGCAGGCCCACTGGCACGTGCGCGGAGCCAACTTCCAGGCCGTGCACGAGCTGCTCGACGAGGTCGTGGAGCACGCGCAGGACTACGCCGACACCGCGGCAGAGCGCGTCGTCGCCCTCGGTCTGCCTCTCGACGTGCGCGTGCAGACGGTCGGCGCCAAGGCCACCAACCCGCCGCTCTCGGCCGGATTCCAGCAGTCGGATGCCACGATCGCCCAGATCATCGCGTCGATCGACGCAACCCTGGCCACCGTGCGCACCGCGGTCGCCGAACTCGCCGAGCTCGACGCGGTCAGCCAGGACGTCGCCATCGAGATCGCCCGCGGCCTCGAGAAGGACCGCTGGTTCCTGTTCGCGCACCTCGCGACCAAGTAACGCTCTTCGGCGCCATAGCCGGTTGAGTAGGTCGCTCTGGCGACCGTATCGAAACCTCACACGGGTTTCGATACGGTCGCGGGCGGCCTACTCAACCGGCTATTTTCGCGTACACCGCCATGTCGACCCGGCGCCCCGGCATCCGCTGCGCGCTGCGCTGCACGCCCTCGAACGCGAAGCCGAGCCGGTCGAGCAGCGTCCGGCTGCGGCCGTTCTCGACGGCGGTGCGCGCCTGCACCCGGAAGGTGTCGCCGCGCGCGAACACGTGCGCGACCAGCGCGCCGATGCTCTCGGACGCCACACCCGTGCCCTCGACGGTGGCCCCGACCCAGTAGCCGATCTCCGCGGTGCCCTCGGTCGCATCCAACCGCGCGGTGCAACTGCCGACAGCGCGTCCGTCGAGAACGATCACGAACGGCAGCTGGCTGCGGCCGACGAACGCCTGCGCCTGCCAGGCCAGGTAGGTGCGGATGCCCGAGAGCGACTGCGGCACCGTGGCCCACGGCTCCCAACGCGCGAGCCTCTCGAGATTGGCCTCGACCAGCGCGAGATACTCGGGTGCCAGATCCGGATGCTGCAGCTCGAGTCTCAACCCGGGCCGCACCTCGAGCGGGTAGCCGTGGGTCATCGCGGCACCTACCCGGCGAGGCGCGCGAACCGGCGCTCGCGCTGCTCGACCGGATCGGGCACCGGGGCCGACGCGATGAGCCGCCGGGTGTAGGCGTGCTGGGGCGAGCCGAGTACCAGCGACCGTTCGCCCTGCTCGATGATCACACCACGCTGCATCACCGCGACGCGGTCGCAGAGCGAGTCGACCACGGCGAGGTCGTGGCTGATGAACAGGCAGGCGAACCCGAGCCGCTGCTGCAGTTCGCGGAACACGTCGAGAACCTTCGCCTGCACCGACACGTCGAGCGCGCTCGTCGGCTCGTCGGCGATGAGCAGGGCGGGGTCGAGCGCGACGGCGCGCGCGATCGCGACGCGCTGGCGTTGACCGCCGGAGAGCTCGTGCGGGTAGCGCTCGCGCCAGGATCCGCCGAGACCGACGTCGGAGAGCAGGGCGTCGGCGCGGTCACGCAGCGTCGAGCCGCGCAGGCCGAGATGCACGCGCAACGGCTCTTCGACGGTCTCGCCGATCGAGTAGCGCGGGTTGAGCGAGGTCGCCGGGTTCTGGAACACGACTCCCACGCGCTGGCGCATGGCGTGCCGTTCGCCACGGCTCGCGGTCTTCAGGTCGAGTCCCTCGACCACGACCGTGCCGCCCGTGACCGGCGACAGGCCGATGGCGGCGCGGCCGAGCGTGGTCTTGCCGCTGCCCGACTCCCCCACCAGGGCGACGATCTCGCCGCGGCCCACCGTGAGGCTGGCTTCGTCGACCGCGCGGAACCTGCCGCGCAGTGCGCTGCCGAAGTCGACGGTGAGGTTGCTGATCTGCAGAACGGGAGCCGCGGCATCCGGGGTCTGCTCCGAGGCGGTCCGTCCGCCGAGCCGGGGCACGGCGTCCAGCAGCTCGCGCGTGTAGACGGCCGACGGTGCCGCGAACAGATCGGTCACGTTGGCGGTCTCGACGACCTCACCCCTGCGCATAACGACGACGCGGTCGGCCATGTCGGCGACGACGCCCATGTCGTGGGTGATGATGAGGATGCTCGCCGACAGCCGCTCGCGCATCGACCGCAGCACCTCGAGCACCTCGGTCTGCACGGTCACGTCGAGGGCGGTCGTCGGTTCGTCGGCGATGAGCAGGTCGGGGTCGCAGGCGAGGGCCATCGCGATCATGATGCGCTGGCACTGGCCGCCCGACAGCTGGTGCGGGTAGTACCCCATCCGCTTCGCCGCCTCTGGCACCTCGACCGACTCGAGCAGATCGATCGCGCGCGCCCGCGCCTCTGACTTGGAGAGCTGTCTGTTGTGCTCGCGGATCGCCTCGATCAGCTGGAAACCGATCGTGAACACCGGGTTGAGCGCCGCCGCCGGGTCTTGGAAGATCATGGCGATGCGGGCCCCGCGGATGGTGCGCAGCTGGTCTTTCGGCAGCCCGAGCAGCTCGCGGCCGTCGAAGCGGATGCTGCCGCCCACCGTCGCGTTGCGCGGGAGCAGGCCGAGGATCGACATGGCCGACACGCTCTTGCCCGAACCCGATTCGCCCACGATGGCGAGGATCTCGCCGCGCCGCACCTCGAAGCTCGCGCTCTTCACCGCGGTCTGCTCCTGTCCGTCGACGTCGAACGAGACGGTGAGGTCGGTGACGCTGAGTACGGGGCTGTCGGTCATGTCTGTCCTCCGGCGGTTCAGGGTTCGGTGGGCTCGGTCGAGTCGCGGGCCGCCTTGAAGGCCTCCCAGTCGACGAGCATCTTGCGGTGGTAGCTGGCCACCCAGGAGAAGTAGTCCCGGCCGTTGGTCAGGCGCTCGCGGGCGTCGGCGTTCTTCTCATCATCGAGGTCGATGATCGAGAGGCCGTACTCGATGAGCTCGCGCTCGCGGTCGAGGTAGCGTCGCTCGCCGGCGAGCCACGAACCCCAGATGTCGCGGTCGGCGCGGAAGTAGTGACTGCGGTCGCCGGGCACGACGTGGCGCTTGATGTAGCCGATCTCGAGCAGCCGGCGGGTGCTCGTCGACACCGAGCCGGCGCTCGCGTTGAGCACGGCGCCGAGATCGCCCGACGAGATGAACGGCTGCTGCATGATCATGAGGTAGCCGAGCACACGACCGTCCATGGTCGGCGAACCGGCGCTCGAGAGCAGCGCCCCGAACTCGTCGGCGTAGGCGCGGCGGCGCTGTTCCTCGACGTCGAGCTGCTCGCCCGCCGCCGGTGTCTCGTGGTTCGTCATGACTTCTCCTCAGTGATCCGTGCCAGCTTATGGGAGCGGGTGCGGCTCCCCCAGCCGGGCCAGCGGCCACATGCTCATGCCGCCGCTGCCGCGCAGCAGGGTGACGGCGCCGTCGGTGTCGAACTCGTAGCGCATGAGTTCGCCGACCGAGCCGAAGCCGTTGCCCTTGCGGATGCGCAGTGTGCTCTCGTCGACGATCTCGAGCTCGTCGAGCCCGTCGAGCGGGTTGGGCGACCCGGGCGAGATCGAGACGAGCCGCTCGCCCAGCTGCACCACGTCGAGCACGCCCCACATGTTGGCGAACCGGCCGGTGAACCGCGCCGAGTCGATGTCGACGCGCGGCACGGCCGGCGCGAGGGTGAGCGCGGGCGACTGCACGAGCGCCGCGTCGATGAGGCGCAGGATGCCGGTGGAGAGTTCGGTCGCGGGGCCGTCGACGGCGTTCGTCATCACCGAGACGACGAGTCCGGCCGCCGGGTCGAAGAACGACCGGGTGATGTGTCCGGGGTAGCCGCCGGAGTGCCCGACGATGCGGTGCCCGTCGACCTTCTCGATGATCATGCCGAGGCCGTAGTGCGCCGACGCCGGTTCGGCGGCGTCGCTCTGCCAGTGTTCGCGCTGCTGCAGGCGTTTGCTCGCGTCGCTGAGCAGCCGGGTGTCACCGGGCAGGTGTGCGGCGAAGTAGCGCACCAGGTCGTCGGCGGTGCCGTAGAAACCGGTCGCGGCGGCCATCGCCCGCGTGTCGACGTGGTCGACCCTGCGCCGCACCAGCGAGGTGTGGAAGCCGGTGTACCCCGCGGCGTAGTCGCCGGCGCGCGTGACATCCAGCTCGGGTCCGGTGTTCTCCAACCCCAGCCGGTCGACGATCTCGGCGGCGACGTACTCGTTGTAGCTGACGCCGGAGACCGCTGCCACGATGAGGCCGAGCAGCGAGTAGCCGATGTTCGTGTAGTTGAAGCCTTCGCCCGGGAGCGCCTTGTCTCCGCCGTCGATGATCATCGCGACGAGCTCGGCCTCGTCGGGGAACGGCCGGGAATGCTGCCAGTAGTCGCCGTCGAGACCGTCGCGGATGACGCCCGCGGAATGCTCCAACAGCTCGCGCACGGTCACCGCGGCGACGGGCGATCCCGCCGTGACGAGCTCGGGGACGAAGGTGCCTGCGGTGTCGTCGAGACGCAGCCTGCCCGCCTCGAACAGCTGCAGCACGGCGGTGGCGGTGAACGTCTTCGAGTGCGACGCGATGCGGAACAGGTGCTCGGTGGTGAGCGGCACGCCCTGCTCGACATCGGCGAACCCGTAGGCCTTCGAGAACCGTGTCTCGCCATCGAAGTAGACGGCGGCCTGCACCCCCGGCACCCGCAGTTTCCACGCCCGGTACGCCAACCAGGAGTCGATGTAGGGCAGGACGGCGGCGACGGTGGCAGCGGCTGTTGTGGTCATTGCGACGGCTTTCTAGTTCTGACGGCGGGGGTCGAGGGCGCTTCGCAGCGTGTCGCCGAGGGTGATGATGGAGAGCACGGTGACGGCGAGGAACGCGGCGGGGAAGATCAGCAGGTGCGGGTTGTTCTGGAACTGTCCGGAGGCGCTGGAGAGCTGCAGCCCCCACGAGATCGCGGGCGCGCTCAGGCCGATACCGAGGTAGGTGAGCGAGCTCTCGGCCACGATGGTGGCACCCACGGCGATCGTCGCGACGACGAACAGCGGCGAGAGCGCGTTGGGCAACACATACCGGGTCACCGTGCGCCAGGTGCTCAGTCCCATCGTGCGCGCCGCGTCGACGAAGTCGGCACCCTTCACCGAGCGCACCGACCCGCGCACGATGCGCGCCATCGTGCCCCACCCCAGCAGGGCGAGCACGAGCGAGATCGTCAGCACCGAGCGGTCGCCGATGCTGTTCAACAGAACGACCGCGCCGAGCAGGAACGGGAATCCGAGGAAGACGTCGGTGACCCGCGAGAGGATCCAGTCGAGGGCGCCGCCGTAGAGTCCGGCGAGCGTGCCGATGACGATGGCCACGAGCACGGCGATCAGGGTGGTGAGCACGCCGATCGACAGCGACGCCTGCGCCCCGTAGATCACGTTGGCGAACACGTCGCAGCCCTGCAGGTCCTGGCCGAACGGATGGCCGTCGCTCGGCGACGCCCCGCTCGCTCCGAGGTCGCAGACGCGCGGATCCCCGTTGCCGAACAGGCCGGCGAACAGGCCGGGCGCGACCGCGACGAGTGCGAGCAGGGCGAGCACCACCGCGGGGATCCAGAACGAGACGCGGCGGCGCAGCACGCGCCACGGGTTGCGGCGAGGCGCCGCCCCCGAGAGCGAGGCGGCGGAGACCTGGGCGAGCGAGTCAGTCAAGGCGCACCCGCGGATCCAGCAGGGCGTGCACAGCGTCGACGAGCACGCTCGTGACGAGGAATATCAGGATGAGCGACGTGGAGATGCCGACGACAGTCGGCCCCTCGTGCGCTCGGATGGCTTGGAACAGCAGGTTGCCCACCCCCGGGAGGTTGAAGATGCCTTCGATGATGACGGTGCCGCCGAGCAGGTAGCCCAGGTCGGTGGCGAGGAACGTGACGGTGGGGATGAGCGAGTTGCGCATCACGTGCACGCCGACGGTGCGGCGGTCGCTCAGTCCCTTGGCCCACGCGGTGCGCACGTAGTCGGCCTCGAGGTTCTCGATGACCGACGACCGCACCAGCCGAGAGATCGCGGCGAGTCCGAACGCGGTGATCACGAGCGCCGGCAGCAGGTACGAGCCGGGCCAGCCGGTGCTCGTGCCCGCGACCGGGAACCATTCCAGCTTGACACCGAAGACGAGCTGGGCCGAGACGCCGAGCACGAACACCGGCACCGAGCTCACCAGCACGGTCACGGCGAGGATGCCCTTGTCGATCGCCTTGCCCTCGCGCATCGCGGAGACCAGACCGAGCAGCACACCGAGCACCATCTGGATGATCCACGCGGTGAGCGCGAGCGTGATCGTGACCGGCCAGCGCGACACCATCTGCTCGCCGACTGAGCGGCCGGAGAAGTTGACCCCGAAATCGCCCTGGAACAACCCGCCGATGTAGCGCAGGTACTGCTGCAACAACGGCTCGTCGAGGTGGTACCTGGCACGCAGGGTGTTGACGGTCGCCTCGCTCAACGGCCGATCGCCCGCGAGCGCCCGGATCGGGTCGCCCGGCAGTGCGAACACGCAGAAGTAGATCAGGAAGGTGACGCCGAAGAACACGATGGCGAGACCGCCGATCCTGCGTGCGACGCCCCAGACGGTCTTCATCTACGCCGTCTCGCCCGCGTCGGCCAGGAAGGCGGCGGCCGCCAGGATCGCCCCGTACTGAACACCGACGAGCTTGTTGATGGGGATCACCTGCGCCGTGTCGGTGGCCGCGGCATCCGTCTGCCAACGTGTGTAGATCGTGTCGAGCTCCCTGGCGAGCTGGTGCACGGGCACGGGGGCCACTCCGGCCACGATCTCGGCCTGCAGCGCGCGCAGCAGCATGCCGCCGTACCGCAGCCGGAACATCGTGACGACGTCGAGGTTACCGAACCGCTCGGCGACCGTCGCCGGCCGCTGCGCCTCGGGCAGTCTCGCCCGCACGATGTCGCGTTCGCCCATGCTCACGAGCATGGGCACGAAGGCGCGTGTGGCGTAGAGGAATGGCGTGTCGAGCGTGAGATGCGGGGTCGCCCGGTCGAGGATCTCGACCAGGGTGCGTCCGGTGTCGCGCATCGCGATTCCCGTGCGGGTCACGAGGTCGGCGTAGCTCTCGTCGATCGGCGACTGGTCGTCGGCGTCGACGTGCGACCAGTAGGGCAGCTCGGCGACGACCGCGATGGTGCCGTACTTCAGGATGTACTCGCTCGACGACGAACCGCCGCCGATCTCGGTGGGGTCGAGTCCGAGCGACTCGAGGTAGTCGTACGCCTCGGCCATGGTGCCGGTACCGAAGATCGCGGGGGCATACTCCTCGAGCATCGGCGACTCCGGTTCGCCCGTGTTCAGCGGCAGGCCGAGGCTCGCGGGGATCGCGTGCAGGATGCCGTACAGCGCGGGCTCGGGGCGCGAGAGGTAATAGTAGACCCCGCCCATCTCGCCGTTGTGCAGGCTGACATAGAGTGCGGGCTTCAGCTCGTCGATGAGGCGCATCAGCCCGAGGGTCTCGGGCAGCACCTCGTCGAAGTAGAGGTTCTTGTAGTCGACCGGGAACGACCACTCGATCTGGTGCTCGGGGGCCGGGCGGTAGAAGCGGCGGGCGTAGAAGTTGCGGTCGCCGGAGTCGGCGAACCAGCCCTCGTTGAGCCGGGCGCCGTCGGGGTCGATGCTCGGCACGATCGTCCAGGTGGCGTCGAGTTTCTCGCGCAGCTCGGCATCGGCGCAGAGCGTCTCGGCCAGATGGATGGCGCTCCACGACCCGATCGGCTCGTTGGGGTGCACTCCGGCGACGATGAGGTGGTTCTTGCTGCCCGACCCGACCGTGTAGGCGAGGATCGGTTCGCCGCGGCGGCTAGTGGCGACCCGGCGGCTCGAGACGAGGTCGGGGTACTGCTCGGCGATGTGGGCGAATCGCTCCCACAGGTCGTCGACGAGCGGGAAATGGTCGATGGCGGGCACGAGCCCGGCCCGACGGAGGATGTCCTCCGTCGAGCCGAACGTCGAGCCGGTGGTGCTGGATGTCACGTGGAACCGTATTTCTCTTGCCTGGTCGAGCTACTTGAGCGTGATCTGGTCGATGACGGGGCTGCCGGCGAGTGCCGGCAGGGTCGCGATCTTGTCGCTCGTGACGTAGGCGTACTTGTTCGAGAACGTCGGCACCACCGGGAAGTCCTCGAGCACGACCTCCTGCACGGCGACGTACTTCGCCTCCGCCTCTTCCTGTGTCGCCGCGGCGTCGGCCTCGGCGAGCAGGCTGTCGACCTCGGGGTTGGAGTAGTTGCCGGTGCACAGGGTGCAGCCGCCGTCGAGGGTGAACAGCGCGCGGAGCGTGTTCTGCTGGCTCTGGTAGAGCGCGCCCCAGTGGCCGAAGTGCGGGCCGGCGACGCTGGAGTCGACGAGCGAGTCGTAGTACTCGGCCCAGTCGGTGGTCGGTGTCGCGACGACGTCGGCGACGCCGAGGTTCTGGCGCACCTGGTTGGCGTAGGCCTCGTAGAGGCTGTCGACGCCGATACCGCCCGGGTAGACGAACTCGAGGGTTCCCTCGAAACCGCCGGCCTCGGCGAGGAGCGCCTTGGCCGCCTCCGGGTCGAACTCGCAGAGTTCGCCGCAGATGCCGACCGGGGTGCCCGCCATCGCGGGCGGGGTGAACGCGGTCGCCGGCTCGTAGAGGCCGCCGAAGATGGCCTCGTTCACCACGTCGCGGTCGATCGACATCGAGATCGCCTGGCGCACGCGCTTGTCGGCGTAACGCTCGTCCCACAGCGGGAAGCCGAGGTAGTCGATGCCGGGAGCGTCGAAGGCGTAGAGCTTGTCGCCGAAGTCCTGCTCGGCCACGGTCATCTTGCTCGCGGGAAGGTAGAGCAGGTCGGCGTTTCCGGCGAGAACGTCGGTGTACGCCGTGTTGGTGTCGGCATAGCTGCGGAACGTGACGGCCTCGGTCGCGGGTGCCTCACCGGCGTAGTCCTCGAACGCGGTGACGGTGTACTCCTCGTTGTCCACCCACGCGGTGGTCATCTCGTACGGGCCGTTGCCGATCGGCTGGCGGTCGTAGGCCTCGATGTCGTCGTAGGCCGCCTCGGGCATCGGGTAGAAGCCGGTCTGCGACTGGCTGATCTGCAGGGGGAACTGGCTGTCGGCGTGGTCGAGCTGCACGGTGAAGGTCAGGTCGTCGACGACGACGAGGCCGCTCATGGCATCGGTGGTCGGCTCGCCCTCGAGCGGGTTGAGGTCGTCGTAGCCGGCGATCCCGGCGAGCTGCCCGGTGTTCTCCCACGCGTTGGGGCCGTAGGCGGTGTAGTTCCACGCGTCGACGTAGCTCTGCGCGGTGACCGGCTCGCCGTTCTGGAAGGTCCAGTCGGGCCTGAGGGTGATGGTCCAGTTCGTGGCGTCGTCGCTCTCGACCGATTCGGCCTGCACGTAGGTGATCTCGTTCGCGTCGTCGAGCATCACGAGCGGGGCGAAGAGCGACATGACCTGGCCGAAGGCCACCGTCTGGCGGCCGGGGCTCAGGTGGTCGGGCTCGCCGACGGCGTAGACGAGCGTTCCGCCGCTCGAGTCAGGCGTGTCGGAGGATCCGGCGGAGCAGGCGGTGAGCCCCAGAACCAGCACTGCGCCGGCGGCGATTGCCACCTTCGGACTGAACTTCATAAATCCTCCTCGTGGCGGCGACGCTGCATCGCTGCCGTCTGTGGCCCGACCTCGGCGGTGCGCCCTGTCGGTTTCGTGTTGCCACAGTAGGGGTGAAATCGAGCGAAGTCATTATGAAGTTTCAGAATGTATTGAATCCTTTACATTCTTGAAACATAGTTTCCCGCGGCAGCTACAACGCCCTGTGCGTGAACCCGCCGCCGAGCAGCGTCGCCGCGACCGTCATCGCGCGCGGGTCGTCGACGGCGAGCGGGTCGACCTCGGTGATCACGAGGTCGGCGAGCTCGCCCACGGCGACAGCGGTGCGCGTCGACGCCGCGAGGGCCTCCGCCATCGAGATGCGCTGTTCCGGATGCCACGGCTCACGCCCACCACGCGTGCGGTTCACCGCCGCCGCCATGGTCGTCCACGGGTCGAGCGGCGAGACCGGTGCATCCGATCCCATAGCGAGCGTGGCACCCGCGTCGAGCAGGCTGCGCGTCGCGAACGCGCGGTCGGTGCGCCCGGCCCAGTGGTGCTCCGCGACGTCGCGGTCGTCCATGGCGTGGTCGGGCTGCACGCTCGCGACCACACCGAGTTCGGCGAAGCGCGGGAAGTCGCGCTCGGCCAGCAACTGGGCGTGTTCGATGCGGCCGCCCATGCCGATCGCGGCGAAAGCGTCGAGGGCGAGCGAGTTGGCGTGGTCGCCGATCGCGTGCACCGTCGGAAGGATGCCCGCCTCCGCACCCCTGCGCATCAGCGGCAGCAGCTCTTCGGGCGGCAGCGTGAGCAGGCCGAACGAGTTCTCCTGGCCCTCGCGGCCCGGGTACTCGTCGAAGCAGTAGGCGGTGCGGGTGTTCAGCGAGCCGTCGCTGATGAGTTTGAGCGGACCGACGGTGAGCAGGTCGTTCACCGGCCGGCCGCTGCGCAGCCCGAGCTCGATCGCGCGGTCGAGGTGTTGGGCGTAGATGCCGAACTCGACACGCAAGAACCGGTTGCCGGCCGCGATGCGGCGCGTCCAGGTGTCGAGGTTCCAGTCCATCTCGAGGTCGACGATGCCCACGACGCCGCGGGTGGCCGCGGCCTTCGCGGCGGACTCGGCCCAGCGGTCGAGCACCTCGTCGGCCACGGTGCCGAGGCGTTGGGTGATGGCGAACGCGGGTTCTTCGACGAGCATGCCCGTCGGGTGGCCGGCGTGCCCGAACAGCGAGAGCGCGGCCGAGTTGAGCCAGACGGCGTGCAGGTCGCCGCTCACCAGCACCACCGGGCGCGCTCCCCCGGCGGCGTCGAGCGCCTCGACGGTGGGGTCGTCGGCCCACAGGGCGTCACGGAATCCGTAGCCGACGAACGGCTCGGGTTCGGGCTCTGCCGTCTCGAGGGCCGTCGCGACCATCTGCGCGGCCTGGCGGGCGGATGTCGCGGTCGACACGTCGAGGCGTTGCTGCACGAGTGCCCACTGGCTGAAGTGCACGTGGTTGTCCCAGAGGCCGGGCGAGACCCAGCGCCCCTCGAGGTCCGACCCCATCGTCGAGCCGGAGGCGGGTGCGATCGAGACGATGCGCCCGTTGATCGGCAGGATGTCGACGAGCGACCCGTCTGACCCGGAGATGCGGAGGTTACGCAGGAGCATGGTTCTCTTCGTCGGTCGTGGTGGAGGGGGTCGTGGCAGCAGGGGCGACGGCGTCGCGCACGCGGCGCATCTCGGCGGCGAGCGGCGCGGAGGCGAACGGCCCGTCGCTCTCGAGCGCCTCGATGATGCGGTCGACGACCTCGGGCGTCTTGTTCTGGCTGAGTTTCAGCCGGGCGTCGAAGCGCGTGACGACAAAACGGATGCCGACGGTGCCCTTCGCGATGCGCCGCGCCTGGGTCTCGTCGATGTCGAGGCTGATCGGCTCGGGCAGCTGCTTCTCGAAGTGGTCGACGAGGTCGTCGAGCACCTCGAAGTTCTCGGCGTCGCTGAGGATCTCGGGCGTGCCGTAGAGGTGCGCGGTCACGTGGTTCCACGTCGGCACGAACTCGGAGTTCGCGTACCAGCCGGGCGAGATGTAGCCGTGCGGCCCCTGGATGATCACGAGCATCTCGTGCTCGCCCAGCTCGTGCAGCTTCTCGTCGGGGCGGCCGACGTGGCTGACGATGCTGATGCCCTCGTCGGTCTCCTCGAGCACGACCGGGTAGTGCGAGGCGACCAGTCCGGTGGCCGTGTTCGACACGAGCGTCGCCCACGGGTTCTCGCGCACGAGGCGCTTGACCTCGTCGGGATCGGTCAGGACGTAGGTGGGCGTGTGGCGCATGGGCTCAAGTCTGGTCTACGGGGCAGAAGTACAGCTTGCGGCCCGCCGCCATCTCCATCACGATCGGCGTGCCGCATACCCGGCACGGCTTGCCGGTGCGGTGATACACCCAGTGCCGGTCGTCGCGGCGGGCGAGGGCGTTGACGTACTGCTCGTCGGTGAGTCCGTCCATCGTGAGCATCTGGCCGGTCTGCACTCCGACGCCGAGCAGGTAGGTCCAGTCGCCCCACAGCTCTTCGAGGGTCTCGCGCGGCACCAGCTTGGCCGGCTTGTGCGGGTCGAGCCGGGCGCGGAACAGCAGCTCGGCGCGGTAGACGTTGCCGATGCCGCTGACCACGTTCTGGTCCATCAGCACGAGGCCGATGGGCGTCGCCTTCTTGATGGCGGCGTTCACGAACCGGTCGCGGCCCTCCGTCGCGTCGTCGACGAGCGGGTCGGGCCCGAGCTTCGCGATCACGGCCTGCACCTCTTCGGGCTGCAGCACCTCGCACGCGGTCGGACCGCGCAGGTCGGCCACGGTGTCGTTCGCGAGCAGGCGCACCCGCACGGCCCCGATCGGCTCGGGCGGGAAGGTGTCGAGGGCCTCTCCCAGCCGCTCCTGCTCGGCCATACGCAGCCGGCGTGGTGCCCCGATGCTCGCCAACGACGGCTCGGCGTCGTCGACCTCGGTTCCGCGCTGGTTGGTCTGCCCCATGCGCCCGCCGGCCGAGACCGTCGTGGCGTCGGCGGTGATGTTGCCGGCGAAGTCCCACGCGCCGTACATGCCGAGGTGAACCCGCAGCCAGAGCCGGTGGTCGAACTCGAGGAACATCTGCTTGCCGACCGCCTTCGCGTCGGTCATCTCGAGGCCGTCGATCTCGGATGCGCCCGCGGCGAACCGTCCCTGCGGCGACGACGCGGCGATGGTCTTGCCCACGAAATGCAGCCCGAACTGGCGGGTGATGCGGTGCACGGAATGTCCCTCGGGCACGGGTCTCCTTCGGTCGGCGCGGCGGGTCGGGCGGCGGGGTCGGGCTAGTCGATCTGGTGGCCGGCAATCGACCCGGTGGACTCGTATTCGGCGAGCTGGGCGATGCGGCGGGCGTGACGCTCCTCGCCCGTGAACGGGGTCGCGATGAACGTGTCGATGAACAGCTTCGCGTCGTCGACGCTGTGCTGGCGGGCGCCGATGGCGATGACGTTCGCGTCGTTGTGCTGGCGCGCGAGTTCGGCGGTCGAGACGTTCCAGACCAGCGCGGCGCGGGCGCCGCGCACCTTGTTCGCCGCGATCTGCTCGCCGTTGCCCGAACCGCCGAAGACGACGCCGAGGGCCTCGATGCCCTGCGCCTGGTCTTCGATGACCGCCTGCGCGGCGTTGATGCAGAAGCTCGGGTAGTCGTCGAGCGGCTCGTAGGTCTTCGGCCCGTGGTCCACGACGTCGTGGCCAGAGGCGGCGAGGTGGTTCTGCAGGTCTTCGCTGAATTCGAGGCCAGCGTGGTCGGTCGCGATGTGGATGCGCATGGTTCTATTCTGCCTGTCCGGCGGCGGCCGGAATCACGGTACCCAGTAGCCGGTCTTGCCCAGCAGCTGCGTCTCGCGGTCGGCGTCGGCCGGCACCTCGACCTCCGGGCCGAATATGCCCATCTCGCGCCACGCGTCGACCTGCGGCAGCACGATCTCCCAGAGCAGGTCGACGAGCTCGGGCGGCAGCGAGTAGTCGATGCCGATGAGCTTGGCGATCGACCAGGCCTGGAAGGCGCGGTAGGTCGCGGCGTGCTCGAAGTAGACCGAGACCGGGAGGTCGCCGTAGCTCAGGTGCACGACGTCGTCGGCCGAGAGCAGCCGGTTGGCCGCGACCGTCGCCGCGTCGTTGAGCCGGTCGTAGCTCTCGAGTTCGTCGCCGCCGAGCAGGTCGCCGCCGTACGCGTCGCCGACCTCGTCGATCGTGCGGCCGGCCAGCACGTCGGGTACCCACGCCTCGTCGTAGGCGTGCGCCGCGACGATGTCGAGCAGGGTGGGGTCGGGGGTGCTCGACCAGTGGGCCGGAGCCGGCAGTTCGAGCTGTTCGGGGCGGATGCGGTCGATCACGTCACGGAGGGCCGCATCGGACTGGAGGAAGAGGTCGCGCTGTTTCATGGTCGAAAGCTAGCAGCAGGGCTAGTCGGCGACCCACACCTTGCGCACCGTCTGCGTGACCGTCCAGATGGTGCGGGCGCCGACCGGCAGCGTCATCACCGATCCGGGGACGAGCCGCACGATGCGCTCGTCGTCGAGGAACTCGACGGTCGCGGCTCCCGCGACGACCACGATCAGTTCGGCGTTCTCGACGTCGCTCATCGCGCCGGGTGTCATCTCCCAGACCCCGTACTCGCGACCGTCGAATTCGCCGAGCACGACGGCGCCGGCCCGCGGATCCCCGTCGAGCACCTGCTCGGTCGCGACGGCCTCGAGCGGGATGTCGAGCGCGAGTGCTGCCACGGGGTCGAGGGGCGTCGGCATCATGGCTCAACCCTAGGCCGCGGACCGTGGATTTAACACTGGTCAATCGCCGCATCTGGGCGCACACTTAGAGGCACGATCTCACTCTCTGTGGAGGCATCAGATGCCCAAAACGAACCAGATACCCGAGTTCCTGCCCGTGCTCTCCGTCGGCAGACATCGTTCGCCCAAACGCGGCGCCTGCTTTATGGAGTACGCCTCGCACCTGTCCGGCGAACGCTGGAGCGACCATCCGTCGTGCACCCATCCCGCGATCGCGGCCCTCGCCAGGGCGGTGAACGACTGCACGAGCGACGATGCCCGCGGCAGGCTCGTTCCCCTTATTCCCTCGGTGATCGGCCTGCACGGCCCCGACGACCGGGTGCGCCTCATCGTGGGTGTGCGCGCGTCGGCGGCGGCGCTCCCGATCGCGAGCGAGTCGCGCCAGCGCGCGATCTCGGTGGGGCTGGCGCACTGCGAGTCGTTGCTCGAGACGCAGACCGGCCCGATGGCCGATCACCTGCGCGGTGTCATCCGCAACGCTTTTGTGCAGGCGCCGGCGGCGGAGAAGTGGGCGCGCGCGTTCCTCGCCTCCGTGGGCACGTCGAAGACGCGGCTCGACTCGTGGACGGTCGACAAGATGGTGGCGCTGTCGATCATCGGCATGGCCGAGGCCTGCGTCAGCGACGCCGACGACCGCCTGTTCCGGCTGCTGTCGGCGACGATCGACGACTGCGCCCGCGACGCCCGCGACCGCGAGGCCGTGCTGGCGCCGATCCCGCGGCGCGACAGGGTGCGGCAGAACGCCTAGTCGAGCCGGGCTTCAGTCGAACTGCGGCCCGCGCGTGCGCGACCGCTTGATCTCGAAGAATCCGTCGTAGGCGGCGACGGCGACCACGCCGTCCCAGAGCGCGGCGGCCTGCTCGCCCTTCGGGGCGGGCGAGATCACGGGGCCGAAGAACGCGACGCCGTTCACGGCGATGACGGGAGTGCCCACGTCTTGGCCGACACGGCCGATGCCGTCGGCGTGGCTCGCCCGCAGTCGCGGGTCGTACTCGTCGCTGTCGGCGTAGGCCGCGAGTTCGGCGGGCAGGCCGAGCTCGGCGAGGGCCTCGGCGATCACGGTGTCGGCTTCGGTGCTGCCGCCCGGGTGGATGCGGGTGCCGAGCGCGTCGTAGAGCGGCTTGACGAGAGCCGCGCCGTGCAGCTCGGCGACGGCCGTCACGAGACGGGTGTACCGCAGCGCGCGCGGCAGGAACGCGCGGTAGTGGTCGTCGAGGTCGGTCCTGTCTTCGTTGAGCACCGCGAGGCTCATGATGTGCCACGTGACATCCAGATCGCGCAGTTTTGCGACCTCGTCGACCCAACGACTGGTCATCCAGGCCCACGGGCAGCTCGGATCGAACCAGAAATCGACGGGAGTGCGCACGTCAGTGGTTGCAGTCATGCTGCCAAGCCTAAGCTTGAACGCCGCGGCCACGAGCCGCCGTGAACCAACGAACCGAAGGAGTGTCGCGTGCCAGGAGAGAACCTCACCAGAGTCGAAGCGCAGGAGCGCAAGGCGGTCGTAGACGTGCAGAGCTACACCGTCACGCTCGACCTGACCACGGGAGACGAGGTCTTCCTGTCGACGACCGAGGTGAACTTCGCGGCGACAGCCGGCGCATCCACCTTCATCGACCACCTGTCGCGCACCGTGCACTCGGTCACCCTCAACGGAACCGAGCTCGACCCGGCCGCGGTGAACGACGGCGTGCGCATCCAGCTCGACGCCCTCGCCGACCAGAACACGCTCGTCGTGGTCTCCGACGCCGAGTACACCAACTCGGGCGAGGGCCTTCACCGCTTCGTCGACCCGGTCGACGGCGAGGTCTACCTCTACTCGCAGTTCGAAGTGCCCGACAGCCGCCGCGTCTTCGCCGTGTTCGAGCAGCCCGACCTCAAGGCCACCTTCCAGTTCACGGTGATCGCCCCCGCGAACTGGGCCGTCGTCAGCAACTCGCCGACGCCCGCGCCCGAGGCGGTACCCGGCACCGACACGGCGGTCTGGAGCTTCTCCCCCACCCCCGTGCTCTCGAGCTACGTCACCGCCCTCGTCGCCGGACCCTACGACGTGATCACCTCCGAGCTGACCAGCCGCGACGGCCGTGTCATCCCGCTCGGCATCTACGCACGCAAGTCGCTCTTCGAATACCTCGACGCCGACTACATCTTCGAGAAGACCCGCCAGGGCTTCACCTACTTCGAAGAGAAGTTCGACTACGCCTACCCGTTCGAGAAGTACGACCAGCTGTTCGTGCCCGAGTTCAACGCGGGCGCCATGGAGAACGCGGGCGCGGTCACGTTCACCGAGACCTACGTCTTCCGTTCGAAGGTGACCGACGCCGTCAAGGAACGCCGCGTCATCACGATCCTGCACGAGCTCGCCCACATGTGGTTCGGCGACCTCGTGACGATGAAGTGGTGGAACGACCTCTGGCTGAACGAGTCGTTCGCCGAGTGGGCGTCGACGATGGCGGCCGCCGAGGCCACCGAGTGGACCGAGGCCTGGACCACGTTCCAGGCGATGGAGAAGAGCTGGGCGTACCGCCAAGACCAACTGCCGTCGACCCACCCCGTCGTCGCCACCATCAACGACCTCGAAGACGTGCTGGTCAACTTCGACGGCATCACCTACGCGAAGGGCGGCTCGGTTCTCAAGCAGCTCGTCGCCTGGGTCGGCATCGACGCGTTCTTCGCCGGCGTCGCCGCGTACTTCAAGAAGAACGCCTACGGCAACACCGAGCTCACCGACCTGCTCGGCGAACTCGAGGTCACGAGCGGCCGCGACCTCAGCGGCTGGAGCGCGCTCTGGCTCGAGACCGCGGGCGTCAACACGCTGCGCCCCGAGGTGAAGGTGACCGGCGACGGCACCATCACGTCGTTCTCGATCGTGCAGACCGCCGAGATCGACTACCCGACCATCCGCCCGCACCGCCTCGCTATCGGTTTCTACAACCTCGAGGGCAAGAAGCTCGTGCGCACCGACCGGTTCGAGATCGATGTGAACGGCGAGAAGACGGATGTCGCGGCTCTCGTCGGCCAGAGGAAGCCCGATCTGCTGCTGATCAACGACGACGACCTCGCGTACGCGAAGATCAGGCTCGACCCGCAGTCGCTCGAGGTCGCCATCGAACACCTCGCCGACATCGAGAACCCGCTGGCCCGCGCGATCGTCTGGGGTTCGGTCTGGGACTCGACCCGCGACGCCGAGACCGCGGCGAGCGACTACGTGCGCCTCGTGCTCGGCAACATCGCGACCGAGACCGAGTCGACCACGATCCGCACGACGCTGAGCCAGCTCACCACCGTCGCCCGGCTCTACGTCGACCCGGCGAAGCGTGCCGAGACGATCGAGCACGTCGGCGACGAGCTCTGGACGCTCGCGAAGAACGCCGAGGCCGGCTCCGACGCGCAGTTCCAGTTCGTGAAGTTCTTCGCGAACATCGCCTCGACTCCCGCCCACGTCGCGACGCTGAACGGCCTGCGCGACGGGTCGATCGCCCTCGACGAACTCGAGATCGACACCGACCTCGCCTGGGAGATCCTCGAGGGTCTCGCGGTGGACGGCGCCGTCGGCGCGGTCGAGATCGACGCCGCGCTCGCGGCCGACAACACCTCGAACGGCCAGCAGGCCGCGGCGCGCACGCGAGCCGCCCTGCCGTCGGCGGCCGACAAGCTCGCCGCCTTCCGCTCGCTCGTGGCCACCGACGAGCTGCCGAACGCGATCGTGCGCCAGACGGCCGTCGGATTCCAGCACGTGAACGACCCGGCCGCGCTCGGCCAGCTGGTCGGCGCGTACTTCGAGATGCTCACCGCCGTGTGGAAAGACCGCACGCACTCGATCGCCGAGACGCTCGTCGTCGGGCTGTACCCGACGCCGCTCGCCTCGAACGAGCTCGTCGCCGCCACCCAGTCGTGGCTCGTGGCGAACCCCGAGACGCCGGCCCTGCGCCGCCTCGTCACCGAGAACCTCGCGGGCGTCGAACGCGCCCTGAAGGTGCAGGCGCGCGACAGCGAGTAACCCGCGGTACACGAACGGCCCCCGCCCTCCGGGGCGGGGGCCGTTCTGCGTGCGGGGCGGATGTGCGGTCGGGCGGGCGGTCGGTCGGTCGGTCGGCGGCGCCGGGCGGGGCGGCGGGCCGTTTGCGAGTTGCGCACCTTCCGGGGCGCCGGGAAGGTGCGGATGTCGCAAACGGACCGGTCCCACCGCCCACATCGGCGGCAGATCGCTGCTCGTGGGGCCCGGGAAGTGCACTACGCCGCCACCGACGCGACGGCGTGCTGGTCAGGAGACCGGGTCGGCCCAGTGCACGGGGACGGGCATGCGCAGCTGCTCGACCGGCAGCACGACCCGGCGGGCGCCGAGCCGCGCGAGCAGCGCGCCCATGGCGATCTGCCCGAGTTCGTGTCCGTCGACGTCGATCGCGGGCACTCCGCTGAATCCGAGGGCGTCGACCACCATGCGCTCCGAGCTGACGACGATCGGGGGGCCGGCGGGCTCCGCGGCCCGCAGTGCGAACATCACACCGAGCCCGATCGCCGTCGCGTAGGGCACGACCGCGGTCGCACCCGAGGCGACGACGTCGGCCGCCGCGGTGATGCCGGCGGCGAAGGTCGCCGGGTACGGTCCGAGCACCGACAGGTCGGCGCGGCCGGCCGCGGCCTCGGCGACGGCGAGGGTGCGCTGCCCGTTCTGCCATGATCCGTCGGGTCCGCCGATGTAGACGAGCCGCTCGTGTCCGTCGTCGATGAACCGGCTGACGAGCGAGCCGAACGCGGCCGCGGTGTCGGCGACGACCGAGGTCAGCCCGTCGACCTCACGGTCGATCAGCACGGTCGGTTTGAAGTCTGCGGCGGCTCGCACGGTGTCGTCCGAACCCCGCGGCGCGACGACGATGAACCCGTCGACCTGCGACGACAGACGCTCGAACGCGAGCAGCTCGTCGGTGGTCGCCAGCGGATGCACGGCGACCGTCAGCTGCATCCCGGCCTCCTCGGCCCTGGCCTGGGCGCCGGCGATGATCGGCGTGAAGAAGCTGTTCTCGAGGGTCGGCACGACGAGCGCGACGATGCCGCTGCGGCCGCTGGCGAGCTGGCGGGCCGCGCGGTTGGGCACGAATCCGAGCTCGAGAGCGGCGGCGAGCACACGCGCGGTCGTCGCGGGGGCCACGAGTTCGGGGCGGCTCAGCGCGCGCGAGGCCGTGGCTTTCGATACGGCGGCCCGAGCGGCCACATCGGCCAGTGTCGACACGGCTCCCCTTCGATAGATCCTCACTCTAAGCGCGGGGACCGATCGGCCGGCCGCACCCCGCCGTGGGTTGTTACACAGTGTTTACACGGCGGCACGATCTGACGCGTCAGCGGCGTCTAGGCTAAATGTAACCGGTTGCACAACCGATTACATCCCCCATCCCGATCCGGAGGTACGAACGTGAAATCCCGTACAGCCGCACTCCTGCTCCTCCCGGGGCTGGTGTTGCTCGTTGCCGGCTTCCTCGTGCCGTCGTTGGTCATGCTGTTCTCGCCTCCCGGCGTGGCCCCCGCCGAGATCTTCGTGCGCTTCGGCGAGATGCTCACCGACCCCTACGACCTGCGCATCATCGGCCGCACCGTCGGCATCGCCCTCATCGTCACCGCGATCTGCGTCTCGCTCGGCTTCCCGATCGCCTACCTCCTCGCCCGCTCCACGTCGCGTTGGGCCGGCGTGCTGCTCGCCCTCGCGATCTTCCCGTTGCTGCTCAGCAACGTCGTGCGCACCTTCGGCTGGCTCGTCGTGCTCGGCTCGAACGGCGCGATCGGCCAGGCGCTCGTCGGCCTCGGCCTCGTCGACAAGGCCCCGCAGCTGCTCTACACCGAGCTCGCGATCGTGCTCGGTCTCACCCAGCTCTTCCTGCCCCTCGCGATCATCTCCTGCTACTCCGCTGTCGCGCAGGTAGACGCGGGGCTGGATGACGCGGCACGCGGCCTCGGCGCGAGCCGCACCCGCACGTTCTGGAGCATCGTCATCCCGCTGTCGCTGCCCGGCATCGTCGTGGCCGCGACCCTCGTCTTCGCGGGATCGGTCACGGCGTACACGACGCCCTACCTGCTCGGCGGATCCGGCCAGCGCATGCTCTCGACCCAGCTCTTCTCCTACTCGAGCGTCACGATCGACTGGGCGTCGGCATCCGCCACCGCCCTCATCATGACCATCCTCGTCTTCCTGGTCTCCGGACTCTCGTCACTCGCCGCCCGCAGAGGAGCCACCTCGTGAAGGTCCGTCGTCCGGTAGCGAGCGCTCTCGCGGTCGCCGGCTACATCGTGATGATCGTGCCGATCATGTTCGTGGTCGCGACCGCGTTCACCGGCGGCGAGACGTTGCGCTTCCCGCCGGAGGGCGTGTCCCTGCGCTGGTTCGAGGCGGCGCTGTCGTACGAGCCGTTCCTCGGCGCGCTGGTGTCGAGCCTGCAGCTCGCGCTGCTCGCCACCGTGATCGCCCTGCTCATCGGCGTACCCGTCACGCTCGCGATCTACCGGGGCAAGATCCCGGGCAAGGGCATCGTCGAGGGGCTGTTCCTCTCCCCGCTCATCGTGCCGGAGCTCGTCGTCGGTCTCGCGCTGTACCAGCAGCTGATGATCGGCCTGCGGCTCGACAACTTCCCGACCCTGCTCATCGGGCACACGGTGCTGATGCTCCCCTACGCCGTGCGCGTCACCGGGGCATCCCTCGCCCTCGCCGACCCGGCGCTCGAGGAGGCCGCCCGCGGTCTCGGCGCCTCGCCCCTGCGCGCCTTCTTCACCGTGACGCTGCCGTTGCTGCGCCCCGGGATCTTCTCGGCCGGCCTGCTCAGCTTCGTCACCTCGTTCAACAACGTGCCCCTGTCGCTGCTGCTGCAGAGCCGCGACTTCCGCACGCTGCCCGTCACGATGCTCGACTACGTGCAGCAGAGCTACGACCCGATGGTCGCGGCCATGGCCACGCTCATCCTCGCCGGCACCATCGTTATCGCCGTCGTCGCCGAACGCACCGTCGGCTTCGCCAAAATCTTCGGAGGAATCAACCGATGACCATCGCAGCAGAGTTCATTTCAGTCAGCCAGGTCTTCGGCGACTTCACCGCGGTCGACGACATCGACCTCGCGATCACCGAGGGCAAGCTCACCACCTTGCTCGGCCCGAGCGGATGCGGCAAGACCACGAGCCTGCGTATGCTCGCCGGCTACTCGGCCCCGAGCTCCGGCACCATCGAGATCGCCGGCGTCGACAGCACCCGCACCCCGCCCGAGAAGCGCGGCCTGGGCATGGTCTTCCAGTCGTACGCGTTGTTCCCGCACCTCACCGTCGCCGAGAACGTGGGCTACGGCCTCAAGCTGCGCCGGGTGCCCGCGGCCGAGCGCCAGAAGACCGTGATGGAGACGCTCGACCTCGTCGGCCTCGCCCACCTCGCCGCGAGCAAGCCGAAGAAGCTCTCCGGCGGCCAGCAGCAGCGCGTCGCGCTCGCCCGCGCCATCGCGATCAAACCGAAACTGCTGCTGCTCGACGAGCCGCTGTCGAACCTCGACGCCCGCCTCCGGGTGCAGATGCGTGCGGAGATCCGTCGCATCCAGGCGGAGACCGGCCTCACCGTCGTGCTCGTCACCCACGACCAAGACGAGGCACTCGAGATGAGCGACGACATGGTGGTCATGCGCTCCGGCCGCATCATGCAGCAGGGCTCGCCCCAGCACGTCTTCCGCAACCCCGCGAACCGCTTCGTCGCCGACTTCCTCGGCTACGAGAACTTCGTGACGACCGCCGACGGATCGCTCCTCGCCGTGCGTCCCGAACACCTCGACGTGACCGCCGAGACGCCGGCCGGCAGCACCGACGGACTGCGCCTCGAGGGCCGCATCGCCGACGTCGCCTTCCGCGGGGTCGACCTGCTCGTCACCGTCGACGCGATCGACGCCAGCGGCGCCCGCGTTCGCCTGATCTCCGACGTGCGCAGCACCGGCGTCGACTCGCTCGCCGTGGGCGACTCCGTCTCGGTCAACGCCGCGGCCGGACGCCTCGTCGCCCTGACCGACTGACCATCCCCCTCCACCACACACCAGAAGGACACCGTCTTATGCACAGCACTGCACGCAAGCGCCCCATCATCCTCACGGCCGGTTTCGCCGCTACCGCCCTCGTGCTCGCCGGCTGCTCCGGCGCCGCAGACGAGTCGGGCGCGGGCACCGACGCGAAGAGCATCGTCGTGAGCACGTTCCCGTTCGGCGTCGAAGAGTTCCAGGAGGCGATCTTCGATCCCTTCACCGAGGCCACCGGCATCGAGGTCGTCGTCGAGACCGGCTCGAACGCCGACCGTCTCTCCAAACTGCAGCTCGCCGGCGGCGACCCCGGCATCGACGTGATGCTGATCTCCGACTACTACGCCGCGCTCGGCCAGGAGGACGACCTGTTCCAGGAGTTCGACGCGACCGACGTGCCGAACCTCGACACCATCGCCGACTTCGCGGTCGAAGACGCCTACGTCGGCCCCGCCTACAGCTACCAGCTCAACGGAACGCTCTACAACACCGACGAAGTGACCGCCGCCGAGGCATCCGATTGGGACCTGTACGGCAACCCCGACTACGCGGGCCGGCTCGCCTTGCCCGACATCGCGGTGACCGCCGGACAGCTCGCGCTCTCGGGCGTCGGCGAGGCATACGGCGACGGCCCCTACGACATCGACACCGCGCTGTCGACGATGGCCGAGTGGGCCCCCGGAATCCTGCAGTTCTACAGCTCGTCGACCGAGGTCACGAACCTGCTCACGCAGGGCGAGATCGTCGCCGCCGACTCGCTCAGCGGGTTCGCCACGACCCTCGTCGCGTCGGGCGAGCCCGTCGCCTGGACCGCGCCGGCGGAGGGCCGCTTTATGGCCACGAACCGCGCGATGATCCCCGCGGGTGCCGAGAACGTCGAGGGCGCGTACGAGTTCATCGACTACCTGCTCTCGGTCGAGGCCCAGACCGCATCGGCCGAGATCGTGGGCGACCTCCCGGTCAACCTCGAGGCGACCATCCCGTCCAGCATCGTCGACGTCGTCGGCGACATCGCGACCGACCCGATCGCGGCCGGCTACAGCACCCTCGACCCGACCGAACTCGTGTCCACCCGCAACGAGTGGGTCGACCGCTTCGCGCGCGAGGTCACCTCGAACTAATCCGGCCGGCGTCCGTTCCCCGTTCGGGCGGGGGACGGACGCTTCTTTCCCTCTGCGCTCTCGAAGAAACTTCAACCACCATGACCTCCACCGCACAGCTGCCCGCCGAGTACCTCGACCGGATGCCCAAGACCGACCTGCACTGCCACCTCATCGGCACCGTGCGCGCGTCGACCTTCGCCGAACTGGCCCGCCGCGAGAAGCTCGCGCTGCCCGCCGACCCCGAGCGCATCTTCGCCGACATCAACTCGCTGCCGCCCGACCCCGAGCTGTACAAGAACACGCGCATCCCGGTGCCGCAGGGCCGCAGTGCGGGCGAACCCGAGGTCTCCTACTCGCTCTTCCAGGCCTCGCGCTGGGTCGCCGAGGTGCTGCGCGACGCCGACGACCTCACCCGCATCGTCTACGAGGCGTTCCAGGACGCCTCGGTCTCGAGCTCCACCCGCCATCTCGAGCTGTTCTTCGACGAGGTGCCGCCGCACCTCGCGGGGCTCGGCTACCGCGGATCGGTCGAGGCGTACGCCGAGGGCATCCGCATGGCGGAACGCGACTTCGGTATGACCGGACGGATGATCCAGGGGCTCGACCGCAGCCAGAGCGGCGAGCACGCCCTCGAGGTCGTGCGTCAGGTCGTCGACAATCCGCACGAGTACGTCGCCGGGATCGGCCTCGACAACCTCGAGACCGCCGGACCACCCGAGCGCTTCGCCGACGCCTACCGGCTGGCCGGCGAGGCGGGGCTCGGGCGTACCGCGCACTCCTCCGAGCACTCCCCCACGGCCGTCAACACCATCACCTGCCTCGACCTGCTGGGCTGCGACCGCATCGACCACGGGTACTACGTGCTCGAAGACGACGCGGTCGTCGAGCGCATGCGCGACGAGCAGGTCGCGTTCACCGTCGTCTCGACCACGTCGCGCCGGTCGTGGCGTCCCTGGCGTCGCGCGTCCATCGCCGCGATGCTCGAGGCCGGGCTCAATGTCATCCCCGCGTCGGACGACCCCGGCATGTTCCCCACGACCCTCGCGAACGAGTACCGCATCGTCTCCGAGCAGATCGGCGCGACCGCGCAGCAGGTGCGCGCGATGTCGCTCGCCGGCGTCGCGGCGTCGTGGCTGCCCGAAGCCGAGAAGTCGGCCCTCACGGCGACCTTCGGCGCGGAGTTCGCCGCGCTCGACCGCGAATTCGGCCTCGCCTAGGCCGAGCCCGCCGGGCGATGTCGTCCTACGGGGGGAGACACATCTCCGCCTCCGGCCTGATGCTGACGAATCCACGCCTTATTAGGCTGGACCCATGATCAAGGCAGAAGGACTCATCAAGCGTTACGGTGCCAAGACCGCCGTGAACGACATCAGCTTCACCGTCAAGCCCGGCATGGTCACCGGCTTCCTGGGCCCGAACGGTGCGGGCAAATCCACCACCATGCGCATGATCGTCGGGCTCGACCGCCCGACCTCCGGCAGCGTCACGGTCAACGGCAAGCCCTACGCCGACCACAAGGCACCCCTCCGCGAAGTCGGCGCTCTCCTCGACGCCAAGGCCATCCACACCGGCCGCAGCGCCTACAACCACCTGCTCGCCATGGGCGCGACCCACGGCATCGGCAAGTCGCGCGTCACCGAGGTCATCGGCCTCACCGGCCTCGACTCCGTCGCGGGCAAGCGCGTCGGCGGATTCTCGCTCGGTATGGGACAGCGCCTCGGCATCGCCGCCGCATTGCTCGGCGACCCCGCCACGCTCATCCTCGACGAGCCCGTCAACGGCCTCGACCCCGAGGGCGTCATGTGGGTGCGCCAGCTCGCGCGCCATCTCGCCGGCGAAGGCCGCACCATCTTCCTCTCCAGCCACCTGATGAGCGAGATGGCGCTCACCGCCGACCACCTCATCGTGCTGGGTCGCGGTCGCATCATCGCGGATGCGCCCGTCGCCGAGATCCTCGCCGCCAACACGCGCACCGCCGTCAAACTGCGCAGCCCCTACGCGCCCCAGCTGGCCCAGTTGCTGCAGGCCGCCGACGTCACGATCACGAGCACCGAGCCCGACGCGCTCACGGTGACCGGTCTCACCGCCCCGGCGATCGGCGACCTCGCCGCGCGCAACGGCATCGCCCTGCACGAACTCACCCCGGTGGGCGCGTCGCTCGAGGAGGCCTACATGGACCTCACGCAAGACGACGTCGAGTACCATGCCGGCGGCGCGACCCCGGTCGCGACCCCGGCGCCCGCCACGATCACGGAAGAGGTCGCACGATGACCGCCACGACAGCACCGTCCACGTCGCGCTCCGCCGCCGGCTCGCACCTCACCGGTCTCGGCATCGTGAACTCCGAGTGGATCAAGCTGCGCACGGTGCGCTCGACCGTCTGGTCGTACGCGCTCATCGTGCTCGCCTCGCTCGGTATGGCGGTGCTCATGGCCGGCACGATCGACTTCGGCGGCGCCGAGGTACCGGCCGACCAGCGCAACAGCGTGATCCTGCAGGCCTCGACCTTCGGCATCTACTTCGGCCAGCTCATCGTCGCCGTCCTCGGCGTTCTCGTGATCAGCGGCGAGTACTCGACCGGCATGATCCGCTCGACGCTCACCGCCGTGCCGAAGCGCATCCCCGCCCTCGCTGCCAAAGCGCTCGTGCTCTTCCTCACCACGCTGGTGGTCGGCCTGGTCAGCGTGTTCGGTTCGCTCGCGATCGCGTTGCCGCTGCTCGGCCGCTCGGGCATCGAGCCCGACTTCTCCGACGGCTCGCTGCTGCGCGACGTCGCCCTCTCGGCGGTCTACCTCGCGCTCGTCGCGGTCTTCGCCCTCGGCGTGGGAACGATCCTGCGCAGCGCGGCCGGCGGAATCGCCGCGGCCCTCGGTGTCATCCTGCTCCTTCCGACCATCTTCCAGCTCATCGCCAGCCTCACCCAGGCCGAGTGGGCGGCGAACGTCATGCCCTACCTGCTCTCGAACGCGGGCACCGGTATCTTCACGCCGAGCTTCGACGGCAGCGGTCTCGAGCAGTGGCAGAACCTGCTGGTCGTGCTCGCCTGGGTCGCCGTGAGCCTGATCGGCGGCGCCCTGCTGCTGAAGCGCCGCGACGCGTAGGCTTCGCCAGATGAATCCGATCTCCCTCGACCGGCCGGAGTCGCCGGTCGAGGGAGATCTGCGTCTGCCCAAGGCGCCAGGGGTCATCCGGCAGTTCTGGCACCGGCATCCGCGGCTCACCGATCTGTTCGTCGCCGGCCTGTACCTGTTCTGGGCGCTGGCGCTGGCACTGCTCTTCGCGTTCTCCGCCGGCGAACACCTCGATCCGGCCCTTCTGCCCTTCGGCCTGGTATCGGTGCTGTTCGGTGCCCTCGCCCTCCTGTTCCGGCGCAGCCACCCGTGGACCGTGCTGATCGTCAGCTGGGTCGTCACGCTGTTCGCGGGCATCGCCTTCACGATTCCCGATGTCGCGCTCATCCCCGTCGCCCTGTATTCGCTCGCCGTCTACGGATCGACACGTGCCGCGTGGATCGGTTTCGGAACCTCCGTGGTCGCTGCCGTCGGCGCCACCTACGCGGCCGGAATGGTGGTCGACGACACCTCTCTCCCGTTCGTCGCGGGCAACGGCAGCCAGTACCTCTTCGTCTTCCTTCTCGCCGTGCTCGTCGGCATCAACATCGGCAACCGGCGGCGGTACGTTCTCGCGCTGGTCGACCGCGCCGCCCAGCTCGCACGAGAACGCGACCAGCAGGCCCTGCTCGCCGCCGCCGCCGAGCGCGCGCGCATCGCCCGCGAGATGCACGACATCGTCTCGCACGGTCTCACCGTGATGGTGACCCTCGCCGACGGGTCGGCGGCCGCCGCGGCGACCCAGCCCGACCGCGCGACCACGGCGATGCGCCAGGTCGCCGAGACCGGCAGGCAGGCGCTGAGCGACATGCGCCGCATGCTCGGCCTGCTCGACGACGGCTCGCCGCGGCAGTCGGCCGCGACCGAGCTCTCACCGCAGCCCGGGGTCGCCGAGATCGGCGGGCTCGTCGAAGGATTCCGCACCGCGGGGCTCGCGATCCGGCTGTCGACGCACGGCGGCCCGCCGACCGACCCGGCCGAGCAGCTCACCGTGTACCGCCTCGTGCAGGAGTCGCTCACCAACGTGTTGCGGCATTCCTCCGGCGCGACGGGCGTCGACGTCGACGTCGCCTACACCCGCGACGCCGTGACCATCACCGTCACCAACGACGGGGTGCACGCCGCACAGCCCGCGGTGACCGGAGGCCACGGCATCGTCGGCATGCGCGAGCGCGCCGCGCTGTACGGCGGCACCGTCGAGTCCGGTCCGCGCGCCGGAGGCGGCTGGAGAGTCGTCGCGACACTGAGCCATGACGCCCCGCGGGGCGACGAACCCGAGGAGCACACGACATGACCGACGCGCCGACCGCCACCACAGACATCCGCCTTCTCATCGTCGACGACCAGGCCCTCGTACGCATGGGATTCCGTATGCTGCTCGACGCCGAACCCGGCATCGCGGTCGTCGGCGAGGCCGCATCGGGCGAGCAGGCGCTCGCGCTCGTCACCGAGCTGCGCCCCGACGTCGTGCTCATGGACGTGCGTATGCCCGGTCTCGACGGCATCGCCACCACCCGACGGCTGCTCGAGATCTCGCCGCAGTCGCGCGTGATCATCCTCACCACGTTCGACCTCGACGAGTACGCGTTCGGCGGTCTGCGGGCGGGCGCGAGCGGATTCCTCGTCAAAGACACCCGCCCGGAAGAGCTGTTGTCGGCGGTGCGGGCCGTGGCGGGCGGCGAGGCCGCGATCTCGGGCAGGGTCACCCGGCGCATGCTCGAGCTGTTCGGCGGAAAACTGCCGGCGACGAATGTCACGCCCGATTCGTCGACCGGAGCGCTCACGCCGCGCGAACTCGAGATCCTCGTCGCCATCGGCGAGGGGTTGTCGAACAGCGAGATCGCCGAGCGGTTCTTCGTCGCCGAGTCGACCGTCAAGACCCACGTCGGCCGGGTGCTGCAGAAGCTCGATCTGCGCGACCGCGTGCAGGCCGTGATCTTCGCCTACGAGCGCGGCATCGTCGGCTGACCGCCCCGCGCCCCGGACGCTGTCAGGGGCGCCCGAATAGAATCGCTGCAATATGTTCTTCGCCGACACGACCCCCGTTCCCGAGACCGTCTTCGACTGGCCAGCCTTCTGGGCGATGGTCGGCGACATCTACGCGAGCCGCCCCGTGCAGGTGCTCGTCATCATCGTCTTCGCCATCATCGTGCGGTTCGTGCTGCAGTTCGTCATCAGCAAGGTCGTCGGGCGCATCGTCAGCGGCGTGAAGAACAGGCAGGGCGAGCAAGACACCCAGGCCCTGCTCTCGTCGCCGCTGGCCGCCGTGCGCCTCGTGCAGCGCACCCGCACCCTCGGCAGCGTGCTCAACAACGTGGTCACCGCGGCGATCGTCATCGTCGCGGCCCTCTCGATCGTCACCACGGTCAACCCCGACATCACGGGGGCGTTCTCGCTCATCACGGCGGCGCTCGGCGCCGGCCTCGGTTTCGGCGCCCAGAACATCGTGAAAGACGTGCTGAGCGGCCTGTTCATGGTCGCCGAAGACCAGGTGGGCGTGGGCGACGTCGTCGACCTCGGCCCCGCGACCGGTGTCGTCGAAGACGTCGGGATCCGCATCACCAAGGTGCGCGACGTCAACGGAACGCTCTGGTTCGTGCGCAACGGCGAGATCCTGCGGGTCGGCAACATGTCGCAGGGCTGGTCGCGGGTCATCATCGACCTCGCCGTGCCCTACGACGCCGACGTCGAGGCCGTGCAGACCCGCATGCTCGACACGGGAGTCGCTCTCGCGACCGACCCGAAGTGGCGCTCGCGAATGCTCGAGAAGCCCGAGATCTGGGGCATCGAGTCGATCTCGGCCGAGGCCGTCGTCATCCGCCTGGTGGTCAAGACGCGGTCGGCGGCGAAAGACGACGTCGCGCGAGAGCTGCGCAGCCGGCTCAAGCGGGCCCTCGACGAGATGGGCATCAAGATGCCCGCGCTCAACTCGATCATCCTCAGCGGGTTCGAGGGGGCGACGAGCGTCAAGGGCGCCCGACCGCCGAAGACCAAGCCGGTCGAGGTGCAGCCGGCCGCGACCAAGCCGCCGCGCGCCAAGCGCGGCGCCGCGGTCGCCCCGGCCGACCCGCGCGGGTACACGCCCGCCCCGAAGACACCGACGAAGCCGGCGAAGAGCACTCCGCCCGACGCGCAAGGAACCGACGAATGAGCGAACCGAACCCCGTGACCCTCCGCCTCGGCCAGAACGGCGAGTCGGTGCAGGGCAACTTCTGGGAGCAGGTGGGCGGGCGACCCACGTTCGAACGGCTGGTGCGCCGCTTCTACGAGGGTGTCGCGACCGATCCGGTGCTGCTGCCGATGTACCCCGAGGCCGATCTCGAGGGCGCGATCCAGCGCCTGACCGGATTTCTCGAGCAGTACTGGGGCGGACCTGGCACCTATTCCGAGGAGCGCGGCCATCCCCGGCTGCGCCAGCGGCACATGCCGTTCAAGGTCAACCCCGACGCCCGCGACCGCTGGCTGCTGCACATGCGCGTCGCCGTCGATTCGCTCGGGCTCTCGCCGCTGCACGACGCCACCCTCTGGGCGTACCTCGAGCGCGCGGCGCACGCGATGGTGAACACGTTCGACGAGTAGTACCGGTTGAGTAGGTCGCTCGGCGCGGTGGAGCTGGGGAAATCGCGCACGCGGTTTCGCGACCCCAGCGCCGACTGGGCCTGCGAGGGAGGGTATCGAAACCCAGACGGCGGTTTCGATACGGTCGCCGGGCGGCCTACTCGACCGGCATTGACCGACTATGCCGCGAGACCCTCGGCGAGCGGCGTCGTCGGACGGCCGATGAGCGTCGAGAGCTCGCCGCTCGTCACGCCGAGCAGACCGTCGCGGATGTTGCCGTCGAGCGCGACGACGAAGCCCACGGTTCCCTCGTCGAGACCGAACGAGCCGAGCATCGCCGCGTGCTCGTCGGGCGTGAGGCGCGTGTAGACGACCTCGCGGCCGACGATGCCGCCGATGACCGCGGCGAGATCGTCGAAGGTCCAGGCGACGTCGCCCGAGAGCTCGAACACCTCGCCCTCGTAGCCGTCGCCGGCGAGCACGACGGCCGCGGCCTCCGCGTAGTCCTTGCGGCTCGCGCTCGAGACGCGGCCGTCGCCGACACTCGCGACGATGGCGCCGTTCTCGCGGCCCTTCTCGATCTCGCCCGCGTAGTTCTCGGTGTACCAGCCGTTGCGCAGGATGGTGAACGGCACTCCGGATGCGACCAGCGTCTCCTCCGTCGCCTTGTGCTCGGGGGCGAGCACGAGCGCCGAGGTGGTCGCGGCCGGGGCGCTCGTGTAGACGATGCGCGCGACGCCGGCCTCTTTCGCCGCGGCGATCACGGTGGCGTGCTGGCTGGCGCGCTGGCCGACCTCGCTGCTCGACACGAGCAGCAGGGTGTCGCCCGGCTTCACCACGGCGGCGACGGTCTCGGGGTCGGTGTAGTCGAGCTCGGCCACGGCGACGCCGAGGGCGGCGACCTCGGCGAGCTTGGCCGTGTTGCGGCCGGTGGCGACGATGTCGGCGGCGGCCGTGCCGCGGGCGAGGAGGGATTCGACGACGAGGCGTCCGAGCTGGCCGGTCGCGCCGGTGATGACGAGAGACATGGTGTCCTTTCGGGGTTGGTACCTACGAGAACCGGGGTCGCCGACATAACATTCCGCTGCGCGGGTACCCACTTCTAAGTAAGCTACCCACATGAAGGTAAGCACCCTGAACGAGGCCGGCCTCACCGGCTTCGGCTTCACCGACGGCATCCTCCCGGCGAACTGCCCGTCACGGACCGTCCTCGACCATGTCACGAGCAAGTGGGGCGTGCTGGTGATCATCGCGCTCTCGCAGCAAGACCTGCGCTGGGGCGAGCTGCGCCGCACGATCGAGGGCATCAGCGAGAAGATGCTCGCCTCCACGCTGCGTACGCTCGAAGCCGACGGACTCGTGCACCGCGACGCGCGCGCGACGATCCCACCCCGCGTCGACTACAGCCTCACCGGGCTCGGCCGCGAGCTGGCCGACCGGTTGTTGCCGCTGATGCACTGGATCTCGGCGAACGCGTCAGACATCGTCGGCCGCCCGGCAGAATAGTCGGATGGCCCCCACCGCACTCCCCCACATCGTCGTCGTCGCCACGGGGGGCACGATCGCCGGATCCGCGTCGTCCGCCACCGACACCACCGGCTACCGGGCGGGCACGAGCGGGGTCGACGACCTGCTGGCGGCGGTTCCGCAGGCGCACGAGCTCGCACGCCTCAGCGGGCAACAGTTCGCGTCGATCGATTCGTCGGATGTCACGGACGAGATACTGCTCGCGCTCGCGCGCCGCGTCGACGGGCTGCTCGCCTCGCCCGACGTCGACGGCGTCGTGGTCACGCACGGAACCGACACGCTCGAGGAGAGCGCGTACTTCCTGCACCTCGTGCTCGACTCGGCGAAACCCGTGGTCTTCACGGGCGCGATGCGGCCGGCCAGCGCGCTCAGCGCCGACGGACCGTTGAATTTCTACGCGGCCGTCGCCGCGGCATCCGCCCCTTCCAGCGTCGGGCAGGGCGTGCTCGTGGTGCTCAACGACGAGATCCACTCGGCGCGCGACGTCTCGAAGTCGACGAGCCTGCGGGTCGACTCGTTCGCCTCTGCCTACGGCCCGCTCGGCGTGGTCGTCGGCGGCCGGGTGCTCTACTACCGCGCGGTCGTGCGTGCGCACACGACCGCCACCGAGTTCCACCTCGACGCGGTCGACACCCTGCCCACGGCGGGCATCGTCTACGCGCACTCGGGCATCGACGACTCGATCGGCGCGCTCCTCGCGGCCGCCGACTACGCCGTGATCGTGCACGCCGGTTTCGGCAACGGCACGGTGTCGACCCGCGTGATCGAGCCGCTCGAAGCGGCCAGGCGTGCGGGAACCGTGGTGGTGCGCGCGACCCGCACCGGCAGCGGCCACGTCACCGCCGTCGGCGCGAGCCCCGACGCCAACGGCTGGATCTCGGTCGACGACCAGAACCCCCAGCGCGCCCGCATCCTCGCCTGCCTCGCGCTCACCGTGACCGACGACCACGACGAGATCCAGCGCATCTTCGACACCTACTAGTATCTGAGCAAAGCCCACGCAAAAGACGAAGGAGTCTTATGCCGAACGAAGAAGCCGACGCGATCGTCATCGGAGCGGGCCTCGCCGGCCTCGTCGCCACCGCAGAGCTCGTGGCCGCGGGCAGACGGGTGATCGTGCTCGAACAAGAACCCGAGGCGAGCTTCGGCGGGCAGGCCTGGTGGTCGTTCGGCGGGCTCTTCCTCGTCGACTCCCCCGAGCAACGCCGTATGGGCGTGCGCGACTCGCTCGACCTCGCGCGGCAGGACTGGCTGGGCTCCGCCGGCTTCGACCGCGCGAACGACCACTGGCCGCGGCGGTGGGCCGAGGCGTACCTGCAGTTCGCCGCGGGCGAGAAGCGGGCCTGGCTGCGCGAGCGCGGCATGAGTTTCTTCCCCGTCGTCGGTTGGGCCGAGCGCGGCGGCTATACCGCGAACGGGCACGGCAACTCGGTGCCGCGCTTCCACATCACGTGGGGCACCGGGCCGGGGGTTCTCGCGCCGTTCGAGCGCGCGGTGCGCGAGGGCGTCGACCGCGGGCTCGTCACCCTGAAGTTCCGGCACCGGGTCGACGGACTGATCGTCACCGACGGCGCCGTCGTCGGCGCGCGCGGGGCGGTGCTCGCGCGCGACGACGCGGCCCGCGGGGTGGCGAGCAACCGCCTCGTGATGGACGACTTCGAGCTGTACGCGGGCGCGACGATCGTCACGAGCGGCGGCATCGGCGGCAACCACGACCTCGTGCGCGAACTCTGGCCCGCCGACATGGGCGCCGCGCCCGAGCACATGCTCAGCGGCGTGCCCGCGCACGTCGACGGCCGCATGCTGGCGATCGCCGACGACGCCGGTGCGCACCTGATCAACGGCGACCGCATGTGGCACTACGTGGAGGGCATCACCAATTTCGCCCCGGTGTGGGCAGACCACGGAATCCGCATCCTCCCTGGGCCGTCGAGCCTGTGGTTGGATGCCACGGGCAGACGCCTGCCGGTGCCGCTGTTCCCCGGCTTCGACTCGCTCGGAACCCTGCGGCACCTGCGCACCACGGGTCACGACCACTCCTGGTTCATCCTCACCCAGCGCATCATCGAGAAGGAGTTCGCGCTCTCGGGCAGCGAACAGAACCCCGACCTCACCGGCAAGAGCGTGCGCGAACTGGCCCGACAGCGGCTGGGCAAGGGCGCGACCGGCCCGGTCGAGGCGTTCAAGGCCCGCGGCGTCGACTTCCACGTGGCCGACACCCTCGACGGCCTGCTCGCGGAGATCGACGACGGCGTGCTCGATCTCGCCCGGGTGCGGCAGGAGGTCGAGTACCGCGACCGCCAGCTCGACAACCCGTTCTCGAAAGACGCGCAGATCACCGACCTGCGCCAGGCGAGGAAGTACCGCGGAGACAGACTGATCCGCGTCGCGACACCGCACAAGCTGCAAGACCCGAAGGCCGGGCCGCTCATCGCGGTGAAGCTGCACATCGTCACCCGCAAGACGCTCGGCGGCATCGAGACGAACCTCGCCGGCCAGGCGCTGCGCGGCGGCAGCGGCCAGGTCGTTCCCGGGCTCTACGCGGCGGGCGAAGCAAGCGGATTCGGCGGCGGCGGCATGCACGGCTACCGTTCGCTCGAGGGCACCTTCCTCGGGGGGTGCATCTTCAGCGGGCGGGAGGCCGGCCGCTCGGTCGCCCGCGGTTGACCGGTTTCGCTAGGCTGGAGAGACCACACGAGGGAGCCTCATGACTGACGTGAACACACCGCCGCCGGCCGGCTGGTACCCCGATCCCGCGGGAAGCAGCCGCACGCGCTGGTGGAACGGCTTCGGCTGGTCCGACACCTTCGGCGACCCCGTGCCCGCCGCGACGCCCGGTGCCGCGCCCGGCGCCGGCACGACCGACACCGGCACGACCGACACCGCCGCCCCCGCGACGCTTCCCGCCTACGCGGCCGCCCCCGCCTACACGAACGCTCCCGCCTACACGAACGCTCCCGCGTACACCCTCGAGCAGCCCGCGGCGCCCGCCGGCACGCCACCGTACACGCCGTTCATCTGGGCTCTGGCGGTGCTCCCGATCGTCGGGATCATCGACAGCATCATCACCCTCGCGATGTTCGACCAGGTCGTCACCCAGGCGTTCGCCCCCGACGCGCCCCCCTTCGCCCCCGGCGACCTGCTGCGCTTGGGCATCTCCTGGCTCGTCATCGGCGCCAGCGTGCTCCTCGGCATCCTCGACTGGCGCGCCCTGAACAAGGCGGGTGTGCCGAAGCCGTTCCACTGGGCGTGGAACTTCTTCGCCGTCATCGGCGTGCCCGTCTACATGGTCGGCCGCTCGATCGTCGTGCGCCGTCGCCTCGGCGGGGGCGGTCTCGCCCCGATGATCGTCAACCTCTCGCTCATCGTGGTCGGCTTCGCCCTCGGCGTCGTCGGCGCGGTGCTCGCGGTCGGATCGGTGTTCGACTCCGGCCTCCTGTACTGACCCCGCCCCGTGGCTAGGCTGAGCGCATGACGCAGACCGGCAGCGACGACGCAGGCATCGACATCACGGCACGACCGAGCGGCCCCGGCTGCCTGGAGTGCGAAGAGACCGGCAGTTGGTGGCTGCACCTGCGCCGCTGCGCCGAGTGCGGGCACATCGGCTGCTGCGACAGCTCTCTCAACAAGCACGGCACCGCACACTGGCGGCAGACCGGCCACCCCGTCATCCAGAGTTTCGAGCCGGGCGAAGACTGGTTCTACAGCTTCGAGACGCTCGACACGTTCGACGGTCCCGAACTCGCCGAACCCCGCCACCACCCGCTCACCCAGTCGACACCCGGCCCGGCCGACCGCGTGCCCGCCGACTGGCAGAGCCTGCTCGGCTGAGTCGCGGGAACGACGTCGAGGTCACCCGCGCGATGTTCTACTCGGCGACGGGCGTGGTCGCCAGCATGCCGAGCATGTACTCGTAGAACCTCTCGCCGTCGACCTTCTCGATCGCGGTCACGTTGTCGTCGTCGGACTGCCAGTCGAACACGGTCGCTCCGCGCGTGATCCTGCCCGCGGTCTCGACCTCGACGCGGTAGCGGCCCTCGGCGGTCGCGTAGCTGCGGTCGAGCGCGAGAAGCGCGGTGAGCGAGTCGCAGTGCGACGAGCCGGCGAGCCCGACGCGGGTGTCGAAGTCGAAGGTGGCCTGGTTGGCGCGCACGAAGAAGCGCGACAGCGGGGTGTCGAGCGCGGCGATGCGGTCGATGCGTCCTTGGTCGAAGACGGCGTCGGTGATGGTCAGCGGATCCCAGCTGATCACCACGGTGTCGGCGAATCCGGCCGAGAAGACGATGTCGGCGGCCTCCGGGTCGACGTAGATGTTGTACTCGGCGGCGGGCGTGATGTTGCCGCGCGCGTTGATCGATCCGCCCATGACGTACAGGCTGCCGACGTTGGCCGCGAACTCCGGGTCTTTCCGCACGGCGAGGGCGATGTTCGTGAGCGGACCGATCGCGACGATGCGCAGTTCGCCCTTGTGCTCGCGTGCGATGCGGATCATCGCGTCGACCGCGTGTTCGTCGGATGCCACGTGCCCGTCGTCAGGGCGCTTGAGCCCGCCGACCCCGTCGCCGTGTACGTCTTCCGCGCTGAGCCATGGGCGCTCGAGCGGGTCGCGCGCGCCGAGGAACACCGGCACCTCGCCGAGGCGGCCGGCGAGTCCGACTGTGAGGAACGCGTTGTCGACCTGCTGGTCGAAACCGACGTTTCCGGCCACCATCGTGATGGCTCTGAGGTCGGCGCGGGGGTCGAGCAGACCGACGAGCAGGGCGAAGCAGTCGTCCGCCGCGGTGTCGGTGTCGATGAGAAGAGGAATCGTCAAGGCTAGTCTTTCAGCAGGAGGGCAATCGGGGTAGCGTACCACTTGGTACGAAGTCCCCCTAATTGCCGACTTCCCTGTACCCCTGAGCCACGGAAGGCGACCGAGTGCCCGACGAACGCGAACGACTGCTGCACCGCTGCGCGCTCCACCTGCTCGAGCACGGTGTGCTCGAGCTGAGCCTGCGCACCCTCGGCGAGGCCGTGGAGTCGAGCCATCGCGTGCTGCTCTACTATTTCCGCTCGCGCGAACAGCTCGTCACCGAGGCGCTCGACGAGGCCGCCCGCCTCTCGTCGGTGCGCGATGCGCAGCTCCTCGGCCCGAGCGGCACCGACCCCGACGTGCAGGGCGAGCTCGTGCGGGTCTGGCGGCTCATCTCGGCGACCGACCAGCTGCCGCTCATCCGTCTGTTCCTGCAGGTCGTCGCGCTCGCACTGCACAACCCCGCCCCGTACGCCGCGTTCCTCGACGGGCTGCAGACCGAATGGCTGGGCGCCTACACGGTCTACCTCCGACAGCACGGGATCCCGGCCGAGGAGGCGGGCGATCTCGCCGCGGAGATCGTCGGAATGCAGCGCGGGCTCCAGCTCGAGCTGGCGATCGGAGGCTCGGCCGACGCGCTCGACCGGGCGTTCGCCGCCGCGGCCGGCCGGTGGGCCGAACGGGTGGCGGCGTCCCGCTGAGCGGGAGCTGCGCTCAGCGCGCGCGTCGATGCAGCGCGCGGGTCGGCTCAGCGCGCGGGTCGGCTCAGCGCGCGGGTCGGCTCAGCGCGCGAGCGTCCAGGCGCGGCGTTTGGCGAGCACGTGGCCGCGCTTGGTGGTGAGCCGGGTCCACGGACCGGTCTCGAAGATCTGCACCGCTTCGTCGCCCGAGAGGAAGCCGAGGCTGAACGCCGCGAAACTGGCGCCGGCCGGAACGTGTTCGAGCCCCCTGATCGGCTGCCCCCACACCTCGGAGCGCACGCGGTGAACGATCTGCTCCCCCATCCCGGTGGGCACCGCACCGGCGACCGCGTCGATGCCGGCGCGCGCCACCTCGTCGAGCAGTCCGCTCGTGGTGCCGGGAAGGGGTGTCCAGCCGCCACGCGGGGGCGAGATGGCCGCCCACGACACGGTGTGCACCTGCATCGGTAGCGTCACGGAGACGGGCGCCGCGACATCCGTCACTTCGCTCTTCCTGTTCGCGATGCGCTGCAGCAGCGATCCGACGGGCACGACCACGTCGAAGGTCTCCTTCTCGGGCAGCGAGAAGGTGCGCAGACCGAGCACGGTCGGGCTCTCGTCGAGCAGCCCGGAGGGATAGAAGATGGCGACGTAGACCGCGAGCACCCCGGAGGTGGCGATGAGGCGCACCGAACCGTCCTCGACGCGGCCGGCGCGGCTCAGGTAGGTGCTGAGGTCGTCGAGGGCGTGAGAATCCTGGAGGGTGAATGCTTGGCTCATCTGCGTTCTAAACTACAGGGCATGAGCGACCCCGTGAGCGGACTTCTGACCGCACTCGACCTGACCGACACCGGCGCCCGCACCAGCGAAGACATTTTCACCGGCCCGAGCCAGCCGCAGCCGATGGGCCGGGTGTTCGGCGGCCAGGTGCTCGCCCAGTCGCTCGTCGCCGCCATGCGCACCATCGACGAGGGCCGGTTCGTGCACTCGATGCACGGCTATTTCCTGCGGCCGGGCGACGCCCAGCAGCCCATCACCTTCTCGGTCGACCGCATCCACGACGGCCGCTCGTTCTCGACCCGGCGCACGCAGGCCTACCAGAACGGGCTGCCGATCCTGTCGATGATCGCGTCGTTCCAAGACCTCGACGAGGGGCTCGACCACCAGGTCGAGATGCCGACCGACCTGCCCGACCCCGAGTCGCTGCCGAGCGCCGCGCAGTCGCTCGAGGGCATCGACAATCCGGTCGCCGCCAACTGGGCGAACGACCGCGCGTTCGACATGCGCCACGTGCCGTCGCCGATCTACTTCTCGGTGCAGGGCGAGCACGTTCCGCACCAGGCGGTCTGGCTGCGGGCGAAGAGCCCGTTGCCCGACGACGAGAACCTGCACCGAGCGGCCCTCGCCTACGCGAGCGACTACTCGATTCTCGAGCCGATCATGCGCGGCCACGGCATCCCGTGGGCGCTGCCCGGGCTCAAGGCCGCGAGTCTCGACCACGCGATGTGGTTCCATCGTTTCGGCCGCGTCGACGACTGGATGCTCTACGTGCAGGAGTCTCCGAACGCCGTCGGCGGGCGCGGCCTGTCTCTCGGCCGTATCTACTCGCGCTACGGAATTCTGCTCGCCAGCGTTGCGCAAGAGGGCATGGTGCGAGTACCGTCTCGCTGACCGGGGCACGACTCCCACCGTGGGAATAACTACGCCGGTGATTTGTTGATAACAGTAATCAACAAGAAAGCTGGTGGGCCATGCAGGTACGCAATTCGCTCAAGTCGCTCAAGAAGGCACCGGGATCGCAGGTTGTCCGCCGTCGCGGACGCACGTTCGTGATCAACAGCGCCAACCCGCGCATGAAGGCGCGCCAGGGCTAGTCCCGCCGCCGAAGTGCCCGCCACTTGACGAGAGCCCGCCGTTCACGAACGGCGGGCTCTCCCGCGTTAACGGCGCATGCCCCGGAAAAGGGCGGATGCTGCGGGCGCGCGGCTGTGCGCGCTCGAACTACGCACGCTTGGCGAACGCGACCGGCGCTTCCACGTACGGTGCCCACGCCTCCCGCTGCTCGTCGGTCATCCGCTGCGGCTTGCCCGTCGCGAGTTCGACCATCACCAGGGTGGTGGCGGCTCGGGTGTACAGCAGACGCGGCTCCTGGCCCTCGGGCGAGTACACCTCGTAGCTGATCTCGAGACTCGCCCCGCCCAGTCGGCCGATCCACAACTCGACGTCGAGCGGCTGCCGCATGTACGGGATCGGCAGCAGGTATTCGATTTCCTGCCGCGCGATCAACGCGACCACTTTCGCGCCCGGGCGCGCATCCAGAATCGCCATCGACGAGCTTCCGGATCCGTCGTCGTTGATCCAGAAGGCCTGGATGCGCGCTTCCTCCAACAGGCGGAACATCTCCGCGTTGTTGACGTGCGCGTACGCGTCGAAGTCCGACCAGCGCAGCGGAATCGAAATGTTCAATCTGGTCACTTGTCGGCCCTCCTTCGCAGGCTCAGTCGGCGCTGGGGTCGCACAATCGCTGGCGCGATTGTCCCGAGCTCCACCGCGCGCGCGCTAGTCGCGCGACAGCTTGCGGTAGACCGAGCTGTTCGGCTTGGCGGCGTCGGCTCCGAGGCGCTGGATCTTGTTCTCCTCGTACGACTCGAAGTTGCCCTCGAACCAGTACCAGTTCGACGGGTTCTCTGCGGTGCCCTCGTACGCGAGGATGTGGGTCGCGATGCGGTCGAGGAACCACCTGTCGTGAGTGATCACCACGGCGCAGCCGGGGAATTCGAGCAGCGCGTTCTCGAGCGAGCCGAGGGTCTCGACGTCGAGGTCGTTGGTCGGTTCGTCGAGCAGGAGGAGGTTTCCGCCCTGCTTGAGCGTGAGCGCGAGGTTGAGGCGGTTGCGCTCACCACCGGAGAGCACTCCGGCCTTCTTCTGCTGGTCGGGGCCCTTGAAACCGAACTGCGACACGTAGCCGCGCGACGGGATCTCGGTCTTGCCGACCTGGATGAAGTCCTGGCCGTCGGAGACGACCTCCCACAGGGTCTTGTTCGGGTCGATGCCGCCACGGTTCTGGTCGACGTACGAGATGTCGACGGTCTCGCCGATCTTGAGGTCGCCCGAGTCGAGCGGCTCGAGGCCGACGATGGTCTTGAACAGCGTCGTCTTGCCGACACCGTTCGGGCCGATGACGCCGACGATGCCGTTGCGCGGGAGCGTGAAGCTGAGGCCGTCGATGAGCACGCGGTCGTCGAAGCTCTTCTTGAGGTTCTTCGCGTCGATGACCTGAGCGCCGAGGCGCGGGCCGACCGGGATC
>Ga0247812_10000184_pt1 | contig 68399 bp, 61 predicted proteins | sample UWRJL149409B1_FD_178011 | JGI IMG/M metagenome (GOLD analysis project Ga0247812, IMG submission 178011) | Plant litter microbial communities from Arlington Agricultural Research Station in Wisconsin, United States - UWRJ-L149-409B-1 | ecosystem: Environmental > Terrestrial > Plant litter >...
GCGCGGGGCCGGGGGGGGGGGGGGCACGAAGCGCCATCACCAGCAACGCCAACAGCAACCTGTGGATCGGTTCCGCCACCGGCCTGCCGCGGATGAAGGACACGGGCTCAGCCTTATGGCACGTTTTACTTTACCCGCTGCTTTTCCAGCTTGCGCGCCAGCGTGCGGCGGTGCATGCCCAGCCGCCGCGCCGCTTCCGAGATGTTGAAGTCGGTCTCCGCCAGCACCGTGTGGATGTGCTCCCACTCCAGCGTCTTGATCGACGTGGCGCGGTTGGTCACGTCCAGCTCGGCAGCGCCGGCGACGTGCTCGAACGCGGCTTCGATGTCGTCGGTGTTGGATGGCTTGGCCAGATATTGGCAGGCGCCCAGCTTGATCGCTTCCACCGCCGTGTTGATGCTGGCGAAGCCGGTCAGCACCACGATCAGCATCCCCGGGTCGTGCTGGTGCAGCATCTGCACGCACGCCAGGCCGGACGAGTTGCCCTTCAGTTTCAGGTCCACCACGGCGTAGCCGGGCGCGTGATCGACCAGCAGGGCGCTGGCTTCGTCGACGTTTTCGGCCAGCAGCACCTGATAGCCGCGCCGCTCGAACGAGCGGCCCAGCGTACGGGCAAACGCCGCGTCGTCCTCGACCAGCAGCAGTACGCGTTCTTCTTCGATAGTCATGTGGCTTGTGGTTCCGGTTTGATTTCAATGGCCGACAGCGGCAGCGTCAGCCGCACCATCGCCCCGCCCTGCGGCAGATTGCTGGCGGTGACGGCGCCGCCCAGGGTGCGCGCCACGTTCACCACCAGGAACAGCCCGAGCCCGCCGCCCGGCCTGCCCTTGCTGGAATTGTACGGCGTGCCGAATTGCGCCAGCGTGCCCGGCGTAAAGCCGGCGCCGGCGTCCGTCACTTGCAGCACCAGCTCGCCGCCTTCGACGCTCGCTTCCATCCGCGACCATTGCGGCGACGCCTCCAGCGCATTATCCAATACATTGCAGATCATTTGCTTGAGCGTCGAATCGGACACCACCGGGTGGTCCGGCGCGATGCGGTTGTCGAATTCGAATTGCACCACCGGCCGGCCGATGCGCCACTCCGCCACCACTTCGTCGAGGAAGGTGTTGATGGTCGTGGCGGCCGACGATTCGCCGCGCGTCTCCCCTGCCGACAGCAGGATACCGCTGACGATGGATTTGCAGCGTTGCAGCTGCGTCTGCATCTCGGCGATTTCCTCGAGCAGCACCGGATTGCCCTTGAATTCGGGCATGTGCTTCCAGTCGCCGAGAATCACCGCCAGCGTCGCTAGCGGCGTGCCCAGCTCGTGCGCCGCGCCGGAGGCCAGCAGCCCCATGCGGACGATGTGCTCTTCCTCGGCGGCGCGCTGGCGCAGGTCGGCGATCTTGGCGGCGCTGTTGCGCACGTTGTCGGTGATGCGGCTGACGAAGATCACCAGCAGCGCGGCGTCCAAAATGAAGCACAGCAGCGTACCCTGCACGTACAGGCTGAAGATGCCCAGCGAGTGGTCCAGCGGCAGCGTCAGCGGTTCCGAGAACAGCGCCAGCCCGGCGATGCAGGCGCCGGTGACGAGCACGATGGTCCACGTCGACCAGCGCTCCAGCAGCACCGCGCCCAGGATCACGTGCAGCAGGTACAGGAACACAAAGGGATTGGTGGCGCCGCCGCTCAGGTAGAGCTGCGCCGTCAGGCTGGCCACGTCCACCGTCAGCGCCAGCAGCAGCTCGCTGTTGGAGACGAACTGGTTCTCCTGCCAGCGCAGGGTGCTGGCGATGTTGAAGGCGATCAGGCAGGCCAGCACGTTGAGCATGGCCGGCATCGGCAGCGCCACCCCCAGCAGCACCGAGGCGCCGGCGATGGTGGTGATCTGCCCGATCACGGCGATCCAGCGCAGCTGGATCAGCTGCTGCATGTTCTTGTGGCCGGCGGCGTGGGTGATGGTGTTGGCGGAGGCGTTCACCGCCGCCAGCGGCTCGACCACCGGCATGCCCGGGCGCCCGCGGTCGTACGGGTTCTCTTTATTCCTCGCCATTTATGCTTTCCAGATCAGTGTGGCCGCCCTTTGCGCGCATCGCGGACGACCCAGGCCGTCGCGCCGGCCACCATCAGCGCCAGCGCGTACCAGGTGAGAGCATAAACCAAATGGTTGTTGACGAAGGAAACAACCGTCAGCCCGCCAACCGGCTGGCCTTCCGCGACCGGCCCGGAGGCCTGCGCGGAAGCCGCGTCCGCATCGACGAAGTACGGCGCCACCGGCGGCAAGCCGCGCGCCCTGGCGATGGCTTGCACGTCGCGCGTGTACCAGTAGTTGCGCGCCGGTTCGTTGGCGCGCAGGCGTCCCGTGACTTCGCTCAGGCGCATCAGGCCGATCACGTCGGTCTCGCCCGCAACGCGCGCGGCCGAGCAGGCATCAGCCGCAGCCATGGCCGGAGCCGCCTTCGGCGACCACCCGCCCATGCCCGCAGGAATGAAGCCGCGATTGACCATGACGATGCCATCCGCCGTACACAACGGCGTGACCACCCAGTAGCCGATGCCGCGATCCAGCGACGCCAGCACCTGCGTGGTCGATGCCGGCAGGTACGCGCCGCGCAGGTGCACCGGACGATAATCGTCGGCATCGGCATTGAGCTTCGCCCACTGCGCCGCCGTCGGCGCCGGCACCGGCGCGCCATGCACGCGCTGCCCTACCCGCTCGATCAGGTCCAGCTTCCATTGCAAACGATAGACTTGCCACGTTCCCAAAGCAAAAAACCCTGCGAACATCACTCCGGCCGCGATGGCCAGAATGACGCGCAGGGCGCGGGAACGTTGGCGCGATGAGGCGCCGGCGGTCATCGCATGTCTTGCATGTTGTGCACGTCCGTACCCATGGACGGCATCATGTTGATGTTCATGTGGTACATGACCCAGATCGAGCCGGCCAGTACGATGACCAGCAGCACCAGCGTGAACATCGTGGCCAGCAGCGACCAGCCGCCTTCGGCCTTGCCGTTCATGTGCAGGAAGTAGACCATGTGCACGACCACCTGTACCGCGGCGAACGCCAGGATGACGGCCGCCGTGGTGCTGGATTTGTCGAACACCTTGGCCATCACCAGCCAGAACGGAATCGCGGTCAGGATGACGGACAGCACGAAGCCGATCGCGTAATCCTTCAGGCTGCCGTGGTGGCCTTCGTCTTCATGGCCGTGGCCGTGATCGCCGTGGTGGTGGTCGTGGCCGGAGTGGTTATGTGGTGCGCTCATGGCAGGACTCCCATCAGGTAAACAAAGGTAAACACGCCGATCCAGATCACGTCCAGGAAGTGCCAGAACATCGACAGGCACATCAGGCGGCGTTTGTTTTCAGTGGTCAGGCCGTGCTTGCCGACCTGGAACATCAACGTCACCAGCCAGATCGAACCGAAGGTCACGTGCAGACCGTGGGTGCCGACCAGCGCGAAGAACGAGGTCAGGAACGCGCTGCGTTGCGGACCGGCGCCTTCGTGGATCAGGTGCATGAATTCCTGGATCTCCAGCGTCAGGAACGCCAGGCCGAACAGGCCGGTGATGCCGAGCCAGATGATCGTGGCTTTGACGTTCTTGCGCTGCGACGCGATCATCGCGAAGCCGTAGGTGATCGACGACAGCAGCAGGAACGCGGTGTTGAGCGCGATCGTCGGCAGTTCGAACAGTTCCGCGCCGGACGGGCCGCCCGCGTAATTGCGGCCGAGCACGGCGTACGCCGCGAACAGGCCGGCGAACAACAGGCAGTCGCTCATCAGGTAGAGCCAGAAGCCCAGCAGCGTGCCGTTCTCCGGGTGGTGTTCGCGCACGTAGTAGCGTGCGCTTGGGTCGGCGCTCACGGCGCCGTTAGCGATAGTTTCAGACATGGCGTTCCAGCAAACGAGTATGGGCTTCTTCGGTACGGACGACTTCTTCCGCAGGAATGTAGTAGTCGCGCTTGTAGTTAAAGGTGTGCACGATGATCGCGGCCATCATGGCGATGAACGCGCCGGCGGCAGGCAACCACATCTGCCAGACCATGGCGAAGCCCAGCACCGCGGACAAGGCCGAGATGATGAAGCCGGCGGCCGTGTTCTTCGGCATGTGGATGGACACGAAACCGCTGGTCGGACGCTTGTAGTTGTTGGCCTTCATGTCGGCCCAGCTGTCGCTCTCATGCACCACTGGCGTGAAGGCGAAGTTGTAGTCCGGCGGTGGCGACGAGGTCGCCCATTCCAGCGTACGGCCGCCCCATGGGTCGCCGGTGACGTCGCGCAGTTTCTCGCGGTTCTTCCAGCTGACGTAGAACTGCAGCAGCGTGGCGCCGATGCCGGCGGCGACGATCAGCGCGCCGATGGCGGCGATGACGAAGAACTTCTGCAGCGACGGATCGTCGAAGTGGTTCATGCGGCGGGTGATGCCCATGAAGCCCATGATGTACAGCGGGGTGAAGGCGACCCAGAAGCCGACCAGCCAGCACCAGAACGAGACCTTGCCCCAGAATTCATCGAGCTTGAAGCCGAAGGCTTTCGGGAACCAGTAGTTCAGGCCGGCGAACACGCCGAACACCACGCCGCCGATGATCACGTTGTGGAAGTGGGCGATCAGGAACAGCGAGTTGTGCAGCACGAAGTCGGCCGGTGGAACGGCCAGCATCACGCCGGTCATGCCGCCGATGACGAAGGTCAGCATGAAGCCCACGGTCCACAGCATCGGCACGTCGAAGCGGATGCGGCCCTTGTACATGGTGAACAGCCAGTTGAAGATCTTGGCGCCGGTCGGGATCGAGATGATCATCGTGGTGATGCCGAAGAACGAGTTGACGCTGGCGCCCGAACCCATGGTGAAGAAATGGTGCAGCCATACCAGGTAGGACAGCACGGTGATCACGACGGTGGCGTACACCATCGAGGTGTAGCCGAACAGCTTCTTGCCGCTGAAGGTCGAGACGATTTCCGAGAACACGCCGAACACCGGCAGCACCAGGATGTAGACCTCAGGGTGGCCCCAGATCCAGATCAGGTTGACGTACAACATCGGGTTGCCGCCGAGGTCGTTGGTGAAGAAGTTGGTGCCGACCATGCGGTCCAGCGACAGCATCGCCAGGGTGACGGTCAGGATCGGGAAGGTGGCGACGATCAGCGCGTTGGTGCACAGCGCGGTCCAGGTGAAGACCGGCATTTTCATCAGGCTCATGCCTGGCGCGCGCATCTTGACGATGGTGGCGATCAGGTTGACGCCCGACAGTGTCGTCCCTACCCCGGCCACCTGCAATGACCAGATATAGTAGTCGACCCCGACGTCAGGCGACGCGGCGATTCCCGACAGCGGCGGGAAGGCCAGCCAGCCGGTCTTGGCGAATTCGCCGATGAACAGCGAAGCCATCGTCAGCATCGCGCCGAAGGTGGTCATCCAGAACGAGAAGTTGTTCAGGAACGGGAACGACACGTCGCGCGCGCCGATCTGCAGCGGCACCACGTAGTTCATCAGGCCGGTCACGAACGGCATCGCCACGAAGAAGATCATGATGGTGCCGTGGGCCGTGAAGACCTGGTCGTAGTGGTGCGGCGGCAGGAAGCCGGCGCTGTCGCCGAAGGCGAGCGCCTGCTGGGCGCGCATCATAAGCGCGTCGGCGAAGCCGCGCAGCAGCATCACCAGGCCGAGCACCATGTACATGATGCCGATTTTCTTGTGGTCGATGGAGGTGATCCAGTCGCGCCACAGCGGGCCCCACAGGCGGAATTTGGTCAGGACGGCCAGCAGCGCCAGGCCGCCGATCGCCACCATGGCGAAGGTGCCGATCAGGATGGGCTCGTGGTATGGAATTGCTTCCAGCGACAGCCGCCCAAAGATCAGTTTGGTCAGGTTGATATCAGACATGGTCATTCTTTACGGGTAGGTTGGGCGGTGGCGGCGGCAACGTCGGTGGTGCAGACGTCGTCCTTCGGCAGGGCTTTGGCCGCGGCGGCCGCCTTGTTGCGGTTGGCGTCCAGCATCATCGTGTGGTTCATGCAGACCGAACCTTCGGCCACGCAACGGTTCAGCACCAGGTCGTACAGGCCCTTGTCGACGCTGCCGAAGTGCATGATCGGATGCTTGATGGTCGGCTTGTCCAGCGCCTGGAACTCGGCGCGGGTCAAGGCGCCGCTGGCGCGGGTCTTGGCCACCCAGCTGTCGAAGTCGCCCTGGCTGACGCCGTGGTACTTGAACTTCATGTCCGAGAAGCCGGCGCCGCTGTAGTTCGACGAGAAGCCGTCGTACACGCCCACCTTGTTCATCACCGCGTTCAGCTGCGTCTCCATGCCTGGCATGGTGTAGACCATGCCGGCCAGCGCAGGAATGTAGAAGGCGTTCATCACGGTCGACGAGGTCATCTTGAAGACCACCGGTACGTCGATCGGCGTCACCAGTTCGTTGACGGTGGCGATGCCCTGTTCAGGGTAGATGAACATCCACTTCCAGTCCATCGCCACGACCTGCACTTCCAGCGGCTTGACGCCGGCGGCCACAGGACGGTGCTCGTCGATGCGGCTCAGCGGACGGTACGGGTCCAGCAGGTGGGTATAGATCCAGGTGATCAGGCCGAGCACGATGATGATCAGCAGCGGAGCGCCCCAGATCAGCAGTTCGAGCTTGGTGGAGTGATCCCAGTCCGGCTTGTATTCGGCGGAAGTATTTGACTTCCTATAGCGCCAAGCGAACAGACAGATCAAAAACATAACGGGTACGATAATCAACAGCATCAGCAAGGTTGACACAACAACAAGGTGTGCCTGCTGGGCTGCGATATCTCCGGACGGGTTCAACACGACCGTATTGCAGCCGGCAAGCCACAACAGCGGTGCGAGGAAGAGTCCACGACGAGCGATAGGAGGAATCATGCGGTAATGTACGTTACAGAATGTGGATAACATGCTACTGTACCTATTACGAACTGTTCTTGCCATTGGACACTTTGTCCTACCCGGCGGGGATGGTAACGTGATAATAATTAATCAACACGAGACAGAGACTATGGCTAATACGACTACACTGACGGGCGTCCAGGCTGGCGTCCACGATCATCCTCAAACCAGCCCCGGCGCGCGCAACATCAACGCGCGGGACGGGCATATCTCCCCGGGAGAGATCGCCATCGGCGTCGTCATCGGGCGCGCCTCCGAATACTTCGACTTCTTCGTCTACGCCATCGCGTCGGCGCTGGTGTTCCCGTCGATTTTCTTCCCCTACGACAGCCGGCTCGACGGAACACTATACGCCTTTGCAATTTTCTCGCTGGCCTTTATTGCACGACCGATCGGCACTGTCGCATTTATGGCAGTCCAACATCATTTCACCAGGGAAGCCAAGCTGACACTGGCCTTGCTGATTATGGGGGTATCGACGGCCGGCATCGCCTTCCTTCCGGACTATGCCACTTTGGGGGGCACGTCGATCGTCCTGCTGTCGCTGCTGCGCATCGGCCAGGGCATCGCCCAGGGCGGCTCGTGGGACGGCCTGCCGTCGCTGCTGGCGCTGAACGCGCCCGAGCACAAGCGCGGCTGGTACGCCATGCTGGGCCAGCTGGGCGCGCCGATCGGCTTCATGATCGCCGCCGGCCTGTTCGCCTACCTGTTCGCCAACCTGACCTCGCTCGACTTCCTCGAATGGGGCTGGCGCTTCCCGTTCTACGTCGCCTTCGCCATCAACGTGGTGGCGCTGTTCGCCCGCCTGCGCCTGGTGACCACGCATGAATACTCGCACCTGCTGGACGAGCATCAGCTCGATCCGGTCAGCGTGGTCGAGCTGACGCGCCACCAGGGCCGCAACGTGCTGATCGGCGCGCTGGCCGCGCTGGCCAGCTACGCGCTGTTCCACCTGGTGACGGTGTTCCCGCTGTCGTGGATCAGTTTGTATTCGCCGCGTTCGATCTCCGGCTTCCTGCAAGTGCAGATGGTCGGCGTCACCTTAATGGCGATCTGCGTCATCATCTCCGGCCTGGTGGCGGACAAGATCGGCCGCCGCCGCACGCTGGGCACGCTGGCCATCCTGATCGCCATCTTCAGCGCCTTCGTGCCGATGCTGATGGGCGGCGGCGAGACCGGCCAGGACGTCTTCATCGTGCTGGGCTTCGCGCTGCTGGGCCTGTCGTACGGCCAGGCTGCCGGCGCCGTCACGTCGCAGTTCGAGCAGCGCTTCCGCTACACCGGCGCGGCGCTGACGTCGGATCTGGCGTGGCTGGTCGGCGCCGGGTTCGCACCGCTGGTCGCGCTGGGCGTCTCGGCGCACTTCGGCCTGGCGTATGCCGGCCTGTACCTGCTGTCGGGCGCGCTGTGCTCGCTGGCGGCGCTGAGTTTGAACCGTCGTCTGGAAATCCGCGACTAACTAATATATAGTCGCCGCATCAAAACGCCCGGCCGCACCGCCGGCCGGGCGTTACCACCCTCCGCTATCACGAGTACATTCCATGAAAGTATGCATCATCGGCGCCGGCGCCATCGGCGGCTTCATCGGCACGCGGCTCGCGGCCGCACAGGCATGCGACCTCAGCGCATATGCGCGCGGGAAAACGCTGGAGGCCTTGCGGACGCGCGGATGGCGGCTGGAACAAGGCGGCGAATTGCTCACCTCCCCGGCCCGCGCCAGCGACAACGCAGCCGAGCTCGGCGTGCAGGACGTGGTCATCATCGCCGTCAAGGGCCAGGCGCTGGCGACTGTGGCGCAACAGATCGCGCCGCTGATCGGACCGGACACCATCATCTTGCCCGCCATGAACGGCGTGCCGTGGTGGTTCGGCCAGGGCGTCGCCGCGATCGGCAATGAGCCGCTGGACAGCGTCGATCCCGGCGGCGTGATCGCCGCAGCCCTGCCATATCGGCAAGTGCTGGGCTGCGTAGTCCACGCCAGCACCTCGACACCGGCGCCGGGCGTGGTCGCCCACAAGATGGGCAACGGCCTGATCATCGGCGAACCGGCGGGCGGCGACTCGGCCCGCGCACGCGCGTTGGGCGCCCTGCTCCGCGCTGGCGGCTTTGATGTTACCCTCTCGGCCAATGTCCGTTACGACATCTGGTACAAACTGTGGGGCAATATGACCTTGAATCCGGTGTCGGCAATCACCGGCGCCACCGCCGACCGCATCCTCGACGACCAACTGGTGGCCGAATTCTGCCGCGCCGCGATGCGCGAAGCCGCCGTCATCGGCGAACGCATCGGCTGCCACATCGCCGAAACGCCCGAGCAGCGCCACCTGGTCACCCGCAAGCTGGGCGCATTCAAGAGCTCGATGCTGCAAGACGCCGAAGCCGGCCGCATGCTGGAGCTGGACGCGCTAGTCGCCGCCGTCAGAGAAATCGGCCGACGGCTGCAGGTCCCGACGCCCAACATCGACGGCCTCCTCGGCCTGACCCGCCTGTTCGGCCGCGTGCACGGCCTGTATCCGCAAGCAGGAACGCAGCCGAGCAATGGAAATTAAAATCGCATGGCCTATTCTGCTGAGTTTGCAACTGTTTGTTGCCGCCGGCCCCGTGCTTGCTGGAACGGTAAATGGGGAGGCCATGTCGGACGGCGCCGCCGATGCGATGTACTTCTACAAGCGCGGCGAATTTGTCAAAGCACATAAAGAATTTTTGATCCACGCCCAACGTGGCGACCCCATCGCGGAGTCGACGTTGGGTCGCATGTTCATGCGCGGCGAAGGCGCCGCTACCGATTATCGACAGGCATTGTATTGGTTAAGGCGGGCCGAACAGCATGGCAGTGACACCGCCGAAAATCTGATCGGCATGCTGCACGCCGAGGGCAACGGAGTACCGAAAGATCCGGCACTCGCAATCGAATGGTATCGGCGCGCCGCGGAACATGGAAACGTATCGGCGCTAAATAACCTTGCCAAAGCATACGAGGACGGCACGGGAGTCGCACAAGACTTGACGAAGGCGGTGTCGTTTTATTTAAAGGCGGCAAAACAGGAGAGCCCAGCCGCCATGAGCAATTTGGCCGACTTGTACTTGAGCGGGCGAGGCGTTGCACAGGACTATAAACGGGCATTCGAACTATGCACTCAGGCCGCAGAGATGGGCGATGTGACGGCGCAGTATCGTATCGGAACCATGTACGAGAAAGGGCTCGGCCTTGCACCTGATCCGCATCTGGCGCGCGCTTGGTATCGTAAGGCGGCCGACGCAGGTCTGGCGCCAGCACAGCGCGACCTTGCTGAACTGACCGCCGCGCATACCGATATGGGACGTGACAGCGACGTATTGGGCTGGTATCTGAAGGCAGCCAAGCAGGGCGAACCCTTCGCGCAGTTGAAACTGGCCGAAATGTATGAGGCGGGAAGAGGAACGGCCAAGAACGCGGAGCTAGCCGCGTCGTGGTATCGCGCGGCGGCATTGCAGGGCAGCACGGAAGCGCAACTACGCATGGCGCAGCACCACCCTGAAGCCATGGTCGATATCTATCGCAAGCTGGCGGAGCAAGGCAATGTGGAGGCGCAATACAACCTGGCTGTTTCTTTTGATGCCGGCGTAGGAGTGGTTAGAGATAGGCGCCTGGCCGAAGAATGGTATCTGAAGGCCGCGATCCAAGGGTATGTCAAGGCCCAGTCAAATCTGGCCGCACTCTATGTCGCTGGTGATAACGGTGGACCTGATTACGAACAAGCGTTCAAGTGGTACGCCAAAGCTGCTGAGCAAGGCGACCTGGCAGCGCAGAATAATGTGGCTACGATGTATGAGCAGGGCCACGGCGTAACACAGAGTGGCGCCCTTGCCCGCCAATGGTACGCCAAGGCTGCCGACAATGGCAGCATGGCGGCGCTTCTTAATCTGGCGGCAATGTACTGGACGGGTCGCGGCGTGCCGCGCGACTACGCCCAGGCAGCAATCTGGTACCGCAAGGCCGCAGATCGCGGCAATATGCAAGCGCAGGAGCGCATGGCCCTCATTTATCGCGAGGGAAGAGGCGTCGCTGCTGACAAAGTCGAGGCTGAGATATGGATGACCCGTTTGCGTGGCCCCCACCCTTAAATTATCAAGATAGCAATCCCTCGATACTGCCGCTCACCTGATGATGCTCGCGTCACGATATCGCCGGGCTTCATGTCAAGCTTTCAAAGGCTTGCCATCGATAAGTATGCGAAACCGTTCACCTGAAAACCCCGCCCGGTGGCTTCCGTAAATGGCCTTCCCGATGGATTCATACCATTTGGATTCGGTTGCCTCAACAGAAACGGCCATGGCCGGGTTTCCAGCGGCAATATTCACGAGAGCTTCCGCGACTTCAGTTGTTGAATGCAGTTTGACGCCATTCAATTCTACGCAGTCATTATCGGAAATTCGCAAAACAATCAACTTGTCCAAATCGTGCTCCAGCAACAAAGAGGCGGTGCGTCATTTTTCACATGGGCGAGCGGCGGTGTATGCATCTACCACCGGGATCTTGGTGCGACTGACGCTCTTTCATAGAATACCATCTTCCCGAAAAAGAAAATGCGCGGATACTCACACCGACCAAGGTCATCCGGTCGTCACATTCCACGCGTAGACTTCCTCTCCGGTACAAACTGAGGAGTATTGCGTGAACTTGAACGAGCAGGATTTGCTGGACCGCGTCCAGCGCGAGCTGACCGACAGCTACGACGAAGAACTGGAAATGGAACTGGAAGACCGCGAAATCGATCCAGTCACCAAGCAAGTCGTCGTCACCGAGCGCAGCGCGGCTGCCAAGGAAGAACGCCGTCTCTACTTCCGCGAACTGTTCCGCCTGCAGGCCGAGCTAGTCAAGCTGCAGGACTGGGTGGTCCACACCGGCCACAAGGTCGTGATCCTGTTCGAAGGCCGCGACGCCGCCGGTAAAGGCGGCGTCATCAAGCGCATCGTGCAGCGCATGAATCCGCGCGTCTGCCGCGTCGCCGCCCTGCCCGCGCCGAACAACCGCGAGCGCACGCAGTGGTACTTCCAGCGCTACGTCTCGCACCTGCCCGCCGCCGGCGAAATCGTGCTGTTCGACCGCAGCTGGTACAACCGCGCCGGCGTCGAGCGCGTGATGGGCTTCTGCACCGACGACCAGTACGAGGAGTTCTTCCAGACCGTGCCGGAATTCGAGCGCATGCTGGCCCGCTCCGGCATTCAGCTGATCAAATACTGGTTCTCGATTTCGGACGAGGAGCAGAACGCGCGCTTCCTGGGCCGCATCCACGATCCGCTAAAGCAGTGGAAGTTGAGCCCGATGGATCTGGAGTCGCGCCGCCGCTGGGAAGAATACACGCGCGCCAAGGAAGTCATGCTGGAACGCACCCACATCGCAGAAGCCCCGTGGTGGGTGGTGCAAGGCGTGGACAAGAAGAAGGCGCGCCTGAACTGCATCCACCATTTGCTGCAGCAGATGCCGTATGTGGAAGTCGAGCACCCGGCGATCCAGCTGCCGGAACGCGAGTATCACGACGACTACGTGCGGCGTCCGGTGCCGCAGGAAATCATCGTCCCCGAAGTGTACTGAGCGACGGGAGCATGCTACAGTTGCCGGATTACTATTCCAGCAACTGCAGGCTCCCATCATGACACTCGGCCCGATCACCCCCATCCTACGCTGCTTCGACGAAGCGAAGGCGCGCGAATTCTATATCGACTTCCTCGGCTTCACGATCGACTGGGAGCATCGCTTCGAGCCGAATTTTCCGCTTTACATGAGCGTTTCGCGAGGCGACTGCGTGCTGCACCTGAGCGAGCACCACGGCGACTGCAGCCCAGGCGCCGCCATCCGCATCGCCTGCGACGACCTCGACGCCTACCACGCCGAGCTGATCGGCAAGGACTACAAGTACGCCAAGCCCGGCATCGAAACGCCGCCATGGGGCGGCCGCGAAGTATCGGTAAAGGATCCGTTCGGCAACCGCCTCACCTTTGCCAGCGAAACCTGACATGACCATCGCCGCGCACCTAAAACGCCTGAAGGCCGTAGAAAAGTTCAGGGCGGAGGCATTTTATCCGGGCGCACCAACTGAACAGCTGCGCAGTGAAGCGGAACAGTCGGTGAACGCGCTGCTGGATCGGCTGATACCAGTTCTCCCGACGCCCGCCGACAAGCAGTTCGTCCTGCAGGAGTTTCGCCGCACGCTAGAGGCCTTCACACAATCCGACACCGAGGAACGCGAACGCCTGTGCGGCTATCTCGAAGAGATTATGGATATCGTCGGCATTGAAAGTTCGGACGGGCTATTGAACGACTGGCTCTACGGCTTCGATCCGCAAGGCGCTGCCATCGCATCCGAACCAGGCATCGCCCTGGCGTGGTCGGATTCTGATATGCAGACCTACGCATACATCGAGAGCCAGCTCGAAGGCGCGGAATCCCGGCGCGACGCGCTACTTAGCTTGCCACGCGCCCTTCAAGTCTTCTACCTATCGCTGATCGTTGAGGCCGAAGTCATGAACTGCAATCTTGCGCAGTTCTTCCTCAATCTGTCCGACTACACGGACCTGATCGCCCCCGCCCTGCGCGAACTCCCCTGTGAAGCAGCTGCGCTGATCTTCGAGCAGGCCGCAGCAACGCGGGCCGCGCATCAAGCCATACCGCCGGAGTTGGACAAAAAATTCCGCTCGGAGGCCGGGCGTTTCCCAGACCTCCGCAGCAAGCTTTGAAGATCTGGTTATTCCGGACGATCAGTACGCGGTCTGCGTGTAAGGACGCGCCGTGGACGCCTTGCCCCAGTCGGTGTTCGGCTGGCTGGACATCGTGAATACCAGCTCGCCGCCCGCCGTGATCTGGTCGTGGCGCAGGAAGGTTTGCGCCAGCGGCTTGCCGTTCAGCGTGACGCCGGCGACATAGGTGTTCTCGGCGCTCAGGCCCACGGCGCGGATGGTGAAGCGTTTGCCGTTCGGCAGATTCATCACCGCCTTGTCCAGGAACGGACGGCCGATCACGTACTCGTTGCTGCCCGGCGCCACCGGATAGAAGCCGAACGCGGTGAATGCCAGCCAGGCCGACATCTGGCCCAGGTCGTCGTTGCCCGACAGGCCTTGCGGCGTGGTGTTGTACTGCGACGCCACCACCTGCGTCAGACGCTTCTGCGTCTTCCACGGCGCGCCGGCGTAGTTGTACAGGTAAGCCACGTGGTGCGACGGCTCGTTGCCGTGCGCGTAGTGGCCGATCAGGCCGGAGATATCCTCCATGTGCGCGTAGACCTTCTCGTCGACCTTCGCATCGAACATCATGTCGATCTTGTTCTGCAGGCCCATGTCGCCGCCCAGCATCTTGATCAGGCCGGCGTTATCGTGCGGCATATACCAGGAATACTGCCACGCGCTGCCCTCGGTGTAATCGCTGCCGAAGTTCGACAGCACCGGATCGAACGGCTCGCGGAACTGGCCGTTGGAGTTCTTCGCCCGCAGGAAGCCGGTCTTCACGTCGAAGGAGTTGCGATAGTTCTGCGCACGCTGGTAGTACTTCTCGGCGATGTCCTTCTTGCCCATCTTCTCGGCCATGCGCGCGATGGTCCAATCGTCGAAGGCATATTCCACCGTCTTCGACGCCGCTTCCGGTTCCAGGTCGATCGGCACGTAGCCCAGCTTCATGTAGTGCTGCAGGCCGCCGTACGGGCCATATTCAGCGCTGCTGGTCATGGCCTTCAACGCCTCTTCCGCGTCGAAGCCCTTCAAGCCCTTCATGTAGGCGTCGGCGATCACCGGCACCGCGTGGTAGCCGATCATGCACCAGGTCTCCTGGCCGGCGAACTGCCATACCGGCAGGATGCCGTATGGACTGACCTTCTGCGACTCGATCAGCGAGCGCACGAAGTCGACATCGCGCTCCGGCTGCAGGATGGTCATCAGCGGATGCACCGCGCGGTAGGTATCCCACAGCGAGAAGGTCGAGTGGAAGCGGAAGCCTTTGGCCTGGTGCACCGCGTTGTCCGGGCCGCGATACTGGCCGTCGCTGTCCATGAACAGACTAGGCGCCAGCATGGAGTGGTACAACGCCGTGTACACCATCTTGCGCATTTCCGGCGCGGCCTCGATGCTGACCGTGCCGAGCGCCTCGTTCCAGGCGGCGGTGGCCTTGGCGCGTTCGGCCTCGAAGTCCCAGCCCTTCATCTCGTTCAGGTTGGCGACGGCGCCGTCTTCGCTGACGGCGGAAATCGCCACTTTCACTTCAAGCTGGCCGTCGGCCGGCACGCCGAAATCCAGCGAGGCCGCCAGCGCCTTGCCCTCGGTCACGGCCTTGTCGCCGCTGCCCTTGCCCGGACCGGCGAAGCCCTTGTATTCCACATCGCGCTCGAAGTTGCGGATGTCGCGCGACACCAGCGGATGCGAGAACTGGATCGCAAAGTACAGCTGCCGTCCCGGCGCCCAGCCGCGCGTTTCGCGCATGCCGGTGATCATGCTGTCGCCGCGCACGCGGATGCGCGACCATAGATTCTTGCCGGCGTAATCGTAGATGCTGTTGCGCAGATCGAGCATGACCTTGGCTTCCGCGCCCTTCTGGTAACGGTAGCGGTGCAGGCCCACGCGCTCGCTGGCGGTCAGTTCCACATCGACGTCGTTATCCAACAGCTTGACGGCGTAATAGCCGGGCGACGCCTTCTCGTCCTTGTGGCTGAAACGCGAACGATAGCCGCTGAACGGCCGCTCGGGATAGCCCTGCTCCCATTTGGTCTCGGCGCTGTATGGCATCAGCAGCACGTCGCCCAGGTCGGAGTGGCCGGCGCCGGAGAAGTGCGTGTGCGAGAAGCCGAGGATGCTGTCGTCCTCGTAGCGATAGCCTGCCGCCCAAGGGTAGCTCTGGCGGAACGGACGCACCTGCGTATCGGGGCTGAGCTGGATCATGCCGAACGGGCGCGTCGCGCCGGGGAAGGTATGGCCGTCGCCGCCGGTGCCGATGAAGACATCGACCGCCGCGGCGGGCGTGGTTTGCGCGAAGACGTGCGTCGCAGGGAGAGCCAGGACCAGCGCCAGCGCGCCGGCGGGGATAAAGTTGATCGCGTTCATTCAGCACCTAAGCAAGGACGATCCGACTTTATAGCCCCAAGCTCCGAAGCGGTCAATCGATTCCCCGCGCAGGCGTGGATGTTTAGCGAATAAGCTAAACAGAATAGCTTATTTCGCCGGGCCAGTTGCGCTTACCTGGCGCTCTTCCTCGATGGCTTGTCGCCGGGCGCCATCAGGTAGGAAGCCACCGCCTGGCTCAAACGCGCGGCTTTTTCGACGTTGTCCTTGTTGGACACCATCAGCGACATCACCAGCGCCTCGATCACCGCGACGGCGGCGGTGGCGCTGCTCGGCAGCACGGCGTGGCCGGCGCTGGCGTACAGTACGTGATCGGACAGCTCCACCATCGGCGCCGTCGGCGCATCGGTGATCGCCACCACGCAGGCGTCATGGCTGCGGGCGAACTGCGCCAGGCGGATCACGTCGACCGCGTAGCGCGGGAAGGACATCACGACCAGCACATCCTTCGGCCCGATGTTGACCAGGTGCCCGGCCGCGACCTCGGTCCCGCCCGGCCCCGCCACCTCCACCACGTGGGCGCAGAACGGCTGCAGATGCAGCATCAGCAGGCCGGCCAGGTACGACGAGATGCCGAAGCCCAGCACATACACGGTGCGGGCGCGGCTCAGCTTTTTCACCACTTGGTCCAGCTCCCGCTGCGGCAGCGAGTTGCGGGTCGCGGCGATGTTGACACTGGCGTATTCCATGCTCTCGTCGCCGGGAGTGGTCAAATCGCTGCGATGCTCGATGGTGTGGCGCAGCTTCTCGACGGGCTGCAACGCCGAATGCAAGGTCTCGGCAACGGCGCTGCGCATCGAGCCGTAGTTGGCAAAACCGATATCGCGCGCGAAGCGGCTGATGGTGGCGGTGGAGACGGCGCAGCCTTCGGCCATCTCATCGATCTTCAGCGCGGCGACGCGCATCGGATTGCGCATCAGGTATTCGGCGATGCGGCGGTAGGAGGCGGAACCGTCCGCCAGCAGGCCGGCGAGCACGCGCCCGAGCGGCGATTCGACGAAAGCGACGTTGGCCGACGACGCGCCCGGGGCGCTGGCCGACGCTGTTTTCCTTGGAGTCATCATGCGGTCTATTTGCGAAAAGGTGCAAGCATATACATTTTCTGTATAAATGGCATGCGGGTATTACGTATAGTGCGTACGTACAAACACCTTTTCAAAAAAACACTTGCTTACCAAAAATCACTAAATTAGGCTAACATGGGGGATCGAGTGAGGAGGCCATATGTTATCGAGCATCAGCGGCAGCGGACGCGGCACCACCGACAATGTCGGGTCCCAGAACATCATCACGCGCATCCTGGCGCAGATCAAGGGCCTGCGCAAACGGATGACGGCGCTGCAAAAGGAGCTGCGCGAATCCACCGATCCGGCGGAGCAGAAGCTATTGCTCAAGCAGATCCAGGATCTGCAGCAAGTCATCGACATGCTGCAAGCGCAGATCGCCCAAATCGAAGCCAACGACCGGCGCAAGGAAGCGATGCGCGAGCATGCCAGGGAAGTGCAAAAGGAAGAGGATAAGGCCAGGCAGAAGAAGGGGTAGTTTTTAGATGTGCGCCCCACACTGGCCACTACGGGTCTGCGGTTTATTAAACGTCCGCAACGAGTTAGGAAACTAAACGAAAAGAAGCGCTTTCGCCAAATAAAATCGTGGTTTTTATATGGACAGTTCCCTCTCGTCGAGCAAGTACGTCCTCGAGGCAATAGGTGGCAAAGCGCAAACGTGCCTGAGTTGGTCGCGTCGCATCCCACAGGATTCCGAAGATGAAATCCGTATTTCTATCATCGCTAGTAACGGTTGAGTGCACGTCATCTGGTGACTCGACCGATACAGTAAATTTTTCATACAGTCGCGGTCGTGAGCGCAATTCCGCTGCCATTTGACTGTCGATTGTGAAATCAGTTCGTTTAGAAACTGTTTCGTCAGGAAATAGCTCGCGGATAGTTTTGCCCTTGTCCGATACGCCGCACGAATCTGCAAATTTCACGGTTAATACCTTGCCAGCAGGAACGGAGTCTTCGGATATCCATATCAAATAGCCACCCCCTCCCTGTGAGAAGTTGCCTCCATGGGCACTGAGTCTAGCCTTGGGATTCTGGTCTAGCGCGCCGTGTACTGAAACATCAACCACCTCTAACTTATCCAAGTCAATAGTCGTGAGCAGGGTACCGTCAAGTTCAACTGTAATTGCGGACATCCCGTTCACCACCGGTAGGTGAGCATTACCCAAGATCTGAGGTTGCCGATAGGCCAACGAGGGATATTAAAGATGGCTAGACAGCATACAAAAACAGATGATTTTATTAACTGCATCATTTACTCCGGAGTTAATTAAAAGTCGACATACTTTGCCCAAGACATGCCTAAATAGCCAAGAACAGCCCCGATGAAGCTCCCTAGTAATATGAATTCCACAGGCCAATGCCAAATAAGCCCCAATAGTAAAGATGCCGTACTTCCTGTCGTCATTCGACCGATGGCGCTGACTCTGATATGCAAGTCTGACTCAGCATCGAATGCGTAAATGCCACCCAGCAGCACGCCCAGGCAGCCAAACGATGCGACGGTTAAAAGTAAGCGCTGCCAAGATATATCTTCCCACGGCGCATAGAAAAATCCCGCGACGCCTGCAATAACAGCAAAAAAAACAACCAGCAGGAGAGCTTTAGGCAGTTGAGTCATATTTAAAATAGGTCAAACGATTAAGCGACGTCTGCTGGTGGCCGAACTCGGCCAATGGCACACAGCGTAGCATCTCCATCAAGTGCAAAGTTCACGAATTATCACCACGCGGGGAAAACCGTCTCGTGCCGGCTAACTCTCTGGGTCATATTGGAATTCGCGGAGTTCCTGCGAGCAGCGGCAGGCTTGAGCGATTTTCGCAGCCCATTCGACGGCCGCTTCGCGAGACGGGAGTTCCAGGACGCAGAATCCGCCGTCGAACTCCCTGGTCTGCGGGTAGGTATCGTTCGTCACCGTGCCGTCAGCGGCGATCATCAGCGGTGCGACTTCTTCGTTGATGCCGCCACCGAACACATAGACGCCGGCTATCTTCGCCTCACGGATGACTCCGTGTGCCGCTTCGCCGACAGCGGCCATTTCTTCGATAGGAACGTCCATCGCCGCTGCGGGGAAGGAAATAAGATATTTGGCCATCGTTCGTTCTCCTATGGACAAGCTCAATCTGGCGGGGGCGAAAGCGGCAGGCGAAGGCGGCGATTCAGATTGAGCGCCTTGATATCGGCGCCAAATGTCTCGTCGATCAGACGGGCTTTAAGCCCGGTGGCCTCCGCTTCTTTCAAAGCCCGCTCGATAATGGGCCGATATCTCGCCGCCGATGCCGTCAGATAGTACGCAAAGTCGCCCTTGTAATCCAACAGCAGGTGCGGTTCCACCACCAGTTCCGGATGCGCGCGGGCTTCGTCCACTGCCTCGATGACGCTGCGCGGAAGATAATCGACGTGGCGGTTTTCCGCAGCCACCATCGCGTAAATCGTGTTCCACGGCGCGGTGTGCTCATACAGCGGCAAGCCCGCAGTCTCCCATACCTTCACATCGCTCCATCCGGCGCCGAAACCGGCAATCAGCTTGGTCCGCTTCAAATCCTCCACGGATCGTACCTGCGCGAACACTTCGGCATCGCCACGGCGTATCAGCAAGACACGCCGTCCGACCAATCCATTGGTCAATGCGTTGCGCACCACCACGAGTTCCTTACTACCATCCTTGTCCTTCGATCGCATGCCGTAGAAGAGATTGATGTCACCCTGTCCCAGCATCCACCACATGCGACGGGCGGGAATATCCTTAACGTAATGAATATGATAGGGCTGGCGAATCAACTTCAATGACTCTTCCAGCAGGCGGACAAAGTACCTGGCGCGTCCATCGGTCACCACCGCAAGGCGCAATTCCAGCGGCGCGACGCCCGACACAGGTGCCGACGTCGATGCGGATGAAACCGGCACAAACAGAACGCAAACAAAAAAATATAAGAAACGCAGCATTAAAACCATCTTCGCGACTCCGGCGAAAAGTCGGGTATGTAGCCTAACACAGCTTGTGCCGACTCAATCTCAAGCGAACACCTTTCTGCTCAACGACAAAGCATCACAACACCATTGGACCACGATCGAGTCTTGCGCATGGAGCGCAGGAGGAGACAATTATGGAACAGGTTTTTGCCGGCGCAGGTAGCCTACAACGCAAGCCGAAAGTAGGCGACGGTGAGTGCGTGGCGCTCATTCAGGAATTTACAAAAGCGGGCCGACAGCAGGATGGCGTCAGGGTGCGGCGGTGCTAAACAACCGCACGCTACGCGCTGGAACGGCGATTGCCACCTTCGAAAATGGTCGTTGGCCGTTGCATCCCCACAAAAAGCATGCTGCGTTTTTCCTGCGGCACGACCCTGAAGGATCTGCTACTGTGCTGGTGCGCTGTCACGGGAACGGCCAGCGCGGCAGAGACCATTACCATCAAATGCCCCGACAAGTTTTCCGCCGAGTCCATCCAATTTTCCGCCACGCCGAAAGACTGGACGCCGTTCGCCCCCGCCGCGCTGGAGGTGCTGACGGCTGAACTGATGTACGGGCCACCATCGAGCTACACCTATGCCGCTCCTACCACCTACCATGCGGGCAAACGACGCGACGTCGGCGTCTGGTCCACTAGCTCGGCGGACCAGAATTGGCTGCAATGCAGTTACGGCGCAGGCAGAGAGCTCACGCTTTCCCGGCCGTTGCCGCTGAACGTCACCGATTGCACTATCACTAAGCACAAGGATGCTCGAGGAAGCGTCGAACATGTGGTCGCCGTCGGTACACTTGCGCCGACGGCGCGTTAGGCCTGAAGTGCGCCTCAATCATCGCCGCCTTGCTCGCGGCGGCGCAGCTGCTCCATGTAGTTGTAGATCGAGAAGCGCGAGACCTTGAGCGCGGCGGCGGCGCGTTCGACGCCGCCTTTGACGATGAACAGGCCGCGCCGCTGCATCTCGCCGACCGCGCGGATCTTGTCCTCGCGTTTCATCGATGCGGCACCGGCGCCGGGGACCGGGACGGCGGCGTCGATGATCTCCTGCATCAGCGTGTCCAACTGCGGCGCGGAAGTCGCGGTCGTGACTACCGGCGCCGGCGCTTGCATCAGCGGTTGCAGCATCTGCGACATCCATCCATGCGCGGCCTGGAAGACCGAGACATCGGCGTTCAAGCAAAGCGTCGCAAACGGCTGCCCGGTCGAATCGCGGAAAACGGCCGATGCGGACCGCAAGCGCCGTCCGTCAGCGGTGATCGTGACATAGTCCTCCACGATGCTGTGCACCGCGCCCTGGCTGGACCTGATCCTGGTCGCCACCTCGAAGCCCTTGTCGTCCTGCGGCCCCTCCAGCACCGAGCTGCCGACGCCGCGCCCCGAGATATGCCCGTTGGCGATGGCGATCACCGAGTTCTCCGGCTTGTGCACATCGTGCAGCACCACTTCCAGATGCGGCCCGGCCATCGCCCCCAGCATCGGCACGATCGGACGCAGCGCATTAATCACCGCAGCGCGCTCCGCCTCCACCTCTTCCGATACCGCTTTGTGTTTGACTAACGACATAAACTATTTTAACAATTTGTTGATTAACCTCGCTATTTTCGCATTTATTAAACAAATTGTTTACACTAATTTAAAGCCCCGCCTATAATTTATCGCCGCTACCGGCCGTCGAAGGGATCGTCATGACACGCATACGCTTGAAGAAATGGGCCGCCGCACTGGCTTTGCTGGCATGCGCCGGCAGCGCCGCCGCGCAGGAGTTCTACAACCAGGGCAATCCGCCCGGCCGGCCGTTCTCGCTGGCGGTGCGCACCGGCGATTTCGTTTTCCTGTCCGGCCAACTGGGCACCGGCCCGAATGGCCTGGTCAAAGGCTTCGACGCCCAGTCGCGCCAGGCGATGGACAATATCGCCGCAGTCCTCAAGGGCATGAACCTCGGCATGGACAACGTCGTCAAATGCACCGTCATGATCGCCGACATGTCCAAGTGGGAGGACTTCAACAAGGTCTACGTCGCCTACTTCAAGCCGGGACGCCTGCCCGCCCGCAGCGCGCTGGGCGCCAACGGCCTGGCGCTGGGCGGCGAGATCGAAGTCGAATGCATGGCCTACGCGCCGGTCAAGAAATGACGGCCCGCCGCACCTTCCTGCACGGCGCCGCCGGCTTAAGCCTGGCCGCAATGGGCCTGCCCGCCCTCGCCGCCCAACCGGCCCGCCCACTTGTCATCGACGCCCTCGGCGGCATCGACAACATCAACCTGTCATTCGCGCAGCGCGAAGATCCAGCGACCTTCGGCATCGACGCCCGCGCGCTGGCCGACGCCAAAGCCTCCGGCCTGACCGCCTTCAACATGACCATCGGCTACGTCTTCGGCGCCGGCGATCCATACGAAAAAAGCCTGGCCGACACCCGCGCCTGGAACGCCTTCCTCGCCAGGAGATCCGACGCGCTGCGCCTGGTGCGCACCGCCGCCGACATCGAACGCGCCAGGGCCGACGATCGCATCGGCGTGATCCTCGGCTTCCAGAACGCGGCGATGATGGGCGACGACGCCCGCCGCGTCGAGACCTTCGCCAAAGCCGGCGTGCGCGTGATCCAGCTGACCTACAACGGCGCCAACCAGCTGGGCGACGGCTCGATGGCCCCGTCCAACAGAGGCCTGACGCCGTTCGGCCGCGACGTGGTGGCGGAACTGAACCGCAACCGCGTGCTGGTGGACCTGAGCCACAGCGGCGAGCAAATCTGCCTCGACGCCGCCGCGGCCTCGACGCAGCCGGTCGCCATCACCCACACCGGCTGCCGCGCCATCGCCGACCTGCCGCGCAATAAGACGGACAAGGAGCTGAAGCTGGTCGCCGACAAGGGAGGCTTCGTCGGCATCTACTTCATGCCCTTCCTGGCCGTGGGCCGGCAGCCGATGGCGGCCGACCTGATCGCGCATATCGAGCACGCCATCCAGGTATGCGGCGAAGACCACGTCGGCATCGGCACCGACGGCACCGTGCCCAGGATCGACGACATGCCCGCCTACATGAAAGGCCTGGAGGACGAAGTACGCCAGCGCCGCGCCGCCGGCATCAGCGCGCCCGGCGAACGGCCGGACATCGTGCCCTTCCTGCCGGACCTGATGGGCAGCGACAAATTCCTCAAATTGGCCGACCTGCTGGCCAGGCGCGGCCACACCAGCGGCCGTATCGAAAAAATCCTCGGCACGAATTTCCTGCGCGTGGCCGGCGGAGTATGGAGCTAAGATGACTTTGAAGAAGTACACCGCAATCGCCGTCGCCTTCCTGTGCGCGTCCACCCACGCCGCCGACGAGGAAAAACCCAAGGCAAACACCCAGCAGGAGCGGCTTGACAAACTGTCCGGCAAATCGCTGGGCCGCGTGATCTATCGCGGCGCCACGCTGATCGACGGCACCGCCGCCGCGCCGCGCGCCGACATGAGCCTCATCGTCAGCGACGAGCGCATCGAAGCCGTGGTGCCGAGTGCGAAGCTGAGCGATGCGCAAAAGGCCAACGCCCGTATCGTCGATGTCGCCGGCCAGTACGTGCTGCCAGGCCTGATCGACTCGCACGTCCACTACGCCACCAATCCCGACCGCCCCTACGCCGAGGCTGAACTGAAGCGCAATATCTACGGCGGCGTGACGGGCGTGCGCGACATGGCAGGCGACGCCCGCGAGCTGGCCGGCCTGTCGCGCGAGGCGCTGCTGAACCGCATCCCGTCGCCGGACATCTTCTACGCCTCGCTGGTGGCCGGCCCGAGCTTCTTCAAGGATCCGCGCACCGTGGTCGCGGCGCTCGGCACGCAGCCGGGCGCCGTGCCCTGGCTTTACGCGGTCGATGACAAGACCAGGCTGCCGCTTGCTGTGGCGCAGGCGCGCGGCACCGGCGCCACCGGCATGAAGATCTACGCCAACCTGCCCGGTCCACTGGTGCGCAAGCTGATCGCGGAAGCGAACAGCCAGCACTTTCCGGTCTGGACCCACATGCAGGTCTACCCCGCCACGCCCTACGATTCGCTGGGCGCCACCGCCGTGTCGCACGTCTGCATGATCGCGCGCCATGTGCGCGAGAGCGGCAAGGCGGCCTATGGCCACGGCGGCGAGCCGACGTATGAAGGCCTGACCGCCGCAGATCCGGGCATCAGGAAGTACATCGCCGCGCTGGCCAGATCCGGCACCATCATGGACGCCACGCTGAGCGTCTACAAGACCGACGGCAAGCACTGTCACATCGACCTGGCCGGCGACATCACCCGCGCCATGCACGCGGCGGGCGTGAAGATCATCGCCGGCACCGACAGCGACAACACCGGCGACGACCCGTACCCGGTGCTGGACGGCGAGCTGGAAAAGCTGGTCAGGTACGCGGGCCTGACGCCACAGCAGGCCATCATCGCCGCCACCGCCAACGCCGCAGAGGCGCTGGGCAAGCAGCGCGAGTTCGGCACGCTGGAATCGGGCAAGGTCGCCAACATGGTTTTCCTGGCGCGCGACCCGCTGCAGGACATCGCCAACGTCCGATCTGTTGTATTGACGGTCAAGCGCGGCCGCGAATTCGCCCGCGCCGACTACAAGTTCGTTCCCCTGCCTGCCCATGAAGACTGAGTTGTGCGAGAATCAATCTTCCTCATAACGCAACTGGGTATCAGATGACTGAACTGAAGCGCGGCTTGAAAAGCCGGCATATCCAGCTGATCGCGCTGGGCGGCGCGATCGGCACCGGCCTATTCCTCGGCATCGCGCAGACGATCCAGATGGCCGGGCCTTCGGTGCTGCTGGGTTATGGCGTCGCCGGCCTGATCGCCTTCTTCATCATGCGGCAGCTGGGCGAGATGGTGGTCGACGAGCCGGTCGCCGGTTCCTTCAGCTACTTCGCCGACAAATACTGCGGCCACTGGGCCGGCTTCATGGCGGGCTGGAACTACTGGGTGCTATATGTACTGGTCAGCATGGCCGAGCTGTCGGCGGTCGGCATCTACGTTCAATACTGGTGGCCCGCGATCCCGACCTGGATGTCGGCGCTGGCCTTCTTCGTCGTCATCAACGCCATCAGCCTGTCCAACGTCAAGGCCTTCGGCGAGATGGAATTCTGGTTCGCCATCATCAAGGTGCTGGCCATCGTCGGCATGATCGTGTTCGGCGCCTGGCTGCTGTTCTCCGGCGCGGCCGGTCCGGAAGCGTCGGTGTCCAACCTGTGGCGCCACGGCGGCTTCTTCCCCAACGGCGTCGGCGGGCTGGTGATGGCGATGGCCGTCATCATGTTCTCCTTCGGCGGGCTGGAACTGATCGGCATCACCGCCGCCGAGGCGGACAACCCGTCGCACACGATCCCGAAGGCCACCAACCAGGCCATCTACCGCATCCTGATCTTCTACATCGGCGCGCTCGGCATCCTGCTGGCGCTGTACCCGTGGCAGAAGGTGGTGGCCGGCGGCAGCCCGTTCGTGCTGATCTTCCAGGCGCTGAACAGCAACCTGGTGGCGCACGCGCTCAACGCGGTGGTGCTGACGGCGGCGCTGTCGGTGTATAACAGCTGCGTGTATTCCAACACCCGCATGCTGTACGGCCTGGCCAGGCAAGGCAACGCGCCGAAGGCGCTGCTGACATTGAACAAGCGCGGCGCGCCGCTGGCCGCCCTGGGCGTGTCGGCGCTGGCGACCGGCATCTGCGTGGCGGTCAACTACTTCATGCCGGGCCAGGCCTTCGGCTTCCTGATGGGCCTCGTGGTGTCGGCGCTGATCATCAACTGGGGCATGATCAGCTGGATTCACCTGCGCTTCCGCGCGCAGAAAAAGGCCAGCGGCCAGGCCACGCAATTCCAAAGCCTGGGCTACCCGCTGACCAACTATATCTGCCTGCTGTTCCTGGCCGGGATCCTGGCGGTGATGTACCTGACGCCCGACCTGCGGCTGTCGGTCTACCTGATCCCGGTCTGGCTGGCGGCGCTCGGCATCGGCTACCGCCTGCGCGCCAGGGGCTGATTCAGCGTATCCGTCCGCGCCGCAGCAGGTTGACGACCGCCAGCAAGACCAGTGCGCCGACGAAGGAGACGCCGAGCGACTCCAGGCTGAAGTCCTCGGCGTTGATGGTGCCGGTGCCGAGCATCGGCGCCAGCAGCCATCCCGCCAGCAGCGCGCCGACGATGCCGACCACCACGTTCAGCACCAGGCCCTGCTGGGCGTCGGTCTTCATCACCAGGCTGGCCAGCCAGCCCAGTATGCCGCCTATCACGATCCACAATATCAGATTCATCGCATCCCCCTTTTCTGGTTGGCGGCCTGTTGGCCGCTGTGCCGATTATCCGAAGCCGCCGCCGCCGCGCCTATCGGACCGCGCGCCGCAGCGGCGTCGGACTGCTCCTGCCAGACAGTCCGCCAGCGATGCCCTATACTCGCCACCACCGCCTTCAAGGAGTTCCCATGTCCCCACCCTCTGACGCCCAAGCCAAGCCGCTGCGACTGCCCGCGCTGGGCGGCTGGCTGCTGATCACCTTTGCGTTCGCCGCCATCGGCGCCTATGCCTCGGCGCAGGCCGGCGCGTTCTACATGGCGCTGGACCGGCCTTCATGGGCGCCGCCGGCATGGCTGTTCGGCCCCGCGTGGAGCGTCCTGTACCTGATGATGGCCATCGCGGCCTGGCGCGTGCAGCGTGCGACGACGCCCGACAACGCGCGTCCGGCGCTGCTCTTGTACCTGGTGCAGCTGGTCGCCAACGCGCTCTGGACCTGGCTGTTCTTCGCATGGCAGCGCGGCACATGGGCGTTCGTGGAGATTTTGCTGCTCTGGTTGCTGATCGTCGCCACCATCATCGCGTTCGGGCGGCGCGACAAGATCGCCGGACTGTTGTTAGTTCCCTACATCGGCTGGGTGAGCTTCGCGACCTGCCTGTGCTATAGCATATGGCAGCGCAATCCCGGCGTCTTCTTGTGATATTTTTGAACAGATAGTTATTTTTTAATCCACAGACCGCTAATCCGACCTGTTAGACTCCAAGCTCACGCACCCTCTCGCAGCCCGTATGAAGAACTACCAAGCGCCAGGCGCACCAGTGTTACTGGCGATCCCATTGTCGTTGATGTTGATCGGCGCCTCGCACGCTCAGCTACAGGAAGTCACCGTCACGGCGCAGCGCGCGCCGTCGCTTGAATCCAAGACGCCGGTGGCGATGAGCGCCCTGTCGGCCGAGCAGCTGGCCGCCGCAGGCATCGACAATCCGGCCGGCCTGGCCGCGCGCCTGCCCAATGTGGAGCTGGACAACGCCGCCGACGGCCTGCGCATCACCATCCGCGGCGTCTCCAATGCCGACACCACCGAAAAAGGCGACCCATCGGCCGCTTTCCTGCTGGACGGGATCTACATCGCCCGCCCGCAGATCCAGAACCTGAGCTTCTACGACCTGGAACGGGTCGAAGTGCTGCGCGGGCCGCAAGGCACGCTATACGGGCGCAACACCACGGCCGGCGCGATCAGCGTGGTCTCGGCCCAGCCGGCGGACCGGTTCGAGGCGGCGGCCGGCGCCGCGATCGGCAACTACAACAGCCGCAAGGCCGACGCCATGCTCAACGTCCCGGTCAACGACGCCCTCGCGCTGCGCGCCGCGCTGGCCTTGAACCGCCATGACAGCTACCTGCGCAACGGCCAGGGCACGCCGTACGCGCTGGGCCTCGATCGCGACGACGTCTCGGCGCGCCTCACGGCCAAGCTCAAGCCAGGCGCCGACGCCACGCTGCTGCTGCGCTACGACCATAGCAAGGTCGATGACAACAACGACAGCTTCGTCCCCGACACCAATTTCTACAGCGGCGTCGCAAGCGGCCATCCGGCCTGGCGCGGCGGAGGTACGCGCGGGCAGCTGACCAACGGCTTCGTGCCGCCGAACTCCGCGCCGGAACAAGGCTACAGCCGCAAGACCGTCGACGGCGTCGGCGCCGACCTGGCCTGGAACCTGGGCGCCGCCACGCTGTACTATCTCGGCTCGCACCGCAGCTACGACCACGACGCGCTGTCCAACTTCTACTACCGCGTCGCACCGGGGTTCGCGCTCGGCGTGCGCCAGTCTTTCAGCGGCGATTATGCTCAGAACTCGCACGAGCTGCGCCTCGCCACTAACGGCGGCGCCCTGGGCGCGCAGGCGGGCCTGTACTACTTCCGCGAAGAGTCGTCGCAGCTGTACAGCTTCCGCGACCTTGACGCGCTCGGCCTGCCGCCCTACTACGTTTTCCCGCACGGCCCGACCATCGCCGCCAGCAGGGCGGTCTTCGGCCAGGCCAGCTACCGCTTCACGGACAAGCTGCGCGCCACCGCCGGCGCGCGCTACACCGACGACCGCAAATCCCGCGTCGGCTCGACCAACTTCCAGCAGGCGGCCGTGTTCAATCCGGCCACCGACTTCAAGCTGCTCAACGCCGCCGCCATGGCGACGCACCAGACCACCTGGCGCCTCGGCGCGGACTACGACCTGGCGCCATCGACGCTGCTGTACGGCGCCGTCGCCACCGGCTACAAGGCCGGCGGCTTCAACGACGGCTGCCTGGCCGGCTCGGTGCAGCTGGGCCTGAGCTGCCCGGCGGCGCTGGCGGTGCCGGCCGATACGCTGTTCTATCAGCCGGAAACGCTGCGCTCCTACGAAGCCGGCGTGAAGGCGCGCTTCTGGGACGACAAGGCGAGCCTGAACCTGTCGGCCTTCCGCTACGATTACAAGAACCTGCAACTGTCCGGCGTCGCCATCGTGCAGGGCGCGCCGCGCTTCGTGACCGGCAACGCGGGCGAGGCCAGCGTCAAGGGGCTGGAGGCCGAAGGCGAGGTCGCGCCGACCCGGCGGGACCGCTTCCGCTACGCGCTGGCGCTGCTCGACGCGCACTATGTCCGCTACAGCCCCGACGGCATCCATTCCTGGGCCGGCAATAAGCTGGACCGCTCGCCCAGCCACGCGCTGACGCTGGGCTACGAACGCGCCTTCGCGCTGGCGCGCGGCGAGCTGCTTGCGGGACTGAACGCGCGCAGGAGCGGCGCCTACGTCATCGCGGTGCCGACCCGGCTGCTGCAGTACCGCGTGCCGTCGCGCACCGAGAGCGACGCCACGCTGCGCTATCGGCCGATCCGTTCGGCGTGGAGCGTGATGGCGCGCGTGAAGAACATCGAAAACAAGGTGCATCCGGTCAGCATCGACAGTTTCGGCATGGTGGTGCCGAGCGACCCGCGCACCGTCGACGTGCGCCTGGACTACCGCTACTAAGGCCCCATGCCGACGCGCCTCTTCCGCCACCTGCTGCTGATCCTCGCGCTGGCGCTGTGCCACGGCGCCGCGCTGGCCGCCGGCCTGCTGCTGCTCGATGCGCACCGCGACCACGTCGAGGCCTGGCCGGCCGTCACCGTCATGAGCGAGTCCGAAGGCAAGCTGCGGCCCGACGAAGCGCTGGCGAATATCCAGGGCTACCGCGTGCCCGATTCCGCCTATGCCACGCTGGGCGTGCACAAGGAGGTGGTCTGGCTGCGCATCCCGGTCCTGCCGGCCGCGCAAAGCGACGGCGAATGGATACTCAATATCGATTACGCGGTGCTGAACCGGATCGACGTCTACGTCGCCAGCGGCGGCCGCATCACGCAGCACCAGGTCACCGGCAACCTGCAGCCGACACCGGAAGGCATGCCGCGCGCCCGCGTGCCCGCCGCGCTGCTGCACCTGAAGCCGGGCGTGGAGCACGTGCTGCTGCTGCGGGTCGAGAACATCGGCGCGATGATCCTGCCGATCCGCTTCTCGCGGCCGGCGCCGTTCCATGGCGATGCGCTGAGCGAGCAAATGCTGCAGGGGATGCTGGCCGGCCTGAGTCTGTGCCTGCTGCTGTACAGCCTTGCGCAGTGGCTCAACCTGCGCGAGCCGCTGTTCGGCAAGTTCGCGCTGCTGGTGACCGGCACCACGCTGTTCTCGGTCGAATTCTTCGGACTCGGAAACCAGTACCTGTGGAAGAACAACGTCTGGATGAGCGTCCACGCCGGCGGCCTGTTCGCGCTGACCGCGTCCTGCGGCGCCTACCTGTTCGTCGAGCAGGCGCTGGCGCGTCCCGGCAAGGACCGCACCTTCAGCCGTCTGATGCGGGCCGGCGCCGCGCTGTCGGTCGCCAGCGCGATCGCCTACGCCGCCGACATCATCGGCGTCGACACGCTGGTGGCCATCGTCAGCACGCTGGGGCTGATGCCGATGCTGCTCGGCCTTCCCGGCGCCTACCTGCGGGCGCGGCGCGGCGACTCGGTCGGCGTCTACTTCCTGCTCGGCTGGGCGGTCAGCTTCGCCTCGTCGGTGGTGCTGGCGCAGGTCATCAACGGCAAGATCGGCGCCGGCTTCTGGACCATGCACGCGCTGCAGTTCGGGAATATGTTCGACATGCTGGTGTTCATGCGCATCCTCGGCCTGCGCATCAAGGCGATGCAGACGGCGATGCTGCGCGCCGAAGAGGCGACCCGCACCAAGTCCGAATTCCTGGCCCACATGAGCCACGAGATCCGCACCCCGATGAACGCCATCATCGGCATGAGCCGGCTGGCGCTGATGACGCAGCCCGATCCCAAGCTGCAGAACTACCTGGGCAAGATTCTCGGCGCCGGCGAGCACCTGCTGGCCATCATCAACGACATCCTGGACTTCTCCAAGATCGAGGCGGGCAAGCTGGGGCTGGAGTCCACGCCGTTCGATCTGCATGGGCTGCTGGAGCACCTGACCAACCTCACCACCATCAAGACCGACGCCGCGCGCGTGGCGCTGAAGCTGCAGGTCGACGCGTCGGTGCCGGCGCTGCTGGTCGGCGATCCGCTGCGCCTGACGCAGGTGCTGCTCAACCTGACCAGCAACGCTGTCAAGTTCACCGAGCGCGGCGAGATCGTCATCGCCGTCGAGCTGATAGCGCTGACGCCGGACGGCGTATCCTTGCGCTTTGGCGTCAGCGACACCGGCATCGGCATGCGGCCGTCGCAGATAGAGCGCTTGTTCGAGTCGTTCAACCAGGCCGACGGCAGCATCACCCGCAAGTACGGCGGCACCGGGCTGGGGCTGAGCATCTCGCGCCAGCTGGTGGCGCTGATGGGCGGCGAGATCAAGGTCAGCAGCACGCCCGGCGTCGGCAGCCGCTTCAGCTTCACGGTGACGCTGGGCGTGGCCGACGTCTCCGCGGGCGCCGCGGCGTGGCCGCCGGCGCACGCAAAGTGCGGCGCGGACGGCTTCCCGGACATCGTCGCGCCGCCGCTCGCTGCGCTGCCGACGCTGTCGGCGCTCGACGGCGCGCGCATCCTGCTGGCGGAGGACAACGCCAACAACCGCGAAGTCGCGCTCGAATTCCTGTCGGCCGCGCGCATCCAGGTCGACGTCGCCCACCACGGCGGCGAGGCGGTGCGCATGGCGCACGAAGGCGACTATGATCTGGTGCTGATGGACATCCAGATGCATGAAGTGGACGGCCTGACCGCCGCGCGGCGCATCCGCGCCCTCGAACGCTGCAAGCACCTGCCGATCATCGCCATGACCGCGCACGCGATGGACGGCGACCGCGAAAGAAGCCTGGCCGCCGGCATGAACGACCACGTCGCCAAGCCGATCGAGCCGGAACAGCTGTACCGCGCGCTGCTGCAGTGGATACCGCCTTCACGGCTGGTGGGCCGCCGCCCTCCCCCTGCGGCGCGTGCGGAGACCGCCGCGCCGGGCGCAAGCGCCGACGCCCTGCCGGCCATTCCAGGCGTCGACTGGCAGCTGGCGCTCGACAGCGTCGACCGGCAGCGCCGCCGGCTGGACAAGCGCATCCAGGGCTTCCTGCATGAGTACCAGTCGGGCGGGCGCATCCTGACCGCGGCCATCGCCAACCAGCAGTACGACGTCATGCAAGGCATGATGCACAATTTGAAATCCAGCGCGACCTACATCGGCGCGACCGACCTGGCCGCGCGGGCGCAGGCGGTCGAGCAGGCGCTCTACAGCGGCCGCGAAGACCGCATCGCCGCGCTGGCCGCCGAGCTGGCGACGGATCTGGAGCTGGTCGCGCGCGGCCTGGCCGGCATCAGCGCGCCGGCCGCCGCCGCGCGCTACAGCGACGCCGATGCGGCCATGCTGATCGAACAACTCGACACCTATCTGCGCGCCGACGACGCGCGCGCCGAAGACGTGCTGCTGGAATTGCAGGCGCTGCCGGCGGTCGTCAAACATGCGGACAAGCTGGCGACGATCCGCCGCGCCGTTGAAGAAATCGAATACCCGGCCGCGCTGGCGTCCCTGCGCGCATTGGCGCAGGCGCTGGCGCCGGCCGGGCTAAAGAAAGTGGAAGAAGACGCATGAATTTCGCTGGAACGCAAAAAGTACTGGTCGCCGACGACGACGTGGTGAATCGCCAGGTGCTGGCGGAGCTGCTCAAGCAGGAACACACGGTTTTGCTGGCCAAGAACGGCGCGCAGGCGCTGGAGCTGGCCGCCCGCCATCTGCCCGACCTGATGCTGCTCGACGTCGTGATGCCGGACATGGACGGCTACGAAGTGCTGCGCCGCCTGCGCGCCGACGCGCGCACCGCGGACATCACCGTCATCTTCATCTCGGGCCTGGGGCGGCCCGAGGACGAGGCCAACGGCCTGAAGATGGGTGCAGCCGACTACATCGCCAAGCCGTTCAACGCCACCGTGGTGCTGGCGCGCGTCGCCATGCATCTGCAGATGGTGCGCCAGCGCCGCATGCTGGAACACCTGGCCCACGTCGACGGCCTGACCGAGCTGGCCAACCGCCGCCGCTTCGACGAAGTGTTCGAAGCCGAATGGCAGCGCTGCCGCCGCGCCGCCCGCCCGCTGTCGCTGGCGATGCTCGACATCGACGCCTTCAAGCAGTACAACGACCACTACGGCCATCCCGCCGGCGACCGCGCGCTGCGCGCCGTCGCCCGCACCGCCGCCTCGGGCCTGCGCCGCTCAGGCGACCTGGCGGCCCGCTACGGCGGCGAGGAGCTGGTGCTGCTGCTGCCGGACACCGACATCGCGCAGGCGAGCCAGGTGGTGGGCGCGATCTGCGCCGCCATCTCAGGCCTGGCGATCCCGCACGAAGCGTCCGGCGTGGCGCCGGTGCTCACCGTCAGCGCCGGCGGCGCCACGCTGACCGGGGCCGGCGTCGAACCCATCGAGACCTGCGCCGAACTGTTCGCCGCCGCCGACGCGCTGCTCTACCACGCAAAAAAAACCGGCCGCAATCGGGTCGAATGGCGGACCGCCACCTTACAATAGCTGATCGGCCGAGCAGGCTTGAACCACTGTCAGGAGCTTTATTTGAAACGAAACGCATCGGCCCGCGCCACTTCGGCCCCGCTGCTGTCGCTGGAGAAGCAACTGCTGCATCCCGGCGTCAAAGGGCTGCCCATCACGGCGCCGCTGCCGCAAAGCGCCATCGGCGCGCAGCAGTGGAACGTGCTGCGCGCCGACACCAGCTTCCCCGTCGCCGTGCTGAAGATCTCGGCGCTGCAGCACAACCTGCGGTGGATGCGCGCTTTTTGCGACCGCTACGGCGCGCAGCTCGCGCCGCACGGCAAGACCACCATGAGCCCCCAGCTCTTCAGCGCCCAGCTGGCCAATGGCGCCTGGGGCATCACGCTGGCGACGATGGCGCAGGTGCAGACCGCCTTCCGCTACGGCGTGCGCCGCGTGCTGCTGGCCAACCAGCTGGTGGCGCCGGCCGACATCAAGATGGCGGTGTCGCTGATGCGGCAGGATTCCGGCTTCGAATTTTTCGCGCTGGTCGATTCCAGCGCCGGCGTGGCGCGTCTGTCGCAGGCCGTCAGCCGCCTGGGGCTGGAGCGTCCGCTGCCGCTGCTGGTGGAACTGGGCCTGGCCGGCAAGCGCGCCGGCTGCCGCAGCATGGACGAGGCGTTGAAGGTGGCGCGTGAAGCCGCCGCCGCGCCGGGACTGGAACTGGCCGGCATCGAAGGCTACGAAGGCCTGCTGCACAGCCATGACCGCGAACAGGATCACAAGGGCGTGCGCGACTTCGTCGCCGGGCTATCCGACCTGCTGCGCCGGGCCGACGCCGAACAGCTGTTCACCCGCGACCGCATCCTGCTGTCGGCGGGCGGTTCGGCGTATTTCGATCTCGTCGCCGGCGGCTTCGCGCAGGTGGACGGCTTGTCGCGGCCCGTGCTGCCGCTGCTGCGCAGCGGCTGCTACCTCACCAACGACCATGGCCACTACCACGACCTGATCGCGGAACTGAACACGCGCGAGCGCGTGCCCGCGGAACAGGGCCTGCGGCCGGCGCTGGAAGTGTGGAGCATGGTGCTGTCGCGGCCCGAGCCGACGCTGGCCATCCTGAGCATGGGCAAGCGCGACGCCTCCTACGACATCGACCTGCCGCACGCGCTGGCGTGGCACCGTCCCGGCGCGGCCGCCGCCCCAGCCGCCTTCCCCGACGGCTGCCGCATCGAGAAGATGAACGACCAGCATGCCTACCTGCGCCTGCCCGCCGACGCCGCCATCGCCGCCGGGCTGGCGGTGGGCGACATCGTCGGCTGCGGCATCTCGCATCCGTGCACCACCTTCGACAAATGGCCGCTGCTGCTGGCGGTGGACGACGACTACAGCGTCCGCCACGCCATCAACACCTTCTTCTAAGCGCCCGGAAGATGGCGCAGCATCGTCGCAAACATCTGCTCGACGTCGATAGGCTTGGCGATGAAGTCGTCCATGCCGGCGGCGATGCACTGCTCGCGCTCGGACTCCATCACGCCGGCGGTCATGGCGATCACCGGTAGCGTCAAGCCGAGTTCCTCGCGGATCAGGCGCGTCGCGCTGAAGCCGTCCATCACCGGCATCTGCACGTCCATCAGCACCAGGTCGTAGCCGCCGGCGCGCAGCGTGTCGACCGCCGCCCGGCCGTTGTCCGCCACGGTGACCGTGGCTCCGGCCTGCTCCAATATGCCCTTGGCCACGTTCTGGTTGATCGGGTTGTCCTCCACCAGCAGGATATGCGACCCGCCGAAGTCGGCCGGCAGCGGCGAGGCCGGCGCATCGCCGCCGCCCGACTGCAGGCGCGCCATCGCCGTCTGCACCGCGTCGAACAGGCTGGAGGCGGTCACCGGCTTGGTCAGGACGGCCGACGCGTCGGACGACGCCATCTGCTCCATCAGCCTACCGCGCGCGTACGCGTTGACCATGCAGATCACCGGCATCGCCGACAGGCGCCGCAAGGCGCGCAGGGTCTGCGGCCCGTCCATGCCGGGCATGGCGCCGTCCACCAGCGCGAAGTCGTAGCGCCGGCCGGCATGCAGCAGCGCCAGCGCCTCCTCGCCGGAGGCGGCCGGGTCGCTGGTCCAGTGCCATGCCTGGATCATCTTGCCGAGGAAGCTGCGGCTGGTGCGGTTGTCGTCGACCACCAGCACGTGCAGGCGCTGCGCCGAGACCACAGGATCGCCGTCTTCCGCCGCCTTCAGCGGCAAGGTGAAGCGGAACTCGCTGCCGTGGTCCGGCGAACTGTCGACCTGGATGGCGCCGCCCAGCATCTCGACCAGGCCCTTGGAAATGGTCAGCCCCAGGCCGGTGCCGCCGTAGCGCCGCGTGGTCGACAGGTCGCCCTGGGTGAAGGGTCTGAACAGGCGCGCCAGCTGGTCCTCGCTCATGCCGATGCCGCTGTCGCGCACGCGAAAGCGCAGCACCAGCGGCGCCGGCGCCGGCGCGGCGCGCTCGATCAGCACCGACACCTCGCCCCGCTCGGTGAACTTGATCGCGTTGCCGGCCAGGTTGACCAGGATCTGCTGCAGCCGCAGCGCGTCGCCGAACAGGGCGCGCGGCACGTCCGGCTCCACGCCCAGGCACAGCTCCAGGTCCTTGTCGCCGGCGCTGACGCTCATGATGGCGGCCAGCGAATGCAGCACATCGTCCAGTTTGAAGCGCACCGGATGCGGCTCCACCTTCCCGGCCTGCATCTTGGAGAAGTCGAGGATATCGTTCAGCACCCCGAGCAGCGACTGGCCCGACGCGCGGATCATCTCCAGGTAACGGCCCTGCTCCTGCGACAGGCCGGTGGTGCCCAGCAGGTGCGCCATGCCCAGCACCGCATTCATCGGCGTGCGCAGCTCGTGGCTCATGTTGGCGACAAAGGAATCCTTTGCGGCGTTTGCGGCCTGCGCCTGCTCCATCGCCGATTGCAGCTGCATCGTGCGTTCCTCGATCAGCGCTTCCAGATGATGGCGATGGTGCTGCAGCTCCGCGTCCACCCGCCGCAAAGTGGTGATGGCGTCGTCGGCCTCGCGGAACAGCGCACGCTCGCGCGCCACCGGCGCCGTATCGCTGGCGCCCAGCGCCACCGCCGCCGACGACAGCGCGCCGACGGAACGGCTGATATTGCGCGCGAAGTACCAGGCTACGCCGAAGCCGGCGGCCAGCAGCAGGCCGACCACGCCGACGATCCATGCGATCGACGCCAGCATCTCGGAATACACCACGCTGCGCGGCACGCCGATGACGACAGCCCAGCCGCTGGCCGTCGAGCGGCTGTACATCGAGTAGACGGGGATGCCTTCCAGCGTGGTCGCCTCGACCGCGTCCTCAAGCTTGTTGTACATCTGCGCCAGCAGCGACGGCGATCCCTTCTGGCCGACGTATCTTTCCGCGTCGTGGCTGCGCGAAACGACCACGCCGGTGGAATCGAAGATGGCGACCACGCGGTTGGCCGGCAGCCGCTGCTCCCTGAGCACCTGGCCCAATCGCTCGGGCACGAACGCCACCGAGATCACATACCGCGCCTGGCCGTCGCGCACCACCGGCGCATGCACCGCCACCAGCGGCCGCGCCAGCGCGGCGCCGATGAACACATCGGAGATCACCGGCTTGCCGGTATCGACGACTTTGCGGATGCGCGCCGCGCTGCCCGTATCGAGCAGCTGCTGGCCGTAAGGACGGGCGGTGTTGAGCAGCTGGACCGAATCCGGCGTGCTGAGGACGACGTTTAAACCGGGGAACTCGGGCCGCAGCACCTTGCGCGCCTCGGCGTGGAAGGCGGCGAAATCCTCGCGGTCGATGCTGGGCGAGCCGGCCAGCGCCAACGCCACGGTGATGCCGGTGTTCAGATCCCGGTCCACCGCCTGGATCAAGGCGCGGGCGGTGATCAGCGTGTCCTGCTTGATCTGGGTGCGTTCGCGCTCGATGAAATTAATGGCCAGGAGCGTAAAGCCGACGACCGCCGGCAGCGCGCACACCAACACGAGCTTGTACATCTGGACCCTAATGGACGGCAGCCGGGCGACTCCCATGGATGGACTTCCCGCGTGGTTAGACTGGAAACGACTGTATCACATCCCCAGCCTGGCCCCCAAGCTCAGAACGGCGGCGATGTTGCGCGCCGCGCTGCGCACGTTGACCGCCGCCCCGGCCAGCGCCTCCTCCACCGTGCATGGCCGGCTGACGGCGCCGAACACCGCGTCGATGCCGTGCGCGTGCACCGCCGCCGCGCCCGGGGCCAGGCCGCCGGCGATGGCGATCACCGGCTTGCCGTGGCGCTGCGCCACCTTCGCCACGCCGATCGGGGTCTTGCCGTGGATGGTCTGGCCGTCGATGCGCCCCTCGCCGGTGATCACCAGGTCGGCGTCGGCGACGGCGGCATCCAGGCCGACGGCGGCGGTGACGATCTCGCTGCCCGGCCGCAGCCGGCCGCCGAGGAACACCATCATCCCCGCGCCGATGCCTCCACCGGCGCCGGCGCCCGGAATCTCGGCCACATGCTGGTCAAGGTCGCGCGCGATGATGGCCGCGTAGTGGCGCAGGTTGGCGTCGAGCTGTTCGACCATCTCCGGCGTCGCGCCCTTCTGCGGCCCGAAGATCGCCGACGCGCCGCGCTCCCCGACCAACGGATTGGTGACGTCGCAGGCGATGTCGAACACGCTGTCCCTGATGCGCGGGTCCAGCGCCGACAAGTCGATGCGCGCCAGCGCGGCCAGCGCGCCGCCGCCCGCGTTCAGGTCCGCGCCCGCCGCGTCGAGCAAGCGGCCGCCCAGCGCCTGCAGCATGCCGGCGCCGCCGTCGTTGGTGGCGCTGCCGCCGACGCCCAGCACGAAGCGGCGCGCCCCGGCGTCCAGCGCGTTGAGTATCAGCTGGCCGGTGCCGTAGCTGGTGGTGTGGAGCGGATTGCGCCGCGCCGGCGGCACCAGTTCCAGCCCGCTGGCGGCGGCCATCTCGATCACCGCCGTGGCGCCGTCGCCCATCAAGCCGTAGAACGCGGACACCGGCTCGCCCAGCGGGCCGGTGACCTGCATCTCGACGCGCCGGCCGCCGCTGGCGTCGATCATGGCCTGTACCGTGCCCTCGCCGCCGTCGGCGACCGGCAGCTTGACGTACTGCGCATCGGGGAAGAATTCACGGAAGCCCGCTTCGATCTCGCTGGCGACGGCCATCGCGGTCAGGCTTTCCTTGAACGAATCGGGGGCTATGACGATTTTCATCGGGGTTCTTCCTCAACGGTTGACCAGCCTGGCGGGAACGCGCAGCACCAGTATCGCACCGAGCAGCATCACGCTCGACAAAATGTACAGCGCCATATCCGTGCTCTGGGTCGCGTCCTTGATCCAGCCGACCAGGAAGGGGCTGACGAAGCCGGCGATCTGGCCCAGCGAATTAATCAGCGCCAGCCCGCCCGCGGCCGCCGCGCTGCCGAGGAAGGCCGACGGCAGCGCCCAGAACAGCGACAGTGCCGCCAGCGCGCCCATGGTGGCCAGGCTCAAGCCGACGATCACAACCACGATATTGCTGGAGAAGTTGGCCGCCATCGTCAACCCGACCAAGCCCATCAGCATCGGCACGCTGACGTGCCAGCGGCGTTCGCGCCGCTGGTCCGCCGAGCGGCCCATGGCGATCATGAACACGGCGGCGGCCAGATACGGAATGGCGCTCAGCCAGCCCACCGTCTGCGCGCTCTGGAAGCCGAGCGACTTGATGATCGACGGCAGCCAGAAGTTAATCGCATACACGCCCATCTGGATGCAGAAGTAGATCACGCCCAGCATCCACACGCTGCCGTTGCGCAGCACCGCGCCGAACGACTGGCCGACGTCGCTGGCCTCCTGCCGCTGCCGCTCGTCGGCGGCCAGCGCCGCCTGCATCGCGCCCTTTTCCTCGGCGCTGAGCCACTTGGCCTGGGCGATGCCGTCGTTCAGATAGAAGTAGACGCCCACGCCCAGCAGCACCGTCGGCACGCCCTGCAGCAGGAACAGCCACTGCCAGCCGGCCATGCCGCCCTGCCCGGCCGAGAAATGCGCCAGCATCCAGCCCGACAGCGGGCCGCCGATCAGACCGGAAATCGGGATCGCCGACATGAACAGCGCCATCACCTGGCCGCGCTTCTGCTGCGGGAACCAGTGGGTGAAGTACAGCACCATGCCGGGGAAGAAACCCGCTTCGGCCACGCCGGTGAAGAAGCGCAACACGTAGAACGACAGCGGCGACGACACGAACAGCATGCAGGCCGACAGGCCGCCCCAGGCGATCATCATCACCGCGATCCAGCGGCGCGCGCCGATCTTGTGCAGGATCAGGTTGCTCGGCACGCCGCTCAGCACGTAGCCGAGGAAGAAGATGCCGGCGCCCAGGCCGTAGACCGTGTTGCTCAGCTTGAGCGCGTCCAGCATTTCCAGCTTGGCGAAGCCGACGTTGACCCGGTCCAGGTAATTGAAGAAGTAGCAGACGAAGATGAACGGAATCAGGTGCCAGCTGGCTTTTTTATAGGCGCCGTCGAGGACGGACGCCGGCGGCCATGGCGCGGCGGTGGCGGCGGAACTACTCATGCAAGTCTCCAGAATCTTATAGTGGTGGAGCGATTATCTGGAATCCATCACAAAAAGGCATTGGAGAAGTGCACGAATCTGCGGCGGCAGCATCACCTTTTATTGGGCATTTGCACTAAAATGGGCCGCATGGAGATCCTCAGCACAGAACTGGCCCAGGACATCGTCAGCCGCACGATGCGCATCATTCCGTACAACGTCAACGTCATGGACGCGCACGGCAGCATCCTCGCCAGCGGCAATCCGGCGCGTATCGGCGAGCTGCACGCCGGCGCCATGCTGGCCCTGGCCAAGAAGCTTACGGTGGAGATCGACGACGCCAGCGCGCGCAATCTGCACGGCGCCCAGCCCGGCATCAACCTGCCGCTCACAGTCAACGGCCAGCTGTGCGGCGCCGTGGGCCTGAGCGGCGCGCCGGACCAGGTGCGCCAGTTCGGCGAGCTGGTGCGCCTGACCGCCGAGATGATCCTGGAGCAGGCCCACCTGACCGGCGAACTGCAACGCGACGCGCGCTACCGCGAGGCCTTCGTGCTGCAGCTCATCAACGCCGAGCATGCGAACCAGGCCGACCTCGCCGCGTGGGCGCGGCGGCTGGGCGTTAATTTTGAGCGGATGCACAATGTGTTCCTGCTGGAGCTGGAGCCGGAGGAGCCCACGATGGCCGCCGGCGCCGGGCCCGACACGGAAATCCAGCGCCTGCAGATGCGCCTGCGCGCGCGCATGCGCTCCGCGCTGACGGCGGCGACCGGCCCGAACGAGCTGGTGCTGCTGGACTTCTACGACGCCCCCGGCCCCGGCCACAACCGCCAGATGCAAACCCTGTCCAGCATCCTGCGCGAAGAATGCGAACAGCCGCACACGCTGACGATGGGTATCTCGCAAAGCGGCATCGCCGGCGTGGCGGTCTCGTGGCAGAGCGCCAGGACGGCGGCGCGCATCGGCCGCGCCCGCCATCCGCGCCGCAGCCGCCACAGCTACTACGACCAGGCGCTGCCGGTGCTGCTATCGGGATTGGGCTCGGGCTGGCAGTCCGAACAGCTGCGGCTGCCGATGGCCACATTGCAGGCGCAGGACCAACCCAAGCAATTGCTGCAGCGCACCCTAGAAGCGTGGCTGGCGCACGACGGCCACCCGGCCGCCACCGCCGAGGCGCTGCACATCCACCGCAACACGCTGGACTACCGCCTGCGCCGCATCGGCGACATCACCGGCCTCGATCCGTCCAGGCTGGAGGACCGTTTTCTGCTCTACATTTCGGCGCTGTTGTCCAGCACGGCAGATTGATAAATACCGTTACAACAACAGCCTCGGCAATGCCGAAAACATGCTGTATTATTTGCGGTCGCCCCACGAGGGCGACATAACTAAAAAACACTGGAGCGCCATTTTGAGTATTTTTAGAACAAAGAATCTGGATGACATGATCGCCAACGCCGGCAAACCGGGCGGCCTGGCAAAAGTACTCGGTCCTTTCGACCTGATCTTGATGGGCATCGGCGCCATCGTCGGCACCGGCATTTTCGTGCTGACCGGCACCGGCGCCGTCACCGCCGGCCCGGCGCTGACGCTGTCCTTCATCGTCGCCGCGGTCGCCTGCGGCTTTGCCGCGCTCTGCTACGCTGAATTCGCCTCCACCGTCCCGGTGGCCGGCTCCATCTACACCTACACCTACGCCACCCTCGGCGAACTGGCCGCCTGGATGATCGGCTGGGACTTGCTGCTGGAATACGGCCTGGCCACCTCGGCCGTGTCGGTCGGCTGGTCCGGCTACTTCCAGTCGCTGCTGTCCGGCTTCGGCATTCACCTGCCGGTGGCGCTCACCGCCGCGCCCGGCGCGCTGCCCGGCGTGGAAACGCTGATCAACCTGCCCGCGCTGTGCATCATGCTGATCCTGACGGCGATGCTGAGCATCGGCGTGCGCGAATCGGCCCGGCTCAACAACATCATGGTGGTCATCAAGATCACCGTGGTGTTGCTGTTCATCGTGGTCGGCGCGCGGCACGTGGCGCCGGCGAACTGGCAGCCGTTCATGCCGCACGGCGTCAACGGCATGCTGAGCGCGTCGGCGCTGGTGTTTTTCGCCTTCATCGGATTCGACGCCGTGACGTCGGCGGCGGAAGAAGTCAAGCGCCCGGAACGCGACCTGCCGATCGGCATCATCGGTTCGCTGGCCGGCTGCACCATTCTGTACGTGATCGTCTCGGCCATCATGACCGGCATCGTGCCGTACCAGGAATTCCTCGGCATCGACCACCCGGTCACGCTGGCGCTGCAGCGCGCCGGTGAAAACTGGTTCGCCGGCTTCGTCGACCTCGGCGCCATCCTCGGCATGACCACCGTGATCCTGGTGATGGCCTACGGCCAGACCCGCATCATCTACGCCATGTCGCGCGACGGCCTGTTGCCGAAACGCCTGTCGAAAGTCCATCCGCGCTTCCAGACGCCATTCCTGGCCACCTGGATCGTCGGCATCGTGTTCGGCCTGCTGGCCGCCGTGGTGCCGCTGAACGTGTTGAGCGAGCTGGTCAACATCGGCACGCTGGCCGCCTTCAGCCTGGTGTCCATCGCCATCATCATCCTGCGCAAGACCCGTCCGGACCTGAAGCGCGCCTTCCGATGCCCTGGCGTACCGGTGGTGCCGGCGCTGGCGGTGATCTTCTGCGTCACGCTGATGTGCTACCTGAGCTGGATTACCTGGGTGGCGTTCGGCATCTGGCTGGCGATCGGACTGTTCATCTACTTCGGCTACGCACGCCAGCGTTCGGCGCTGAACTGATTTAACGCCACCATCGAGCGGGGCGCATACCAGCGCCCCGCTCGTAGCGCCGGTCAAATCCACTGCCAGTGCATATTTTGATCGTGTAACGCGATGAACTTGGTGAGTGCGTTCAATATGCACCCCGCTGTTGCCGGCAAGGTTTAACGATTAATCAACGAGGTCAGGACGTGGTCAACCCAGCGTCCGTTGATTTTTAAATAGCTTTTCGCCAGACCTTCTTTTTCAAACCCCAGTCGTTGCAGCAAATTTTCGCTCCTGCGGTTGTCGGGCTGATAGTTTGCCATGATCCGGTGTAATCCATAGCCGTCGAACATGTGAGGGATTGCCGCCTTCAGTGCTTCAGACATCAATCCCTTGCCTTGCTGTTCGCTCGAGAGCGCAAAGCCGAGATGGCAAGCCTGAAAAGGCCCGCGCACGATATTCGTCAAGCCGCACTGGCCGATGACATCCGAATTGCCATGCTGTTTTATCAGCCAGTGCACCGCGGTTCCGCTGGCCGCCTGCTTAGCCATGGCGCGCAGCTGAAGCTTAACCTCCGCAAGCGTATAAAACGAATCGGCACGGAGAGGCTCCCACGCAGCCAGATGGCGCTTGTTTAATTCGCGGTAAGCTAATAATGAAGCGCCATCGTCGATATCAGGACGTACGAGGATAAGACGCTCCGTTACCAGCTGATCGGTCATTGAATTCATCAAGCCACCCGCTCGGCGGTGGTCGCAAAGAAAGACCACCCGCTCGGATCAAGTCGGTTCATACCGTTCCTTTATGCCGGGAGTAAGCCTCACACTTTAGCGAAAATAACCTGCGCAATGTGCGCGCATTATCACCGCGAAGAATGGAAGAATGGGGTCAAGTCTGACATTCGTACACGGCCTCGGCTATATCCAGTACATACGGATGGGGACGTGTACGATTGTCAGACTTGACCCCACGCTTGCGGCGCCAGGTTGTAGCCCAGGCGCGAGCATTCTTCGCGATACCGGCTTTGAAAAAGCGCCACGTCGAACTGGCCTATCCTCTTCCGTTTTTCAATCAACTCTCCCGTGGACTCACAGATCAGCGATAAAACGTACAGGACAACCCGATCGGGGCCAAGCGATTTAAGCAATTGAAAATCCGGCCGCACGCTGTAGTGACCGACGTTGAACTTGTCATCCACCGGCGGCAATCCAAAATGCGAGCGGCCTGACACCCGCTTCTGGAATCGAAAAGGATGACGCTGAGTTCCGTCCGGCTTGCACCTGTACTCGAGCAGCTCAAGATTAATCCACAGATGCTCCATTTCGCCGCCGTACTCGCCTTCAAGCGCGTTGCCCAGCGCTTTCAATGGCTCGTACAGCGACGAGGCGATCCGCTGCGTTTCGGTGTCGCAAACATTTGCGTGTATCCCGATTTTCATGTCACTCCTTGAATCTTCCAGCGTTGTTCAGCACAGCCTTCTTGACGGCGGCGGTATCGCGTAGCTTGAAGGTGTACGGCACCGCCCAACCGACATCGGCGTTGAAACCGCATTGGGCGGCCAGGTCCAGCGGCACGCCATTCAACAACGAGCCGGCGTCGATGATGGCGCCCGTCCTGGCGGGAGATCCCGGGTTGCGCACGACTTGCGAACAGCTCGCGGCGCCGGCGATATCGAAGGCGTTGTTTTGCGAAATGATCCGGGCCAGGTAGCCCACGCCGATGCTGTAGTGATGCGGATACACCGCATGCTGCCGGCTGCCTTCGAAATAGTTGTTGTACAGGTGGACGCGGCCAAAGCGCACGCGCGGCGCGCGCTCGCTGACGTTGAGAAAATGGTTGTCGTTGAACGTGACCGTCAAATGGCCGTCGTCGCTGGTGCGCGAGTCGGATGAGCCGACCAGGTTGTTTTTCTGGTGCTGCTCGAAGCGGTTGTTGGAGACGGTGATGTAATCGGAGCCGTTCTTGATGTCCAGCGTGCCGTCGTGGCACTGCTTGAGCTTACCGTTTTCCGATGCCAGCCTGTCGTCGGTCATCGGCGCGTCGGTGAAGGCGTTGTGGTCGATCCAGACGTTGCTGGAGGACGAGATCGTAATGCCGTCGTATTCCGAATTCCAGTTGCCGGCGCTGCCGTCGTTCGGATCCCAGGCCGGCGCGATGTCGCACGGCGCGACGATGTTCAGGTTGCGCACGATGACGTTGCGCTGGCCGCTGATAATGATATTGGCGTTGACCAGCCTGGCGTCGCCGCCGATGCCGATCAGCGTGATGTTGCTGCCCAGTTTGATCGGCAGGCGCCGGGCCTGGTCGGCCGCATCGCGGTATGGGCCACCGCTGTCAACCGAGGTTGGATCGATGACGCCGGCCACCTGGATAATCTTGGGCCGGTCGCCCGCCGCCAATGCCGCGGCCAGTTGCGACGCCGAGCTGACCGTGTAAACATCAGCGTCGGCGGCCGCCGCGCCGCCGCTGGTGCCGCCGTTCTGGCCTGCCCAGCCGGAAGACGGCGCGCCATCCCGGGCCACACCCTGCTCCGCCGCGGAGACGCCCGCGCACAACATCGCGCCGATGGCCAAGTTTGCAAAGGTAAATTTCACGATGACCTCCAGCGCTTAAATAACGATCAGATCGAGCTCGCGCATGAAGCTCGCGGCCTGCGCGTGGGAGATGACCGCGCCCTTGAACAAGCCCGCCTCGGTCAGCTTGACGCCCTCGATATCGGTGCCGCGCAAATCCGCGCCCTGGAATTTGGCCAGCTTCAGCGTCGCGTTGCGCAGGCTTCCTCCTTCGAACACCGCCTCGCGGAAGTCGCAGCCGGCCAGATAGGCATCGGAAAAATCCAGCTCCTTCAGCGTCGTCTTCTTGAACGAAAAGCCGCGCAAATCCGCGCCGACCAGCAGGCACTGCTCGAAGCTGACGGCCAGGTGCGCCACCTCTTCGAACGACGCCCCGGTCAGCTTGCAGCCCTGGAAGCTGGCCGCCGCCAGCTTCGCCCTGCGCCACTTGGTGTTATTCAGATCGCAGCCCTCGAAGCGCGCATCGACCGCGTCGGCCGACTCCAGGTCCGCGCCGCCGGCCCTGCAGCGCAGCCAGCTGGTGCCGGCCATCTTGCAGGCGAACAGGATCGTTCCCAGAAAAGTACAACGTTCGAAGGTGCACCCCTGCAGGTCCAGCCGCGACAAATCCTCGTCATCGAAGCTGCACGACTCGAAGCTGCGCACCGACTGCGACAGATAATCTTCCAGCTCGGCGCGCGTCAGGGCGACGCCGGTAACCGGGCAAGGCGCGGCCAGCGCGGGCGACGGCGGTGCGCAGAGGGCATACAACATCTGCTTTTTCATCTATCATTCCCGTCATGAAAAGTCATACGATTATTTGTTTCGATATCGGCGGCAGCGCCATCAAGTGCGCCGGCGCGGCCGACGACGGCGGCATCGGCCCCCTGCGCCGCGTGCCGACACCCGCCACCGACTTCGCCGCCTTCAGCGCCGCGATGCTGGCGCTGATCGCATCCAGCGGCACGGCGCCGCGCGGCGTGGCCATTTCCATCGCCGGCGTGATCGATCCCGCCGACGGCCGCATCAAGTGCGCCAATATACCCTGCATCGACGGCAGGACGCTAGCCGCCGATCTTGAGGATGCGTTCAAACTCCCGGTCTGGATCGCCAACGACGCGGACTGCTTCACGCTGGCCGAAACGCATGCCGGCGCTGGGCGCGGCCATGCCAACGTGTTCGGGCTGATACTCGGCACCGGCGTCGGCGGCGGCCTGGTGATCGACGGCCGCCTGATCGGCGGCCCGGGCGGCTTCGCCGGCGAATGGGGCCACGGACCGGTCGCCGCCCACTTCGCCGGCACGCCGCCGGTGGCGATCCCGCGCTTCGCCTGCGGCTGCGGCCAGGCCGGCTGCCTCGACACCGTCGGCGGCGCGCGCGGCCTGGAGCGGCTGCACCTGGCGCTGCACGGCGCAACGCTGGACAGCCGCCAGATCGTCGACGCCTGGCAGGCCGGCGATGCCGCGGCAGCCCGCACCATCGACTGCTTCATCGACCTGCTGGCCGGCCCGCTGGCGATGCTGGTCAATACCATCGGCGCCTCGGTGCTGCCGGTCGGCGGCGGCCTGGCCAACAGCGCGCCGCTGATCGCACGGTTGGACCAGGCGGTGCGCGCCGCCATCCTGCGCAAGACAACGCAGCCGATCATCGTGCCCGGCCAGTCCGGCGCCGAGCCTGGCCTGATCGGCGCGGCCTGGCTGGGATTAGCGAAGATCGCGCCATGACCCGGCATCCCGCTCCGATCAAGCTGGAAGTCTGCGTCGACAATGTGCAGGGTCTGTCGGCCGCCATCGCCGGCGGCGCCGACCGCATCGAATTGTGCGCGGCGCTGGAAACCGGCGGCCTGACGCCGAGCGTCGGCCTGCTGAACGTGGCCGTGGCCTCGACCGTGCCGGTGGTGGCGATGATCCGTCCGCGCGGCGGCCCGTTCCACTTCGACGCCGTCGAGGTTGACCAGATGCTCAACGAGATCGACTCGGTGGCCAAAGTCGGCCTGCAAGGCGTGGTGCTGGGCGCGTCGCTGCTGTCCGGCGAGCTTGACCTGGCCACACTGGAGCGGCTGATCCGCCGCGCCCATGACCACAAACTGACCGCCACGCTGCACCGCGCCATCGACCTGTGCCCGGACATCGCGCTGGCGACCCGCCAGGCCATCGACCTTGGCTTCGAGCGCATCCTGACCTCGGGCGGCGCGCCTGCCGCGCTACAGGGCATCAACGGCCTGCAGCGCTGCTTCGACGCCGCCGACGGCCGCATCACCATCATGCCCGGCGCCGGCATCGGCCCGGACAACGTCGGGCGGCTGCTGGAACGCCTGCCCCTGTCCGAGGTCCACGCCTCCTGCACGGTGCCCGCGGCGGCGGGCTCGCGGCAGGAACTGGCCTTCGGCTTCGACAGCCCCGCGCGCCGCCAGACCAGTACCGCGCGCGTGGCCGCACTGAAGGCCGCCCTCGCGCGCAGGCTGCCGAGACACTGATTGCCGACCATCGGGTACAGCGCCCACTTGAAAGTCGCCCGCGTTTGTGTGACACTCATCGGCATTGAGTGAAACCGGTTTCACTCGCTTAGCTGGAGTTGTACGCTTGACGTTCGATCCGACCATCCTCGCTCCCTATCTCGGCGACCTCGCAGCCGGTGCGCGCCTGACCGCGCTGGCTTGCGCGCTGGCCCTGGCCGGCGCACTGGCGCTGGGCATCGCCGTGGCGCTGATGCGCACCGCCGCCTCGGCGCCCGCGCGCCGCGCCGCCGACATCTACGTCGACGTGTTCCGCAACGTGCCCTTCATCGTCCAGCTGTTCTTCCTGTTCTACGGCCTGCCGGAGATCGGCCTGGAACTCGACGCCTTCAGCACCGGCGTGCTGGCGCTGTCGCTGGCCGGCGGCGCTTATACTTCCGACGCCATCCGCGCCGGCATCCTCGCCATCGAGCCGGGCGTGCTGGAGGCGGCGCAGGTCAGCGGCCTGCCGCGCCGCGTGATCTACCGCCGCATCGTGCTGCCGATCGCGCTGCGCACCTCGGTGCGGCCGCTGGGCGCGGTGTTCGTCAACCTGATCCTGACCTCGTCGATCCTGTCGGCGATCACGCTCAATGAGCTGACCGGCACGGCCAAGATCGTCGCCGCCGACACCTTCCAGCCGTTCGAGGTCTACGCGGCGCTGCTGCTGGCCTACGTGACGCTGACGTATATCGTGTCGCTGTCGGCCGGCGCCCTGCACCGCCGCCTGAACCGCGACCGCGCGATGGGCAGCGGCTGATGCGCTATACCGACTTCACCCCCAACGACATCCTGCTGCTGTTGCAGGGACTGGGCGTATCGGCCGCGCTGTTCGCCGCCACCACCGCCATCGGCCTGCTGATCGGCTTGAGCTGGGCGGTGCTGCGCTACTACCGCGTGCCGCTGCTGGCGCCCCTGTTCGCCGCCGTCGCCGAGCTGCTGAAAAATTCGCCGGTGCTGGTGCAGCTGTTCCTGGTTTTCTTCGGCCTGCCGGTGCTGCTGGAGACCGACGTCACGCCGGTGCAGGCGGCCGTCATCACGCTATCCGGGAACACGGCGGCCTTCATCTACATCATCGCCGTCTCCGCCATCGAATCGGTCGGACGCGAGCAGCTGGAGACGGCGCGCGTGTTCGGCCTGACCCGCTGGCAGACGCTGCGCCGCGTGGTCGCGCCGCAGGCGGCGGCGTTCGGCCTCGGGCCGTTGACCGGGCTGCTGGTCAACCAGCTGCAGGTGACGTCGCTGATCTCGGTGGTCGGCGTGCTCGATCTGACCCGCATGGGCGCCATCCTCAACCTGCGCACGCTCAAACCCTTCATCGTCTGGACCGTGGTCGGCCTGCTCTACTACCTGATGGCCAAGCTGATCGCCAAGACCTGCGCGCGCCTTGAAACGCGCTTGCGCGCCCACACCGCATGGAAAGGCCTGTAGCATGATTCACATTGAGGGCGTCGGCAAGAGCTTCGGCGCCACCACGGTACTCGACGCCATCGACCTGCGCATCGCGCCGGGCGAAGTGGTCTCCATCCTCGGCGCCAGCGGCTCCGGCAAGTCGACGCTGATCCGCTGCATCAACGGCCTGGAGAAACTGGACCGGGGCACGATCACCGTCGACGGTTTCAACGTCGCCGATCCGGCGCAGCTGCAGCAGGCGCGCCGTTGTTCAGGCACGGTGTTCCAGCTGTTTAACCTTTACCCGCACATGACGGCGCTGCAGAACATCACGCTGGCGCCGATCGAAGTATTGAAGGTTCCGCGCCGCGAGGCCGAGGAACAGGCGCGCGAGCTGCTGGCCTCCGTCGGCTTGTCCGACCGCGCCGGCGCTTTTCCGGCACAGCTGTCCGGCGGCCAGCGGCAGCGGGTCGGCATCTGCCGTGCACTGGCGATGAAGCCGCGCTACCTGCTGCTGGACGAAGTGACCAGCGCGCTCGATCCGGAGATGACCGGCGAGGTGCTCGACATCCTCGCCAAGCTGGCGACCGGCGGCACGACGATGCTGTTCGTCACCCACGAAATCGAATTCGCGCGCACCATCTCCAACCGCATCGTGTTCCTCGACCAGGGCCGCCTGCTGGCCGACTTGCCGACCGCGCAGTTCTTCGATGCCGGCGGCGGTCTGGCCCATCCGCGCATCACCCAATTCCTTACCCGTATGAGTAAATCATGAAAATGTTGCTTGCAAACGCCGAGGCCTGGCCCGGCTTCGATACCACCGTCGCGCAGCTGCAAGGCGGCGGCGCCGGCCTGGACGCCATGGTCGCCGGCATCGCCAAGGTCGAACGCGAGGCCAAGGTGCGCAGCGTCGGTTACGGCGGCTGGCCGAACATGCTGGGGGAGATGGAGTTCGACGCCGGCGTCATGGACGGCACCACGCGCGACGTCGGCGCGGTCGGCGCGGTGCCGGCCACGCTGCCCGTCTCCGCGCTGGCGCTGGAAGTGATGCGCCATCTGCCGCACGTGATGCTGACCGGCGCCGGCGCGCGCCGCTTCGCCACCGAGCGCGGTTTCGCCGTCGATGAGACGCTGCACCCCGACAGCAAGCGCGTTTGGTGGGAGCGGCTGCAAAAGGAGATGACGCCCGAGCAGCTGGCCGCCTTCCCGAACATCGCACTGGCGCCGCTCAGCAACGCCATCACCGATCCGGAGCGCGTGCGCGACACCACCGTCTTCCTCGGGCGCGACGCCGGCGACGGCATCGGCGTGGTGACGTCGACCTCCGGCTGGGCGTGGAAGTATCCGGGCCGGCTGGGCGACTCGCCGATCGTCGGCGCGGGCTTCTACGCGGACAGCCGCTACGGCGCCGCCGCCTGCACCCACACCGGCGAGATGACGATGCGCTGCGGGACCGCGCGCAGCATCGTGCTGGCGCTGCGGCTCGGGCACTCGCTGGAGGACGCGGTCAAGCTGGCGGTCGAGGAACTGGGCGAGTTGAAGACCGGCTTCCTGGCCGGCGTGGTGGTGCACGCGATGGACGCGAAGGGCAATCACAAAGTCGTCAGCTTCCGCTGCGACGAGGAGATCCGCTATTGGTACTGGGACGAGCGCATGGCCGCCCCGGAGTTACGCATCGCCGACAAAGCATGAACCTGAAAGGACAGCATATGCAATCGTTGAAACGCCACGTCGTCACCGCAGTTGTTACGCTGGCCGCCGTCATCGCGGCGCAAGGTTCGGCCGTCGCCGGCCGCATCGAGGAGATCAAGGCGCGCGGTTACGTGCGCATCGGCGTCTCGCTTGGCGGCGAGCCGGTGGGCTTCCGCAACGCGAAGAACGAGCCGGTCGGCTACGACGTCGATGTCGCCACACGGCTGGCGGCCAGGCTGGGCGTGCCGGTGCGCTTCTCCGACGTGTCGAGCGATGCGCGCATCTCGATGCTGATGTCGAAGCAGCTCGATATCGTGGTGGCCAATGTCTCGATCACGCCGCAGCGCAAGCGCGTGGTGGACTTTTCGGCGCCGTACAACCAGGCCGGTTTGCGCATCATCGCGCAGAAAAGCCTTGGCATCAAGACGCTGAAAGACCTGGACGGCAAACGCGTGGTGGTGGGGCGCGGCACCACGGCCGATGCGTTCCTGCGCCAGTCGGCGCCGCATGCGATCTTCATCTACACCGACAACTTCGCGCCCGACGGCGTGCTGATGCTGCAGCAGAAGCGCGCCGATGCCGGCATCGAGGACTCGTCGCTGCTCGACTACCTCGCCAGCAAGAACCCGCAGCTGGAAACCCTGCCCGGCCTGTACGCGAACACGCCGATCGGCATCGCCATCGCCAAGGGCGATCCGGCGCTGCTCGAGTTCATCAACGGCTTCGTGGCGGACTACGTCAAGTCGGGCGCCTACGAGGCCAATTACAGAAAATGGTGGGGTGCGGGCAACGTGCCGCCCAAGCTTTGACCCCAATGCCGTTGGGGTCAGACCCCGTACGGGGTCTGACCCCGCCTGGCCGTGCGGGGTTGGCAGGCAAACCGGCTGCGCGCCGATTGATGCGCTATCGGCTTCGCTTGTCGCTTACCCCGTCAGCCGCGCCACGTAGCGCGTGGCGACCGTGACGTGGCCGCCGGCCAGGGCCGCCGGATCGCTCAGGATGCGCACGATCTGCGCCACATATTCCCTGCGGTCCGCGCCGATCGATGAAATCGGATAGGCGTCGAACTGCGTCAGCGAGATATTGTCGAAGCCGTAGAGGCGGAAGCGCGCCGGCCTGTGCTCGGGGAAGTGCCTGCGATGCGCGTCCAGCACGCCCATCGCCATCGCGTCCGAGGTGCAGAACACCGCGTCGCTGCCGTGGACATCGATCCGCCGCGCCAGCGCGCGGCCGCTGTCGTACGAATAATCCCCCGCCAACTCCTGCAGCAGTTCGATGCCGTGCGCCTGCAACGCCGCGCGGTAAGACGCCACGCGCGCCTGCTCCACCAGCGACATCATGCGGCCGGTCAGCAGCGTCGCCGTGCGCACGCCCTTCGCCGCCGCATCGGCCACCGCCTCAGCGATGCCCCGCGCCTCGTCCATCGTGACCGAGGCGGCGCCGGCGTCCTGGTGACCGTTCAACATCAGCACCGCGTTGTTGCGGAACATGGTGCGCATCGTCGCCGCGTCGGCGAAATCGGCGAACACCAGCGCCGCGTCGACGTGGTAGGCGACACCGTCGCGCAGGAAACGTTCCGCATCTTCGCCGGTGCCGACGCGGATGAAGATCACCTGCTTGCCGATCGCCTGGATCTCCGCCAGCAGCAGGTCGAACAAGTCCAGGTCCGACAGGTCGTGTATGTGGTTGACGAGGATGGCGACCAGGTTGACGCTCTTGTTGGCCAGCCCGCGCGCCAGCGAGTTGGGGCGGAAGCCGAGGGTCTCGGCGGCCCGCGTCACGCGCTCGCGCTTGTCGGCGGACACGGGCCGGGGCTGCGCCGACAGCGCCCGCGACGCGATCGCACGCGACACGCCGGCCAGCGCGGCGACGTCCGACAGCGTCGGTTCCGGAGCGGGTTTGAAGGCCTTGGTCATGGCTGCGATTATAGCCCGCGCATGGCGGCTATGGTGCCCTACCCCACAGACGGCGGCGCCAAAATCGCCCAGGCTGTGGCCAAACAGCGGCTTGCCGCCATAAGGAGACAGTGTGGGTACAAACCAGTGGTTTTTGCTGATCGGCTGCCTGATGCTGGCGCGCGGCATGGCGGCGACCACGATCTCGCGCTCGCCGTTCACCTCCGCCATCGTGTATCTGGGCGTCGGCGTGCTGTTCGGTCCCAGCGTGCTGGGCGTCTTCGGCTTCGATCCCACCTCGCAGTCCGCGTTGCTGAAGGTGCTGACCGAGATCGCGCTGCTGATATCGCTGTTCTCGGCCGGGATCAAGATGCCGGTGCCGTTCAAGTTCCGCCGCTGGGACGCGCCGCTGCGGCTGGCGTGGCTGTCGATGGCGCTGACGGTCGGCCTGGTGGCGCTGTTCGCCTACTACGTGCTGCACCTGCCCGCCGGCGCGGCCGTGCTGCTGGGCGGCATCCTCGCGCCCACCGATCCGGTGCTGGCCACCGACGTGCAAGTGCGCCACGCCGGCGACAAGGACCAGCTGCGCTTCACCCTGACCTGCGAGGCCGGCATGAACGACGGCAGCGCCTTCCCTTTCGTCATCCTCGGCCTCGGCATGCTCGGTGTCGGCGAGGCGGGCGAGCATCATTGGCGCTGGCTGCTGGTCGACGTGATCTGGTCCACCATGGGCGCGCTGGCGGTCGGCATCGCCGCTGGCGCCGCCGTGGCGCGGCTGGGCTGGAAGCTGCGCATCGTCGAGCCGAAGCACGAAATCATGGACGACCTGGTCGGCCTGGGCATGATCGCCGTGGTCTACGGCACGGCAAGCCTGCTCAAGACTTCCGGCTTCCTGGCGGTGTTCTTCGCCGCCGTCGCGCTGCGCCAGACCGAACTGGTGCTGGCCGGCGCGCCCAAGGACCGCCACGGCATGATGGAGCCGGATACGGCGAAGTCGGAAGTGGCCAAGGCCAGCGAGACCCACGAGGCGCCGATGACGGTCAGCGCCGAGTCGCTGGTGTTCAAGGAGCACCTGGAGCGTCTGTCAGAATTGACGCTGGTGCTGCTGTTGGGCGGCATGCTGACGCTGCAGGATCTGCGCTGGGAGGCGGCCGCGATGGCCGCCTTCCTGTTCCTGGTGGCGCGGCCGCTGAGCGTCTACGCGGGGCTGATCGGCAGCGACACCAGCATGCGCCTGCGCGCGCTGACGGCGTGGTTCGGCGTGCGCGGCATCGGCTCGATCTTCTACCTGGTGTTCGCGATCGAAGCCGGCCTGCCCGCCGAACTGGCGCTACAGCTGACGCGCATTTCGCTGTTCGTCATCATGCTGTCGATCCTGGTGCACGGCTTCAGCGTCAAGCCGCTGATGGACGCGGTCTGGCGAAGACGCTAATCGGCGCCGGCGCCTTCGACATACACCTCATCGGCGCAGCCGATCTCGCGCGCCGGCGCCGGCGCCGCGCCGCCCACCATCTGCCCCAGGTCGCGGTCGGTGCCGAAGTCCAGCGGCAGCGAGACGCGGATCTCCTGCAGATATTTGCGTTGCGTGCACACCAGGGTGATGCTGTTGGCCACCCGGTCGCCGTAGCGCGCCCGCACGCGGTCGAAGAACTCGCCGACGCGGAAGGACTTGCCGACGCTGCCCAGCACGATCTTGCCGACCTCGGAATCGTTCACCACCCGCACCGCCGAGACGGCTTTGATGAAATACGCGTCCGGCGGCAGCGACTGGCATTTGCCGTGCTTGTTCCACTCGTAGGCGCCGAAGGTGCGCTCGTAAAAGAAGTTGGGCATCCACGGCGCGACCTTCTCGATGGTGTCCTTGCTCAGGGCGAAAGCCTCGCCGCTGCAGCTGCCGTACTGGGTGCCGCATTCCTTCCTGTTCGGCCACAGGCCGTGCAGGCTCAAGGTCTTGGCCGGCAGCGCGCCGCTGTTCATGGCGTCGCATTCCGGCTTCTTGCCGTTGTATTTGACGTGCTCGCAGAAGCCCGGCTGCCAGGTGATCGCGAGCACGTAGCTGTCCTGCTTGTTGGCGATGCTGCACATGCCGCCGGCGGCCTCGGGACTGCCGGGACGCGGACCGGCCGGTTTGTCGGCCAGCGCCGGCGTGCCGCAATCGCGCTGCACCCAGCGCAGCGACGGCTGGGCGCCGGGCACTTCCACCCGCAACCAGTCGTAATCGACCTTGTTAATCTCGCGCACGACGTAGGCGGTGCCGGCGGCCACCTGCACAGCGCCGGGATTGCTGCGCTTGGCGAAGGATGAGAACGCTTCGCAGCTCCTGGTGGCGGTGAAGCTGCCGTTGGCCGATTCGCTGGCGCCGCAATCGAACACGGTGAAGGCAAGCAAGAAAGTAGCAAGATAGTGGCGCATCGCGTCTCCCCGGATTTAATTAAATGAAAACATTTTACATGGCTTGACAGTCCAGTCCTACACGCACACCGCAAAAACGCTGATACCGCGCGGGCTCATGACTGACTAAGCTACAAGCTAATCCATACTTACAGGAGCACACCATGAAACAGCTTCATCTGACCGGCAAGATCGCTTTCGCATTGGTACTGACCACCGCCGCTCTGGTCGGCTGCAAGGACAAGGATCCGGTCCAGCCACCGACCCCGGTGGTTGAGACCCCTGCTGCAACGCCGCCTGCAGCAACGCCGGCACCGGCGCCTGCGCCTGAAGCGGGCACTGTGACCCCGCCAGCAACCACCACGCCGGCGCCTGAACCAACTCCGCCAGCCCGTTAAGCGTGGTTGAGTACCAGCCCAGCCGCGATCAGGTCGCTCAAGGCCGTGCCGACTGATTTAAACAGCGTAATTTCCTCGCTGTTGCGTCGGCTTGGCGCGCCTGCGCGGCACAGATGCTTGAGCTCACCGGCGATGGTGTCTGGGCTGAATACCCCTTCCGCGATCGGAATCAGCAGCTCCCCGGCCTCGCGCAGCACGTTGTCGATGTTATCGACGTAGACCGTGCTGTTGACGACCAGCGCGCTGTCGCACTCGCGCCGGTCGGGGCTATGGTTACCCAGCAGATCGACGTGGCAGCCGGGCGCGATCCACGCGCCGTGCAACAACGGCGCGGCCGCGCCGGTCGCGCTGACGATGATGTCGACCGACCCCGCATGGGCCGCGATGTCGTCGATGCACACGAACTCCACGTCAGGATGGCTGACTTGCAAGCGCGCTTGCAAGGCGCCAGCCTTGGCGCCGTCCCGTCCCCACAGCAAGACGCGCTTCAGATCGCGCACCGTCAGATGCGCCGCCACCAGGAACGGCGCCAGATTCCCCGTCCCCAACAGCAGCAGCGTGCCCGAGTCCGGCCGCGACAACAGGCGCGAGGCCAGCGCCGAGACGGCGGCCGTGCGCCAGTATGTGATCGACGTGCCGTCGACCAGGGCCAGCGGCACGCCGTGGGCGCGGTCGAACAGCAGTATCTTGGAATACAGCGAAGCGAAGCCGGCCGCCGCGTTATCGGGAAAATAGGTGAAGGCCTTCACGCCGATCAGCGTATCGCTCCACGCCGGCAGTAGCGCGAAACCGTCATGGGACGCCGCAGCCAGCTGAAATACCTGGCGCGGCGGCATGCCGTAGTCGCCGCCGAAGCCAGCTTCCAGCGCGTCGATCAGGGCGGGGAATTCCAGCGCCTGTTGAACCTCGGCCGCTTCGATGATCTTCATGGTGTTTCCTGCCAGCCCAGCTTTTGCCGGATGAACGCGGTCAGGCGCGCCGCGTTCGCCTGATGGTGCCGCACGCGCGGATGTGCGGTGTAGCCGGTGAATTCGAACATCAACGTATCGATGCGCTGGTCCTTCTGCTCCGCGCGGATCTGCGCCACAGCATCGCGCACGTAGTCCGGCCATTTGGAACCCGGCCGCACCGCATCCATGCTGCCCAGCGCGCAGACGATGTAGGCGTGCGGATACAGCGCCCGCACTTTTTGCACGAAGCGCTTGTAGGCTTGCACCCGCTGCGCGTCGTCCGGCTCGGGCTGCAGGCGATGATGGTCGTCAATCAGCCAATGGTCGTTCTGCATCAGGTTGATGACCACCACGTCCGGCGTCCAGCTGGCGAAATCCCACTTGCTGCCATTTTTGCCGACCGCGTTCAGCTGGCCGTAGAACTCCGGCATGATGAAGGGAAACCAGCTGATCATCACGCCGATGCCGCTCTGCGAAGTGATATGGGCTTCGGCGTCGAGATTGCGCGCCGTGATCGACGCGTACGACATGAAGTTGTTCTTCTCCTTGAGCACATCGTCCGGCTTGCCGTCGGCCGCCTCGTTGCCCATGCCGCTGGTGATGGAGTCGCCGAAGAATTCGATGCGGCGCGGCTTACGCGGCGGCGGCGCCAGCAGCTTGCCGCCGTCGGCCAGTTCCAGTCCGAGGAAGGTGGTCGCGCCCTCCTCGCCCTCGGTGCGCTTGGTGATCAGGAAGCGGTGCGCGCCCGGCGCCAGGCCGGCCGCCACCGGATAGGTCTTGCCGCCCTTGGCCGCTGCGACGATCACCGGATGCGCCAGGTCGCCGTCGATGAACACGTTGAAGTAATTCTTGCCCAGATCGTCGTCCAGCCTGACGGCCAGGCTGGCGCCGGTGAAGTTGCCTTCGATGCTGGTGCCCGGCCAGGACAGCTGCGGCGCCTTGCGTTGGGCGAAGTCGATGCGGCCGGTGTACTGGAGCCCGGCGTCGTCGGGCTGGATCACGGTCGCTGCCAGGGCCTGGCCTGCCCACAGCATGGCGCTCATCACGAGCAACTTGAATTTCAACATGTGCATATCGCCTGGTCGGTAAATAGATGAGTGCATTATGTGCGAAAATGCCAGGCTTCACCACCGCCGTCCAACGCCCGCATGATCCAGCCCGCCGCCACTGCCCTCTCGCCGCGCGATGCGCGCCGCATCGAACGTTACGCCGCCCTGGCCGACACCGCCCGCTTCCTGCATCCGGTGCAGCGGGCGCTGCTGCATCATCGCGGCTGGCTCAGGATGCTGGCGCCGCGCGCGGCCGGCGGCGCCGAGCTGCCGTTGCCGCAGGTGGTGCGCCTGGAGGAAGCGGTGGCCGCCGTCGACGGCAGCATGGGATGGGTGCTGACGCTGTGCGCGGGCGCAGGCTGGTTCGCCGGCTTTTTGCAGCCGGCGCTGGCGCGCGACATCATCGGCTCCGCCCGCGTCTGCCTCGCCGGCAGCGGCGCGCCGACCGGCCACGCCGAGCAGGACGGCGACGGCTGGCGCATCACCGGCAGCTGGGACTACGCCAGCGGCGCGCCGATGGCGACCCATTTCACCTTGAACGCGGTGCTGCGCGCCAACGGCCAGCCGCTGCGCGACGAAGACGGCGCGCCGCGCATCCGCGCCTTCCTGGTGCCGGCCGCGCTGGTGCAGATCGTGCCGTCGTGGCGCAGCATCGGCCTGCGCGCCAGCGCCTCCCACAGCTACCGCATCGATGGCGCGTGGGTCGGCAAGGAGCACGGTTTCAGCATCAGCGCCGACGCCGCGACGGCCGACGGTCCGCTGTATCGCTATCCGTTTTATTCGCTGGCCTTCGTCACGCTGGCCGCGAATCTCGCCGGCATGGCCGGCCATTTTATGCGGCTGGCGCCGGCCTGCATGAGCCGTCGCCGGCATGCCGTCAAAAACCTGCCGCTGCTGGACGTGCCAGAGGTCGCCGCGCTGCTGCGCGACAAGGAGCAAGCCTTGGCCTCGGCTCGCGCGCATTTCTACGAAACGCTGGACCGTAGCTGGGCTTTGACGGAAGCCGGCACACCGCTATCTCCTGAAGATGTACTGTCGGTGCAGGCCAGCTCGCTGGCGCTGGTGGCCCTCGCGCGCACGGCGGTCGATGAGCTCTATCCGTATTGCGGGCTGTACGCCGCCCACGAGGACAGTGCGATCAACCGCGTCTGGCGCGACTTCCACACGGCCAGCCAGCACGCGCTGCTTATCTGAGCACGCGCCCGCTCACGTTTCGTAACGGAGCGCATCGACCATCAAGGTGAAGGCCGACGACGGATGGCGCCGGCCCGGGTAGTAGAGATGATAGCCGGCCGTGGCGGGACACCATTCGTCGAGCACCGCCACCAGCCGGCCGTCGTCGATATGGGCGCGCACCTGATCTTCCGGCATGAAGGCGAGGCCCAATCCATCGAGCGCCGATTGCAGGCGCAGCGCCAGGTTGTTGAACACCATCTGGCCATCCACCCTGACCTTGATGTCCCTGCCGTCTTTGGCAAACTCCCACACGTAGAAACCGCCGTGGGTGGGCAGGCGCATGTTGATGCAATTATGCTGAGCCAGTTCCTGCGGCACGGCCGGCGCCGGGTTGCTGGCGAAATAGGCCGGCGATCCCACCACCAGCCAGCGCACGTCGGCGCTGATGCGCACCGCGATCATGTCCTTGGCCACCTGATCGCCCAGGCGCACCCCCGCGTCGTAGCGCTCGGCCACGATATCGGTCATGCGATTTTCCGCGATGATTTCCACGTTGATGTCCGGGTACTGCGGGAGCAGGCGCAGCAGCGCTGGCTGCAACACCGTCAGCGCGGCGTGCTCGCCGGCGCTGATGCGTATCGTTCCGGCCGGTTTCAGGCGGCGCTCGCTCAGCATCGCCAACTCGGCGTCGATCTCCTCGAAGCGCGGCGCCACGGTGCGCAACATCTGCTCGCCGGCCTCGGTCGGCGACACGCTGCGCGTGGTGCGCAGCAGCAGCCGCATATCCAGCCGCTGCTCCAGGACGCGGATGGTTTGGCTCAGCGCCGATTGCGACACGCCCAGTTTTGCCGCCGCCTTGGTGAAACTGCCCTCCTTCGCGACGGCGATGAAGGCAAGGATTTCATTGTAGTTCGACGGCTGCATTGATTAGCTCCGCTAATAAGTTCATGCCAACTTTACCACCTATTCGCACGATTCGGCATCCAGTACATTGGTACGCAACTGGAGGAAGCCTCATGAAACAACGAATATTGATGGCGGCGCTGCTGATGTCGACCAGCGCAGCGTCGGACGCCGCCGAAACGATCAAGGAGAAGTCATCGATGCAAGCAGAACAAACATTATCCGCCCGGCAGCAGGCGATCGCGCCCATCGGCGCCTTTGCGGCGACCGGCGATATGGCCGGACTGCATGCCGCGCTCGATCACGGCCTCGACGCCGGATTGAGCATCGGCGACTGCAAGGAAATCCTGGTGCAGCTCTATGCCTATGCGGGCTTTCCGCGCAGCCTGAACGCGCTGGGCGAATTGATGAAGGTGCTGGAAGAACGCAAGCAACGCGGCATCGCCGATCCGCAGGGCCGCCTCCCCGCTCCGGTCCCGTCCGGCGATGCCATGCTGGCGCTGGGCACGGCCAACCAGACCAGGCTGGTCGGCGCACCGGTCCAGGGACCGGTGTTCGAATTCGCCCCGGCGATCGACCAGTTCCTCAAGACCCATTTGTTCGGCGATATTTTCAGCCGCGACAATCTCGACTGGCAAAGCCGTGAACTGGCGACCGTCGCCGCGCTGGCCGCCATGAGCGGCACCGAAGCGCAACTGCTGTCCCACCTGCGCGTCAGCCTGAATGTGGGCCTGACGCCGCAACAACTCAAGCAATTCATACAGGTACTGGCGGTGAAGGTGGATGCCGTCGCCGCGCAACGCGCGCTGGCCGCGCTGGGGAAAACTTCATGAGCGACAAGAACTATGTAACCCTGAACAACGGACTGAAGATGCCGCTGCTGGGATTTGGCGTGTTCCAGATTCCCGACCCGGCCGAATGCGAGCGCTGCGTGATCGATGCGATCGAATCCGGCTACCGGCTGATCGACACCGCGACCTCGTATCTCAACGAGCAGGCGGTCGGCGCCGGCGTGCGCCATAGCGGCGTCGCCCGCGAGAACCTGTTCGTCACCAGCAAGCTGTGGGTGCAGGACGCCGGCTACGAGAAAACCAGGCTGGCCATCGACAAATCGCTGCAGCGCCTGCAGCTCGATTATCTGGACATGTACCTGATCCACCAGCCGTTCGGCGACGTCTACGGCTCGTGGCGCGCGATGGAGGAAGCCTATCGCGCCGGCAAGCTGCGCGCCATCGGCGTCAGTAATTTTCATACCGACCGCTTGATGGACCTGATGGCGTTCAACGAAGTGGCGCCGGCGGTCAACCAGATCGAGATCAATCCCTTTCACCAGCAGGACGACGCCGCCGCCTTCATGCGGGCGAACGGCGTGCAAGCCGAGGCCTGGGCGCCATTCGCGGAGGGCAAGAACAATCTGTTCCACAACCCGCTGCTGGAGGCCATCGCGGGCAGGCACGGCAAATCCATCGGCCAGGTGGTGTTGCGCTGGCTGCTGCAGCGCCAGATCGTCGCCCTGGCCAAGACCACCCGCCGCGAGCGCATGGCGGAAAACCTCGACATCTTCGATTTCCAACTGAACGACAGCGACATGGCGGCCATCGCCACTCTGGAAACCGGCGTCAGCAGCTTCTTCTCGCACCGCGATCCGGCCATCGTCAAGTGGATGAAGGAACGGAAGCTCGATATATGACCATCGCTCATCACGCAAAGGAAGCGACACCATGAACGACTCAAGCGACATCAACAAAAGCCGACGCGAGATCCTGAAGGCCGGCGCCCTGTCGGCCGGCGCCGCCGCCGTGCCAGCGCTGGCGGCCACGCCGGCGCACGGCGCCGGCCCTGCCGCGCCGGTGCTGGGCAAAGTGAGCATCACCGTCAACGGCGCCAGGCATCAGCTGGAGCTGGACACCCGCACCACGCTGCTCGACGTCTTGCGCGAGCACCTGCACCTGACCGGCACCAAGAAAGGCTGCGACCACGGCCAGTGCGGCGCCTGCACCATCATGCTCGACGGCCGCCGCATCAATTCCTGCCTGACCCTCGCGGTCATGCACGACGGCGCCGCGATCACCACCATCGAAGGCCTGGGGACGCCGCGGACACTGCATCCGATGCAGGCGGCGTTCATCAGCCACGACAGCTACCAATGCGGCTACTGCACGCCGGGCCAGATCTGCTCCGCCGTCGCGGTGCTGGACGAAATCAAACAAGGCATACCGAGCCATGTCAGTCCCAGCCTGACCGAGCGCCCGCTGCTGAGCGTCGAGGAAATCCGCGAACGCATGAGCGGCAATCTATGCCGCTGCGGCGCCTATTCCAACATCGTCGATGCGATCGTCGATGTGGCGGGAGGCGCGGCATGAGAGTCTTCACCTACGAACGCGCCGCATCCCCCGCCGAGGCGGCCGCGGCGGCGCAGCGCACGCCCGGCGCGCGCTTCATCGCCGGCGGCACCAATCTGCTGGACCTGATGAAGCTGGAGATCGAGACGCCGACGCATCTGATCGACGTCAACGGCCTGGCGCTGGACAAGATCGAAGCGCTGCCCGGCGGCGGCCTGCGCATCGGCGCGCTGGTGCGCAATACCGACCTGGCGGCGGACCAGCGGGTGCGCCACGACTACGGCGTGCTGTCGCGCGCCCTGCTGGCGGGTGCCTCGGCGCAATTGCGCAACAAGGCCACCACCGCCGGCAACCTGCTGCAACGCACGCGCTGCGCCTACTTCTATGACACCAACCAGCCATGCAACAAGCGCATGCCCGGCAGCGGTTGTTCAGCGATCGGCGGATTCAGCCGCCAGCATGCGGTGATCGGCGCCAGCGAGGCGTGCATCGCCACCCATCCCAGCGACATGGCCGTGGCGATGCGCCTGCTGGACGCCGGCGTCGAGACGGTGCGCGCCGGCGGCGCCACCCGGGTGATTCCGATCGCCGACTTCCACCGCCTGCCCGGCGACACCCCGCATCTCGACACCGTCCTGGCCCCGGGCGAACTGATCACTGCGGTGACCTTGCCGCCGCCGCTGGGCGGCACGCACTTCTACCGCAAAGTGCGCGACCGCGCATCGTATGCCTTCGCCCTGGTCTCGGTGGCGGCGGTGATACGGCCGGACGGCAGCGGCCGGGTCGCGCTCGGCGGCGTGGCGCACAAGCCGTGGCGCGCGGAGGCGGCCGAAGCCCGGCTGCCATCCGGCGCCAAGGCGGTCATCGGACAATTGTTGGCCGGCGCACAGCCGACCGAAGAAAACGCGTTCACGATCACATTGGCCGAGCGTACCCTGGCGGCGATCCTGGCAGACCAAGAAAGAATCAAACGATGAAATTCGACACTCCCGCCATCCGCAACCCCATCGACCGCCTGAGGGTCGTGGGCAAGGCCACCACGCGCATCGACGGCCCGCTCAAGACCAGCGGCACCGCGCCTTACGCCTATGAACAGCACGACGCAGCGCCCAACGCCGCCTACGGCCACATCGTCGGCGCCGCGATCGCCAAGGGGCGCATCGAATCGATCGATGTTGCGGCGGCCAGATCGGCGCCCGGCGTGCTCGGCGTGGTCACCGCGCAAAACGCGGGCACGCTGGGTGTCGGCGCGTTCTACGTGGCGAGGGCGCTGGCCGGCCCCGAAGTTGATCACTACCATCAGGCGGTGGCGATCGTCATCGGGGAGACGTTCGAGCAGGCCCGCTCGGCGGCCCAGCTGGTGCGCGTGCGCTACGTCCGCACCAAGGGCGCGTTCGATCTCGCCGCCGCCAGCCGCCTGCCGCCGGTGACGCCGGCGAAACCCAATCCCGCGCTGGCCTCGTCCGTCGGCGATTTCGACGCCGCCTACGCCAAGGCTGCGGTGACCCTCGACGCCGCCTACACCACGCCGGACCAGTCGCACGCGATGATGGAACCGCACGCCACCATCGCCGCCTGGGACGGCGACAAGCTGACCTTGTGGAGCGCCATCCAGATCGTCGGCTGGGGCCGGCGCGATATCGCCAGCATCCTCGGCATGCAAAAGGAGAACGTGCGCATCGTCGCGCCGTTCATCGGCGGCGGCTTCGGCGGCAAGGGGTCGATCTTGTGCGACGCCGTGCTGGCCGCCGTGGCGGCAAAGCAGATCGGCCGTCCAGTCAAGGTCACGCTGCAGCGTGCGCTGATGTTCAACAACACCACCCACCGCGCCGCGACCATGCAGCGGATCCGCATCGGCGCCGGCAAGGACGGCCGCATCACGGCGATCGGCCACGAAAGCTGGTCGGGCAACCTGGGCGACCGGCCCGAAACCGCGACCGCGCCGACCCGGCTGCTGTACGCCGGCGCGCATCGCATGACGCGGCTGCGGGTGGCCCACCTCGACCTGCCGGAGGCCAGCGCCATGCGGGCGCCGGGCGAAACGCCGGGCATGATGGCGCTGGAAATCGCCATGGACGAGATGGCGGAGAAATTGCAGCTCGATCCGGTGGCTTTTCGCATCATCAACGACACCCAGGTCGATCCGGAGCAGCCGGACAAGCCGTATTCCCGGCGCCAGCTGGTCGAATGCCTGCGCACCGGCGCGGAACGCTTCGGCTGGGACCAGCGCGCGGCGCGTCCCGGCACGCGGCGCGATGGGCGGTGGCTGGTCGGCATCGGCGTGGCTTCGGCGATCCGTGGCGCCCCGGTGATCAAATCGGCGGCCAGGGTGACGCTGGACCGCAAGGGAACGCTCACGGTGGAAACCGACATGACCGACATCGGCACCGGCAGCTACACCATCCTGGCGCAGACGGCGGCGGAAATGCTGGGCGTCGCGCTGGACAAGGTGGTGGTTCGGCTGGGCGACTCGCGCTTCCCTGAGGGCGCGGGATCTGGCGGGCAGTTCGGCGCGGCCTCGTCGACCGCCGGTGTGTACGCCGCCTGCGTCAAGCTGCGCGCCATGGTCGCCGAGCGCCTGCGGCTGGCCGGCGCCGACATCGAATTCGCCGACGGGCGGGTGCGCAGCGGCGGCACCAGCAGGCCGCTGACCGACGCGGTGGCGGGCGGAGAACTGGCGGCCGAGGATGCGATGGAGTACGGCGACCTGGCCAAGCGCTACGCGCAGCAGACCTTCGCCGCGCATTTCGTCGAGGTCGGCGTCGACGCGGCCACCGGCGAAATCCGCCTGAGGCGCATGCTGGCGGTGTGCGCTGCGGGACGCATCATCAACCCGATGGCGGCGCGCAGCCAGATCATCGGGGGCATGACCATGGGCGCGGGCGCGGCGTTGATGGAGGAACTGGTGGTCGACAAGCGCCAGGGCTTCTTCGTCAACCACGATCTGGCGGGCTACGAGGTGCCGGTGCATGCCGACATCCCGCACCAGGAGGTGATCTTCCTGGACGAGGTCGACCCGACCGTCGGGCCGCTGAAGGCCAAGGGCGTTGGCGAGCTGGGCATCAGCGGCGTGCCGGCGGCCATCGCCAACGCCGTGTACAACGCGACCGGCATCCGGGTGCGGGACTACCCGGTCACGTTGGACAAGCTATTGCACAAGCTGCCGGCGTAGCCGTCAGCGCGGCAACTTGTAGCGCTGCTCCCGGTACAGTATCGACGGCAGCAACACGTGCGACATCGCCTTGTCGACCAGTTGCTGGTCGGGTGCGGCGGTGCTTGGCGTCATCACGCCGCTGGCGAAGTCGTAGGCGCCCAGCAGCGGCGTCTGGCCCGGCCGCAGGATAGTCGCGGACGTGCCTTCCAGCCACGTGAAGTAGTTATCGAACTGCAGCAGCGCGCGGCCCGGCGATTCGCTGTCGCGCGCCAGGTCGCGGCCGATCATCGGATGCTCGCTCGATACGCCTATCATCGACAGCAAGGTCGGCGCCAGGTCGATCTGGCTGGCGATGGTCTTGATGGTCTTCGGCTGCACATCGGCGCCCATGATCAGGCCCGGGATGTGGAACTTCTTGATCGGCACCAGGCTGTCGCCGTAGACGCGGTTGTCGTGGTCGGCGACGATCAGGAACACGGTGTCTTTCCAGTACGCTTCCTTCTTCGCCTGGGCGATGAAGCGGCCCAGCGCGTAATCGGCATACTTGACCGCGTTGTTGACGGTCTGCTTCTCCGGATCGTGCAGCTTGATGCGGCCGTCCGGAAACTGGAACGGCTCATGGTTGGACGACGAGAAAATCAAACTGAAGAACGGCTTCTTGGCGTCGTGCAGCAGCTTGAGCCGCTCCAGCGATTTGTCGAACAAGTCCTCGTCCGACGCGCCCCAGCTGCCTTCGAACACCGGGTTCATGTCCTTGCGGTCGACCACTTTCTGGAAACCGTTACCGGTGAAGAAGCCGCGCATATTGTCGAAGTGCGCTTCGCCGCCGTAGACGAATTCCGTGTGGTAGCCCTGCTTGCTCAGGCCCAGTGCCAAGGTGTAGAAGTTCTGCTGCGCCAGCGACAGCTTGACCACGCTGCGCGCCGGCGTCGGCGCATAGCCGGCCACCACCGCCTCGATGCCGCGCACGGAACGGGTGCCGGTGGCGTACAGCTGTTCGAACCACCAGCCGTCCTTCTTCAGCTTCTCCAGCTCCGGCGTGACCGGCAGGCCGCCCAGCGATTCGACGAAGGTCGCGCCCAGGCTTTCTTCCAGCACGATCACCAGGTTGAGCGGACGCTCGCGCGGCACCGCCGCGACTTGCTTGTGCAGCGTCGGCAGCTCGGCCGAAGTGAACTGCAGGTCACGCAGCCACGGCGCGCTCTTCACGGTCGGGATGACTTTGTCGTGCGGGTATTTGCCGTAGATCTCGGACGAATTCGCCTCGTCGGCCATCGAGTTCAGCGCCGTCAGCACCGACCATGGCGAGTTGATGATGATCGAATTGACCATCGAATCGCCTGTCAGCGCGAACAGCGCCGGATTGGCCGGACGGTGCGCCAAGGTCGAGCGGATCTGCAGCGCCACCAGCAGCACCAGCAGCGGCCACACGGCCAGCATTTTCAGCGGACGCCAGATGACGATGTTGGCCGACGCGCCCTGCATCAGCTTGTAAATCGACCAGCCCAGGAAAATGGTGAAGCCGACGCCCAGCACCAGCGCAATGCGAAAGCCGTTCCACAGCGTGGCGATGACTTCGCTAGGATAGGACAGGTATTCGATGAACAAACGGTTCGGCCGCACATCGAACTGCATGACGAACTGCGGCGTGGACAACTCCATGAACAGGATGAAGACCAGCGCGAGCGTCGCCCAGCCGACCGACACCATCTTCCACAGGCGCTGCGTGCGCTGGTAGGCCAGCAACGGCGCCAGCAGCAGCGGCACGATCAGGAAATAACCCAGCAGGATCAAGTCGGCGCGCACGCCCTGGACCATGATCTGGCCGACGATGCCGGTGGCAGACACCCGGCCCCACTGCCAGGCCACCAGGCCGGCGCGCGACAGCGACAACAGCACCAGGCCCACCAGCAGCAACTGCAGCACGCTGGCGTACGGGCCGATCCACAAGGTCAGCCGCTCAAGCGCGGCCGAGCCCTTCTTCAACAGCTTGTTCATACTTCAGCGCCGAAGCCTGGATGGGTGGCGATGTACTGCGCCGCGCCGGCGCCGGCGCTGAGGATGTAGGCGATCAGGAACATGAAGACCATCAGCATCACGAACAGCGTCGACACGCGGCGGGCGTCGGGCGCCTGCTCGAACACCGGACGCTTGCCGTAGCCGACACCCATGAAGTAGGCGGCGAACACCGTGGTCATGTAATGCACCGCGCCGAACATCTCGCCCAGTTCGCCCTTGCGCGGATGGTCGATCATCAGGTGCGACATGGCCGTCACGACGATGTAGATCACCGACGGCAGCAGCGGCGGCAGGTAACCGCCCAGCTTTTCGATGAAGGTGCGCACGCCCGGACGCTTGATCGCCAGCAGCGGCAGGATGATGTTGTGCGTCAGGCCGACGATGGCGATCAGCTTCAGCAGGATGTTCTTGTGCACGCTGCCGCTGCCCATCGCCAGGTTGTGCAGATTGGTTTCCGACTGGCGGTTATTCTTCAGGAAGAATTCCGGCGACGAGATGTGCATGATGCGCTGGAACCAGCTGATCTCTTCCAGCGCGGCCAGGCCGACCAGCAGCGACAGGCCGACAAAGGCCAGCAGTTGCAGGTTGATCTTCGGCGTGCGCTGCCATTGCTCGACGGCGAGGAAGGCCAGCAGGCCGGAAGTGGCGGCGAAACACAGGAACTGCATCCATTCCACGATGCCGTCTTCCACCAGCAGGCGCCACAGCGCCGGCTGATTGTGGGCCCAGTACAGCGCCAGGCCCATGACGAAGACATTGAGGACTACCCCGATTGCGATCACTGGATGAACGTACCACTTGTTCGTTACCATGCGTTACTCCCTTACTGATTTGTTAAAGTTGTTTGTCGATGCCGGCCGCGTGCACCGGCAGCAGCTCCGGATCGCGTTCCGGCGCCGGCTGCGGCTGCGGCGATGGCGGCAACGCGATGGCGTTGCGCAGCGCGCGCCAGCGCACGGCGGCGGCGATCGCCGATCCCAGCGCCCACGCCCACAGCAGCGGATCGATCAGCGCATCCCACAGGTTGCCGGAAGGCAGACGCAGCAGCGAGAACAGCATCACGCCGATCAGCAGCGCGGTTGCGCTGCCGGCGGCCTGGCCGCGGACGATGGCCACCGCGCACGCGGCCGCGCCGAGGCAGGCCAGCAGCGGCGCCGCCACCGGGCCGAAGCCGCCATAATACAGCCCCAGCGACAGCACGCCGAAGGCGTCGAGATACAGCACCAGGCCGGCCACGGCCAGCGCCAGCGCCAGGCCCGGGCGCAGGGCGAAGCGCACCTCGCGGCCCCGCCAGCGCGCAAGCAGCGATACGACGCAGCAACCCAGCATCAGGCCGCTCGGATACTGGAACACCAGGATCAGCGAGTACGCCGGCGACGCCGCGCCGGGCAGCGCCATCAGCGCGACCATGACGCCGACCACCGTCGCAATCAGGCGCCGGCCGACCACCGGGAACCTG
>Ga0247812_10000185_pt1 | contig 67994 bp, 58 predicted proteins | sample UWRJL149409B1_FD_178011 | JGI IMG/M metagenome (GOLD analysis project Ga0247812, IMG submission 178011) | Plant litter microbial communities from Arlington Agricultural Research Station in Wisconsin, United States - UWRJ-L149-409B-1 | ecosystem: Environmental > Terrestrial > Plant litter >...
ACAACTCGCCCAAAGCACCCTGCCCTTCGGGTCGCTGAGGGTTAACTTAATAGAAACGGCTACGCATGTAGTACCGACAGCGGAGTACTGGCGGACGGGGGTTCAAATCCCCCCGGCTCCACCACTTTTACATCTAAAGACGTCCAAGGGCGTCTTTTTTTGTGCCTGAAATCCAGTGAATACAGGGGTTTAAGGTCCAAAGGGGTCCGATGGTATCTGAGCTCATCCTACAATTCGTGTATTCCACGTGGTATTCCAAGCCCACGACTGGTATTTTTTGGAATACACGCAGCATCGGAGTTCACCATGGGTGCCCAAGCCACGCGGCTTTCAGACGTCAAAGTTAAAGCAGCGAAACCAAAGGAAAAAGACTACATCCTCACTGATGGTGACGGCCTTCAGATGAGGGTGCGGGCCAACGGCTCAAAGCTCTGGAATTTTAACTACATTCACCCTGCAACCAAAAAACGGATCAACATGGGGCTTGGTACCTTTCCAGAGGTGAGCCTGGCTCAAGCTCGGAAACGGACAGTAGAAGCCAGGGAGCAGGTAGCGCAAGGGCTAGATCCGAAAGAGAAGCGTGACGCGGATCGGCAAGCTTTAAGAGCGACTACGGAACACACATTTAAAAATGTGGCGACCGAATGGTTCGAGCTCAAGAAAGACTCTGTTACTACTGCTTATGCTGAAGACATCTGGCGCTCCCTGACGCTGCATGTCTTCCCCGACTTGGGTGCTATACCGATCTCAGCCATTACGGCTCCGGCCGTCATAAAATTGCTTCGGCCGCTCGAGACCAAGGGCAGTCTCGAGACCGTGAAGCGACTAAGCCAGCGCCTTAACGAGATCATGACCTACGGCGTCAACTCAGGCTTGATTCACTCAAATCCGCTCAGCGGGATTCGCTCGGTCTTCAAGAAGCCGAAAAAGAAAAACATGGCAGCACTCGCGCCCGATGAACTTAAGGAGCTGATGGTCACGGTGGCCAATGCCAGCATAAAAAGGACAACACGTTGCTTGATCGAGTGGCAGCTTCACACTATGACCCGTCCAGCTGAGGCGGCTACAGCACGCTGGGCAGACATCGACGTAGAGAAGAAGATATGGACAATACCGCCAGAGCGAATGAAAAAGCGTCGCACGCATACTGTCCCGCTCACGGAACAAGCTTTGGGGCTCCTGAAGGCGATAAAGCCGCTTAGTGGGCACCGCGAGTATGTCTTCCCGGCGGATCGCGATCCGCGTACCCATTGCAACAGCCAAACAGCCAACATGGCTCTGAAGCGTATGGGATTCGAAGGCCGTCTGGTTAGCCACGGCATGCGCTCCATGGCCAGTACCATTCTCAACGAACACGGGTGGGATGCTGAACTAATCGAGGTTGCGCTGGCCCACGTGGACAAGGATGAGGTGCGCAGCGCCTATAATCGAGCTGATTACATCGAGCGCCGAAGGCCAATGATGAAATGGTGGAGCGAGCATATTCAGGAAGCTGCTACCGGAAGCCTTTCGATGTCCGCGATCAGTGACAGGGTCTAGCCCGGTAGCGCAATAGCTAAAGCTAAATCAATTGCGTGCGCAGCTCCAGGCATAGTTGCCGCTGGTACTTTCGGGCTGTGCGTACCCCCCTCATCCTCATGAGAGTCGTGAGAGTCGTGAGAGTCGTGAGACGAGGCTAGCGCATGACGAGCGAGACAAACCGAGTGAGCTATTCACGAACTGACTTGATTGATAAAAGACTCTTACTCATGAGCGACTGGGCTAAATTTTTAAAGACATAAGCGGACCCTCTAATGACTGATCGTAAAAACCTTCCATATGACAGTTTTTTTCCAAACATTCCCAGAGGATTAGCAGACACCATCCAATGGCAATATGAAAAGCTACAAGAAGTAAGTCTCGCCATTAATGACCCTGAAAATCTTGATAAGTACCTAGACAAGCTCACTCAAGAAATCGAGAGTGGTAGCTTCACGCAAGATACCTTAGCAGATATAAATATCGATACAATATCTTCTAAAAGTATAAAAGTTCGTTATCAAGCTCTGTTTAGAAAATCTTGCGTCGCCTTTATTTCTGCGAGAAAAAAAGTTCATAAAGTTCAAGAGACGGCGGTATGGCCGCTGCTGTGCAACGCCAGCTACCTGATAGCGACAGCGGAATCAGCTGCAGGTATAGTTTATCAGGAACAAGAAGCTCAACGAATCTTAAAAAATGGGGAACCAGGTAGGCAAAAAGGCGGCAAAGCAACTAGCGAATTATATCGTCCGATTCGTGATCGCATGATTGAACTTCTGAAAGCTAGTAAGCCTATTGGAGGATGGCGCACTAAGAAGCAAGCGGTCGATGCAATCCATGAAGATTTAAAAGCATTTATATCGAACACTCCCGGACTGAAAGTCATAATTTCTGAAGTTTATGAGACGGCGGAAAAGTGGCTAAAAAGCACAGGACACCCGGAAATAATCGAGGCTTACAAAGCGAATGCTGCACCTGCAAAAGTAAAATGAAAGATCAGACATAGAAATGGCGCCCTGATTAGGCGCCATTTTTTATTTTGCTCTTGGACGACCGCGATTAGATTTAACTTTAGGGATTTCAGCTCCTTTCCCAAAAGCCCTTCCTTTCCCAGGTATCGCAGACCGAATATAGTAGTCAGCCTTGACCAGATAACTCGCTGCTTTTTTTAAATTAGCCATTAGCTCTGGAGAGCTGTGCGGTATTTCTCCTATTCCACATTCCCGATAGCTACTCTTGTTCGCATTACAGTTCCAAAATCTTCCTTTCCCTCCTGTAACTACATCTTCCCAATGACGACCAATTCGCCATCCGGCGTTGATATCTCCACGAACCTTAGAGGCATCTAGAAATATCAGCATGTGATAATGAAACGTATTCATCAAGCCGTACTCAAGCTTCCAAACGAATCCGACAAAGGAGCCTTTATACAAACGCTTTCTCAGGTCGCCAATTAAAACCTCTCGATGCTTGACCGCCTCCTCGTACGTTATAGGTGCATCACTATCAAGACCATGCTCTCGCCCGTATTCCAAATCGACGCGAATGACATGGAGTTTAGATTTATGGTGAAACAGCTTGTCTATAAAAGCATTGAGACTTGCTTGATTTTTATTTGAGTTCCTAGCGTGATGCCGGATCTCCTTCACAAACTCCTGCTCTTTAGTTGCTTGGCGAACATTATCAACAAACTGGTTCAGCTTTGATACAGAGCTCTCTGATTCTTCCTTGCTAATCGGATGAAGCAGTTTATTTTCCTCTAGTAAGCTCAACCCTAGGCCCTGGACTTGCTTTTTGAAGATTTTGAAGTACGGATTCAGTTCACTATAGGGGAATAGTTTGTCAAATTTATCATAGTCAATGCTTATTGCTGATTTAATAGAGGCCGCCAAAGATCCGACTTTACGCTCCTGCACCATTCCTTTTTTTGACGTATTGAACAGCGTGCCACTTGAACAAGCTATCAGCTTAGTAGTTGCAACAACATTCGCTACGTCCCCGACCGCATTTATAGCATTCGATAAGTTCTGGGGCGACTTATCAGGCGTAGCTGACTCTAGCAGCAAATCATCAATGTGAGAATTCAGGATTTCTTCAGGGGTTAGCATTTTTATATTTCAACGTAATAATCGGATACGAAACCATCACCCTCTTGAAGGGTGAACACTCCACAACATCAAAACCTTACACCTTCAGGTGCTTATCCCTACAGGGTAATAACATAAGATCCAAAATTCGAAGTATGAATAATCGCACCGATAACCAATATTCCATCAGCACGACATAAACAATTCAACAGAGCTATAAAAATTCACAACTATAGTTAGTGCCCAGCACCCTCCGCCGCTAATGGTTAAGGCGTTCCTTCAGCCAGTCAGTGATACCAGATTCGAACCAGCCAATAGCAGATGCGCCTAACTTAACAGGACGGGGGAACGTGCTATCGAAGCGAGGTGAATTTGGGTCCATACGATCGTAGATCGTGGAGCGACTAAGGCCAATCCGGTCCTGGACCTGACGCAGGCGCAGTATCTTCAAAACGTCGTCAGTAGCAGCTTTCATGTCTGTCTCCTATAGGCCTCAAGCTCGTTGTATTTCCAGCTTATGCGACTGTCCTACCGGAGCGTAGCCAAGCGCTGCCGTGTATTTTTTTACCGCAGCGAACCAATTGCGCAGCCCAACCTGAAGCGCTGTCATCCAGCGGTGTCGACGTGGCCTTCGTCAGAGCACTCCAGCTCGGAGAATTGGTTCCTACCTCCCCTAAAGTTAGATCTGTAGCCCGCCAACCTGGGGCTCCGCTGGTAACCCCAGCTGAGAAGCCAGGCTAGAAAAAATGGGACATATATCACCCTTCTGAGAGCTGGCAATTTCATTTGGATCAGCACACCACCGCTTTTACGGCCAATCAAAAAATCACCTAAGGGTATAAAAATGATTTGTTCAAGCTGCGATTCCACTCACGTGAAAACGAAGAACTACGGGAAAAAGGTAGGGGGGGCTGTAGGGGGAGTAACGGGCGCCGTTGGAGGCGTGACCGGCACAATGAGCGGTGCCGAAGCAGGAGCGCTTATCGGCTCATTCGCCGGACCAATCGGACTGACGTTAGGATCAGTCGCTGGCGCTATCTTTGGCGGGCTGTTGGGCGGGGCAGCGGGCGGGGTCGCAGGCGCGAAGCTGGGCCAGGCCGTCGACGAAGAAGTGCTAGATAACTTCGAATGCTTAGATTGCGGCTTCTGCTTCAGCAGCCGTGAATAGCCCAATTCAGAGCCTACAGTCCTGCATCGTTCAGCAAATCCGAAGGCTTGCAGGCCAAGGATTCGGCGATCTTAACGATATTCAGGAACGTGACGTTTCTTTCTCCTCGTTCAATCTTCCCCATGTGGGACCGGTCAATCCCCGCAAGATCGGCGAGCGCCTCTTGAGAAAGGGACAAGACGTTGCGTCGAGCACGCACCGCTACCCCGAACCGGGCCAGGTTAGCATCTTCGTCGCGCGCACCGGAGACTCTTGTCATGGCGACGATGGTGTAGATATGATGCCTATACGGCCACGGTATTTACGACCCATTTTGAGCCGTCTTGAGGAGTAATGTGAAAAAGGTACTTTCTTTTATCGTGATAGGTTTCCTCGCGGCGAGTGGCGCAAATGCCTCAAGCCATATTGGCCAATGCGTATTCCCTAAAACCAAAATCCTACCCAACGGTAATCTGTCGTTTGTACATGCCATCGACATCTCTGATCAGCCGTCACCAGAGGCAGCTATCAAGCCGCTTGTTTCAATGAAGGCTTATCAAATCAGCGCTGAAGAGAAAGGCTTTATTAAGCTCGTTACGGTTCCGGACTATTCGCTGGCCGACCCACAGGCCAACGCTGGAAAAATCGTAGGGTGGGGAAAGATTCGTGACTTTGACTTCCAAGCACAACGTAACTGCAACTAACACGTACGACCGCCGCACTTATCAGACTTCTTTTGGGTCTAGACAAATCTTGGAGAGACGATGAGACCTATATTCGGTCCTTTGCTATTGACCACGCTAATGTCCATATCGGCTTGCTCAAAAGCGGATAAACTACCACTCGAAATATCTGTAGGCGAAATGCAAGGCGTCCCAACGATAGTGGTCACCTCAGTCGCTGACAAAGTAAAATTGCTGGGATACACAATAAACAGGGGCAATTGCATTGGTAGATCTGTTTATCAAATGCCGGTAGACATTCTGTTCGGCGGCGAGCTAAAGATATTTGCTAATGGCGGTTGCAACATTCGGGAAGTTACTCTAACTACAGATACGGGCGAGATTACTTATTCGAATTAAATACTTAAATACTACCCGCTCAGCCTCAAATAAGTGTACCAAGCGGCGCGGTAATTCATCACAAAAGGCCAGACTATATGTCTGGCCTTTTTTATGTCTGTCGGGAGAAAATAATGTCGCACCTAATTGAAAATATGGCGTACACCGGAGCTACCCCATGGCACGGCCTTGGAAACAGACTATCCGAGAAACAACCTATTGAAGTATGGCAGCGTGAAGCAGGCATGGACTGGAAAATTCAGGACAGTCCAGTCCATTTCAAGTCCAACAGCGTCGGTTTTGTGGGGTCAATTCATACCTTCCCTGAACAGAAAGTACTTTACCGCTCAGATACAAAGGCGCCGTTGTCAGTAGTTTCTCAGCGCTACCAGGTCGTGCAGCCGCGTGAGGTATTGGAGTTTTACAGGGATCTTACCGAAGTCTCAGGCTATGAATTGGAAACTGCTGGAGTTTTAAAAGGTGGTCGTAAGTTCTGGGCTTTGGCCCGTACTGGACAAGGTACAACATTAAAGGGCACCGACCACGTGAACTGCTATTTGCTTCTAGCTACCTCCTGTGACGGCACCTTGGCCACCACTGCAACCCCTACCACGGTGCGTGTAGTTTGTAATAACACGCTGGCCATCGCCCTGGATAGCAGCCCTTCTGCAATCAAAGTGCCGCACAACACCCGCTTCGATTCGCATGCAGTAAAGAAGCAACTGGGTATCGCAGTCTCTCAATGGGACGAGTTTATGTACCGTATGCGTGCACTGGCTGAACGTAAAGTGCAGTGGCATGAGGCTATGGGTTATTTCATGAATGTGGTTTGTGATGCTGCGCCAGAAAGCCCACTACCGAACGTGATCACTAATGAGCGTGCTCTTCGTAGAGTGCAATACCTTTACGAAGGTGCAGGAAGGGGTGCAACTATGTCTTCCGCTAGCGGTACGGCTTGGGGGCTTTTGAACGCAGTAACCGAATATGTCGACCATGAACGTCGTGCGAGAAGCGCAGAGTATCGAATGGATTCCGCATGGTTCGGCCAGGGTGCCTCAGTGAAGCAGAAAGCGCTTTGCGCTGCATTGGCGCTTGTAGCGTAGCGTGGCGTTGCTGCAGCCCTCCAGCACTCACTGGCAGGCCGCAGCAACGAGCAACCTAAGAAGGAGTTGTTCTAATCAAATTCTAAATCACATCTCTTTGCATTTTATTTTTTGCGCTCTGTATGGAAGACGGGTCAAAATCAACCATCCGCCACGCAATCCCGGCTCAGCCCTTAGGTTCACATGAAACTCTTAAACACCTACGACCAACGTGACGAGGCAGAGGAAGCCAAAGAAAAGCTCAATGGAAACAGTAGGTTAGCAAGCGAGCGTGACGATACAGTAGTCATTTTCAATCTATTTGGTGTTCCTAGCTGGGGCAATTTCCACAGACTAGGAATGTACGATCTCGTGGAGCTGAAAACCCTGCTGAAACAACGGAGCAGTTGGCAAGCCCATGAGCTGGCTAGGCATGCCGTCATCCTCTCAACGCTCCGAACTGTAGCGAAGAATTACGACATCGAAATTCCTGAGCACTGGCTGTGATGCCTCCTTACGGCATGGAGATATGGCGTCGCCCAGAACAGTAGACGCAGCAGGAAAATTCAGCTCGCGCGCCGCTATCAGCTCAACTTAAGGCGGCCTAGTCAACCAGGGCTACTAAAAACACTCCTTATTGACTCCTCACGCAGACCCGCTGCCCGCCCCACCTGTGACCAGCGACATCTGGCCACAAATCAACTCCGCCGTCAGCCCAATCTAAGTCCGCCATACCAACTCCAGGTCAACGGCCGAGTCATCAATCTACGCATCAGTAGTGGACCACCTAACGCACCCAATCGGAAAATCGCCCGTCAAATGAGATTTCGATGGCCCAAGACGTGCTGCAAAAATTATAATGAGGCGATATGAAAACAGATTTTGATCTATTCGCAGAAACACAACGCACCTTGACTGCGCGGCTTTCTGGAGACACTAGGAATCGCTGCGAGATTTTCGTGGGCGATGCTCGGAAAATCCTCCAAGAAATGCCGGAAGGCCACTTCGACTGCGCGGTGACATCACCACCATATTGGGGCCTCAGGGATTACGGGATTGAAGGTCAGATCGGCGCAGAGCTCACTGTTGATGAGTACATCAACGATCTCGTAAAGCTGTTCCGAGAGGTCCGTAGGACGCTGGCCAGCGACGGCACACTGTGGTTGAACATCGGGGACAGCTATACATCTGGCGGACGCACCTGGCGCGGGGCGGACTCCAAAAATAAGGGAAGGGCAATGGATTACCGTGCCCCCACGCCCGAGGGGCTCAAACCCAAAGATCTAATCGGGGTGCCGTGGCGGTTAGCTTTTGCCCTACAGGCAGATGGCTGGTATCTACGTACAGACATGATTTGGAACAAGCCGAACTGTCAACCAGAAAGCGTAAAGGATCGCCCAACACGCTCTCACGAGTATGTGTTCTTGTTTTCAAAATCGGAGAAGTACTACTACGACTGGCAGGCGATAATGGAGCCCGCAGCGGACCCCAAGCAAAAGTCAAAGAATCGACGTACTGTTTGGAACATCAACACAGAACCATACCCTGGGAGCCACTTCGCAGTTTATCCGAGGGCTTTGGTCCGTCTCTGTGTTGCGGCTGGGTCTCGTGAAAATGGACGGGTCTTAGATCCTTTTTTCGGGTCTGGGACGACGGGCGTGGTCTGCAACGAGCTGGGACGAGATAGTGTAGGCATTGAGCTCAATGAGGAATATGCAGACCTTGCCCGCGAGCGGTTATTGCGCGGCCGCTGACCCAAAGGTCCATGTAGCGTGGACCTTGCACAGCTCCTTCCGTAGTCCTCTTATCTGAAGCTTGCGCTCTGAACCGCCATCGAAGTACAAAGAGAATTTCAACAGACCAGCAGAATCCCGCACGTAACCATATCCTGGCTTAGGACTCTGTGTACTGCCCTCCTGGACTACAAGTACACAATTGGCAGCCTCCATGAAGAGCATCTTGGGTATTTCTACCAGCTCGTATCTCACGTTCGCGGGAGCTGTACTCAGGCATCGTAGCGTGAAAATCCGATCATAGCTCTTCATATGCTCCAGGAAAGCGTCCCGCAACAATGGCAACTCCCACGCCCCCTTGCCTAGCTCCATCCACTTACTGACGTGAATTGTATCTTCACGAATGGCTGCCGCTGCTTCGGTCTTTAATGCAACCGGCGCTCCAGAAATCGTAATATCGTGGCCACGATTCGTCCGACTCTTAACCAACTCAGCAGAAATACCTGAATCATTGAGTGCCGCCTCAAAGGCGAATTCAAAACGATCTTTGCTAAGAGCCTGTCGGCTACCTGCATGATGACTGAGCATGCGGTCTCCGAGGTTCTCAAGAACGGCCTGAGTGACTAGATCAGAATCTTCGGCACGTTGGAACTGATGCGGCACACTAAAAGCTAGGATGGCACCCTTCAACCATTGAGACTGGGCAGGCCTCAAGCTTTCTAACGCGTCTAATATATCCTTTTTATCCTGTTCAGTAAGACTCACACTTCCCTCACTTATAAATTTATATAAACCAAAAAGTTAGCCAAAACCAAATTATTGCCGCATCGCGTTCCAGCGAGTTCGCGCCGCCATGCGATTATCAGAAGTTTCATCATATTGAACCCCGGAAGCAGAAGGAGCGGTCAATGTCACCGTCGAGCAGGGCAAACCAGCTGCATCAAACTTGCGAGCTATAAACTCGCTTTCCGCTCTATCATGACTTGACATGATCAGCTGATAACCCTTCAACTCGACCATATTGCGCATTACGTCAACGAATGCAGCTGTGTGAATAATGTCGTTATGCTGTAATGGATCATCCAGTAATAGCGCACGCCACCGAGACCAAGGATAAGCAGTGCTTGCAGCACAGAGAATACTAAAACCGTTTGCTGCAATTTGCCCCTCGCTCAAAACCATCTGTGGAGGCAACGACGTGTCAAGTATCGCGTTGTCTATTCGATCACGGGAGTGCAACTTCATTTCGAAACGGGTGGTGTCTACACGATGCTCAGCGCTGAAACGAATAGTTTCTCCCGGCGCGCTTAGCATTGCCTCATTGAAGTCATCGATCACCCTATTCAATGGAACCAAGAACTGCGTTGAGAAATCTTTAGCTTCCTGCTTAAGACCAGCGGTAAACTTGTTTACCGCTGTTCTTGCTCCTTTGGACAACTTTATTGCGTCCCGAGCCAACTTGACTCGCTGTTGAAGTACATTCTCATATTGAGCCAGGTCAGAAAATACCGAGTCACTACCCGCCATATTGGATATAGCTGATCGTACTGCTTCAATTTCCTGCTGGATGAGTGTTGCTTCATTATCACGAGCGAGAATACTGTGCCTTGACGCGGCTTGTTCCAAACCTCCGAGAGAACTCAGAATGTCGGTGCGTGAAGCTTCAAGTCCTGCTTCGCTGGGGGTAAGTTCTAAGCCTGCTGCGGTCCATTGATCGCAGATCTCCGCTGCCGACTGTTCAGCCGCTTTTCTCGCACTCGATAACTTATCCAACGCCTGCTCTGCGGCGGAAAGCACGGCACGACTAGTAATGAGTTCGGCTGCTAGTTTTTCTGCGGCTGCAGTATGCATCCGCAGCGCTTTTGTGGCTGCTTCCAGCTTCGCCTGCTCGTCCCCCAGTCCTGCGATCAGACCCGCAACGTCTGCCCCAGACACCCCCCTTGCAATCAAACGCTCTGCACAGTTCCGCATTTCCCCTTCAAGCGAAGACACACGCTCTAAGTAGTGCTCCTGACGCTCAATCATAGAGTCAAGCTCTGCGCTTGCTATCAAATGCCGTGCCTGACTACCAGCTGTAGCCAAAAGGACCTCTCGCAGCTTTTCCTCAGCTGCGATCCTAGCCCCCTGCAAGGCTACATAATTTGCGCTAGATGCTTCGAAGAGATCGGCGGTGGGCTCGACATGTAACGATACGGAAATGGCTCTGCGAACATCCTCAGCTTTTGCTGCATCGGCGAGAGCCCTCTGCTTGGAAAGCTGGATTTTCTGGACAACTTCGTCAACCTGAGAAATCTGATGATCGACAGACCTAAGCTCTGAATCCAAATGCTCTACTATCGCTTGAGCTGTTAAAAGCTCAGCGTCAGCGGACGAGCTCGCAGCATTTACTAAAATTATTAGCTCGCCACGCTCAAAGGAAGTATTACAAAGAGGGCAGTTCGTATCGTCTTCATGGATGTGAAGGGCGATACGCGCTACAGCCGCCACAATTTCCCCAGAGCGCCGACGAGCGGCATCCAAAGCAAAATCTGCGTCTATAACTTGTCGAGCTAGGTCCTCACGAAGCTCAACTAAGCCCGCTCGCTCATTAACGGCAAGCTCACCACTCTTCAGGGCTAACTCATACGCAGCGCCACTTGCGGCCGCCGACACCTCATGACTCTTTAGTATTGCGCAACTATCAGCGATTTGACATGCGACTTCAAAAGCTGCAAGTGCTTGAGCATGCTCACTCTGGGCGGTGCTTTCTGAAGCAATAGCTTTATTAAGATTTGTTAGTTCGGCCCGATGCCCTTCAATTAGTTCTAGGAGGTCTTGCGACTCCTTGGTGACAGTCGCAATAATCGGTTCGAGCTGGGCTCTTCGCTCAAAATCAAGTCTAGCTAACTCAAGTAACTCCACATCACTCTTATTGGCGGCGACCACTGTTGCTTGTTTTTCGGCTATTTCGGAGCCTAACTTCGCAGCGTGCTCGCTTTCTTTAACCATCGCTCGCGCGACTCCAACCGCCGCAAGCGCACTCGTGACGGCCGGTCCATCAAGACGAGCGTCAGCGATTAGGGAGACGTACTTTGCAGGGAGAGACCCAATAGATTCCAACGAATCTCTGCGGTCAAAAAAACCCCGCTGGGCGGTCTCGATTTGCTTCGATAGCTGATTAAGACGAACGCTGTAGCTAGCGCCCTCCAGAACGACCAAAGGGACGGTGGAGAAAGATGCAACATCTCTTTCGAGTTCAAGAATCGATGCACTGAGCTCCTCAGGTGAGCGCGCTCCAGACGCGCTTGCAGCTTGTTGCAAACGCTCAAGTCTCACTACCCATCCCTGCCAATCGGCTAGCTGACGCTGAAAATTTTCTAGATCTTTCTCTTCTTGATCAATGCGTTTTGTGAAAGCTAACTGTGTAGATCTGCCACGTAATCCCTGCCGAACCTCCTCAAGTCGCTCAATGCCACTAGGCCCCTTTAGCGCGCTCCATTGCTCGTGGCCTTCCCGACTTGTGAACCTCTGCTGGGCGGCCTGACCGAGAAAATGTGTAAAAGCAAGATAAGTACTTAAATCATTAACTGGCCCCCACTCAGAACTCTTCAAGCACTCGATAACCGCTGCGGATTCTGGACTTACTGCACTCCCCCTTGTAAAGATAGAGCCGTCACTAAAGCCGAGTTCAACCTGGTGGGAGCCTATCCTAGCTCCACGGCGGGGGAGATATTTATCTTCGTCAATATTTTTATTGTAACGCTCAAAACGTCGAATACTTCCCGTCAACCCCCACTCGATCGCATCAAAAAAACTACTTTTACCCAAACCATTCGTGCCGGTAATCAAAGTTAACCCCGGCCCTGATGGCAGAGATATCTCAAAATTGCCAAATGTTCTAAAATCTTTAATTTTTACTTTACTAAGATAGATGCCGCTCATTCTGATTGCCTCCGCTTCCAAGCGTTGATCAATGCATCGACGACCTTCATAGGATCCGATTCAGAACCGAGCGCGATATGCTCCCACTCTTCCGCCACATTTCTTGGTAACGGACTAAGGCTAACCTGACCTACAGAGCTAAGACGATCTAAAGCAGCGACAGAAAATCTACCGGCAAATGCCCAAGGACGTGCAAGAAATGTTCGCTTCAGAAAATCATCAAGGCTCCTACCATCATTCGCTTGGTCTTCCGGCATTAACCAAGCGAGCTTGCGTGCGACGCGGTCATCTCTTTCAATCATCAGCGCAAGAGCTTGCCACTCTGAAAGTCGCTCACTACCTCGTGGTCCTACCAGCATAAGCTGCAAGTCGAGCGCTTGATTTGCGGACAAAAAGGAACGCGCAATAACACATTGATTGCGATATCTGCGTAATGTTTCACGTATAGCCGGAGCGTTTGGCTCTTCCGGAAGCACACCGACAACAATAGCGTAGCGACCTATCCGAATTCCATATTTTACATCTGGTAAATCACTTGGGCTGAGACTAGTTGAAGTTGACTCTCCGCCGCCTCGAAACGACATTCCTGCCAATTCTAACCAGTCACTGGCCTGCAATTCGCAGCGCTCCGCTGCAGCCTTTATGTTCTCTAAGAACCACTTTGGATTCGTAGCAGGAACACTGGAAAACTGATCTGTCATGATTGTTCCTCCTGCACGCCATGAGCATCACTACCTTGCTGAAGCTCTATGTTCTGAATTAACTGCGCGTAGTGCGAACGCTCAACCTCTTCAAGAAGATGCACCAACTCAGCGGGGCCAGCTTCTAGGGCTCTGGTCAGTGCGGCATCGAGTGACATGATGATTTGCCCGGAGCCGTAAGACTCAGCGAAGCTTGGTTGCTGTTGGTCAGTAGAAGAGAAAGCTCCCTCAGCTCGCGTTGCCAGATCGATCGATTCACGAATGGAAAGGATCACAAACTGCGTCTGCCACATATAGCGGGCAGCACACTGCGACATGGGAATGCCATCTACGATATCGGCAGCACAACTATGGCCGGTCCATGGCGCCGTTCCGGTACGACCCCTCAAGAGATTTCCGGGACCGAGATCAGAGGGAGCAAGAGTCTCCCACGCTGCTGCGATCGCAAGCGCAACGGTAGTACCTCGTACCAACGACGAAATTTTCTTCGGCCCAACAAGTACGTGTGCCAGCTCAATAGAATCGTCATCGTCAAGAGCGCATGTGAGCAAACGTAAAAAACGCCCAAGCATCACATCATCATCGCCAAATGATGCTTTCCAGTCGAGCCATATTGGTCGCATTTTTTCTCGTAACGTAGGCGCTGTAGTAAAACCCACTCTACGGCCAGGATCCCTTCCCGTTGCAAGATAACCCACCACATGGTTGTCAATTGAATCTATTGTCCAGCGATCCAGTGCGTTGTGGATAGTTCGTGCCATCTTATCCAAACTTTCAGTTACGGGATCACGACTGACCGCCATTGGAGATCCAGACTCAATATCTGGCGACAGCAGCCCTTCGGCATGAAGCGACTCACTACTTAATCGTTCAGCAAAAGATCTCCAAAGGGCTGGATCCGCAACGATTTTACAATTGCTCGCATGGGTAGCAAGACGCACTATTGCTGAAGCCACAGGTCCGTATGAGCTAGGATCATCAGTACAAAATATGTGTAACTTGGATGCCGTATTGCTCCAGACAGCAGCCACTTCGGCGGCAACGATCGAACCTGACCATCGTACTGCACCCTGAACTGGACGAATTTGAATACTATGCGCTAAGGGTGCATGCGCCACCGTTTGAGTGACCGCGCCTGAGGGCACTTGCATTCCCCGCGCTCTTGAGTCAAATAAACCTCTCGCCTCTATAGAGAGACGAGGAACAAGTGTCGCATCCCCGTGCAGATTCAACCACGCCTGGTGATCCCTCTCAAATCCACTCAAAACATTTGCGAAAGGTAATCGAGCAGCGGCCTGATCGGTTCCTCGTCTTATAATTACCGAGTGAGCACCTATGGTGACGCCATCACATTCGAGCCAATGATTAGCTTCATAAGGACAATCATCGGGCTGTGTGACGATACGAACATCGGAACAAGAAATGTGAGTAAAGCTATGATGCGGACGCGCTTTGCATGCTTCAATCGTGAGGTAGGCTGCGAGTCGGTTGAGAACTGAGCTGGCCGAATTGAATAGTTCGGAATGCCTTGTCTGTAATACCAGCTGCACTCCGGGGCGTAAGCGACCGGCAACAGCCTGTATAAGACCTAGCGCCTTTAATTTCAATAACACTTCGGCGTCATAAGCCGCCAGCAAATCAAAGCGCACACCAGTGGCTTCCATTGCGCGAGCGCGGACATCTATTCCACGCAAACTATCAAACACCTCGTCAATGCCGGGGTGCTTAGTGATGGTAGCGATCATATGCGCATGATTAAAGTCTTCAGAAGCAGCTGCCACGAAGTCGATAAGCGCTCCGTCGCCGTTCCCACTAATAAAAAAACGGGGCTTCGCTCTGCCTTCAAACTCAGCAGTGGGTATACCTGCATCGCTCCAGTAACTCTGATTCTGAATCCCCAGAAGAGTCTGCTTAGGCTCTAGGCCAAAGCCTATTGCGATGAAAACAATGTCGTACCTATCACGCTCTTCGACCGAATCTCCGTGCTCTCCTGGTTCTGCGTCTCTCTCAAAGACCAACTCGAAAGACTTTCGCTCAGGATTGATGGCTGTCACCCGGTGACGCATGCGCTTCCTAAGTCGCGGGCTGAGCGCCCCACTCATATGCTCGAATGCAGATGCTACTGCGCTTCGCACGTCCTGCGCGGGCCCGGCACTCCAATCAAGAATCGGCAAATCTGCTAGGGGGTCGTCAGTATCCCACTCTGGCCAGTCAAAAATATGAGGATCGATATTACGTTGTCGTGTTGCCCTCTGGATTGGCATCAACTCATGACTTCGCTCGAATAAATTCACCTCGCTCTTGGTTATCAGGGCAAGCGCAGCCGCCGCTGTGGTGCCGGCTGCTCCTGCGCCGACAACCGCTATACGCTTAGGGGCATTGAGATAACCTTCTGAATGCAGCGCATGGACTAACGATAGCGCTCGGACTTGCTGAGAGTAAAAAGTAATCCGTTTGTCGTAGCACCCCAGCACATAAAGGCCTGGGTGAGCTTGAGACGCTGCGCCAACGATCACGTCGCGAGGAAATAATACATCAACCACAGAACGTCCCCCTCGCGGTGTAGGCAAGCTGCACTTTCAAGGCGCAAAAGGCCTGAAACACCTTACCAATCATCGGGCACGCCAAAAATTTCACCCAAAATCCCGAGCGGCCCTCAAACGTTCCGTGCATATCCTTGTCCTTGAATGCCAGCAGGAGAAAGCTCCCTGAGTTGTAAAGATGTTAACGCATATTTGTGCCTACGAATGCCTTCCCTCTCACGCACACGCAAGGTCACCGCTACGGCATACTGCCGGGCGTGGGATACCAGCAAGATACAGACTGGAGGTCCCAATCCTAGGGCCCTTCGAAACGGAACAAACCAACCATACGTGCCGCATAAGTGGGGGGATAAAAGGGGGACAATCAAGAAATAATAAGGAATAACCCTCAAAAACAAAGAGTTACCGAAATAAAACGCCGCCCACAAGCCGGGCAACCTAAAGTCGAATGGATAGAACAGGAGGGATGGATCGACGCCAACGTTAGAGGGATACGATCAAATCCTCCAGATCAGGAAGAACAATATCTGCTCGGCCTATTGCGCCTCTAAGCATTGCAAACGAGGCTCAGTATTCCAAAGAGTATTCCAATCAAAAAATATAAAATTTAAAATGGTTAATAATCAACAACTTAAGCAACGAGTTCAGATTACCCCGGCCCACCAAATACGAAGCACCAACAAAGCCCGCCCAGTGCGGGCTTTGTTGCATCTGGAGGTTTGTAATCCCGGGGCGTCCCTACCTTTCGAAGAGTCCCTGGACGGCCCGACACATCGGAACCTATGCTACGGCCCCACCTGCAAGGATGCTGTCATGACCCTCATGACCCTCAAAACCCTGACCGCCGCGCTGTTATTTTCGATGGCCTCCGGCTGCGCGCACTACAACGACCGCACGGCCGACACCAGCAAGGGTGGTCGTATCGCTTGTGATGCTACCCCCGCCAATCAGCCCGGATGCTATGTGGAGCAATCGAAGGAGTGGAATTGGGGCGGGCTGAAATTCGGGCTCGGTGCATCCAAGTAACCAGGTGAGCCGTCCTTTAAACTGACTGTCGACCAAACACTACCCGAACGTGAGTGCGAAAGGTGCTGCCGCTCGTTGAATTGCTCCCACTACATTAGGCGCCTGCTCCCGATACTGGGGGTAGCGCTCTAGCACCCCTTCAACAGCCGTAAGCAGGTGCTGAATTCGCTCCTGAGGTCGCTCGACCTCGCATGTCTGCGCGAACTCCAATAGCCCCTGGCGTGAAGCAAACAGTGATTTGTTACCCGCCAGATCCAGCGCCAGAACATCCTCCGGGATGTAGGCCGTTGTGTTGACGATGTCATAAGCCGGCGCCAGTCGCGCGTCGCGTTGGGTCGGCTCGGAATAGAGCAAGCCATAATTTTTCAAATGCGCATCACCATTTCCGACAATACAACTCAACGCGACGCTATCGAATAGCTGGTCCAATGACGATCTGATGTGCACCGCCGGGCAAAATACTCGGACTGCCTTGGCAATCGCTGCGTAGCTTTTGCTGTACTTTTGATCGGCTGAAAGCCCCATCAGCGCCGCCATGTCCTCGAATCCAATCGGGTTGAGCTGATCGTCACGATCAAATCGACGCATGACAAAGAGCTTGGCGTTTTCCGAAAGGTAAAACGGCGGGACGGGGATGCCCGCCTCCTTGGCCATCGACATACAGAGGAACTCGTTGATTGCCAGCCCGGGAAACTCATCACGGCCACTTTTAATAATCAAGTCAGAGGTTTTGGAGGTGACGCGTGGCAAGTCAACTCCTTGATGTTCAGGAACCATGACTTTTGGCTGAACACCTGAAATGCCTGCCCGCAGAATGTAGCGATCCAGCAGGTCGGCAAAAATATCTTCCGTGCCGTCCCACGTCAGAATCTCTTCGAGATTTTCCCCGGCAAATCTCTGCTCCCCCAGCAGCGCATCAACTGCTTCTGAGCGCACGTGAACCCGACCAATGGGTGCACTGCTACCGGAAAGCGCGAGCAACAGAAACGGATCAACATTGGTTGTTTTAGCCAGGCGATTACGCAACTGCTCCAGCACATACCCTTCCGGCAAGTTCATCTGGAAAACAGGATGCAGATCCCGCCGACGGAAATCGTCTAGTCGCACAGGCATCGACAAGCTGATCGCACTTTCGGAGCGCGCATCGTCGTCGTAGCGGAACACAAAATCTGCTGCACTGGCGAAGACCCTCCCGCTATTGCCTTCGGGAGTACTGACGTTCAGCGAGGTCATTTTCATTAGAACATGTCCCCCAGTTCTTCTAGAGTGGGCATGCGGGCTGGAACCACCTCGAACTCACAATCCAGCGCACCCAACACCCGGGCAAACGCGAGCATGCTCACCGACAATGTACCCTTCTCTACAGCAATGACTTTCTGCCGTGTCAAACCGGCGAGTTGAGCGACCTGTGCCTGAGTCAAGCCGCGATTGATGCGCTTTTCGCGTATCTGTTCGCCGAGACGATCTACAAGAAGAGCGTGATCCATGTTCAATATCCGTAACATTTGTCAATAAATGTACCGCATACATAACATTCGCGCGACCTAAAGATTTTATCCTGGGTAACGCCCTATTTCCTGCCCTGCATTCCTGTGACGGGTCAACAGGCGCATGCGACCGACCATTTGCCCGAGCAATCAAACACCGCCCTTGCAGCCACACCCAGCCGATCTATATGATAAGTATTATCATTTGTGATATTTACTCATCCGGCGCTATCAGACCATGTCCTCACCCTCTCAAACCGGCTTTTGCGACGTGGCCGTGCTGTATCGACAACAGCACAGTTGGTTGCAGAACTGGTTACGGCGCCGGCTCAACTGTTCGCAAAGTGCAGCTGACCTGGCACAGGACACCTTTATGCGACTGCTGGCCAAGGAGCAGGTGCCGGAGTTGCATGCGCCACGCACGTTTCTGGCGAAGGTGGCACAAAGCGTTTTATCCAATCATTACCGCCGGCAAAAACTCGAACGCGCTTATCTTGAAGCCCTGGCAGCCATGCCAGAGCCCACCGCACCCAGTCTTGAAACGCAGGCCATCCTGCTGGAAACCCTGATCGCCCTCGATGCCGTACTGGAATGCCTTGAGCGGCCGGTTCGCGAGGCCTTTCTGTGGTCGCAGGTGGATGGGCTGAGCCATGGCGAAATCGCTGAACGGCTCGCCATTTCCATCACCACCGTCAAGCGCTACATCGTCAAAGCGGGCGCTCTGTGCATCATGCTCGATGACAGCCTGGACTTGCAGTGAAGCCGCCCATCCCCAGCGACGTCGCCGAACAAGCCATGCACTGGCATCTGGAACTGCAGGAACGCGACGTCAGCGAAGACACCCTGGCTGCGTGGATGAACTGGCGCCAGGCACACCCCGTTCACGAGCACGCGTGGCAGCGTGCCGAAGCATTCTCTCAACGCATGAGCGATATCCGCTCCCCGAACCAGCGACCGCTGGCCCACGCCGCCCTCCGACCGACGATGTCGCGGCGCACGGCGATCAAGCAACTCGGTGTATTGATGGCTGCAGGCGCGGGAGCCTGGAGCATGAAGGACGCCGCGCTCCTCCAGGACTTGACCGCCGATTACCACAGTCGAATCGGCGAGCAGCGGCGCATCGCGCTCGCGGACAACACACGCTTACAGCTCAACACCGACAGTGCGATCAACGTGGTGTTCGAACGAGAAGTACGACGCATCAAACTGCTGCGCGGGGAGATATTGATCACCCTGGACAAGATTGCCGACGGCCGTCCCCTGTCGATAGAAACTGCCGAAGGTCGTCTGGATGTCGCGCTGGCACGGTTCAGCGTCCGGCAGCGCTCGGGCATTACACAGGTCAGCGTTTATCAGGGCTCGCTGGTCATTAATCCGTCGGCGCAACGCCAACTGGCAATGACTTTACAGGCGGGCGAGCAGCTCAGCTTCAACGCCCAGGGCCTGATTACCCGTCAAGCCGTGGCACTCACGCCGCCCGCCTGGAGTCAGGGCATGCTGGTTGCCCAGGGGCAGCCACTCCAAGACTTCCTCGATGAACTGAGCCGCTACCGGCGCGGACATCTGGCCTGTGATCCGAGCCTGGCCGACATACGCGTATCAGGCACATTCCCCTTGGCCAACACCGAGCGGATCATTTTCGCCGTCGCCGACACCCTGCAACTCGACGTTCAGCAATTCACCCGCTATTGGGTCACGCTGAAACCCCGGCTGACCTGACACCACTTTTTTTTGCGATTGGGTGGTCCGTTTTCGAATCTCGCGAGACTTAAACCCCAGACACTTATATTCAATGGGGAACAACTCGTGGATTCCACCGCTCGCAACGGCCAGCTCTGGCACTTATCCCTCAAGCAAAAACTGGCCGGCGCCGTGGTTCAAGGTATCGCCTGCATGACGGCAACCACATCATTGATGATTGCGCCGAACTGGGCGCAGGCCGCCGAACAAACGCTGCAGTCGTTCGATATTCCAGCCGGGGCTTTGGCACCTGCGCTGACGCGCTTTGGTCAAACGGCGCACATCCTGCTGTCCTACTCCACCCCGTTGACCGAAGGCCAGACAACGCCAGGGCTTAACGGCCAGTACGACGTGGAGCAAGGCCTGGCGATGCTCCTGGCGGGCACTGGCCTGGAAGCCAGCCGTGGCGCCAACGGCAACTATTCGCTGGTGGCCAGTTCCGGCGATGCGTTGCAGCTGAGCGCGGTGTCCATTTCCGGCAAGGCGCCGGGGTCGACCACCGAAGGCACCGGCCTGTACACCACCTACTCGTCCAGCAGTTCGACCCGGCTCAACCTCACCCCGCGTGAAACCCCGCAGTCGTTGACGGTGATGACTCGCCAACGTCTGGATGACCAGAACCTGACAACCCTGACCGACGCCATGGATGCCACCTCAGGCATCACCGTCGTTCGTGACGGCCTCGGTGCGGAGACTGACACCTACTATTCCCGCGGCTTCGTCATCCAGAACTACGAGATCGACGGCGTGCCCACCAACACGCGTCTGGACAACTACACCCAGAGCATGGCGATGTACGACCGCGTCGAGATCATTCGCGGCGCCACCGGCCTGATCAGCGGCATGGGCAACCCCTCGGCGACCATCAATCTGATTCGCAAGCGCCCGACCGCCGAGGCCCGGGCCAGCATCACCGGTGAAGCCGGTAACTGGGATCGCTACGGCAGCGGCTTCGACGTGTCCGGCCCCCTGACCGAAAGCGGCAACGTGCGTGGCCGCCTGGTGGCGGACTACAAGACCCAGGATGCCTGGATCGACCGCTTCAACCTGCAATCGCAACTGCTCTACGGCATCAGCGAATTCGACCTGAGCGAAGACACCCTGCTGACCATGGGCTTCAGCTACCAGCGCACCGACGTCGACTCGCCGCTGCGCACCGGCTTGCCCTCGCGCTTCAGCACCGGCGAACGCACCGACCTCAAGCGCTCGATCAACGGGGCGCCGGACTGGTCCTATAACGATCACGAACAGACCACGTTCTTCACCTCCATCGAGCAGCAATTCGCCAACGGCTGGAGTGGCAAGATCGAGTACACCCACGCGGAAAACAAATTCGATGAAGCCTTCAACTATGTGATGGGCGATCTCAACAAGGACGGCAGCGGCACGTCACAATTGCCCGTGCGGTTCTCCGGTACGCCAAGGCAGGACAACCTCGACCTGTACGTCACCGGCCCGTTCGGACTGTTTGGTCGCGAGCATGAGTTGATCGGCGGGATGACCCTTTCCAAATACAAGGAAAGTGTTCCGGGCTGGGGCGGCTGGCGATACGACTACGCCTCTTCTGCGGGAGGCGCCATCGACGACCTGTTCACCTGGGACGGCAACTCACCCAAGCCCGACTTCGTCGAAAGTGGCAAATCGTCCATGAACGAAACCCAATATGCGGCCTACCTGACCTCACGTTTCAGCGTGACCGACGACCTGAGCCTGATCCTCGGCAGCCGACTGATCGACTGGAAACGCGACACCACGGACCGCCCGTATGGCGCACCCGAAACCGAGGTCAATCGTGAAGAGAACGGCGTGTTCATTCCTTACGCCGGCGTGGTTTACGACCTCAACGACACCTGGTCTGTGTACGCCAGCTACACCAGCATTTTCAGCCCGCAAGCCTCGTGGGTCACAAACGAAGACAACAAACCCCTCGACCCGATGGAAGGCAAGGGCTACGAGATCGGCCTGAAAGGCACGCACCTTGACGGCAAGCTGAACTCCAGCGTTGCGCTGTTCAAACTGGAGCAGGACAACCTGGCGATCTGGCAACACGACAACGTGTACAGCGCCGAGCAGGACACCACGTCCAAAGGCATCGAGCTGGAGCTCAACGGTGAACTGGCTGAAGGCTGGCAAGCGTCTGCAGGCTATGCCTACTCGGTGACCACCGACGCGGACGACGCCCGCATCAGCACCATGATGCCGCGCAACAGCGTCAAGACGTTCACCAGCTATCGCCTGCACGGCCCGCTGGACAAGCTGACCCTCGGCGGTGGCGTCAACTGGCAGAGCAAAACCGGCAACGACTTGCACACCTTTACCCAAGGCAGCTACGCGATTGCCAACTTGCTGGCGCGCTATGACATCACCCGTAACCTGACGGCGTCGGTGAACGTGAACAACGTGTTTGACCGCGAGTACTACAGCTCCCCAGCCCTGTCGGCCAACTACGGCGCACCGCGCAATATCATGACCAGTTTCAAGTACGACTTCTGATAGCGGCCAACGGGAATGAGCGAACGCATTGTGCAAACGGTGCGCCGTGCAGATGAATTTTTCTTCACCCCATCGCGCCTCGTCAAACGGTACATTGCCCTCGCTCATTCAAGAAACTACGGTTTGCCCGCCCTCCCGCGGGCTTTTTTTTGCCTGGAGAAAACCAGCTTGTCATTTGAGTTTTACAACCGCTTAGGCAATTCTGGGGCACCCCTCACTTGCGGAGCGCTCCATGTCACTGCTGACCCTCCCCTGCCAACGCCTGACGCTGGCGGTGCTAAGCCCCGACCAGGCAGACCTGGAAAGCGACTTCTACCAACGCAACCAAAAACACCTTGCACCCTGGTCGCCAATTCGTCCGACGGACTATCACTGCGCTGAAAAAACCCGCGGACGGCTTGAAATTCAGGCTAGCGCGTTCAAAGCCGGCCTGGCGGTGCATTTCGCTGTACTGAACAACGACGGCAACCAAATGATCGGGGCCTGCAACTTCAGCAGTATCGTGCGTGGCGCTTTTCAGGCCTGCTACCTGGGTTACCACATCGACGTATCACACGAAGGCCAGGGCCTGATGCGCGAAGCCTTGGTCAGGGCTATCGATTACATGTTTGATGAACAAAACCTGCACCGGATCATGGCCAACTACATCCCCGGCAACGAGCGCAGTGCGCAACTGCTGGAGCGCCTGGGCTTTGAACGAGAGGGATACGCCAAGGCTTTTTTAAGCATCGCCGGGCGCTGGCAAGATCACGTGCTGACCGCGTTGGTCAATCAGCGTTTTGAAACACCGGATCAGCGCTGGACGCGACGTCTCGCCTGAGCATTACCGGCTTGTTCGACGAAGCCTTCTTGCGCAACACATCTCTACCGTGGAAGTGCGCCTGCTTGCGATAACGCATGACCAGCAGAGTGCACGGATGCGTGCTCCACCGGCAGCTCCAACCGTGCTCTCCCGTAAAACGCCAGCGCCGTCAGCAAACACGCCAGCCACACAAAGATCCCGGCCCAGAATGTGTGGGACATGTAGTGCCAGCCCTGCAGGACACGTGTGGTGCCGTAGACGAAGCCCAGCGCCAGCGAGCCGTACATCAGCGCTTTGGAATAGCGCCAGCGATAGCGACGCGCGACGAAGTACAGCGCCAGCATGGTAAAGCCACCCGAGGCATGTCCGCCCGGCCAGCAGCGCCCGTCACCCGCGACTTTCAGCAAGTCGAAATTCTGATACCACTCCTTGTGCTCGATCTTCCCACCGTACTGCGTCGTTTCAATGGGGCAATACACGCTGGTGTGACCCTTGAGGTAGTGGATCACGCCGGTACTGATGGAGAACGCGAACACCACATACAGAAAGTCCCGACGGTGTCTGGTGGCAAACCGCAGCACCGGGCCAACTTTGATCTTCTCCAGGAACGCGATGATTTTCGAATGCTTCTCAGCCTTCAGGCGCGGCCATAAAAACGACAGCAAGGCACCGATGATGGCGATTTCGCCGGTCCAGTTCGGAATGATGCGCGCCCACTTGTGGGTGATTTTTTCGAACCAGTGCACATGGTCCAGCGGGAATGTCTGCGTGACCGGGTCATAGAAAAGATCGTTGAAGGCGATGTCGATTCGGGTCAGGTCGAACAGCAGGAACACCACGACGGCGAGCGCCAGCGGAATACCGAAATTGAAGCCATAGAAGCGCATGGATTTGCTCATTGAGTGGACACCGATTGCCAGTCCGACGCTTCAACGAAACCGAGCATGCGCGGAGCTTTGAACGCTTCAGCCGTGATGAACAAAGACGCGCCATAACCGAGTGTCGAGGCCGGAAGTTTGAGGTCTTTTTCCAGTTGCGACATGCATTCACTTTGGGTAACCAGAATGAGATTTCGACCCGGCACTTTGTGCTTCAGCGCATCGCGCAGCATGGTGCCCCGGCAATTGATCAGCCAGTCTTCGCCCACGCCCACTTTATTGAACATGTACCCGGCCGTTTGCGCCGTGCGCAGCAACGGGCTGTTGTAGACATCGGCTTTTTCCAGCCCCAACTGCTCGAACCGCGCCCCAACGCTCACTGCGACGCTGCGGGAGCGATCAGTAATGCCGTCGAAACCATTCAGGCACACGGCGCTGGAGTGATCGCAGCGTTCGACGTGGCGCACCAGCACGATCATGTCGCCTTTGGCCCACCCGTCGACCAATGTCCGGGCGCCCGCGACGTTACCGTGGGACAGGTCCGGCACGGCAGCCGGCGCCAACAGCCATATCGTCAACGGGATGACCAGCAGCGCCGAGGCCAGCACTACGGCGGTGTTTCGATAACGGCTCAGCCAGCCCACATCAATCGAGCGTTTTATCCCGAACAGACTCAGTCTTAATTCCACATCAAGCCGCCCCGTCGGCATGCACCACTTTCATTCGATGCCGCGAGGGTAGAGAGGGCAGCGTCGGCGGGGAGTGAAACGGTTGTGAAAAAAAGCTTAAAGATCGGCTGCGATCTTTTGATCTTCAGTTACCCAACGTGCGGCCGATACACACCTGCTACCCATTTTTGCTGGCTCTCAAAAACAACAATCTTCCAGCCAACCGACGATCAAGACAGACAACGTTCCTGGAGGAATTTGATGAATAGCTGGTTCGGTAACATCAGCGTCAACCTGAAACTGGGCCTGGGTTTTGGCCTGGTCCTGGCGCTGACCTGCGTCCTCGCTCTGACCGGCTGGACCAGCCTTGGCGGGCTGATTGACCGCAGCAACTGGATGAGCGATATCACCCAACTCAACGCCGGCCTGACCAAGCTGCGTGTGGTTCGCCTGCAGTACATGCTGACCAACGGCGACGAAACCGCCGCACAGAATGTACAAACCACGCTTGATGCGTTTTCCGCCCAGCAACAAGCGCTGCTGGCGAAATTCAAGAGCCCGGAAAACCTCAAGCTGCTCAGGGAGCAAGGCGCCGAGATCGATGCCTATAAGACGTCCCTGAACAAAATGCGCAGCGCCTACCGCACCGGCAACAGCGCCCGCGACGCCATGGGCGCCAACGCTGAAACCGCCAACACGCTGATCAACACCCTTTACACCCACGTGCAGCAAATGCCGCTGAGCGATCAGCGCTTCGAACAATTCCTGGCCATCACTGCCGCCAAGGAAGCGTTCCTGCTGGCTCGTTACGAAGTGCGCGGCTACACCGCGACCACCAATGCCGAGACCGAACAAAAAGCCGTCACCCAACTGGACGCGGCGATTGCCAGCCTGAAATCGCTGAATGTGCATTTTGCCGACACCCAACTCGACGCCTTGCGTCAGCTGGAGACCGCGCTGGGCAACTACCGCAGCTCTTTGCTGGCCTATAAAAATGCCAGCAACGATGCCGTGCAGGCGCGCAAGGAAATGACCGACCAGGGCGCCGCCATCGTGTCCCTGAGCGATCAGCTGTATCAGATCCAGCTTGACCGCCGCGACATCGAAAGCGCACAAGCCCGCACCCTGCAACTGATCAGCACCTTGCTGGCGTTGCTGGTGGGCGTCATTGCTGCAGTGCTCATCACCCGCCAGATCACCGGTCCGCTGCGGGACACCCTGGCCGTGGTAGAGCGCATCGCCAGCGGCGACCTCTCCCAGGACGTCAAGGTCACGCGCCGGGACGAACTCGGTGTGTTACAGCAAGGCATCGCACGGATGGGCGTGACCCTGCGCGACTTGATCAGCGGTATCCGCGATGGCGTCACGCAGATCGCCAGCGCCGCTGAAGAATTGTCCGCCGTGACCGAACAAACCAGCGCCGGTGTAAACAGCCAGAAAATCGAGACCGATCAGGTGGCCACGGCCATGCACGAAATGACCGCCACGGTGCAGGAAGTCGCGCGCAATGCTGAACAAGCCTCCCAGGCGGCAGCGGCTGCTGACGGCGAAGCGCGTGAAGGCGACAAGGTGGTCAGTGAAGCCATTGCGCAGATCGAACGCCTGGCCACCGAAGTGGCGCGCTCCACTGAAGCGATGAATGTGCTGCAGCAAGAGAGCGACAAGATCGGCAGTGTCATGGACGTGATCAAGGCCGTCGCCGAACAGACCAACCTGCTGGCCCTCAACGCCGCCATCGAAGCCGCCCGCGCCGGTGAAGCCGGTCGTGGTTTCGCCGTGGTGGCCGACGAAGTGCGGGGCCTGGCCCAACGCACACAGAAATCCACCGAGGAAATCGAAGGCCTGGTCGCCGGTTTGCAGAACGGTACCCAGCAAGTGTCGACTGTGATGCACAACAGCCGCACCCTGACCGACAGCAGCGTCGCACTGACGCGCAAGGCCGGCCTGTCACTGGAGAACATCACCCGTACGGTGTCGAATATCCAGTCGATGAACCAGCAGATCGCCGCGGCTGCCGAACAGCAAAGCGCCGTCGCCGAAGAGATCAGCCGCAGCATCGTCAACGTGCGCGACGTCTCCGAACAGACCGCCGCCGCCAGCGATGAAACGGCAAAGTCGAGCGTTGAACTGGCGCGTTTGGGTGGTCAGTTGCAACAGATGGTGAGCCACTTCCGCGTTTGATCGCGCATTGGGGCCAACTGATAGATCGATTCGCGAGCAAGCCCGCTCCCACAGGTTCGTGGAAGCAGGCTTGCTACGGGCGGCATTCCGACGATGGCGAATTTACTGTTTGCCTGCGTGTTCATGCATCCCACGGATTGATCACTTCGACTCCGGAAAACTCGAAGTCCCGCACATTACGCGTGGCAATCGAAGCGCCATGATTCAGGCAAATGGCGGCAATTTGCGCATCAGCCATGGCCGCCGTTCGACCCTTCGCTTCAGCGCCTGCGGCCAGCGTCGCGTATGCGACGGCAGCATGAGCATCAAACGGCAATATCCTTCCCACGAAGTCCTCTTCAAACATTGCCATCGCATGAGACTCAAGCTTCTGTTTGCGCTTGCCGGACGGCAGACGCGCAATGCCGTGAAGAATCTCAGCCACCGTGATGGCGCTGATCGCCAGTTCCATCGTCGGTTGCGCATCGACCCAATCCAGAACCTTTGCATCGGGTTCAACGCGCATGAACTCAGATAGAACATTGGTATCGAGCACTATCATTCAGAGAAGTCCACCACAGCAGCCTTTTCTGATCGCTCTGGCAGCTCGAGGTCCAATCCACCGACAGCGCTGAATCTATTGTGGATCCGGCTTCCAAGTCCACCGGAGCGATCAACAGTTGCCAAGGCCCGGCCAAGAATCAGGCGAGCCTCTTCTTCCATGGAATGTCCGTTATGCGCCGCCGTGATACGCAATTGCTCCTTGAGCGCCTCATCAAGGTTTCGAATGGTGATGCTGGCCATAACGCCTCCTGCAATCAATGAAATCATTGATTGCAGGCTAGCACAGCCTCTCTTGCCAATATCGGGCAATCTCCCGAACGGCCAGTCTTCTTTTAGCGAGTCCCGCGCTGGCGCAACGCCGACGGCATGAAATACGCGTCCTCCGGAATCGGCTGGGCGAAATCCACGGTGGCGGGTTCTTCGTTATCCAGGTTCTGCACGTAGTAGCGGCGCGCCTGCAAGTCGTGGAACACGTCCAGTGCACTCCAGGTGGTCGGCAGGTCGTAGAAGTTTTTCAGGTAACCCATCGACACCCGCCACAACTCCCCTCGTCCGTCGTATTGATCCACCAGGGCAGCGCCCCAGCTGTCTTCGTCCAGAAACAGCACACGCTTGGAATAAATGTGCCGCGAGCCGGGCTTGAGCGTGCCTTCGACCACCCAGACCCGATGCAGCTCGTAACGGGTGTACTTCGGGTTGAGATGGCCGGGTGTCAGCAGTTCCGCGTATTTCACATCAGGGCTGCCGACCTTGTAACTGTTGTAGGGAATGTAGATCTCTTGCTTGCCCTTGAGCTTCCAGTCGTAGCGATCCGGCGAGCCGTTGAACAGGTCGGTATCGTCGGCGGTACGCAGGCCGTCGGACGAGGCGATTGGCGTGTCATAAGCGAGGTTGGGCGCACGTCGCACGCGACGTTGGCCGGCATCGTAGATCCAGGCCTGACGCGGGTCCTTGAGCTGGTCCAGGGTCTCATGGATCAGCGCCGCACCACCGGCAAGACGGGCCGGGCTCTTAACAAAGGCCAGGTAGTAAAAGAGGATGTTTTTCAGGTCCGCAAATTGCCCGCCCGGACGGTAGTAGTTGAACAGCGCTTCCTGCTGCGAGGTCACCAACGCGAAGCTGCCATTGCGCTGCACCGGTGCTTCGGACGCGCGACGGACCACGTAGATGCCGCGATAGCGGGTGATGTGGTTCCACAGTGCTTCAACCCCATCCTTGGGCACCGGAAACGGCACGCCGCCATAGGCATCGGCAAAACCGGTGCCGCCGTCGAGCAGCTTCGCCGACGTAGCGTTCTTGAACGTGTTGTCGTACAGCCACTGCGGCGCCGAGCCCGAACGGCGAGAGGGGTAGACCGGCATCTGGAAGGTGTCGGGGTAACTGTTGAACAGCGCAATCTGGCCAGCGCTGAGATGGGCTTTGTATTGCTCCAGATTGGCCTTGGTGATCGTGAACAACGGCTTGTCTGCCGCATACGGATCAAGGTGATGCTTGCCAGGCGTATAGCCCTTGGGCGCCTGGGTAATGCCACCGTCCCACGCCGGAATGGTGCCGGCCGCGTTGCCCACGCGTTCGGCGCCCAGCGGGGTCAGCGTGGTTTTCAGTTGCTGCGCTTCCTGGGGCGTAATCGCCGCCAGCGCGCTGCCGGCCGCCAGACTCAGGACCAGTGACAGTGTGGTTTTAATCAGTCGTGACGTAGGAAACATGAACGTTCTCCGAAATGGAAACCTGTGGGAGCGCAGCACTTACAGGAAGTACTTGAGGTTGAAGCCGACGTTGTCTCGGTCGCGAATACCGTTGTTCTGGCCACCGCCGTAGAACTCGGTGTACTGCAGCTCGGCTTCCAGCTTGTTCTGGTAGTTGGCCTTGATCCCGAGGGTGTAAGCCTTGCGCCCCTCGATGGTGTTGCCCGCCTGATAACTGTTGCCCTTGAAGTCGTCCTTGTAGACGACATAGGGCGAGACGTTGACCCCGGCGTACACATCGTTCCAGGTGCCGTTGACCATCGCGGTGTAGCTGTAGGAATCGCGGTTGACCTGGTCGCCACGATCACCGCCGGACACGTAGGAATAGTTACCGGTGCCCGCGTAGTAACGGGTGCTGCCGTCATACGCGGTGTAGTGCAGGCTGCTGCCGCGCAGGTGCTCGGACGCCAGTTCGAACACACCGAACATCGAGTCGAACGACAAGCCCGGGCCGAAGTTGTAGATGGTGCCCAGGGAGGTGTTGAACGCTTCGACCCGCTCCGCGTTGTTGATCTGGCTGTCGAGCGTGACCATCTGCCCGCCAATGTTGATGGTCTGCCCACCAGCCGCTGCAGCAGCGCCATTGGCCAGGTCGCCGATCAGGTCATTGGTTGCCGCGACACCGATAGGCAGGTTCGGCCGATAGGCCACTTCGCCGAACACCGACGCCTGACCCACCGTGGTGTTGAAGCTGAAGCCATACATGCGAATGTCTTCGGCATAGCGGCGATGCGCCTGAATATTGCCCAGCACATCCGCCGTCGCCAGACCGTTGGCGAGTTGCCCGGCCTGACTGCCGGCGACACCGGACAACAGGTTGGTCAGGGCGGCCATGTCGATCCCCTGATAACCGCCCAGATCGGCGGAGATGGTCGGTTCCTTGGCGTGGTAATTGACCATGTACAGACCGAACTCGGTGCTGTTGAGTGCTTCCGCGATGTAGCGAAAGGCAAAGCCGAACTGGCCGTCGTTGCGGGCGTTGTAGTCCTTGCCCACCGAGGCGACCTTGAGGGTGTTGCCGAAGGACGGGGTCACGCCGTTGGCGTACAGGCCAGTCGTGCTCAGGGCCTGGTTAAGCAATGGGTTGTTGCCCAATGCGGTGTACAGATCGATCACATTGCCGAAGCCCGGTACCGGTGTGTCCAGCGCGGTGCCGGTGAAGTTGTTGTAAGCGGTGTTGCCGCCATCGGCGAACAAGTCGGTCTGGGAATAGAACGTGCCGACCGGATCGATGCGGGTCTCCTTCCAGTTGGTCTGATAAAAACTTTCCACCGTCAGGGAATCGGTCAGGCCGATGTTGAAGCTGAGCGCTTCCACCGGTATCAGCACTTCCTTGACCTCGGCGCCCGGCAAGCGGTACTTGGCGGCGTCCACCGGGTTCGTGGTGTTGATCCCGCCACGGTAGAAAATACCCTCGCCCCAGTTGAACACCTGGCGCCCGACCCGCGCAGTGACCGGCATCGACGCTACGTCCCAATTGCCATAGAGGTAGGCGTCGAGCATCTCAATCCGGTTACCGGCGATGTCGCGGGTCTGGTCGGTGAAATGGTTGTCCTGCGGGTAACTCTGGCTCGGCTGCGAAGGGCTGTTGTTGCGGTAATAATCGTTGCGCTTGTCCATCAGCTGGGTGTCGTAAAACGCCGTGCCACGCATGAACAACCCGTAGTTCTGGTAGTTGGCTTCCAGCTCCGACGTGATCTTGTACACCTCGGAAACCAGCCCGGTATCGAAGTTGCGATTGCCGTCGTTGGTGTTGACGTCATCATTGGTCTTGTCCCGCCCCTGCACCCGCCACAAGCGCCCGTAAGACAAGGTACTGTCGAACGAGCCGGTGACCTGCTGGTCCAGCACGCTGAACTCCACCGCCTGCACCCCTTCGACCGCGCACAGTTGCAGCAGTCCTGCCAGGCCCACGCCGGGTATTGCCGCGCCGGACAGGCGCAGTCGAGTCCTCATCATCTTTCTCCCTTCCCTGATTTTGTTTTTGTTTGCCTGGACAGCGACGCCGCAACGACTACGGCACCAGTCCCGCGCTGACGTAAATCCGGCTGTGCGCACCGAAATGCCCGAGTAACCTGAACAGCTGCTGATTGAGAGCCGGATGGTTGTAGTCTTCGCGCTGGACCTGATTGCCGGCGCTGAAATCGGTGGTGACCGGCGCTGTTTCCAGCCACTGCCCAATGGCCTCATCAAACGCAGCGGACTGTTCCGCGGACTGTGCGCTGACCACCTCGCGCAAGTAATCCACCGAGTAAGGCGGGTAACTGGCGTCCTCTGTGAGATTGACGTAGGCCTCCAGCATCGGGTGTGCCTGACCGGCCCGCAGCAAACGACGGAGCCAGGCGGACTGATACTTTTCCACTTCCATATGGCGGGTGGCGACACGCTCGATGGCCGCGTGTTTGTCGCTGTCAAAACCCGCCAGGGCCTTGCCTTCCATCAACAGCATGCTGGCGAGCTCTACGCCTGGCAGCGGTTTGGCGTGATACGGCTGGGTCAGGTCCTGAATGTGGTGCAGGCCCCAGCCGAGAAAGCGATAACCCCAATACGGATGACCCGTGGCGAACGCCAGGCGCGCCAGGCCCATGTACTGATAGGCACGCCAGTCCGGCCAGCTGCGCTGCAGGAAATCGGCGGCGGCGTACACCACCGCGTTCTCATGGAAGAAGCCCATGTGGAAGGGCGCTTGGGAACTGTATTGAAAACGCGGATCACCGAATGGCTGTGGACCGAAGCCATACCGCCCGGCAACCTCGCCAGGGTTGTCGCTGAACAGGTTGATGTCGTGACCGTAATCCGGCTCATCGGCGGCGCTGGCGAGCACCGCCAGGGCCGATACTTTTTCGCCGTGTGCCACGCGGATAAAACGCTGGCGATTCCAGGGCGAGAGGGTCTGCTCGACCATCACCTGCTCGGCTTTCAAGTGTTCGCGTTCTGGCAAATCCTTGCCCGGCATCGGCTGGATAACCATGGCCAGATGAATCTGCGGGTTGATGCGCAGGGCGTTGAGGAATGCCTGTTGCAGATGGTCCCCTGGCACGGCGGGCAGCTTGAGGCTGTCGGGGCGTGGCGGGTATTGAGCGAAGTGCTGACGGGCGAAGCGCTCCTGTTCTTCCAGCAACTCGGCTACCGCGCCGTATTGTTGAGCGAGAAACTGTTCCAGGGTTTCAACGTCCACCTGGGGTGCTTCGCGCAAAGCGGGCAGGTCTTGCAAGGCCAGGTAGCTGCCCACCGTGTGATTGGACCAACCCCAAGCCGCCGGAGCCGTTCCACACAGCAGTAGCAGGAAAAATGTCAGCTTCATCGCTTTTAATTCTTATTGGATGTGCAGTGGGTTGAGCCTAACAACCGCCCCCACCCCTGACACTGTCCAATCTCGCCAAAAAAACTCTCCGATAGCGCCACGCCCTAAGGCGCAAAAAACCAATTGCCGCCTTGATATCCACGGACGCAAACCAGATCACCTGTGGGAGCAAAGCTTGCTCGCGATGATCGTGAGACACCGCGGGGCATCAGGCTGACAGCGTCATCGTTGACGTCCATCGCGAGCAAGCTTTGCTCCCACAGGTACTTCAGGCGGGATAGCCGGTGATCTCCCGGATGCTCTGGTACAGGGGTTTAAGCTGACGGTACATGCGCAAATACACGTCCTTGTACAGGCGTTCGTAGGTCTGATGCGCTTCGGGTTGAGGCATGAAGACCGCGCCGACCCGGGTCATCGCGGCGATCGCCGAAGGGAAATCGGCGTGCAGGCCAAGGCCGACGGCGCAGCAAATCGCGGCGCCAAGACCGGACGCTTCGTAGACATGCGGACGCTCCGCCGGCAGGCCGAAAATGTCTGCCGTGAGTTGCATGGCCGCATCGCTTTGCGAACCGCCACCGGCAATCCGCAAGCACTTGATGGGAGTCTTCGAGCGCTTCTCGATGTTCTCCATGCCCTGACGCAAGGCATACGCCAGGCCTTCGAGGATCGCCCGATAAATGTGCGCGCGGGTATGCACATCGCCGAAGCCGATCATCGCGCCTTTGGCTTCCACACCCGGCTCGCGGATGCCCGGCGACCAGTAGGGTTGCAGCATCAGGCCCATGGAGCCCGGCGGCACGGCGTTGACCAAGGCATCGAACAGTTGCTCCGGCTCCACGCCCTGCTCTTTGGCCTGCTGCATTTCCCGCAGGCCAAATTCGTTCTTGAACCAGCTGACCATCCAGTAGCCGCGATAGATCATCACCTCGCAGTTGTATTGATCCGGCACCGCCGCCGGGTAAGGAGGAATCAGCGGGACGATTTCCAGATAGCGCGACCGGGTGCTGGTGATTGTGGCTGTGGTGCCGTAGGACAGGCACACCGTGCTGGTGTCGACCACGCCGGCCCCCAACACCTCACACGCCTTGTCGGCACCGGCGGCAATCAAGGGCAGTCCTTCGGGAATGCCGGTGTGACGGCTCGCTTCGGCACTGATGTAGCCCAGGGTCTCACCAGGTTTGAGCAGCGTAGGCAGTTGCTCGGGACGCACGGCCAGCGCCTGCCATTTCCAGTCGGAGGGCGCGGCCCAGCGCAAGCGCTTGAAGTCGAAAGGCAGATAGCCCACGCAGCAGCCCACCGAATCGACAAAGCGTCCGCACAATCGATGGGTGAGAAACCCCGAGAGCAGCAGGAATTTGTCGGTCGCTGCCCACACATCAGGCTGGTGGCGAGCAATCCAGTTAGCCTCGGCCTGGGCGCGAAAATAATCCACAGTGGCTTGGGCGCCAACCAACTTGAACAACCAACCCCAGGGGCCTTTGATGCCGCCTTCGACCTCGGTCTGACGCTGGTCGAGCCACAGGATGGCCGGGCGCAACGCTTTGCCCTGGGCGTCGACGTTGATCAGCGTGCCGCGCTGGGTGGTCAGGGATACGCCGGCAATCTGTGTGCGATCGATCCCGGTTTGCGCCCACACCTGCTGGCACGCCTCCCCCAATTTCGCCCAATAATAATCCGGGTCCTGTTCAGCCCAGCCGGGTTGCGTGGAGTAATAGGCTTGCAGCTCGACCTTGCCTTTGCCCAGCAGATTGCCCTGAAGATCGAACAGCAACGCGCGCACGCTTTGGGTTCCATTGTCGATGGCCAGCAGGTAACGCTTGTTCGAGTGGTTATCCATGGAGCTCTCTTCAATGGGCATGGGTGACGCACGTTCCTGAAATGCTGGGGTTGCAGTTGAGGGCAGCCGTTGAACCTGTAGCAGCTGAGGAGCGAAGCGAGGCTGCGTTCGAGGACAACGTCCTAGCCATCCAACATTTGACGACTGCTTCGCAGCCGAACGCAGCCTCGCTTCGCTCCTCAGCGGCTACAGATGTTCGGGAGTGTCAGCGCAACAGATGCAGTGGTCCTATTGGTTCAACAACGGGCTGCCGGGCAAGCCGTGATGGCGTTGCCACAACGTCTGGTAACGCTGTTCCTCCTGATGCCATCGCTCATCGTCCCAGCCCAACCGGGGCTGGCAGAGGTGGCGAATGGCGGGCATGAAATCTTCGCCGCCTCGGGCCAGCAAAAGGCCCAGGCGGGTACGACGCAACAGCAGGTCATCCAGGTGCAAAATCATCTCTGTGTCACAGGCAAAGGCCAACTCAGCCCACAAGGTGTCCGTCGCGCCAACGGTGTCATGACCCAATGCTTCGATGAGTCGCGCAAGCCTCGGCAGGTCACGACCATGACGCCCGGCCAGGCGTCGCCACTGGCTGCCACTGAGCCCCGGAATCAACAGGTCAGGGACGGCGACGAACACCGGTGCGCCGTCATCTTCGAAAGGACGTTCGAGCATCAACGCGCACGCCTTGAGCACTTCGATGGCCTGCGGGCGAAAGGTCGTCAACTTGCCACCGGCCAGCGTCACGCAACCGGGCTCCTGCCACAGCACATGCTCGCGGGTTTCATTCGAGGGTTTGCCTTGGCGCTCACCTGCGGCGCTGCCCACCACCGGGCGCACGCCCGACCAGGTCGACAGCACATCGGTAGCGATCACTTGGGCCTGTGGAAACTGTTGTGTGCAGGCGGCCAGCAGGTAGTCGAGTTCCTCAGCGCTGATGCTCGCGCTCTGGTCCAGGTCTTCGTGATGGTCCAGGTCCGTGGTGCCCACCACCGTGGCGCCTTCCCAAGGAAAAACAAACACGGGGCGACGGTCGCTGTCGTGCAAAAAGGTAAACGCCTGAGCCACCGGCAAGCGCCAGCCCGGCAGCAACACATGGCTGCCGCGCAACGGACGCAACTGGCGAGGGACGTCGGATGGGCGAAGACGTTCGGCCCAGGCGCCCGTCGCCACAGCCAAGACGCGACAACGCAGTTGCATCGATCCGCCGCCTTCACAATCCTCGACCTGAACCCCGCACACCCGCCCTTCCTCACGTACAACCTGCTGCACCCGCAGGCCGTTAATCACCGTAGCGCCATCGGCCCGGGCTTCGCTCAGGACACGCATCACCAAACGCGCGTCATCGGTGAGGGCATCGACGAAACAGGTGCCGCCCAACAGGCCATCTTCCCTCACACCCGGTGCCAGATAACGCAGCTGTTGCGCATTGTGAAAACGATGGTCACGTCGCCCGGCCAGCGCGTCGTAGACGGTCAACAAACCGCCCATCACCCGTGGCCCGGGAAAGCCGCCACGGTAATGCGGCATCATGAAACTCATGGGCTCCACCAGTCCTGGCGCTTCGTCGAGCAGGCGCTGACGTTCGTGGACCGAGTCACGGGTCAGGCGCCACTGCCCCTTGGCGATATAACGCAAGCCACCGTGGACCATTTTCGAAGAACGGCTGGAAGTGCCCCAGGCGAAATCGCGCTGTTCCAGCAGCAGGCAACGCCAGCCACGGCGTGCGGCCTCGCGCAGGATGCCGGCGCCGCTGATGCCACCGCCGATGACGATCAGGTCCCAGGTTTCATCCCCCAGTGTCGGCAGCACGCGCTGTCGCCACGCGGCATTCCAGTCATGGCTCATGCCGTCACTCCTGCAACAGCGTGCCAGGGTTCAACCGCCCGGCCGGATCGAAGTGCCGACTCAGGGCCTGCAACGTGTCCATCGCCAGAAAACCCTTCTCCCGCAGCAAATACGGCGCGTGGTCCTTGCCCACGCCATGCTGGTGACTGATGGTGCCGTGGTTGTCGACGATCGTCTGGCTGGCCGCCTGTTTGAGCGCCTGCCAACGTGCGAGCGTGGCCGGGTAATCCGCCGCGGGGCGAAACACGTAAGTGGTGTAGATGCTCGAACCTTCGCCGTAGACATGGGACAGGTGAGTAAACACATGCACACGCTCGCCTTCAGCGGCCAGGGCATCGCGCAGGCTGGTTTCGATACGGTTCAGCAGGTTGTCGACATTGCTCCAGTCGGTAGCGGTTTCCAGGGTGTCCACCACATAGCCGGCGTTCCACAGGTTCTCGCGCAGGTACGGGAAACGAAAACGGTTTTGCGCCCACTTCTTGCCCAGCAAGGTGCCCGTGAACACCCCGCCGAAGGCTTTAAGGTGCTGTCGGGCCTGAGTGAGGGACAGCGCATTTTGCCGCCGATTGCCGGTCACGCCGAACGTCAGCAGGCATTTGCCTGCAGCGGCGCCACGCAGGGCCAAATATTTTTCCAGCCAGGCAATTTGCTGAGGGTGACCGGCCAGTGCCAGCTGGGTTTCGGTCTCCACGGCATTGGACAGGCGCAGCATCGACAGCGGAACGCGTGCCTGGGCCAATTGCCGGATCGCTCGCAGCGCCTGCGGCCAGTCGGGCAAAAACACCCCGTAGAAACGCTCATCGGCGGGCAGCGCACTGACCCGCACCTTGACCTCGGAAATGATCCCGAAACGACCCTCACTGCCCAGCACCACTTCGCGCATGTCGGGACCGGCAGCCGAGGCCGGGAACGTCGCGATCTCCAGGGGGCCGGAAAACGTTTCCAGGGTGCCACCGGCAAACAGTTGCTCGATTCGTCCATAGCGCAGCGACTGCTGGCCACTGGAACGGCTGGCGACCCAACCGCCTAATGTCGACAGCTCCCACGACTGCGGGAAATGCCCGAGGGTATACCCACGGGCACGTAGCTGACTTTCCACTTGCGGACCACTGGCGCCGGGACCGAAGGTGGCCAGCAAGCTCTGCTCATCAAGGTCGGTCAGGCGATTCATGCGGGCCAGGGACACCGTAACCACGGGCCGCGTGGAGCTCGGAGGGTTGATGTGCCCGGCCACCGACGTGCCCCCGCCATAAGGAATCAGGCACAGATCCCGGGTCTCGGCGAGCGTCAGCAACTGGCGGATCTGTTCGGCACTTTCAGGGAACGCCACGGCGTCGGGATAAATCCCCGGTGCTCCTTCGCGCAACGCCAGCCAGTCCGGCAGGCTCTGGCCTCGGGCATGCAGCAGGCGATCGTGCGGCTCGACGCTATACAGCCCATGCGCCGCCAATCGCGAGACCGGCACCCTGGCCAGTGCTGCCTCAAGCGTTGCATCGGGCAATGCACGACCGGCACCCACTCGCTCGGCGAGAAATCCCGCGCCCTGAGCCGGCAGCTCGACCACCGTGGTTGCATCTCCCCAGCCGTTCCAGCGTCGCATGCGTGTGTCCTTTTATCGTTTTTATCAGTGATCTTTCAGGCCCCCATACTAGCTAGCCGCTGGAAAGTGTCACGGTCGTATCCGGCCAGTTCGAGTAGCCAATTGAGTCAAACCCGCGCCGGTTTAAGTCATTTACTTTAGCTGTGGTTTCAAACTACCTTTCAGGGCATTCATCCGCGCAAGCGGGCCTTGATCAAAGGAACACGATCATGCAATCCCTCGGCTTCACTTCAGTTCCCCCGTTGCTCAAGTACCTGCGCTACGCCGAGCAACTGGGCGTTGCCATTGAGCCTGCGCTGACGGCCGCCGGGTTGCAGTCGCACCAGTTGAGCGACAACAGCCTGCGGTTGCCGGGTGAGGTCCATGAACGGTTGCTCGATTATTTCTGTGAACACTCGAATGACCCGCTGTTCGGCCTCAATGCAGCGCGTTTTGTATTGCCCAACTCCTGGAGCGTGCTGGGCTACATCACCATGAATTGCGCGACATTGGGCGACGCCATGAGCCGCATCATGCCGTTCGAGAAACTGGTGGGGGACATGGGCGTCAGCCGCGCCGAAGTGCAAGACCCACACGTGCACCTGATCTGGACCTGCCGCCATCAACGCCCGCGAATCCGCCGGCACCTGGTGGAGAATGTCCTCGGTTCGTGGCTGCAATATGCGCGCTGGATTGCCGATACCCAGCTGTCTCCGGCCGCTGTCTGGCTTGAGCATTCACAGCCCCACGACACAACGCTGGCGCAGTACGAGGAATTCTTCGACTGCCCCGTGTTGTTCGAGCAGCCCTATTCGGCGCTGATAGTGCCGTTGCCCTATTTACAGCTGCCATTGCGCCAGGCCGATGCGCAATTGCTGCGCACCCTGGAAGAACATGCGCAGGGTTTGATGGCCACGCTGGAAGACGCGTCGCTGGAGCAACGCGTCAAGAGCATCCTGCGCCAGTTGCTCAAGGAAGGGCTGCCACGCAAAGAACAGGTTGCTGAACAGTTCGCCGTGTCCGTGCGCACGCTGCAACGCCAGCTGCATCAGGCGGGCACGTCGTACCAGCAGATCCTCGATGATTTGCGCCAGGAGCTGGCCGAGCACTACCTGCTCAATAGCGCCCTGCCGATTCAGGACATTGCCCAGTACTTGGGGTTTACCGAACCGCGCTCATTTCATCGCACGTTCAAGAGCCGTCGCGGGATACCGCCGGGGGAATTTCGGCAGACTCATCGGGTGGCGGTTGATGACTGAAACTTTCAAGCAGTGGACGGCAGGAATTTTCCGCTTGATACGTAGGATGAATCCGGGTGTGGGTCAGCATTATGTGGCTTGCCTGGTTGATTGAGTTGGGTGTTCGGGCCTCATCGCGAGCAGGCTCGCTCTCACAGTTGGGCATGTGTGTTCTGGAGCGCGCGGGGCTTGTTTAATCGGTGTCAGCTTCACGTCTTGAAAGCTACAGTTTCTTGCGTGGATACCTACAGGTACGCCAGAATCCGCCGGCTTGTGCGGCTTGGGGTGGGTCGGTAACTTGGTTCGGGTCACTGATTTTCAGTGATCGGGTTTAGTCGCCCGGATAGTTCCCAACGGTTGCACACGTGTCATCAGTCAGGCATCTACCTGCACTTGATGGTGGCTGTGCGCGAGGCGTCTTCGGATGCGCCGGATTTGGGTTCTTTACCGGTCGACTAACTTGCGCACAGCCGCCTCCCTTTCGTTTAGTCGCGAGACGGTTGCGGCCTACTAAAGGAAAGATCCCATGGTCAAAGTTACCCCCAATCCGCCAGACGCAGATCCGGCAGCACCATCAGACGAACCCGTCTCAGATACTCCTCACAACACCGCCGAACGCGCCCCCTCATTCGCCGACATCAAAGCCACCCCACACAAACTCTGCTCCCTCTTTACGGTCAATCCCGAGGCCGATACCGAAACGCTGCTGGCCTATGCCTGCGAGTCGCTGGCGTCGGCCAATGTCATGGCCACTGATCTGGTGGATCATCTGGAGGGGACGTCGCGTAATGCGCTGTTGGGAATTGCGCAAGTCATCATGCTGGGCGAGCTGACGGTGAATCGGGTGCTGGATCGCCTCGAATCGCCGGCATGATGGTCTGATCAAAAGATCGCAGCCTCGTTCCACTCGGCAGCTCCTACCTGGGTTTGTGGGTAACCGCGAAATGTGTGGTTAGACCCGGTCAATGTAGGAGCTGCGGCACGCTGCGATCGTTTGACTTTACTGCGCTTAATTAAAACCTACCCGCAAGTCTCCTTCCCGCGCCAAGAACCGCCCTTCCCTACGGCCATTCGCCTGGCCATCGCGATAGCTCAACACACCGTTGACCCACACCCCGTCAATCCCTTGCGCCGCGCGTTGCGGATCTTTGAAATCCGCGACATCGCGAACCGTCAGAGGATCGAACAACACCAGATCCGCCCAATAGCCTTCACGGATTTCACCCCGCTCCTTCAAGCCGAATCGTGCGGCGGACAGCCCGGTCATTTTGTGCACGGCGGTGTGCAGTGGGAACAGACCGACGTCGCGACTGAAATGCCCAAGCACCCTTGGAAAAGCGCCCCACAAACGCGGATGCGGAAACGGGTCTTCCGGCAATCCGTCAGAGCCCACCATCGACAGCGGATGCGCGAGGATTCTGCGTACGTCAGCCTCGTCCATTCCGTAGTACACCGCACCCGCCGGTTGCAACTTGCGGGCGGCGTCCAGCAGTGGCACACCCCAGTCGGCAGCGATGTCCATCAGGTCGCGACCACCCAGCTCCGGATGCGGCGTCGACCAGGTGATGGTGATGCGATGGGCGTCGGTGACTTGCTTGAGGTCCAGGGTCGAAGAGCTGGCCGCATAGGGATAACAATCGCAGCCCACCGGGTGAGTCTTCGCCGCCTCTTCAAGCGCTGCCAACAGTTGCGGACTGCGTCCCCAATTGCCGGCGCCAGCGCATTTTAGGTGGGAGATGATCACGGGCGTTTTTGCATGACGGCCGATCTGGAAGGCCTCGTCCATGGCGTCCAGCACCGGTTCGAATTCGCTGCGCAAATGGGTGGTGTAGACGGCACCGAAGGCGGTCAGTTCTTCGGTCAGTTGCATCACTTCATCGGTGGAGGCCGAGAAGGCGCTGGCGTAGGCCAGACCGGTGGACAAACCCAGGGCACCGGCTTGCAGACTTTCACGCAACTGCTCGCGCATGGCGCTGATTTCATCCGGCGTGGCGGTGCGGAACAGGTCGTCGAGGTGGTTGCTGCGTAACGCGGTGTGGCCGACCAGCGCGGCGACGTTCAGCGTGGTTTGCGCCGCTTCGACGGCGGCGCGGTAATCGCGAAATGTCGGGTAAACAAACGCTGACGCGGTGCCGAGCAGATTCATCGGATCGGGCGGATCGCCGCGCAAGCTCACTGGCGAGGCGCTGATCCCGCAGTTGCCGACGATCACCGTGGTCACGCCCTGACTGAGTTTTGGCAGCATCTGCGGCTGGCGGATGACCACGGTGTCATCGTGGGTGTGCACGTCGATGAATCCTGGCGCCAACACCCGACCTGCCGCGTCGATTTCTTCGTTGGCCGAGTCGTGTTGCAAGTCACCGATGCGCTCGATGCGCCCGTTCAGAATCGCTACGTCGGCGGTGTAGCCGGGGCTGTTGCTGCCGTCGATGATCAGGGCGTTGCGAATCAGCGTGTCGTACTTCATGTCAGTCTCCCAGCGGCAAATGGTCATCGCCGCCGCGGTAATCGTCCAGGGCGAGTTTGATCCGCCGCAGACGCTCTTGATTGTCTTCAGGATTGGCCAGTGCCACCTCGGTGGCGAGCACGTCGATGGCGAACAACATGCCGTAGCGCGCTGCGGTGGGTTTGTAGATGAATGAAGTTTCAACGCCTTGCAGCGGTATCACCACATCGGCCAATTGCGCCAGCGGCGAATCGGCCCGGGTGATGGCAAGAATCCGCGCGCCGTAGTTGCGCGCCAGTTCAATGGCCTCGAGCAGTTCGGGGGTGATGCCGGTCAGGGAGCAGGCGATAACCGTGTGTTCCGCACCCAGGCTGGCGGCGGTGACGCGCATCATCACCGGGTCGTGGCACGCCGCGATCGGGTAACCGAAACGCACCAGTCGAACTTGCAACTCGTCACAGCACAAGGTCGAACAGCCGCCCATGCCGAAGGCGTGAATCATCCGCGCCTGGCCGAGCAACTTGACCGCATCGGCGAAGCGCGACTCGTCGAACGCCGACAAGTGCTGGCGCAGCGTCGACTCGATATCGCCGACGATTTGCCCGTAGAACGCAGACTGCTCAGGCGTGCCCGCCGGGTCGAGAAAACGGCTGCCGACACCGCTGGCCTGGGCCAGTTGCAGGCGCAAATCACGCAGGTCGCGACAGCCCACCGTGCGGGCAAAACGAGACAGCGTCGCGGTGCTCACTTCGGCTCGCTGCGCCAGTTCATCGAGGCTGGCGGACGCGGCAAACCCTACGTCATCGAGCATCAGCCGGGCGATGCGTCCTTCGCCAGCGCTGAAGGAATCCTGACGGGCTCGGATGTGGTAGAGGATGTCCATGGCGGGCGGCTCCGGTTAAAGCAGGTAGGAAAGACCCACGGTCAGACCGAAAGCAACCACCGAGATGATGGTCTCGAGCACGGTCCAGGTCTTGAAGGTCTGGGCGACGGTCATGTTGAAGTATTCCTTGATCAACCAGAAGCCGCCGTCGTTCACGTGGGAAAAGATAACCGACCCCGCGCCCGTCGCCAGCACCAACAACTCCGGATGGGGATATCCCAGACCAATGGCCACCGGGGCTACGATGCCCGAAGCGGTGGTCATGGCCACCGTGGCCGAGCCCGTGGCAATGCGCATCAACGCTGCAAACAACCAGCCCATGAGCAGTGGCGACAGATGAAACTCCTGGGCCAGGCCGACGATCTGGTCGGTGACGCCCGCGTCCACCAGAATCCGGTTAAGGCCACCGCCGGCGCCCACCAGCAAGGTGATGCTGGCGGTGGGTGCCAGGCATTCGTTGGTGAACTTGAGGATTGATTCGCGACTGAAGCCCTGGGCAATGCCCAGGGTCCAGAAACTCAATACGGTCGCCAGCAGCAGGGCGATCACCGAGTTGCCGATGAACAGCAGAAACTGGTTCAAGCCGCTGCCTGGCGTTGAAATCAGGTTCGCCCAGCCGCCGATCAGCATCAGGACCACCGGCAACAAAATGGTCGCCATGGTGATGCCGAAACCCGGCAGACGATCCCGCGGTTCGCGGTCGAGGAACTGGCGCTCCAGCGGATTATCCGCCGGCAGTTGAATGCGCGGCACAATGAATTTGGCGTACAGGGGACCGGCGATAATCGCCGTCGGAATACCGATGAGAATCGCATAGAGCAAGGTCTGCCCCACGGACGCCTGATAAGCCTGTACTGCCAACATGGCGGCCGGGTGCGGTGGCACCAGGGCGTGCACCACGGACAAGCCGGCAACCATCGGCAAACCAACCATCAGGATCGACACGCCCACACGCCGCGCTACGGTAAAGGCGATCGGCACCAGCAAGACAAAACCGACCTCGAAAAACAGCGGCAGTCCGACCAGGAACGCAATGCAGACCATCGCCCAGTGCGCGTTCTTCTCGCCAAATCGATCAATCAGCGTGCGCGCCATCTGCTCGGCGCCGCCGGACTCGGCCATCATTTTGCCGAGCATGGTGCCCAGCGCGACCACGAGCGCGATGTGCCCCAGGGTTTTACCGACGCCGGCCTCGTAAGCGCCGACCACACCGGAAGGTGGCATCCCGGCCAGCAAGGCCAGGCCGATAGACACCAAGGTGATTACGATGAAGGGATTAAGACGGTAACGGGCGATCAGAACGATCAGCGCGATGATGGCGATGGCGGCATAAACCAGCAGCCAATAGCCGAAGGACGGTGTCATGCGGTACTCCTCGAAAGGGTCACGTCGAATGGGTTGTGAAACTCTTAAATCATTTCGAGACGTGATTTTCAAACCGCATGAAAGTTATTTTCGTTCAGGGATATGGTTTGTCGTTTAGAGGCATGCGGCGTCGCAGGTAATGAAAATAGACGCTGCGGATTTTCATCAGTAACAGGGGTCACCGCGTCATCGTTCATCGCGAGTAGGCTCACTCCTACAGTGGATCTTCAGTGGACACAGATTGTGTGTTCGACAGAGATCCATCGTGGGAGTGAGCCTGCTCGCGATGACTGTCTGCTGTAATGTTTGGCGTTCTCGTGTCAGGCGAACTCTGCACCTTCGCGCTTGAGCATTTGCTTGCAGCGTTCCGAGAGGTGAAACACGCGCAGGTGTTTGCCGGCCTTGGCGTAACGTTCCCGCAGGGTTTTCAGTGCGGCGATGGCCGAGTAGTCGACGAATCTCAGGTGACGGCAATCGATCGTCACCACGGCCGGGTCATTGGCGGGATCGAACTGATTGAGAAAGGGCGTGGTCGAGGCGAAGAACAGTGTGCCGTGCAGGTGGTAAAGCTTGCTGCCGTCGGCCTCGATGTGCGCGTCGGCGTACAGTTCGCGGGCCTGCTGCCAGGCGAAGTTGAGTGCTGCGATGACGATGCCGCAGAGCACGGCGGTGGCGAGGTCGGTGAACACCGTAATGACCGTCACGGCGACGATGACCAGCACGTCGTTCAGCGGCACTTTGTTCAGCACCCGCAACGACGCCCAGGCGAACGTTTGCTGCGACACCACAAACATCACGCCCACCAGCGCGGCCAACGGAATTCGCTCGATCAGCGGCGACAAAAACAGGATGAACAACAGAATCAGTACACCGGCCACGACCCCGGACAACCGCCCACGTCCGCCGGAGCTGAGGTTGATCACGGTCTGCCCGATCATCGCGCAACCGCCCATGCCGCCAAACAGCCCGGAGACCATATTGGCTGCACCCAGCGCCACGCATTCCCGATCCGGGTAGCCACGGCTCTCGGTGATTTCATCGGTGAGGTTCAGTGTCAGCAGGGTTTCCAGCAGCCCCACCATGGCCATCAATAGGGCGTAAGGGGCGATGATGCGCAGGGTCTCGAGATTCCAGGGAATGTCCGGCAGCGCGAAGGTCGGCAAGCCGCCGGCAATGTGGGCCATGTCGCCGAGGGTGCGGGTCGGCAGGCCCAGCAAATAAACCGCAAGCCCCACACCGAGAATCGCCACCAGCGCGGGCGGCACGCTGCGGGTCAGACGTGGCAGCAGGTAGACGATCGCCATCGTCGCAGCCACCAGGCCGGTCATCAGGTACAGCGGGGCGCCACTCAGCCAGGCTTCACCGTTCTTGAAATGCTCCAGCTGCGCCAAGGCAATGATGATCGCCAGGCCGTTGACGAAGCCGAGCATGACCGGGTGCGGCACCATGCGCACCAGCTTGCCCAGCTTGAGCAGACCGAAGGCCAGCATGATCAGCCCACCCAGCAGCACGGTCGCCAGCAAGTACTGCACGCCGTGTTGCACCACCAGCGCGACGATGACCACCGCCATCGATCCGGCGGCTCCGGAGACCATGCCCGGGCGGCCGCCGAACAGTGCAGTCAGGGTGCAGATGATGAACGCGCCATACAGGCCCATCAATGGGTTGAGATGAGCTACCAGCGCAAAGGCGATGCATTCGGGCAGCAAGGCGAACGAGGTCGTGAGTCCGGCCAGGACATCGGCGCGCAGACGTTGTGGTTTCATGGGTTACCCAGACTGTACGGGCCGCAGGACGTGGCCGGAAACGAGGGTGGGGATGTTACGGAATTGGGGGCAATTCGGCCAGTTGCGGGGAGGCTGAAAATGCCATCGCCAGCAGGCTGGCTCCCACATTTGATCTCTGCCGAACACAGATTTTGTGTTCAACAAAGCCCCCTGTGGGAGCTAGCTTGCTAGCGATGAACGATGACGCGGTCTACAGCGAACTCACACCATTTCGTCACGAATCCATTCAACCACCGACGTGCGTTTCGGTACCCAGCCCAGCAATTCGCGCGCATGTTTGCCGCGCACACGGCTGTTGGAGCCCAGGCCATAGTTGGCCATTTCATAGCCCCATTCGGCTTCGGCGTCCTTGAGCGGCCAGTCTTGCGGCGCGCCCAGTTTCAACGCTTCGGCCATCGCCGTGGTCATGTCGATGAACGACGCTTCACCACTTTCGACGAAATAGAACGTACCCGGAACGTTGTTGGTCAGCGCCAGCAAATAAAGGGCCACCACGTCTTCGATGTGTACATTGGACCAGATGTTCTGACCGCTGCCGACGTGACGCACCACACCGCTTTTACGCGCCTGTTTCAGCAAGCGCGGCAATTGCACGCTGTCGCGATTGACGCCCAGGCTGTGGCCGTAGATCAGGGTGTTGCAGATCACGGCCGAGTTCACGCCGTCTTTCGCTGCCGCGAGGATCAGGTTGTCGATGGCCACGCGCGCCGCCTTGTCGACGGTAGGCTCCGGCAGGTTGTCTTCGATGTAAATGACGTCGCTGGATTTGCCGCCCGACGCATCGCCGACGATGCTCGAACCGCTGGTGTGCAGGAACACTTTGTTGGAACCGCGCAGCGCGTCGAGCAAGGCTTGCACTGCGCCGCGATGGTCGCTACTGGCGGCATTGATGACGGCGTCGGCCGCCTGGGCTTGCTCGGTCAGCAGTGCGCTGTCATCAAGCGTCCCGATGACCGGAGTGATCCCCAGCGCCTTCAACTCATTGGCTTGTTCAGTGCTGCGAACCAGCCCCGTGACGGTATGACCAGCCCGGACCAGACCGGTAGCGATAGAACCGCCGATAAAACCTGCAGCGCCGGTAACGAATACGTTCATGGAGAAACTCTCTGCGTGAATAAGTGATGTGTCCAGTATTGAGGACCTGGCCCCCTGGAAACAGACGGTGCAGCCCAAATCACTCTTGCGCAGGGATCACGAATCAGCCGTTGAAATCTGCAAGTGCGTACGCGGCCAGTTTCCCCTGAATGAAGTCGAGGAAGCACTGAATCCGCAGGGCCAGTTGCGAGTTGCGGTAGTACACGGCGTTGATCGGCTGGCGATAGCCGCTGTTGAAATCCGCCAGCAGCACATGCAGGCGACCGGCGCGAATATCCTCGATGGTCATGAAGTGCGACAGGCAGGCGATGCCCTGACCTTCCAGTGCCAGCTGCCGGATCGTCTCGCCGCTGGAGGCGCTGATCGAGGCCTGGATCGGCCAGCGGTCACCATGCACGTAGCGCAACGGCCATTGGTTCAAACCTTCGTTCTGGGTGAAGCCCAGCAGGTTATGTTCGGTCAGGTCCGCAACCGCCAAGGGCGCGCCGTGCTGTTCCAGATAAGCCGGGCTGGCGACGATGTGCAGCGGGCTGCAACCCAGGGAGCGGGCGTGCAGCGTCGAGTCGGCCAGGGTGCCGATACGAATGGCGATATCGGTGCTTTGTTCGAGCAGGTCGATGATCAAGTCATTGCTGTTGAGCTCAAGCTGGATGTCCGGGTAGAGGCGGCGGAATTCGTCGATGTACGGCACGATCGCGTGCAGCATGAAGGGCGACGCGGCGTTGATGCGCAGACGCCCGGACGGCGTTTGCTGGCGGGAGGTCAGGCGCTCTTCGAGTTCGTCCATCTGATCGAGAATCCGCTTGGCATGCTCGAAGAAGTACTTGCCCTCCTCCGTCAGGTCCATGCGCCGCGTGGTGCGGTTGATCAAGGTGGTGTCGAGCTTGGCCTCCAGCCGCGACAGTGTGCGGCTGACGGCAGAGGGCGTCTGCCCGACCTGCTCGGCGGCAGCGGAAATCGACCCGCATTCAATCACGCAGACGAAAATCTGCAATTCATCGGATCTGGCTTTCACGTGTGTCCTCTCAGCGTTGCACTTATCGCCAAAATCGCAGCCTGCGGCAGCTCCTGCAGGGAAATGATCACTCTGTAGGAACTGCCGCAGGCTGCGATCTCTTCAATCGTTGCGACCGATAGTAGCCTGAAACACTTAGGCTGACAGGCCAAACACCTCGGCCAGATGCTGTTCATAACGCGCCACATCCGCCTCGATGTTCGGGCGTTTCATCACGTCAACACAGAGGAACGTCGGCAGGCGAGTCATGCCGAGGAACTCGTTGGCTTTATGGAACGGGAAATACACCGCGTCCACGCCCTTGGCTTCAAAGAAGTCGGTCGGATCGTCGAACGCTTGCTGCGGCGCGTTCCAGGTCAGCGACAACAGGTATTGCTTGCCGTGCACCAGGCCGCCGCTGCCGTATTTCTGCGAGGCATCGGAACGGGTACGACCGTCGCTGGCATAAAGGCTGCCATGGCCTTCGGTGAACACTTCGTCGATGTATTTCTTGACGGTCCACGGAGCGCCCATCCACCAGCCGGGCATCTGGTAAATGATGACGTCGGCCCAAAGGAATTTGGCGACCTCTTCGGCGACGTCGTACCCCTCATCGATGAAGGTGGCTTTGACGTCGATGCCGCCACGGTCCAGTACGCTCAGCGCGGCTTCATGCAAGGTGGTGTTGTAGAGGCCATCGGAGTGGGCAAACTTTTTACCGCCATTGAGCAACAGGACTTTTTTCATGGGGAGTTCTCATAAGGTCTGGAATTCGATGGCGGCAGAATATCGACCGGCCTCGCGCGGAGTAACCGCTGAATTCGCAAAACTCATTTGACCTGCACGCACGAATCGACCGCGTATTGTTGCTTTAGACTGGCACTCATTCTTAAACGAGGATTTTTTAGTGAGTGAGATTCAAGGCTTCATCCTGCAGGCCAAGACCCGTCCGGAAAAGGCGGACGCGTTCGAAGCGCTCTTCAGCGGCTACGTGCAAGCGAGTCGCGCCGAACCGGGTTGCATCGAGTACCACATGCTGCGCGATAAACAGGACCCGACACTGTTTATCTTCTATGAGATCTGGCAGTCCCAGGCTCACCTCGACGTGCACTCGAACCTGCCGCACATGGCGAGTTTTCGCGAGATGCGCATGGAGTATCTGGAGCGCGATTTCGATATCCGCGCCATTGATATGCTTAGCCCGTCATCTGCTAGCCGTTAATCAGCAAATGGCCGCCGAGCACGCCGAGGCCAATGAAGAAAACACGCTTGAACAACGGGGCGCTGATGCGCTGGCGTAACCATTGACCCAGCAGCATGCCGGCGACTGCCGGGATCAACGCCAGCAGCGACGCGCTCAACTCGCCTCCACCGAGGGCGCCGCGCCACAGCAGGCCGGCGGCCAGCGCGAGGGTCGAGACGGTGAATGACAGCCCCAGTGCCTGCACCAACTCATCCTTGTTCAACCCCAGCGCTTGCAGATACGGCACGGCTGGAATCACGAACACGCCGGTGGCCGAGGTGATGACGCCCGTCAGTACGCCACAGAGCGGACCCAGCCAGCGCTCGGTGCGCGGGGCGACGTGGAAGGTCGGCAGCAACAAGCCGCTCAACGCATACAGCAGCAACGCCGCGCCCAATCCTCGTACGACCCAATGCCCACCGGCCATGCCGATCCACAGCGTGCCCGCGCCCGTGCCGATGAAAATCGCCAGCAACATCGGCCACAACCGTTTGATCAATCGATGCAGATGACCACCGAAGGCCAGTTGCCAGACGTTGGTCAATGTCGCAGGAATGATCAACAGCGCAGCAGCCTGCGAAGGAGCCATAGCCAGACCGAGCAAACCCATGGCAATGGTCGGGAGGCCGAGGCCGATCACGCCTTTGATCGTGCCGGCCAGGAGGAAGGTGGCGATGACCATCAGCGACAGGGCCAGGCCGAGATTCTGGTAGAACGCGACGAGAGTATTCATGGGGTTATCGTGGGCGTGGATGGGGGAGTTGAAAAGCTGGTTTATACTGAGGTTGCCTCTTGATTTGATTGAGGCTTGGATTTTCTGTATAGCTAATGACGCCATCGCGAGCAGGCTCGCTCCCTCATTTGATTGCATTCCACTGTAGGAGCGAGCCTGCTCGCGGTGAGGACAGCTCAGGCAACATAAACTCATGGAAAAACCATGCACTTCGACCTCACCGACCTGCGCCTCTACCTGAACGTCCTAGACACCGGCAACATCACCGCCGGTGCCGCGCGCAGTCATTTGTCCCTGGCGGCGGCGAGTGCACGGATCCGCGCCATGGAGGCTTCACTGGGGATTGATTTCCTGCAACGCGGTCGCCGGGGTGTCACGCCGACCGCCGCCGGTAAAGCACTGGCGCATCACGCCCGGCTCCTGCTGCAACAGGCCGAGCGCCTGCAGCAAGACCTGGCGGAGTACGCCAAGGGCGTGAAAGGCCAGGTTCGATTGTTGTGCAACACCACGGCAATCACCGAGTACCTGCCGGAATTGCTCGCGGATTTTCTGTGCACCCACCCCAACCTCGACATTGACCTGCAAGAGCTGCCCAGCGCCCGCATTACCCACGCCTTGCGCCAGGGCGCGGCGGAGCTCGGAATCATCTCCGACGCCGTCGACACTCATGACTTGCAGACCCGCGCGTTTCGTGACGATCCGCTGGTACTGGTCATGCCCCTCACCCACCCCTTGGCCGACCTCGAAGCCTTGAGCTTCAGCGACACCTTGCAGCACGATTATGTCGGTCTGAATGCCGGCAGCGCCTTGGCGATTTACCTGGAAGAACAAGCCCTGCACAGCGGTTCACGCCTGCAGATCCGCATCCGTGCCGATGGCTTCGACGGTGTGCTGCGCATGGTGGCTCGCGGCGTTGGGTTGGCGGTCGTGCCTCGTGCCGCCGTCACCCGCTGGACAGGTGAACGCCCCTTCAAAAGCGTCCCGCTGCAAGAACACTGGGCCCAGCGCAAACTGCTGCTGTGCGCCCGGGATTTTGCGCTGCTGCCCGGATACGCGAAGGCGCTGCTGAACGCCTTGACTCTCCCCTGAGGGGCAGACTTTACCCTTGCGCTTTCCTCTTCAAGGACGGTGACAATGGGCAAGCGTATTCTGGTGATTCTCGGCCATCCTTCCAGCAACAGTTTTTGCTCTGCGCTGGCTGAGCGCTACACCCAATCGGCGTTGCGCGCCGGACATGAAGTGCGCCAGTTGTTTCTGGGTCAACTGGATTTCGATCCGGTACTGCGGGAAGGCTATCAACAGGTCCAACCGCTGGAAGCCGGTTTGCGCCAGGCCCAGGCGGACATCCTGTGGGCGGAACAACTGACGCTGGTTTATCCCATCTGGTGGGGCGGGATTCCGGCTTTGCTCAAGGGTTTTCTCGATCGCGTGTTCCTGCCAGGTTTCGCGTTCAAATACCGCGAAGGCAAAGCATTTCCCGACAAGCTTCTGCGCGGCCGTAGCGCGCACTTGCTGGTGACCATGGACACACCGCCCTGGTACTACCGCTGGTTCTATCGCATGCCCGGCCTGCATCAGATGCGCAAGACCACCCTGGAACTCTGTGGCATCAAACCCACCAAAACCCTCACCTTCGGTCCGATCCTCGGTTCCAAGCCGACGCAGCGCGAGCGGTGGCTCAGGCAAGCCGAGGCTATCGCCTGCGGCTGAGTCTGCCGATAATGCAGCCGACTCGATAAAAGGGATTTTTCATGTACATCGGCCAAGCGGCGCAACGTTCCGGCACCACGATCAAAAGCATCCGTCACTACGAAGCAATCGGCCTGCTGCCTGCTCCCCAGCGTCAGGGGAAATACCGCGTGTATGACCAGCAAAGTATCGATCTGCTGATCTTCATCAAATGCGCTCAGCAACTGGGCTTCAAGTTGAAGGAGTTGCAAGCGGTCTTCAGCGGCCATCAAGGTCAGGAAGTGCCTTGGGCATTGGCGCATCAGGCCATCGCGAGCAAAAAGCTCGAAATCAGCGAACGGATCGAGGTGTTAGGGCGGCAACATGCTCAATTGGTCGCGTTCGAACACAGCATCGAACAGGCCAGAGCCGATTGCCCGCTGGAGAGTCTTTAAGGGTACTGCGCGTTTCTGGACACCCCGATGTCGAGCACAGACAACTGATCGTGCGAGGGGCGCTATAGGGTGCGACTTCGTTCTTGCATCCATTGCCTGGAGTCCACATGACCGCACCTATTACCGTTCTTCGCGACACTCACCCGCTGCCGGTACTCGACGCCTGCAAATGGGAAAAACTCGAAGGCGATCCGCACACCGTCAACCTCAACGCCTACACCAGCGAAGACGGCAGCAAGATCATGGGCACCTGGATCTGCACGCCGGGCAAATGGTATGTGGAATACGTGAAGTGGGAGTATTGCCATTTCCAGGAAGGCTACTGCGTGATTACCCCGGAAGGCATGGCGCCGATCCATCTGCGCGCGGGTGACATTTTCGTGGTCGAGCCGGGCATGAAAGGCACGTGGGAAGTGGTTGAGACCGTGCGCAAGTATTTCGTGTTTGCGTGATGCAAAAAAACCGGGAGATCACTGGACGTGGTCTCCCGGAAAAACAGTTTTTCTGGGTCGATAGATAACCCTGTGGCGAGGGGATTCAGCGAATCGTCGCACCGCCCCGTTCGGCTGCGAAGCAGCCCCAAAACTGCGACGGAGGTGTATCAGGTACACCGCGTGCGCTGATTTTACGACTGCTGCGCAGCCGGACGGGGCGGTGCGACGTTTCGCTAAATCCCCTCGCCACAGTAATGTGCTCACCTTAGGCTTTTCTAAGTGAACAGCATTGCGATAAGCGTCTGCCTTATTGCGGCTTGCGATAGCTATTAATGATCGCCGAGAAGTCCTGGCCACCCTCACCGCGCAAACTCATCGCCTGATACAACTGCTGGGCCACCGCGCCGAGTACCACCGGCTGGTGCGCCTGACGTGCCGCTTCAGTGGCCAGTCCCAGATCCTTGAGCATCAATTCGGCTCCGAATCCGCCGGTATAGCCGCGCGAGGCTGGTGCAGTTTCGACCACGCCTGGCCACGGGTTGTAAATCTCCGAACTCCAGCAACGCCCGGTGGAGCTGTTGATGATGCCGGCCAGCACGCCCGTGTCGATACCCAGCGCATCACCCAGGGCCATGGCTTCGCTGACGCCGACCATGGAGATGCCGAGCAGCAGGTTATTGCAGATCTTGGCGATCTGACCGGTGCCGACTTCGCCGCAATGGACAATGTTGCGGCCCATTTGCGCCAGCACCGGTTGCAAGGTGGCGAACAGCTCAGGTGTGGCACCGACCATGAAGGTCAACGTACCGGCAGCCGCACCACCCGTTCCGCCGGACACCGGCGCATCGGCCATCGCCACGCCTTGCTTGGCGGCGGCGGTGGCCACTTCACGCGCAGTCTGCGGATCGATGGTGCTGCAATCCACCGCAGGCACACCTTTGGCAATTCCCGCCAACACGCCGTCTTCACCCAGCCACACGCTGCGCACATGCACAGCAGCCGGCAGCATGGTGATCACCAGTTCAGCACCTTGCGCGGCTTCACGGGCCGAAGCGCTGATGCTGCCGCCCAGTTGCTCCAGCTCAGCCAGCACGGTTTTGTTCAGGTCGACCAGGTTCAGCGAATGGCCGGCCTTGATCAGGTTGCGCGCCATCGGCGCGCCCATGTTGCCGAGACCGATAAAAGCAATTTTCATGTCCGGCTCCTTAACGCAAGTTGATGGTGGTGTTCACACCGTCGTTGACGCTGTTGTCATCGAACCAGCGACTGGTGACAGTCTTGGTCTGAGTGTAGAACTGCACCACTTGCTTGCCATACGGACCGAGGTCGCCGAGTTTGGAGCCGCGTGAACCGGTGAAGCTGAAGAACGGGACCGGCACTGGAATCGGGATGTTGATACCCACCTGGCCAACGTCGATTTCGTTCTGGAATTTACGCGCCGCCGCACCGCTTTGGGTGAACAGGCCCGTGCCGTTGCCGAACGGGTTGGCGTTGACCATCGCAATGGCCTGGTCGAGGGTGTCGACTTCCAGCACCACCAGCACCGGGCCGAAGATTTCCTGGGTGTAGATCTGCATGTCGGTGGTCACACCGGAGAACAGGGTCGGGCCGACAAAGTTGCCTTGCTCGTATCCCTTGACGCTGATGTCACGACCGTCCAGTTCCAGCGTGGCGCCTTCCTTGATGCCGCTTTCAATCAGATCAAGAATGCGCGCCTTGGCACGCTTGGAAATCACGGGCCCCACATCAGTGCCTGGCTCGCTGCCGGCATTCACCGTGAGTTTCTGAGCCAGTGCTTTCAGATCCGGCAGCCATTGCTTGGCCGCGCCCACCAACACCACCACAGAGGTCGCCATGCAACGCTGACCGGCCGCGCCGAAACCGGCACCGACCAGGGCGTTGAGGGTCTGCTCGCGATTGGCGTCCGGCAGTACCACCGCGTGGTTCTTCGCGCCCATCATCGATTGCACGCGCTTGCCGTGTTTGCCGGCAAGGTCGTAAACGTGAGTGCCCACCGCCGTCGAGCCGACGAAGGAGACAGCCTTGATGTCCTGATGGGTGCACAGCGCGTCCACCACGTCCTTGCCGCCATGCACGACGTTGAGGACGCCCGCCGGCACACCCGCCTCGAGTGCCAGCTCAACCAGGAGCATGGTCGACAATGGATCTTGCTCGGAAGGTTTCAGGACAAAAGTGTTGCCGCAGGCGATGGCCATCGGGAACATCCACAGCGGAATCATCGCCGGGAAATTGAACGGGGTGATGCCGGCGCACACGCCGATGGGCTGGCGCAAGGTGTAGGTATCGACGCCGCTGGCAACGTTTTCGGCGAACTCGCCCATTTGCAGGGTGCCAATGGAGCAGGCATGTTCGACCACTTCCAGGCCGCGGAAGATATCGCCTTCAGCGTCGGCGATGGTTTTGCCCTGTTCGCTGCTCAGCACCACGGCGATGCGCTTGGAGTGTTCGCGGATCAAGGCCTGGAGCTTGAGCATGATGCGCATGCGTGCGCCGATCGGCGTCAGCTTCCAGGTCTGGAAGGCGCTATGGGCGGCAGCAATGGCGGCGTCGACTTCGGAGGCGGTGGCAAACGGAACCCTGGCCAGCACTTGCTGGGTCGCCGGGTTGACGATGTCGTGCCATTCGGTGGTCTGGGATTCGACCCACTCGCCGTTGATCAACAGTTTGACCTTTTGCACGGTGGTTTCGTTAGGCGTGAGCGATGCGTTCATGTTGGGTCTCCTGGACTTGTTGTTATCAGGGAGCCAAGGCGAGAAAGTCGCCTTGAGATGAGGCGTGTGTCGCGAATTGGTGATCGGACGGTTTTTGGAGTATAGATGTGCAAACTTCTAATAAGAACGCACATAAAAGCCGGTCCATCATGCAAAAAAACATCACGTCTCTAGGTTCGTTGAACTGGGATGACCTCAAGTTTTTCCTCGAAGTCGCCCGCACCCGCAAGGCCAGCACCGCTGCCAAGCGTCTGGCGGTGGACTACACCACCGTCTCGCGGCGCATCAGTTCGCTGGAATCGGCATTGGGCACGTTGCTGTTCGAAAAGTCCCGGACCAGCGGTTTCGTCCTGACCGCAGAAGGCCAACGCCTGCTGGGTTACGCCGAATCGATTGAAAGCACCCTGCACATGGCGTGCGAGCAGGTGTCGGGGTCGGGCGTGGCGTTGTCGGGTCACGTGCGCATGGGTTGCACCGAAGGGTTCGGCAGCTTTTTCATTACCCCGCAGCTCAGCCACTTCGTCGATGCCTACCCGGCGATCTCGGTGGACATCCTGCCGCTGCCGCACTTCATCAGCTTGTCCAAGCGCGAAGCAGACATCGTCATCGCCCTGGAGCGACCGGAGCACGGTCCTTATGTGTGCTGCAAACTCTGCGACTATCGATTGCAGCTTTACGCGACCCAGGACTATCTCGACAAACACCCACCGATACGCCGCCCGGCAGACCTGGGCAAGCATGCCTTCATCAGTTATGTGGATGATCTGGCGTTCAGTTCAGAGCTGTTGTATCTGGCGAACGCACTGCCCGGCGCCAGCGCCAACCTGCGCAGCACCAGCGTGATCGCGCAGTTCGTGGCAGCGCAGCAAGGACGGTCGCTGGCAATTCTGCCGTGCTTCCTCGCAGCCCAGGATCCACGGTTACTGCCGGTGTTGCCGGAAGAAATCAACATCACCCGGCAGTTCTGGATGTACTGCCGGGAGGATTTGAGGAAGCTCAAGCGGATCACCCTGTTGTGGGATTACATACGCGCGGTGACTGAGCAGAATCAGGGCTTGTTGATGGGTGAGAGTCGGGAAACGCTGTTCGCCGATTAGTCGGCGGACACGACGATTGCTACGCGGCGGTTCTCGGTTCGGCCAGCGGTGGTGGTGTTGGTGGTGACCGGGACGCTGCTGCCCAGGCCGCGTAATTGAATGTTTTCTTCCTTCATGCCGACGGTGCTCAGGACCTTGGAGACGCTTGTGGCGCGACGCACGGAAAGCTGTTCGTTATAGGCCTCTTTGCCCGACGCGTCGGTGTGGCCGTCAACCCGAACCCGATTGATTCCGACGCCTAGAAGCGCCTTGCCGATGCGCTCAACGATGTCGGTGCTGGCGCTATTCAAACTGTCGTCGTCACTGCCAAACAGCACTTTGCCGGACAGACCAAAGGCCCAACCCTCGTCGGTCAATTCGAACCCTTGTTGTTTCAGTACCGCAATCTGCGCAGGTGTCAGGCCTTTCTGGGGTGCCGTCTGGCAACCGGTCAACGCCAATACCGCCATGAACAGCGTAACGGTGAAAAAATGAAGGGATCGTTGGGTCATTGAGAACACGGGGGTTAGCTCCTGGTTTGAACTGCGACGGCAGAGTGCTCCGACTCTGCGGTGTGTTGCGCGCCTCGGGAAAGGCGCTTGGCTTGATACATGGCGGCGTCGGCGGCATGCAGTAGCGCACCCGGCGAGACGCCATGATCGGGGAAAACGGCGACGCCAATACTGAGGGACGTAAATACGTGGGCATCGCCCGGAATCAGGATCGGCTCTTCCATGCTGGCGAGGATATTGTCGGCGATTCGTTCGGCGTCTGCGGTTTTGTGCAACGGCGTCAGCAGGACGGCAAACTCGTCACCGCCCAGGCGCGCGACCAGATCGTCTTCGCGAAGCTGTGCACGCACCCGGTTGGCGACGGCCACCAGCACCGCATCGCCCGCGGCGTGGCCGAAGTTGTCGTTGATTTCCTTGAACCGGTCACTGTCGAGGAACAGTACGGCGACGCGCTCGTTGAGCTTGCTGGCGTTGCGCAGTGCGCGCATCAAGCGACCTTCGAAAAAGGCCCGGTTGGGTAATCCGGTGAGGCTGTCATGACTGGCCTGGTGGGCGAGGGTTTCGTTCTCGCTTTGCAAATGGGTTTGCCAGGATTCGAGTTCATCGAGCAAGGCATTGAAGTCGTTGCCCAGGTCGTCGAGTTCGGCAATGTCGGCCGGGGGGACGCGCTGGTCGAAGGCGCGTTCGCTGCGAGCCGCGTGCGCCACAGACGCCAGGCTGCGTAATGGACCGGTGATCCCGCGCAGTTGCCGACGGGCAAGATAGAGCGCCACCCACGCACTGACAGCGGTGCACAACATGATGCCCATCAGGCCACTGAGCAGGAACCGCAACAAGCTGCCGCCATGGCCGGTGAGCTCGATGCTGCCGACCTCCCGGCCTTGATGGACGATCGGCATGCTGATCGGTTTTTCCAGGAAGGTCTTGGCAATCTGGACTTCCAGCTCGGAAAACAGACCTGTTTCAGGTCGCTGCCAACGCGCCAGCAGCCGACCGTGACTGTCCAGCACCTGAGCATCGGCGACTTCTTCGGTGGAGGCTATCAACGCCAGGGCTTCGGTGGCTGCGGCCTTGTCGTTGAACACCACGGCCGCCTCCACGGTGTAATTGATGGAGCGTGCGATCAGGTGCAGGTTGTGGTCGGCATAGACCCGCAAGGCCAATACACCGAGCAGGGTCAGGGAGACGCTGGCCATGGCCAGGGCCACCAGCGCGACAACCAAATGACCGCGGCCAATGACCGAGCGCAACGTGGGACGGGTGTCAGCTTTAAACAGGCTCATGGCGCCGCCGATTTGCGGCGCGACAGTTGCAGCACGCTCGGGTGAATGCGTACACCGCTTCGGGCGACGGAGTCGAGGTTGACCTCGAAAGACACCTGATCATCGCTGACCCGCAGACAGAACAGACTGCCAACGGTGCATGGATCGTCGGCTTCGCTGATGCTCAACACCGCAAGCCCGGCCAGCGAAGCAAACAGTCGACTGCGTTCGTCGCTGGTCAATTTGCCGATGTAGACGGCATCGCATTCAGTGGCGATTGAAGGGTTGGCGGCCAGTAACCGGCGCACGACAACGGGACGGCCAGTGGCTTGAGTGGTGCCCTTGACCAGGTCGTCGGTGTACTCGGTGGGGCCTACGATGCACAGGCGCAGTTGCGCAGGTTCAACCGGCCAGCGGGCATAGCTGAGGATGCCCAGCACGACTTGAGTAACGGCGCTGGCCCGTTGGTCTGCCATGCTTACCGGTGCTTGCGGCTGTGCGAAAGCGAGATTGGTCAAGAAACAGAGAACCCCGGCGAGCAACAGATGCTTGCAGACAGCGACGCGTCCTGTCGTCCAGACAGCCAGCTTCATGATGCGGGGATTCTCGTGATGTAGCGAAATGATGCCGCAACGATAGCACAGTGCCCTGTTGCCAGCGAGGCCAAGCGCTGCGCCACATCGGACAGATTCCGTTACGGGTCAATCGTTTGGGTTGGCCCCTCTTCCAGCTCCAGCATCAAACCGCTCAAGCGCTTGACCTTGCGCCGAACCGCTTCTTCGAACACGCCCGTACGAGGCTCGATCAACGTGAACCAGTTTTTGGCTCGGGTGATACCGGTGTAGATGAGCTCTTTGGTGAGCACGGGATTGAGGGCGTCCGGCAAGATCAACGCGGTGTGAGCAAACTCCGAGCCCTGGGATTTGTGCACGGTCATGGCGTACACGGTTTCGACATCATTGAGCCGGCTCGGCAGGACGAATCGCACACCGCCCTGACCGTCATTTCGCGGGAACGCCACGCGCAGCACCGGTGCTCCCGCCTCGGGTCCGTCACGCTCAGGCAGCTTGAGGGCGATGCCGATGTCGCCGTTCATCAACCCTAAACCGTAGTCGTTGCGCGTCATCAGCACGGGGCGGCCTTCGTACCATTGGTGATCACTGTCGATCAGTCGAGCCTTGAGCAGCGCTGCCGTCACTCGCTGATTCAAACCCTCCACGCCCCAAGGACCTTTACGCACAGCACACAGCAACTGAAATGCGTCGAAGGCTTCCAGGACCTGGCGAGCCCATTCGGTCCAGCACGGATCATCAAGTGGCCGGCCAAGTGCCGGGCGCTGGGTGCGCAGAAGACTCAGGTAATGCCGATAACCTAATGGACCATCGCCATGACCTTCGAGTAGCAGGCGTTCCAGTGCACGGTCCTGCTCGCCCTTGAGCGACAGCGAGAACACGTCGTCATGGCTACGCGCAGTCAACAGCTTGCGCGCCTCTTCAGGCTGTTGCTGATTGACCCAGCGCGCCAATTGACCGATGCCGCTGCCCTCGCCGAACCGTCGGGAGTGGCGCAGCATCACCACCTGCTGGGCCAGTGGGTGAGTACCGTGGGCGTCTTCGTGCAAGCCGCTGCCCGCCAGGCTTTCACCACTGACCGCTTCCAGCCACTGGCGAGTCTGTGGGCTGTACCAGCCGGCCTCTGCATCGCGGCACAAATCGCCGAGCACGGCGCCGGCCTCTACCGACGCCAGCTGATCCTTGTCGCCGAGCAGCACCAGGCGTGCATGGGCTGGCATGGCATCGAGCAGATTGGCCATCATTTCCAGGTCGATCATCGACGCTTCATCCACCACCAGCACATCCAAAGGCAAGCGGTTGCCAGCGTGGTGACGGAAGTGCCGGGTACCGGGACGGCTACCGAGCAGTCGGTGCACGGTGGTGACGTCCGAGGGGATTTTCTCCCTGACGGCTTCGCTGACTTTGAGTGTTCGAACTTGCTGGCTGATGGACTCGGTCAACCGTGCAGCGGCTTTGCCCGTGGGTGCGGCGAGACGGATGCGCAGCGGTTTTCCCGCCTCGACCGCGGGCGCCTGCAACAATGCCAACAACCGCACGACCGTGGTGGTCTTGCCGGTTCCGGGACCGCCGGTGACGATGCTGAACGCGCTGCGAGTGGCCAGCGCACAGGCGAGCTTCTGCCAGTCAATGACGTCATCCGGTTTGGCGGGACCGAACAGCCCCGTGAGACGCTCGGACAAATCACTCGGCGTTGTTTCGTGCTCGGCCAGACGCTGGCGCAACGACTGGTCGATGCGTCTTTCATAAGCCCAGTAACGGCGCAGGTACAAGCGTTTGCCCGACAGCACCAGAGGTCTTTGCTGCGCCGTTTTACTACCATCGGCCGCCAGTGCGACCAGCTGACTGGCAGCCAGCACCTTGCACCAATGCGCACCGTCCAGCGCCTCGAGCAACTGCGAGGGCAAGACCATCGCACCGCCTTGCAGATCACCTTCCGGCGGCAGCGACAGGGCAAAATCCGGCTCTTTCAAGGTTTCGAACAAATCAAGGCACACATGACCATGGCCCAACTGGTGGCTGGTCAACGCGGCAGCCAGTAGCACCAAGGGATCGTCATCGGGCGCCAGTTCATGCAGAAAGGCCACAAACGCTTTGTCGAGTGCGCGCAACCAGCCGCGTTCGACCCAGCGCGTGAGCAACAGGAGCAAGTCATCGGCCCGACGGAGCGGATCAAGTTCCGCGAGACTGTCTGCTGCCAGTGAGGTGGGCAGCAGATCGGCGAAGGTGCGGCTCATAGCAATACTCCCTGTTCCCAAGCGGGCTCGGCCTTGGGCTCTGGTTTGCCCTGGAACAGACGATCCAGTCGTTCAATCAGCTCACGGGGCGGTCGTGCGAAAAATACACCTTGGCTGGACGCACGCGTGCCGCGCAGGAACAGGTACAACGCACCACCGACATGCCGGTCGTAATCGTAATCGGCAAGCCGCGCCTTGAGTTGGCGATGCAGGGCCAGCAGATACAGCACGTATTGCAGGTCATATCGGTTGTCGAGAATCGATTGCTCCATGGCCTGATCGGTGTAGGCCGTGTCATCGACACCGAGCCAGTTGGACTTGTAATCGGCGACGTAATAGCGACCCTCGTGTTCGAACGTCAGGTCGATGAAGCCCTTGAACATCCCGTTAAGCATCACCGGTTCAGCCGCCACCCGCGCCACACCGTTGTGGGTGTATTGGCGCACCAGTTCATCGAGTTTAAGCACGTCGACTTTATGGCTGGCGAACCAGAATTCCATCTCGACGCGATACTGCGTCAACTGCTCGAACACCACCGGGGCTTGCCCGGCGCCAAGGTGCAGCGGCGATTTGAGCAGGTGTTGCAGCCAGTCGCTCAGCGTGATGATCCAGCCTTCCCAGCCTCGTCGATTGCAGCGACGCCCGATCGCATCCTCGACCGCTTGCGGGCTGACAGAAAAACCTTCATCACCGGCCCACTCCAGCAAACCATGGAGAAAGGTGCCGGGGCCTGGACCACGGGGGAATCGATGGATGTCCGCGCCACCGGCCGCCACTTCTCGTGGTGCGTTTGGATCCAGGCGTTCGTCGTCGAAGAGTTTTTGCGCTTGCGGGTTTTCGGGCGCTTCGTCGCTACCGATGCTCAGGCTGTCGCCAATGCGCAAAGCACTGTAAGAGGCAATCCACCAGTTTTCACTGGCCTTACGCTTGGGAATCAGCGGAGCGAGCAAGCGTGCATCGTTGCGCGGCGGATGATAATGCTTGGCAGTGGCCTCGGGCATCTCTGCATAGCGGAGTGCCGGGCAATCTTGCTGAAGGTCTTCCAGCCAGCGTTTCAAGCCGGCGGATTCGGCCAGTACATTACCGCCACCCAGCAGATAGCCCAGTGCCGACAAGTGCAGCACCGAGCTGTTGTTATTGCCGCGCTTGAGATCGGTCACGCCAAGCCAGCAGGCATGTTGCGCCCTGGTGAGCGCCACGTAGAGCAACCGCAAGTCTTCGGCCAGACGCTCATCATCCGCCAGCGCAATCAATTCGGCGGTTGGCTTCAACGTCACCTGTGCCTTGCCGTTGGCGTCGTGGTAGTGCAACGGCAGACGACTGCCGTCCACCGGTTTGGCCGAGCAAATGAACGGGAGGAACACCAGGGGATATTCAAGGCCCTTGGACTTGTGGATGGTCACGACCTTGACCAACTGTTCATCGCTCTCCAGGCGCAGGATCTGTTCCTCTCCCGCTTGGCCGGACAATGCCAGATGCTCGGATAAATGACGGATCAGCGCCTGCTCGCCATCGAGCTCGGCGGCGGCTTGTTGCAACAATTCCGACAGGTGCAGCAGATTGGTCAACACCCGCTCGCCGTCGCTGCGGGCGATCAATGCCTGAGGCAATTTGAAGTCGTGCAGCAATCGACGCAGCATCGGCAGCACGCCTTGCTTGCGCCACAGCTCGCGATAACCGCGGAACTGCATGACCCGCGCTTCCCAGGCCAACTCGTCCTGATTCAATCGCTCGAGTTCTGCCAGGGACAAGTTCAGGGTGATGCCGGCCAGTGCGGCACGCAGTGGGCGCTCGACATCCGGTTCGGCACAGGCCTTCAGCCAGCCCAACACGTCGTGCGCTTCCTGGGCGGCGAACACCGAGTCCTTGTCTGACAGGTAAACGCTGCGCACGCCACGCACCGAGAGTTCAGCGCGCACGGCCTGGGCTTCTTTGCCGTCGCGCACCAGGATTGCGATGTCGGCGGGCAGCAGACCTCTGAAGTCTTTACCTTCCTGGACAAATCCCGCCTGTCCTTGTTGCCCGCCGTTGAGCAACGCGGTGATCTGACTCGCGCATGCCGAGGCCAGATGCTGCCGGTAAACCGCACCGGACAGTGGTTGTTCGGCAGGAAGGTGCCAAATGTTCAAAGCGGGAACGCCTTCGCCATCGACGAACAGGGTCTCTTTACGTCCCTGGGATTCCACCGGCAGGAAGGGCACCGGATTCGTGCCATCTTTTTCACGGAACAGGAACGCGCCGCGCCCGGTCACGCGCGACTCCGCACGCTCGAACACGTGATTCACCGCGCCGACCATGCCATGGCTGGAGCGGAAGTTGGTACCCAGGGTATGCAGCCGGCCAGTCGTGGCCTGGCGGGCGCGCAGATAGGTGTGGATGTCGGCGCCGCGGAAAGCATAAATCGCCTGCTTCGGGTCACCGATCAGGAACAGGCCGCACTCAGGGTTGTTGTCTTCGATGCGATAAATGGTTTCGAATATTCGATACTGCACCGGATCGGTATCTTGAAACTCGTCGATCAAGGCCACTGGAAACTGTTCGCGGATCAACGTGGCAAGACGCTCGCCGCCTTCAGCTTGCAAGGCTGCATCCAGACGCAGCAGCATGTCGTCGAAACCCATTTCTGCCCGGCGACGCTTTTCTTCCTCGAACCGTGCACCGACCCAATGGGCGGCGTGTTGCAGCACAGCTGCGTCAGGTGTCGGCAATCCATCGAGGCTGGCCTTCAAGCCAGGCATGGCGTCCAGCCCCGGATGACGGGGGGCTTCGCCCTTCCACGCTTCGGCCATGCCGTCGGGCGTCAGCCGCGTGAAGCCGGTGCCAATGTCCAGCTGTTCAGCCAGTTCGTCCTCGGCCCACGTTTTGATTTTTTCAAACCAGGGCTCGAAGTAACGAGCCTGCATCTTGCGCCCATCGACGCTCTTGCTTGCAACGCCTTGGTGACAGATCGCGAGCAACTCGTCCGCCCATTGTTGCCATGGCATCTTGAGCTCGAGCAGCGCAGCGCGACGTTCCTGCAAACACTCGATGATCAGCTCGGCAGGCTCCTTGCCTTCAGCGCTTTCACGCTCGCTGGCGAACAAACCTCTTAATCGAGGCAGAAGTGCGGCCGGGCCTCCCCAATTGCCGCGCACCCAACTCAATGCATCGCCCTGCATCGGATAGCAAAACAGCCGCCAGTAATCGCGCAGGACTTCGCCGAGCAAATCGCTGTGATCCGTTTCCAGGGTCTGGGTAAACAGGCTGCCACTGTCGAAGGCATGCTCGCGCAACATCCGCTGGCACCAACTGTGGATGGTCGAGACGGCCGCTTCGTCCATCCATTGTGCGGCGATGTCCAGACGATTTGCACAACCAGCCCACTGCTGTTCCGGGTACTCATCGCGAAGCTCGGCAATGAGCGTATCGGGAGCGGTTATTTCGTCACGGAAAAACCTTGCCGCTTCCGCCAGACGCGTACGTATACGTTCGCGCAGCTCCTTGGTGGCCGCGTCGGTGAAGGTCACCACGAGTATTTGCGGCGGCAGCAACTCGCGGCCGAAACCGCTGGCTCCGCCACCGTGACCAAGGACCAGGCGCAGATAAAGGGCAGAAATAGTGAAGGTCTTTCCGGTCCCGGCGCTGGCCTCGATCAGTTGACTGCCGCGCAACGGGAACGCCAGGGCGAGGGGTGGTTTTGTGCTCATGAACGAGCCTCCTCGCTGGTCAATGATCGCCATGGAGCTTGCAGCAGTGGCCGGTATAACGCTTCGCACCATCCGGGGAATGATTCGTCGCCGATCAGGGCGTCGTAGTCGGCAAACTGACGAGCCAACGCCGGGCTCTCACGACGTTCGCCATCAGTCGTCAGGCCATCACCTTCATAGGCTTTGCGAGCGCCAGCATCCGCTTTGACGGGATCGGTTTGCCCGAGCCAGGCGAAGGCTGTTTTCACGGCAATCGGCAGAGGTTGGCGCATACCGTTTTTCCAGGCGAGCAGCAGGTCTTCGAGCAATCGCACTGCTTGCGTCTCCTCCAGAGGGGCGAGCAGCAGGCTGTCATCACTGGCCACCAGAGCGGTGGTCATCGGCAGGCCACTGGCGCAAGCGACCAGATGATTTACCCAAGGCCGTATGAGGCGATGCCATTTGCGCGACTTGATCGCGCCGATGCTGTTGGGAATTGTGGTGACTGAAAGCAGCCCACCGTCTGCGCGCTGATGAAGACCGCTGAGCCAACCTTCCAGTCGCATACCTTGCAACTCCAGATTGACCGGCAGCGCACTGGTGAGCGGGGTTGGCCACAACGTCAGAAGTTGCTGATAGCGCAGCAGCAGATCCGGCAGGGGTTCGATCAGCTCTCGTTGCAAGTATTCACCAAAGCCCGCCATCGGCAGCAGCCCACTGTTTTGCAGGCGAATAGCGTGCGACACCAGTGTCTGATCAGACTGATCGGGCTGGCTGAGCGCGGCATCGAGCAAACTGCTGCTCAGGCTGTAGCGCTGCAAAGCGTCGAGCACGAACGGCTCTTCATCCGCCAAGGGCACTTCGGCGGCTTCGAAGAAGACCTTCAGGCGCTGGCTGAAGAAATGTCGCACGGGGTTTCGCAGGAAATCCTGCAGCTGGCCAAGGCTAAGCGGTTCGTCCAATGTGTAGGCTTCGAGCACTTCGACATCGGAGACTTGTTCACGGGCTTGATGGAGCGCCTGCCATTCGTTGGCGTAGCTGTATAGCTCATCGCCTTCCAGGAAGTAACGGGCGCTGAAGGGTTGCAGTGGGTGTTCCTGAGTCAAGGCTTCGAGCAGGTTTTCCCGGTCATCTTTCAGTCGCCACCCACTGGCAAGATGATCACGGAGTTGGCCAATCAGCACCGAAGCCGGACGTTCGCTGTTGTCTCGAATGCTGCGGCCGACCCAGCTGATATAGAGCTGATCACGCGCCGACAGCAGCGCCTCTAGAAGAAGATAGCGATCATCTTCGCGCCGGGACCGATCGCCAGGGCGGTAATCACTGCCCATGAGGTCGAAGTCCAGGGGCGGTTGGGCGCGCGGGTAATCCCCGTCATTCATTCCAAGCAGACAGACCAGTTTGAACGGGATCGCACGCATGGGCATCAGCGTGCAGAAGTTGACCGCGCCCGCCAAAAATCGCTGGGACAAACGGCCTTGATCAAGACCGGCCAGCCAGGCTTCACGAACGACGGTCAGCGGCAACTCGTCATGCAGGCCGACGGACTCACACGTCTCCAGCCAGGTTTCACGCAACTCTTCAAGCTGGCCCAGCAGGTAGTCGTCATGCTCGTTGCTGGCCTGGAAAAACAGTTGCAGCAGCGCTTGCAAACGAACAGCCCATTGCTGAGGTGCGACGGGTTGGGTGAGTTCATGATGAGCGATTTCAAGCGCATCCAGCAGTGCGACCAGCGGGCCAATGAGCGCGGCGTCCAGACCGCCGATTTCGTCATAGGGCTCGATGGTTTCATAGGCACTGGCGCTTCCCACGGCATAACCGAGCAACATCCGTCGCAGGCCGAAACGCCAGCTGTTCTGCTCCAGTTCCGTGGGCAGACCGAGGCCTGCTCTCTGTTCGGCATTCATGCCCCAGCGGATTCCGGCGCCTTCGATCCAGCGATGCAGGGTCGGCAAGTCGCGCTCTTCAACGCCGAATCGCGCACGCAGCGCGGGAACGTCGAGCAGATCAAGAATTTCGCTGACGGGGAAACGGCTGTCGGGGAGTTTGAGCAGATGCTCGACAGCGATCAGCAGCGGATCACGGCCGCGTTGCCCCTGGTCTGCGAGCGTGAACGGGATGAAGCGCTGGTCTTTATGTTCAAGTTGAGCAAACACGGCGCGAATATGCGGCGCGTAGCTGTCGATGTCCGGCACCATCACGATGACGTCCCGCGGTCTCAAATCGGGATCAGCACTGAAGCGTGCGAGCAATTGATCGTGGAGGATTTCCACTTCACGCTGGGCGCTATGAGCAATGTGAAAACGGATCGACTTGTCATCATCAAGATCGACAGCTGGCCAACGCTCGCGTGTTTCGTTCAGAGGGCGTAATTCGAGAATATCGTCCTGCAACTGATTGAGCATGTTCAGGGGGTGAATGTCACTGAACAGGTCAATCCGGCCCTCTCGGAAAGCAGATCGATAACTGCTGGGATCGTCGTAGCTGTCGAGGAGGTTGATATAGTCACGCCCCTGCTTGCCCCATGCAGCCAGCAGCGGATGAGCGTGTTGATGGAGTGTCTGCGGATCAAGCACAACCGGCATGCCACTCTTACGAGCCTGACGCTTGTATTGGTGCCGCAAGAGGTCTTTATCGGCGACGATGTCAGCCCAATGGTGACGACATGGGTTATGGACACACAGCAGAACCTGGCTGAAACGGGCCAGTCCGGCGAGTGCTTCCAGGGCTTGGGCCGGAAGCGAGGAAATCCCGAAAACGATCACCCGTGAAGGCAATCCGGGGGGCGCTGCTTCGAGGCTGTTGATGCGCTCAATGAACCGTTGGTGGACGCCTGCCCGGCTCTGCGCCATGCCTTGCTCACCCACATCGAGCAACAGTGCACGCCACAACTCCGCTTGCCAACAGTTGGCAGGGGCCAGCGGCGTTGCTTCGCCTCTGACATTTCGCAGCTGATGACGGCCCTCTGCCCAATCTTCAAGCCAATCGGCCCGGTAGACCTGGTATTGGTCGAACAGGTCCGCCAGACGCTCAGCCAGTTGATAGCGTTTGCGCAAGTCGGTGTCATGGGTCAGGAAGCGTTGAAGGGGCTCAAAATGTGGCTGGTTGATCACCTGTGGAAGCAGGCGCATCAACCGCCAGGTCAGTGGGGCTTTATCAAGCAAGGACTTGGCGGGAATTTCATCGCGCCCAAGAACCATGCGATAGAGCTGCCACATAAAGCTGCCGGGGAGCTGCACGTCAATTGCAGCGGCGATTCCGCAGCCACCCATATCATCTTCTTCAGGGTCTTCAGCCAACGCCAGCTTCAGCCATTGGGCGATGCCGTTGCTTTGTACCAGGGCTATTTCGTTTTCCAAGGGAGCCAACGGGTAACGTCGCATCCAGCTCACAACCAAGCTGCGCAACTCGTCGAGGCGGTTCCCATGAACCACCATAAAACCAGCATTGAGGGACGTCGCGTCCGGCATAAAGGCTTCCTTGGAAAAATACAAATGCTAGGGGCAGACCTTAGCATTGTCGGCAGGCGGTGACAGCTTGAAGGCTATAAGGTGATGCTGCGGCCACTTTCCTGCGGACAAAACAAAACCCCTGTTCGCGTTAGCAAACAGGGGTTTCGGAATTTAATCTTGACGATGACCTACTCTCACATGGGGAAACCCCACACTACCATCGGCGATGCATCGTT